>Ga0066652_100000842_pt1 | contig 15223 bp, 13 predicted proteins | sample GraSoiAngelo_101_FD_71413 | JGI IMG/M metagenome (GOLD analysis project Ga0066652, IMG submission 71413) | Grasslands soil microbial communities from the Angelo Coastal Reserve, California, USA - 14_0903_02_30cm | ecosystem: Environmental > Terrestrial > Soil > Grasslands | place: USA...
CCCGGGCGTAACGACTGATGTAATTGAAGCTCAAAAAGTCATCCGACAAAAGCTTGCCGATGTCAGTCATGTGATGATGCTTGCGACCGTGCAGCATTCGCTTGCCATAGCGAGCATGCTCGCGCCTGCGGCAAAAACCGTATGCGTCGACATCGATCCGGCTGCTGTGGAACGGACGGTCGAACACCAGCCGTTGCAATCAATCGGTTTGGTTACAGACGTAGAACCGTTCTTGCGAGAACTCACCGACTGTCTAAGCGAGTCTCGCATTCGGGAGTAAATTGACAGCCCTTATGCACGAACTGCTCCTGTGTCCGCCCGATTACTACGGTATCGAATACGAGATCAATCCCTGGATGAGCCGCGCTCGCGGCGCTGATGCAGCTGTGGTGCAACAGCAGTGGAAACAATTGCATGCGCGACTCTCAAATCTCGATTGCCAGGTTCATTTGATTCCGCCCCAACCGGGGCTTCCCGACATGGTTTTCACGGCCAATGCCGGATTGACCATTGGTCGCAAATTCATCCCTAGTAATTTCCGCCATAAAGAGCGCGCAGGTGAGCAGCCGTTGTTCGCGAAATGGATGGAACACCGCGGTTATGAAGTTGATTGGTTGCCGCAAAAGCTTTACTTCGAGGGCGAAGGCGATGCGCTATTTGGGGGCGATGCGCTCTTCTGCGGGTACAAATTTCGTTCTGACATTCAATCTCATCACGCTCTGGCGGATATGCTTGGTTGTCTCGTAATCTCAGTGGAACTGGTCGATCCACGATTTTATCACCTCGACACCTGCTTTTGTCCGCTGCCGGACGGCTCGGCGTTCTGGTTTCCATCGGCATTCGATGAATACGGTCAGCGCGCGATTCGCGAACATGTTACCGGTTTGATCGATGTTTTGCCGGATGAGGCAACGCACTTTTCATGCAATGCCATCGTCATCGAGCGAGATATTGTCTTGCCCGAAGGTGCGCCGCGACTTGTCGTGACCCTGCAAGACCGTGGCTACCGCTGCTATGAGCTGCCGATGAGCGAATTCATTAAAGCTGGCGGCGCCTGCAAATGCCTCACCATGTTTATGCCGCAGAGAGAAAAGTGCTAAGACGGACCCTCGGGCGTCCGTAAATTCCGGCGTGATCCGTGATCGCGCGCTGCCGACTCCCGCTTTGCGCGGAGCGCCGCCTTAATTTTGGCGAGTGGTAACGAATTCATCACATCGGCTTTCGTCAGCCATCCTTTGCGCGCGATCCCAATTCCAAACCACAAATCCTGCAATCGCTCCGTGCGATGCGCATCCGGGTTAATCACACATTTCACACCCTTTTGTTTCGCCAGTGGCCACCATCTCCAGTCCAGATCGAGGCGTTTAGGGGCAGCGTTGAGTTCGATCCATGTCCCTGTGCGTACCGCCGCGTCGAGGATTTCTGGAATACTAATTGGATACGGATCTCGCTTCAGGAGCAGTCGGCCTGTTGGGTGCGCCACCATCGTAACGAACGGATTCTCCATGGCCCGAATTACGCGGCGGGTCATTTCAGCTTCGTCTAAATTGAACACGGAATGGACGGACGCCACGACGTAATCCAGTTCAGCCAGGATTTCATTTGGAAAATCGAGCGAACCGTCGCGCAAAATGTCGCATTCCACACCCGCAAAAAGGTGAAAGTCGCGCAACGTGTTATTCAACCTTTGAATGGTTGCGATTTGGAAGCGCAACTTCGCTTCGTCCAGTCCATGTGCCTGGATCGAACTTCTGCTATGGTCTGCGATGCCGAGGTACTCGAGTCCCAGCTCCTGTGCAGCGGCCGCCATCTCCTCGATTGAGTTGTGCCCGTCGCTTGCGGTCGTGTGACAATGAAATGTGCCCCGCAGGTTTTCCTTCTCAATCAGTCTGGGCAGCGAGTGGTTTTCAGCGGCTTCGAATTCACCCCAATTCTCCCGTAACTCCGGCGGAATAAAATCGAGATCGACTGCTCGATAAACATCGGCTTCGTCGTGGACCTTTGGAACTTTGCTTGTTGGCATTTTCTTTTTCGCTGTCGGATCCGCCGGAAGTGAAGCCAGCCGATATTCGTTAAGCGTCCAGCCTCGGCGAAGTGCACGGCTGCGGAGTTCGATATTGTGTTCCTTGTTGCCAGTGAAATACGCGAGCGCGAAAGGATATTCCGGCGTGCCGACCACTCGCAGGTCGCACTGCACTCCCGATCTCAGTCGCACGCTCGATTTGGTAGGCCCCTGCGCGATAATCGACTCCACCAGCGGATGAGAAACGAAGAATTTCGTGATTTCTGCTGGGTTCTTTGTCGCCACCAAAAGATCCAGATCATGTACGATTTCTTTTCTCCGCCGGTAACTCCCAGCCAGATCGACCTGCACAGCGCTAGCATGTGCCGCCAGATCAGACCGCAACGTTTCCGCCTCCACTGCGATCTGCCCGAACTGAAATGAACCTGCGTGCGCGGCGCGTTTTGCAATGATGTCACAGAGTTTTTGCTGAGTTGTTTCGCCAAAACCCGGCAATTCAGCGACACGCCCGGTTTCGCATGCTTTTTGCAGTTGCTCGATGGAACTGATCTGGAGTTTGTCGTGGAGAGCCTTGATCTTCTTGGCGCCGAGCCCAGGGAGTGAGAACAATTCAAGAACTCCGGAAGGGAATTCCGCCGCCAATTCGTCTCGATATTTCAGCGATCCGGTCGCCGCAAGTTCCTTGATTTTGAGAGCTATGCTCTTTCCGATTCCTGGAATTTTCGAGACCACTTCTTCATCCTCAAAATTGGTGACATTTCCGCCAAATGTTTCAATTGCCCGCGCGGCATTCGTGTAGGCGCGGATTTTGAATGGGTTCTCGTCCTTCAATTCGAGCAGCGTCGCGATTTGCTCCAAAACGTGCGCGATTTCCTCCCTGCTCATCATCAAGAAGATTTAACCTGAATTATTCTGCCGTCGACGTCGAAACATTGCTCTGGCGAATAACGACAGGTACGGAGCCATCACAATGCAATCGACGGGGAGAGCCGGCCGAACGCTACCGATCAGATGAACTTCTTGAGATACCAAATGGCCGTCTGACGTGTGCTGGAATTATGAACCACATCGTCGGCTCTGTTGTGATTGAAATCGGCTACTCCCATCATTCTGCTGCGCACTGAAGTTGCCGCAGGAGATGGGGCGCCTGAACTCCAAGCGTATCGTGGAATCAACCGGAGATGGCGCTTGAGGTTCGTCACATTTGCCCTCGCCGCTGATAAAATTGGAACCGCTGGATAATTGAGTCGACGTACTTGCGCGTTCCGGGAAAGTCTATGTTCTGCAGAAATTGGTTTACAGGAGTGTTACTGCCGCCGCTGGCGCCGCTCCATCGTTCGACACGACTGGCTCCGGCGTTGTATTCGGCAAGTGCAAAGGGAGTGGGATCCGACTGTGCTTCCCAGCGTTCAAACGCGCGATGCAAATACCATGTGCCCGCCTCAAGATTCGTTCTCGGATCGAAGAGTTGGTCCACCGTAAAATTGTCGATTTTGTTTGCATGCGCCCATTCGTTAGCCGCTTTTTCGCTTACTTGCATCAGTCCACGCTCTCCGCGGCTGCCATGTTTTCTTGGATCGAAGCGGCTTTCACGCCATACGACTGCTTTCACCAGCATCGGATCCAGATGATGTTCAGCGGCAACGGCGCGAATCGGGCGGTCGTACTGGTGAAATCGTGCTGGGCTCATCCATTCGTAAAACGTGTAGATGGGATCGCCCGATCGCATGGCCAGATACGCGAAACCCGCGGTCAGCGCCAGCATCACGCACAGGACCAGTTTGAGCAGAAATTGTATCACCTCGGCATCAAATCTCGTGCTCCTGCTGTCGTGAGCAATTAAATTAACGCGGTCTTCATGGCGAAACCCAGCTACGTTCGCGTCATTATTGATCGGGCAATTCACCGCGAGCTCGACTATGCCGTGCCAGAGGGCTTGATGGAACGGGTGGGAATCGGGTCTCGCGTGCGCGTGCCGTTTCGAGATAAATCGGCCCTTGCGACGGTTGTCGCCGTCACGGAACAGAGTGAAGCCAAAGGGATCCGGCCAATCGAAGCGCTCGTGGGAGAAGCGCCAGTTTTAAGCGAACAATTGCTCGAGCTGGGCAGATGGATCAGCGCCTATTATTGCTGCCCAATCGAAGGAGTCATGCGTAGCCTATTGCCGCAAGTCATCCGGCGCGCAGAAATCGGCTGGAAAAAGCAATTGTTCGTCCAGGCCGGGCGCGAGGTCGACAACGAAGAACTTGAGAAGTTGCGCAGACGCGCTCCCCGGCAGGCAGAACTTCTGGAGGCGATCTTACGATTGAAGGGCCCAACTCGCGCGTCGCAACTTCTGCGGCAGACTTCTCTCGACAACCAGACGCTTCGTGCGCTGGAGAAACGCGGCCTCGTGGAGTTGCGCGAAGAAGCTGTCGTGCGGGATCCACATGCTGATGAACAGTTTCTTGCGACATCAAACCTCGCTCTCAACCAGGAGCAAACGCAAGCGCTTACGAAAGTCACACAAGCGCTCGATTCACCGGACAAGTCGCGCCCGATTTTGCTCCATGGCGTGACCGGTTCCGGGAAGACTGAAATTTATCTCCAGGCAATTCGTGCCGCGCTCGGCCGCGGGCGCACTGCCATTGTTTTAGTTCCTGAAATTTCGCTTACACCACAAACAGTTGAGCGTTTCAAAGGCCGCTTTGCCGACATGCAGGACGCGGTCGCCGTCTTGCACAGCCACTTGTCCCAGGGCGAACGCCACGATGAATGGCACAAAATTCATTGCGCTCGCGCACGTATCGTAATCGGCGCGCGGAGCGCAGTGTTCGCGCCGCTGAAAAACCTGGGACTCATTGTTGTCGATGAAGAACACGAGACAACATATAAGCAGGAAGAAGCTCCCCGGTATCACGCGCGTGACGTGGCAATCGTGCGCGGCAAGATTGAGAAATGCGTCGTTGTCCTGGGAAGCGCTACGCCATCCCTGGAGAGTTACCACAACGCTGCAATTGGAAAATATCACCTGCTGACTCTTACTCAGCGGATCGACGAAAAGCAGATGCCGCTCATGCGTATTGTCGACCTTCGCCAGGAACGGCGGAAAGAGAAGGCGGCAACGATCTTGTCAGGAAAATTGCGAGCCGCAATTGCAGATCGCCTGGAGAAACGAGAGCAGACGATCTTGTTTTTAAATCGACGCGGCTTCTCTACTTCGCTCCTGTGCAGCAATTGTGGCGAAGCGCGTAATTGCCCGAACTGCAGTGTCGCACTCACCTTTCACCGGCACCCCGCGATTACTGGACGGTTGAGCTGTCACTTGTGTGGCCACACCGCCGCGGTGCCAAAGAAATGTCCGGCCTGCGGAAAAGATGCATTGATTTACTCGGGTTTCGGCACCGAAAAAGTTGAAGCAACCGTATCACAAATTTTTCCAAAAGCTGTGGTGCGTCGCATGGATGCAGACTCGATGACGCGCAAGGAATCCTATCGAGAGACTTTGAGAAATTTCCGCACGGGCAATATCGATATCCTCGTCGGAACGCAAATGATCGCGAAGGGTCTCCATTTTCCGAATGTGACGCTGGTGGGAATCATCAATGCCGATCTCGCGCTGCACCTGCCGGATTTTCGCGCAGGGGAACGCACGTTCCAGCTTCTCACACAGGTTGCCGGGCGCGCCGGACGTGGAGAAACATCCGGTGAGGTTTTTGTACAAACTTACACGCCATTTAGTCCGTCGATTCAATTTGCGCGGCACCATGATTTCGCCGGGTATTTTCAACAGGAACTCGAATTTCGCGAGCGCTGCGATTTTCCGCCGTTCAAACATGCGGTGCTGATCACCGTGCGCTCGCCACATGAAGGACGGGCGAAACTGTCAGCCGAAACGTTAAAGCGCCGTTTGAACGAAGTGCTGTCGGAAGAGTTCATTCTAGGCGACGCAACGCCCGCGCCGCTGGAGAAATTACAAGGGCAATTCCGCTTCCATATCCTGATTCGTGGCGGAGCTATCATGCGACTGAGCAGGCTGACCCGCGAAATGCTCGACAAACTGCCATTCCCCGAAGACGTCACCGTTGCGGTCGATGTCGATCCTTATCAGCTGTTGTGATTCTGGGAGCGCACGGGCCGTCGTGCTTGGCAATCGTGAACGTTGGGTTGAGTTGTTCAGGGCTACATGTCTGCCCCAGCTGTAATTCCGATCTTCCCCTCCGGGTAATTCTTGGTGCTACGACTCTGGCGAATGATGCGGGTTTCAAGGTGAAATTTGGTGGTGATTTCGAAGAAGTTGTCGCAGGCACTCGAATTGTGGTCAGTAGTGCCGGCGTCACAAGCGCGAAAAGTGGAGTGAGCCAGCGCATAGTTAACTACGACTCATGACTGCATGCGTGATGCAAGTGACTCATCATTCGGGCGAAATCGGCGGCACCACGCGACCATATTCGGAGGCCTTCCCGCGCATTTCGAAGTAGTAGTACGCTTCGAGAGCAACTTCGCTGATGGCACCCTCGGCGGTTCTTTCATCGCGGTCGTAACTGGTCATAACACTTATTGCAAACGGCCGATGTTCAGCAAAAACGACACTTGAATCGCTCCGCACAGCTTGTAATTCTCCAAGGTTATTAGCTACGCGAACATTATCGGGCAAGTAAGTCGGAATATAGCTCTGTTTCGGTGTGGAAAGCTGTTCGATCAATTCTGCGGTCGCTTGCTTGTTCAGCGCCTTCTCCTTGTAAATAGCTTCCAACATCCGAACCATTTCCTGTGGCGTTGCAATGTTCTCGTCGCCGCGTCGAACAGCCGCGATATCCATCATCTTTCGGCGCAGCATCGACTTGGATAAGCCGCAGCGTTGTGCTTACGTGATCTTTCCCGACTCGGTGGTAGAGGACATTCGCGACGGTGTTGTCGCTCACCGCAACCGTGAATTGAGCCAGATCGCGATTAGTAACACGGGTTACGCCAGCAGTAAGACATGATCCGGCTTTCTTCGACAACATCGTTGAGATCGAAGGTGTAAATATCTCGTTTTGCCTTTGGCTCCTGCGCGAGCTTCTTCATCCTGATGATACAACTCCAGCAAGATCGCGATTTTGATTGAGCTGGCGGCGGGAAAAACCCGATCGGCATTGCTCAAAAGGGTCCGGTCATCTGTTAAATCGAGAATTGCCACGCCCATCACGCCATCGAGCTGATCGGCGACTTCATCAACGCGCGCCTCGAGCTTTTTCCAAAGCAAATCGCTGCCAGTGTCGCTGCGAACCGCTCCAGACTGCTCCTGGCCAAAAGCACTGGTGGTCAACGCAAGCGCAACAGCAAATACGGCGAGTCTCATTGAGATGATTTTGGTGACGCCCCGCCGTAAGTCGATTGCAAGCTAAACGATCATCATCCAGACGCACTTGAGGAAAACAGCTCGCCAAGTTCCACTCGCGCCCATTTTGCGAAGCCTTGAGCAAAAAGTTTGGGATTGGTGGAATGCAGTTTGAAGCCCGGGATCAGGCATCGGTGCGCTCTGTTGGTTTTGCCCAGCATTCGACGTTCGCGACGACGACGCCCAATCTGAGCAAAACGGCGATTGTAGGTTCGCATGAAATGAAAAACGGGTCCGACGCCCGTGGCGGAAAAAGGCGGAACCAGCAGAGCGTTCTCACCGTACCTGAATATCCGGGATACTACGCCCACGTAATAAAGGCAAAGATCGAAAATCAGAGCAGTGCTCATCAGGTCAAATTCGCCCATGTATTCGTACTTATCCTTGTAAACAGCCTCGAACCAGCAACGATGAGATCTCGCCAAATCGCGATTGTGCCGCTCAATTAATCCACTTATCGCCTCGCCTTTTCTCTGGGCAGTGATCAGCGCAGCCGCGCGTGAGGTCGTAAAGGAGATCCAGTCCATACCGGGGCTATAAAATGGATCCATGAACGCGGCAGCGTCCCCAACCAGAACAAAGCCATCTCCGGCAAAATTCGTGCTGTAATAAGCGAGGTTTTTCCGCCAGTGGACGTCTTCCTCATTAAATTGAGCATCAATCAAAATCTCACGCGCGACTGGATGCTTCATCAGGAAAGCCTTGAGCCGTTCGCCAAGTTTTCCAGCATCCTGTGGCCAATCGACGAGTCTTTGATCGAAAACCACGCCGACACTTACGTCCCCGCCTTTCAGTGGAATCCACCAGCTCCACCAGCCATCCCCGATTACGTGATTGGTGGCAGTGTTACGCGTGGCGTAAACAGCGCGCGACCATGAAGGATATTTTTCGGCCAGCTCGCGGCTGTCCCAATCCTTGACATACTTCCATCTTGACCACGCCGCCGCAGTCGGATGTTCAGTGTTGGATTTCCACCAACCTTCCTTGCGGGCTAGAATCGCGGCTACACCGGACGCATCAACAATCCATCGAGAACGAACTGTCCTGGTGCCTTCACCATTGCGAAAAATGACCGTTTGTTCTTTACCCCGCCGTAACTGCACGTTGATTATTGTTGCGGGACGCAAAATCTCCGCGCCCGCAACACCGGCGCGGCGCAGTACCTCTTCATCAAACGCGGCACGATCGAGTTGATAAGACGGCACACGCACCTGATAAAGCGGGCCAACTTCGCTCGCTTCGGCGAGTGTGTTTACATCGCTATTTGTAAACCAAAAGCGCAAGCCTTGTTTCGCAAGGTGCGATTCATTGAGATATTGCGTCAAGCCCAGCACCCGACCCATGAAATATGCACTGACCTCCACGGTTGCCTCACCGACGCGGCGCGAAAGTTTTGCCGATTTCTCCAGGATCAATATGCGAATTCCGGGATTTTGCCGCAACAAGAGCGTAGCGGTTGCGGCTCCCGAAAGCGCGCCTCCCATGATTACCACGTCGTAAAAGTCGGTGTCCGCGGATTGAGGGGGGTTTGTCTGCGATTGCATGTTACGAATACATAGTTTTCTTGGCCCGCACTTATCGCGTCAAGTGTGCAATTCATTACCAACGGCCTCGCGCAGTCTAAACAAGGCAACGTTCACCTTGTCCCATCCTGTTTGATTCCGTTAACCTTCACGCTGCATAAGTCAGTCCATGAACAACGTACATCTTGCTGTTCAGTTTTTCATTCAGCTTGCAGTTATTCTGTTGTTCTGCCGCATCGTGGGAGCGCTCGCTGGGCGACTCGGACAGCCGCAAGTCGTGGCCGAGATGCTAGCCGGCGTGCTGCTCGGGCCGTCGCTCTTCGGTTTGCTCTGGCCGAATGCGCAGCATTGGCTCTTTCCATGGGATCCCGCTCAGAAAATGCGCGACACCCAGAGCTATTTGTTTCCAGCGTCACAACTAGGTCTGGCGCTATACATGTTTGTCGTGGGCATGGAATTCCGGGTCGATATCGTGCGACGCAAACTCACAAGCTCGGTCGCCGTGTCGGTAGCCGGAATGCTGACACCTTTCATATTGGGCGCTGGGCTGGCCTGGATTCTATTTGAGAATACGGCGCTATTTCCAAGCACGACGTCGCGCTCGGAGGCAATGCTCTTCCTTGGCGCATCGATGTGTATCACCGCCTTTCCCATGCTCGCGCGGATCATTCATTTCAAAAAACTTACGGGCACGACCATGGGAACGGTGGCGTTGGGCGCCGGGGCAATCGACGACGCGACGGCATGGTGTCTGCTCGCGGTGGTGCTCGCGAGTTTCGAGAAAAATTGGGGCCATGCGCTCATCAATATCGTCGGCGGTGTCGCTTATGTGAGCTTAACCCTGTTAATCCTACGGCCGTTGCTGCTTCGTGCCAAAGTCTGTCTGGTAAAAAAAGGAATGCTCACGGAGGCCGGGCTAGTCGTCGGCCTGGCACTTATGGCTCTGGGTGCGTGGTTCACCGATCTCATCGGTTTGCACGCCGTGTTCGGTGCGTTCGTCATGGGTGCCGCGATGCCGCGGGGAGTCGTCGCGCGCGACATGATTAGCCGTATTCAGCCACTTACCGTGGCCTTGCTGCTCCCGCTGTTTTTTACCTACTCGGGTTTGAATACAAAGATCGGTTTGCTCAACACGGGCTTTCTTTGGGCTATGTGCGGCGCCGTGTTGATCGCAGCCGTTATCGGTAAAGGGGTTGCGTGCTGGGCAGCCGCACGGGCTACTGGTATCCAAAACCGCGAAGCGCTCGGCATTGGCACATTGATGAATGCCCGCGGATTAATGGAACTGATCATCATTAACATCGGACTGCAACGTGGCATCATATCAGAGGGACTTTTCGCGACTCTCGTGATTATGGCGGTCCTTACCACGCTGATGGCGTCTCCGCTATTCGAACGCCTGGTGGGAAGCGGCACCCATCAACCCGTTCACGAACCGGGTACTGAAGAAGCAGGACAACCGAAATTTGGCCGCTGAAATGACGCCTTCACATGTTGTGGAGAAATTCGCGGCCAGGGGTTAGGCGCCACGCGCAACGGGATCTTTAGAGGGAGTTTCGATCGGATAGCCCGCGTCTCGGTCGCGCCGGAACACCGGGCGGGTTAGGTTAAAATGTTTCTGCATCCATACCATACTGAAGAACACATGGTTCAAGAAGCGGGTCCACAAACTTGCGTTCCACTTACCCGCAAGCACGGTAACAACGGACCGGAAGATTAGGGTTGGAGGTTGCGGGCTAAAAAAGACGTCGCGGAACGCTGGTGTGTAAAATCCTACAACAAAACGCCGAAATCTCTGAAACCGCTTGCGCTGATGACGAGAAAATCCCGCAAAACTCGCAGCCGAGAAGTCATTTCTTGCCAGCGCACGATGGAGCTCGGCAGCGGCTTCGATCCCCGACTCCATAGCGATTGAAACTCCGGTCGAGAATACCGGATCAAGAAATGATCCTGCGTCCCCGGCCAGGATCCAACGATGGCCAGCATACGCCGAAGCGCTGTACGAAAAATCTTTTTCCACACGTACAGGCCACTCGCGACGAGCCTCCCGCATTAATTCGGCGACAATTGCTGTGTCGCAGATTGCGCTGTTGAGCGTCTCCTCCGGCGAATCCTTGGCCAAACTGCGGTAAAGGTCCTTCGGCAAAACCACGCCGACGCTGGTGAACTCTTTTGAAATTGGAATCAGCCAGAACCAGCCGGCGTCGCTGCGTGCGATAAGTCGAATGTCGTCAGGCCGGGCGCCTCCTAGACGCGGGACATTCGTGTAGTGGGAGAATATTGCTATGTTGGCGAGCCGCGGTTCCTCGGTGCGCAGATTGAATTTTCGAGCGAGTAAACCTCCGCGACCTGTGGCATCAATTACCGCGCGCACGCGCAGGTGACACGTCGCACCGTCGACGCGTGACGCCACGTCCAGCGCTGCGGCATCAGGAGTAAACTCACACGCAGTGACGTTGCATGCTTCTCGAACGTTCACGCCCACTTCGCGTGCTCGTTCCATGAGAATACGATCGAATTCCTGACGACACACCTGATACGTCTGCGGCCTGGTCACCTCTCGAACATCTGTGAAATCCACGTACCGGCCGCTCTGACCGTCGTGCGTGAAGAGACGCGCTCCCCATTTCTCCGGAAAAGAAGCCGCCTCGATTCTCTTGGCTACGCCCAAAGTTGCGAACGCGTCGTTCGCAGTCGAAAGCAACGACTCTCCAATGTGAAACCGCGGGAATGTGTCGCGCTCAAAGAGGACAACTGAATGACCACGCTGTCCCAGCGAGATGGCCGCCGAGGAGCCGGCTGGACCGCCCCCAGCCACAGCAAAATCAAAGTCATACCGCGGATGAGTCATTGTAATCAGGTCGTTAAAGTATCATTTCGTGAATCGGCACGAAGGCAATTTGTTTAAGCCCTCGCGGACGAAATGTCGCCAGATCGGGTGCAAATTTCGCAAGGAAAAAACAGCTCTTTGTATTTGTTAGCCACAAGAATCGAGCTGCCATTCGAGGTTGCCGACCGCGTGCTGGTGACGAGCAATTGCCTTGCGATCCACAATCGGCAAGCGAAACGTTAAAATGAGCCGGCAGTCGGATTCGAACCGACGACCTGCTGATTACAAATCAGCTGCTCTACCAGCTGAGCTATGCCGGCAAAAATGCGGCGCACATTAACGCACGCTGCCGCTTGGAACAAGTTGCGTGTCTTACAAACGTGAACGCGTCGTCACAGAGAGCGGTTCGGCCGTCTCCAAGTTCTTGATCACGGTGCTGAGATAAACCGATTTGGGATAAATTGCCCTGTACTTCGTGATCTCCGCGCGATTCAGCACTTTGAACCCGTAGCGCTCAAACATTTTCTCTCCGCGGCGACTCTCAAACGTAATGATCTGACCGTAGACACGCTTTTCGCCGGACCGGTAAAGATAACTCAGATATGCGCTCATCAGCGCGCGCGTCGTCGAAACCTGCCGCGCGTCCGGCAGCAAGTTGATATGAAAATGCGGCGTGCGTCTCGGCGCCGCAGGCACCTCACGCCAACCGTGTACCAGCAGCCATCGAATAAAACGACGTGAGCGTTGGCTGTAGCGAAAATATCGCGTCAGGGCGCGAAAAAAAAGCCACACATTTTGATAAAGCGCATAGAGCTGGTTCTGCAGCGGCTTGCGCGAGCCGAGAAGATAACCGCGAATTTCGCCATCCACCTCAAGGAGAAAACACGACTCCGGTTCGTGATCGGTGTAATAGGTCGTGAGAAAATCGGCGAACAATTCTCGATCTTCGTACACGGGATCAATCGGGTCGCCGAGAAATCCGGTATCGCAGCAGAGCTTTCGTACCGCTTCACGGTCCGATCTGCGATAGCCACGAATGAGGAACGGCTTATGGTCGTCGCCCGCCATCTAAGATTGGCGGTAGTTTGCGCGAACCTCGCTATAAATGCAAAACAGTTCGTTAAATACCCGCGGCCAGCTGTAGAGCCGTTCCGTTGTGGCCGCGGCGGCCTGTCCCAAAGCTGACAATTTTTTAGTACTAAAATCTTCAATCGCTTGAGCCAACGCCTCCGGGCTATTCTCCTGCGCCCAGCCTTTCTGGTCGTGACAAATAATCCGATCCATGTAACTCCCATGAATTCCCACTACGGGAGTGCCGCACGCCTGGCTTTCCAAGGCTACAAGGCCAAAGGTTTCCTGAACACCTGGGTGTACGAAAAGATCCGCTGCGCGGTAGTAACGGGCAAGATCACTCGCGTCTGCGCAATATGAAATCCAGGAGACATTTCCAGCGCGCCGTTGCAACTGTTGTACTTTGCGCCGCTGCGGTCCGTCGCCGATGATCAGAAGATGAAACTTGCTCCGGTGCCGTTGGCGCAGCAGCGCGAACGCTTGGAACAATGTTTGTGTATTTTTTTCGCCGGCTAATCGGCCGGCGTAGAGGAGCAGCGTCTGCCCACGACTGATGTTTAAAAAGTGACGAGTGGCAGCTGCATCATGGGGCACTGGCTTAAAAAGTGCGGTGTTAATGCCGAGGCGCACCGGCCGCACATTGCGCACGCCCCATTCGAAAAGCAGCTCGGCCAGCTCTTCGGACGGCACCAGTGTGGCTTGAAAATGATTGTAAAGTCTGCGTACATAAGCACGCGTCAATTTCATCGCTCGCTGCGAGCCGCGTGTGCCTAAAAATTTCGTGCCGGCGCGCAGATAGGCTTCCGGGAAATGGGAATGATAAAAACCAACGACCGGCACGCTAAGCGCACGACCGGCGGCAACTGATTTCCATCCGATCTGATACGGATCGCTCGATTCAATGAGATCCGGATGTTCGCGTTCCAGGATTTCTTCGATCGCGCGAAGATTTAGGAGTGCGCGATACCGCGAGATCCGCGACACCAATGGCGAACGAATCGAGTAGATTCGCGATCGGCCATTTGTTGTTATCTCATTTTTCGCTCCGGGAATGACGAGAACGTGCCTATCGTCAGGCGAACAGTTGCTGATGTACGCAATCTTTTCGTGAACGTATCGTTTCACGCCTCCACTTACCGGAGAGTAAAACTGGGTAAGGTCGCAGATTTTCACGTGCAAATTGTCATTCGAGCGAAGCGAGTAATCTCTGATCGTTGCTTCCTCAACGCATCTGACAATCCGAGGATCCTCCGTCTGCACTCAACATGACATTGGAAACGCGACGGTAGCGCCAAACGCGATCACTTGGACGATTCTACTGCGCTCAGGTACTTCTCCGCATCCATTGCTGCTGCGCAGCCCGAGCCGGCTGCCGTTACGGCCTGCTTGTAAACGCGATCGGCCACGTCGCCCGCCACAAACACGCCCGGATGCCTGCTCTCGACCAGGTTCTTCATAATTAAGTAACCGTCCCCATCCATCTCGAGCTTGCCGCGATACGCCTTGGTATTGGGATCGTGACCGATTGCCACGAAAACACAGGCCACGGCTAATTCCTGTTCTTCACTCGTCTTCACGTTGCGCAGGCGAACAGCGCGCATCTCGCCGTTTTCGTCTGGAATGTATTCGGTAACGACAGTGTTCCAGACCGGTTCGATCTTCTTATTCGCGAATACACGAGCCTGCATGATTTTCGAGGCGCGCATCGTATCGCGCCGATGAATCAAATAGACCTTTGAAGCGAAACGAGTGAGGAACAACGATTCCTCCGCCGCAGAATCGCCCCCGCCAACCACGCAAACCGGAACATTTTTGTAAAATGCGCCATCGCATGTGGCGCAGGAGGTCAGTCCGTGACCGATTAGTTTCTCTTCATTTTCGAGTCCCAGATAACGGGCTGAAGCTCCACTAGCGATGATCACAGCTTCTGTTTCCAACCACTCATCATCGGATTTGATGCGAATGTGCGGGTTGCTCGCGTCAAAATCGGTCGCTTCGGCGTACGAAAATCGGGCGCCAAACTTCTCAGCCTGTTTGTGCATATTCAGAATAAGCTGAGGTCCATCAATTCCCTCTGGAAAACCGGGATAATTTTCAACGAGCGTGGTCGTGGAGAGTTGTCCGCCGGGATGTCGACCTTCCAGCACCAACGGGCTCAAGTTCGCGCGGGCCGCGTAAATTGCCGCTGTTAATCCGGCGCAGCCACTTCCAATAATGATCAGTCGCTCCATCAATAAATCTAGCACACAGCGCAAGTTATTGCGGGCCGACATCACCTCGCGAGTGACAATTCAGCTCACGGGCGACATGCGGCCGTGACAGGCCTGCTATCCTGTCACGCTGACGCCGATCTCATGTAAACCAGCTACGCCGGAAAATGGGCCTCTACCTTCGTCCCATTCCTGCACATCGCC
>Ga0066652_100000843_pt1 | contig 15221 bp, 15 predicted proteins | sample GraSoiAngelo_101_FD_71413 | JGI IMG/M metagenome (GOLD analysis project Ga0066652, IMG submission 71413) | Grasslands soil microbial communities from the Angelo Coastal Reserve, California, USA - 14_0903_02_30cm | ecosystem: Environmental > Terrestrial > Soil > Grasslands | place: USA...
CGGCGCGAACTCTGCAGTGCGCCGATCGGGCGACTTCGGCACGCGCCAGTCCCAGTGCGCGAACAAATTTGCCTGGTACGGCACGCGCCGGGCGTTCCCGACACTCACACAGAGCTTCGTGACCAATGAGCACGGCACGTTCAACGCGCATCACTACCGCCACGCGAGCGACATGAGCACCTTCGTCACCGAATGCGACCCGGCCACCTGGGCGCGCGCCGGGTTCGCCAGCATGGGTGAAGGTGACACCCTGGCGTACCTGGAACGCGTGTTTGCTGCCACGCTGGCGGGCGAGCGGCTGGTTTCGAATCGGTCGCTCTGGCGCGACTTCCCGAATATCCGTAACGAGCGCTGGTCTATTGGCAACCGCGTGCTTATCGGCGACGCGCTCCGTACCGCGCATTTCTCCATCGGCTCAGGCACGCGCCTGGCAATGGAGGACGCCATCGCGCTGAACAAGGCGCTCGATGCGCACCCCGGCCTGCAAGAGGCCTTAAAAGCATTCGAGGCGGCGCGCCGCCCGATCGTGGAGAAACTCGTGGCGGCGGCGGACGCAAGCGGTGCCTGGTACGACCACTTCCCGGAGCACATGAATCTCTCGCCGCGCGACTTTGCCTGGAGCTATATTCAGCGCAGCGGGCGCATCGATCCGGAGCGCCTGGCCAAAATCTCACCCAACTTCGCCAGGACCTGATGCTATTTCCCACCACGCTCGTCGGCAGCTATCCGCAGCCCGACTGGCTGATCGATCGCAACAAGCTCGCCGGGCGTTTCCCGCCGCGCGTGCGCGCCAGAGAGCTCTGGCGCGTGCCGGAGCCCTATCTCGCTGAGGCGCAGGACGACGCTACGGTGCTCGCCATCCGCGCGCAGGAGCGCGCCGGGCTGGACATCGTCACCGATGGCGAGATCCGGCGCGAGAGCTACTCGAATCGCTTCGCCACCGCGCTCGACGGTGTCGACATCGACAATCCCGGCAGCGCGCTCGACCGCTCCGGCCATCCGAACCCTGTGCCGCGCATCGTCGGCAAGATCCGGCGCAAGCATGCCGTCGAGGTCGAGGACCTGCGCTTCCTCAAGCGCCACACCACGCGCAAGACGAAGATCACCGTTCCCGGCCCCTTTACCATGTCCCAGCAGGCGCAGAACCAGTACTACAAGTCCGCCGAGGAAGCCGCGCTGGACTATGCGGTCGCGGTCAACGAGGAGATGCGCGATCTCTTCGCCGCCGGCGCCGACATCGTGCAGATCGACGAGCCGTACATGCAGGCGCGCCCGGAGAAGGCGCGCGAATACGGTCTCAAGGCGCTCAATCGCGCGCTCGAAGGGATCAGCGGCACGACGGCGGTGCACATCTGCTTCGGCTACGCCGCGATCATCCATGAGCGCCCGTCGGGCTATTCCTTCCTGCCCGAACTGGCGGGTTCCGCCGTCCAGCAGGTATCGATCGAGACCGCGCAATCCAATCTGGACACCGCGGTGCTGGCGAAGCTGCCGGGCAAGAAAATCATGGTCGGCTGCATCGACCTCTCCGATATGAACGTGGAGACGCCGCACAAGGTGGCGGAGCGGCTGCGCAAGGCGCTCAAATACGTGAAGCCCGAGGATGTGATCGTCGCGCCCGACTGCGGCATGAAGTACCTGCCGCGCGAGGTCGCGGATGCGAAGATGCAGGCGATGGTCGAGGGCGCACGCCTCGTGCGCGCCGAATATTCATGAAAGGACACTCGTTGAAGAAGCTGCTCATCGGTACCCTTGTGCTCACCGGCTGCGCCGCCGACGGCGGCAGCTCCATCAATCGCTCGTATACGGAAGCGGGCATCGTGCTCGGCGCGGCCGGCGGCGCCATCCTCGGCGCGACCGCGTATAGCAAGGACCGCACGAAGGGTGTGCTGGTCGGCGCCATCGGCGGCGCGCTCGCCGGCGGAGCCGTCGGCGCCTACATGGACAGCCAGAAGAAAGACCTGGAGAAGAGCCTGTCCCAGGAGATCAAGCTCAGGCAGGCGCGCGTCGACGAGCTGCCGAACCACGTGGTGCGCGTCACCATGACCGGTGATACCGGCTTCAACACCAACTCCACCGACATCAAGCCCGGCTTTCACAGCACGCTGAACAAGATCGCCGATGTCGTCGTGCGCTACGGCAAGACGTCACTGACTGTCGCCGGCCACACCGACGACGTCGGCTCGGCGCAGTTCAACCAGGGGCTGTCCGAGCGCCGAGCGCACTCGGTGGCGCAATATCTCGAGTCGCACAAGGTGAATCCCGTGCGCCTCGCCATCGTCGGCAAGGGCGAGGCGATGCCGATTTCGAGCAATGCCACCGAGAGCGGCCGCGCGGAGAATCGGCGCGTCGAGATCTATGTCGAGCCAGTCGTAGAAGGTTCATGAGCGAGAAGACAAAGCGAGGGATCGCGCGCGGACTCACCAATTACGGTGATCCCGCGTTCTCGCTTTATCTGCGCCGCTCGTTCGCCAAGAGCATGGGCTACTCGAGCGAGATGCTGGAGCGGCCGGTGGTGGGCATCGCCGATTCGAAGAGCGGCTTCAACAACTGCCACCGTCATTTCCCGGAGCTGATCGAGGCGGTGAAGCGCGGCGTGCTCGGCGCGGGCGGCCTGCCGATCGAGTTCCCGACGGTGTCGCTCGGCGAAGTGTTCCTGAGCCCGACGTCGATGATGTTCCGCAACCTGATGTCGATCGACGTCGAGGAGATGATCCGCGCGCAGCCGATGGACGCGGTGGTGCTGATCGGTGGCTGCGACAAGACCGTGCCGGCGCAGCTGATGGGCGCGGTATCGGCGGATCTGCCGGCCGTGCAGCTCCTCGCGGGACCGATGATGCCTACCTCGTTCCATGGCGAAAGGCTCGGCGCGTGCACCGATTGCCGGCGGTTCTGGGCGCTGCATCGCGCGGGGAAGGTCGATGCGGCCGGCATAGAAGAAATAGAAGGAAACCTCGCGACCACGGCCGGCACCTGCGCGGTGATGGGCACGGCGTCCACCATGGCGTCGATTGCCGAGGCGCTGGGCATGGCATTGCCGGGCAGCGCGGCGATTCCGGCCGTGCATGCCGACAGGTTGCGCGCGGCTGAGGCGAGTGGGGCGCGCGCGGTGGCGCTGGCCAAGCAGCCACTCAGGCCATCACAGATCATCAACGCCAAATCGGTGGAAAACGCGATCCGCGTTCTGCTCGCCATCGGCGGGTCCACCAACGCCATCATCCATCTGACGGCCATCGCCGGTCGCGCTGGCATTGCGGTGGACTTGCGCAAGCTCAACGAATGGTCCGATTCGACGCCGGTGCTGGTGGACCTCAAGCCAACCGGCCAGCACTACATGTCGGATCTCTACGCCGCCGGCGGCCTCGGCGCGGTGCTGCGCGAGCTCAAGCCGCTGCTGCATCTCGAGTGCATGACGGTATCGGGCGTTACGTTGGGACAAGTCCTGGAAAAACTTGCGCCTTGGGTCGATCGCGGCGTGGTGAAGCGATTCTCGGAGCCGCTGTCGAAAGAGGGTGGGCTGGTGGCGCTCTTCGGCTCGCTCGCGCCCAATGGCGCGATTCTCAAGCGCTCGGCGGCCGATCCCAAATTGTTTGAAAAAGAAGGTCGCGCGGTGGTGTTTACCTCGCTCGACGACCTGGCGGCGCGCGTCGACGATCCCAACCTCGACATCACGGCGGACGATTTCATGGTGCTGCAGAACGCCGGCCCGAAGTCGGGCTATGCGATGCCCGAGGCGGGCTACCTGCCGATCCCGGCGAAGCTGGCACGCGCCGGCGTGAAGGACATGGTGCGCATCTCGGATGCGCGCATGAGCGGTACCGCGTACGGCACGATCGTGCTGCACGTGTCGCCCGAGGCGGCGGCCGGCGGTCCGCTCGCGCTCGTCAGGAATGGCGACCACATTCGCGTGTCGGTGAAGAAGCGCTCGATCGATCTGCTCGTCCCGGAGAGCGAACTGAAGGCTAGAAAGACCGCGTGGCAGCCGCCGGTCGAGATGCCGCGGCGCGGCTATGCACAACTGTATATGCAGCACGTGCTGCAAGCCGAGCACGGCTGCGACTTCGATTTCCTGCGCAAGGCGTGAATTCGGGGACGGAGCCCGAATTCCAGCGATGCGTAGCTTACGGAATTCGGGCTCCGTCCCCGAATTCACTCGTCGTGATGGTATTCGCGTGCCTGCTCAGTGGCTGCACCGCGCTCGCGAGCAAGCCGGCGGTCGTGGGCTGCCAGGCGGCTGACACGGTCACCACGCTGCAGGGGATGGAGCGCGGCGCGCGCGAGGTGAACCCGATCGTCGCCGGCATTTTCAGCCTCGGCGGGGCGGCCGCGTTCATTGCCGCGAAGACTGGCGTGACGCTGCTGGTGCTGCACTACCACGCGGAGATTTCCACCGGCGTCCTGGCGGCGGCCGACGTGATCACCTGCGGCGCGGCGATCCACAACGCGCGCGTCACCGCCAAGCTGCCGCCGAAGCCGGAGAAAGCGCTCTAGCTACTTCGGGTAGTCGTAGTGCAGCTCGAACTTGCCGTCCTGATGCAGCGTGATCCGCGCCCCGATCCAGCCCTTGCGCTCGGGCGCCAAGCGCTTGCGGGCCTCGAGCAGGATCATCGCCGGCTTGCGCAAATCGCAGGGGGTATAAGCGATCAGCTGGTCGGGCTGCGAGAGGCGCAGCGCGACATAGCGCACCTTGCCGGTCTCGTCGCCGGGCTTCTCCAGGTCCACCACCATGAAGAGGCTCTTCCAGTCCGGCGGCGCGCCTTCGACGATGCATTCGGCGATGCGCGCCACCGCATCGGTTTCGGCAAGCGATGCGCCCTGCGCCAACGCTACGAGGGGTGTCAGCGCAAGGGCCAGCATAATCGCGAAATGGCGCATCGTTCGAAGCTACCGCCGAAGATTGTCTGCCTCGAATCGTACTGGAACGAAAGCCTGTTCCAGACTTTTTCGGTGAAAGGGTTTCTGGAGGCGATGGCGCCGCTGGTGCATCCGCCGCTCACGGTCGCGCACCGTTTCGTCGAATCGGCGGAGGGCATCGCCTACTACCTCGCCCGGCCCGGCGGCGTGATGTGGCGGCAGAAGGAGCTGTTCGACGCCCCGCTCTATTACCTCGCCTTCCACGGCCGGCCAGCGGCGGTGACGCCCGTCCTCGGCCGCGTCTCCGGCGAGGAGCTCTGCAAGGCCTTCGCCGGCTATGGCGCGCACGGCTACCGCAACCTCGTCTACTTCGGTGCCTGCAGCGTGTTTCGCGGCGTCACCGGCAAGCGCTTCGCCCGCGAGTTCCTCAAGGCAACCGGGGTGCGCGCGGTGATCGGCTACGGCACGCCGGTGGGCTGGATGGCAAGCCTGCTGTGCGACCTTCTCTTCCTGCAGCGCTTCTACAGCGATCCTGCGCCGTGGAAGAACCTGCGGCGCATTTTCAATTCGGTGCACCGCGACTATCCTGTCGCGCGGCGCATGAAGCACATGCTTTTCACCCGAGAGGAGGCGCGATGAACATTCGGCGGGTGGTCACCGACCATGACCCCCAGGGGCGCTCGGTCGTGGCGATCGACGAGCGCTGCTCGAATGTGATCTCGCGCCGGCCGGGCCACCAGAGCTGTGTCGCCTGGACCGGTGGCGACGGCACGGTCCTGCGCATCGTCGAGTACCAGCCGGGCGTGGCGCCGCGCCCGCATCGCACCGAGACCATTGACTATGCCGTGGTGATCTCCGGCGAGATCGACATGGAGCTCGACGAGGGTCAGGTGCATCTGCGCGCGGGCGACGTCCTCGTGCAGCAGAACACCATGCATAACTGGATCAACCGCAGCCCGCAGCCATGCGTCATCGCCTTCGTGCTGGTACCGGCGAAAGGTGGAAAAAGTGCGCTGGGTTAGCGCGCTTTTTCTGCTCGTCGCGCTGCACGCGGCTGCGCAGTACCCGGCGCGGCCGGTGCGCATCATCGTGCCGTCGCCGCCGGCTGGCGGCACCGACATCGTCGGCCGCGTGCTTGCCGAGCACTTCTCCAAGAGCCTCGGCCAGCAGTTCTTCGTCGAGAACAAGCCAGGCGCCGGCAACCTGATCGGCATCGAGGCAGCGGCGCGCTCGGCGCCCGACGGCTACACGCTGCTGATGACGGCGAGCACGCTGGTTCTGAATTCGGTGCTCTACAAAAAGGTGCCGTACGACCCGATCAAGGATTTCGCGCCGATCACCATCGCCGCGACTGCACCGAACATCCTGATCGTCAATCCGGACGTGCCCGCGCGCACGACGGCCGAGCTCATCGCGCTCGCAAAACAGAAACCCGGCGCGCTTTCCTACGGCACGCCGGGGATCGGCACCTCGCCGCATCTGTGCATGGAGCTGCTCAAGTACCTGGCCGGCATCGACGTGACGCACGTGCCGTATCGCGGCACCGCCGCAGCCGTGACCGACGTCATGAGCGGACAGATCCAGCTCGCCTTTGCCACGGCGCTGACCGCGAAGCCGCAGGTCGACGCCGGCCGCGTGCGGGCACTTGCCGTCTCCGGCCCGCGGCGTGTCGAAGCGCTGCCTAACGTCCCCGCGGTGGGCGAGACGGTGCCGGGCTACGAAGCGATGCAGTGGTACGGTCTGCTGGCGCCCGCCGGGGTTCCGGCGTCGACCATAGAAAAGCTGAACGCCGAAGCGCTCGTCGCGCTGCGCTCGAAGCAGATGAAGGAGCGCCTCGCCGCCGATGGCGCCGAGCCGCTGGCCTCCACACCGGCGGAGTTCGCCGCCTTGATCCGCCGCGAGCTGGAGAAGTGGTCGAAGGTCGCGCAGGCGGCGAGGATCGAGAAACAGTAGCGCCTAAACCGCCGGCGCGCCGCCCGCGCGCCGCACCATTGCCGGCACGAGCTGCTTCACCGTCGGCGCGCCGACCTGCTGCATGATCGCGCGCAGCTCGATGCGCAGAAGCTCCGCCACGCGCTCGACGCCCGGCTGCCCGAACGCGCCGAGGCCCCAGATGTAGGGCCGGCCGACACACACCGCCGTCGCGCCCATCGCCAGCGCCTTGCAGATGTCGGTGCCGCGGCGAAAGCCGCTGTCGACCAGCACCGGCATGCGGCCTTTCACCGCCGCCAGGATCTCCGGCAGGGCATCGATGGTCGAGCGGCCGCTGTCCTCGCTGCGCGCGCCGTGGTTGGAGACGATGATGCCGTCCATGCCATTTTCCATCGCGAGCGTCGCGTCTTCGTGCGCCAGAATTCCCTTTAGCACGATCTTCATCTTCGTCGTGTCGCGCAGGCGCTTGAGGAAGTCCCAGGTCATGGCCGAGGACTGCGTGTGCGTCAGCCCGGACACATCCAGGCCTTCGTACATCGAGCGGCGGCGGAGGTTGGCCTGCAGGCTCGAGCGGTCGTGACACGTGTCGCACTGTCGCGTGTCGGTGCGCATCAGGCGCAAGAGCGTCTCCTGGTTGCGGCCACCGCTGCGATCGACGGTGACGGCGACCACCGGGCAGCCGGCCTTCTCGGCGCGCGTGACCATGGCCTTCGCCACTTCCCACTTGTTCGTCGCGTAGAGCTGGTACCAGATCGGTGCGCCACGCGCCTTCGTCACCTCCTCGACGCCGCTCGTCGTGGCGGTCGACAGGATCATCAGATGGTCACCCGCGCGCGCCGCGCGCGCGGTGGCGATCTCGCCTTCGGCGTGGAACGACCTCTGTCCGCCCACCGGGGCGATGACGATCGGCGTCGGATAGCGCGTGCCGAGGATGTCGGTGCTCATGTCGACTTTGGAGACGTCGACCAGCCGCCGAGGCCGCAGCTGGAACTTGAGGAAGTCCTCGCGGTTGGCGCGCAGCGTCACCTCATCGTCGATCCCCGAGGCCATGTAGCCGAAGTGCGCCGGCGGCACGTTCTGGCGGGCGACCGGCTCGAAGTCGAAGACGTTGATTGCCTCCTTCGGGCTCTTGATCAGCTGCTTCGGGTCGAGCGGTCCCCACATCATCGGGTCGGGCAGCCGGGACTTCGGCTCCAGGATCTGCGCCAGCGCCGGCAGGCTGCCGGTCAGCGGGCTCGCGGCGAGGAATTGCATGAAACGACGGCGATTTTCGATCGACATGGCGGACCTCCCCTTTGTGCGGCCAGTCTACGCGCGGTTGACAGCCGCGGGTAAATACTTCAAGCTTGATCTATTCAGGCTTGGAGCATTCCATGGCCACTTCTGCCGCCGTCCGCACTGACCGTGAAACCATTGCCCGCGCCGACGACCACCGCGCGCTGCGCATCTGGCTGCGGCTTCTGACCTGCACGCAGATGATCGAGCGCGTGGTGCGCTCGCGCCTGCGCGAGCGCTTCGGCACCACACTGCCGCGCTTCGACCTGATGGCGCAGCTCGAGCGCCATGCCGAGGGCCTTAAGATGAACGAGCTGTCGCGCCTGCTGATGGTCACCGGTGGCAACATCACCGCGGTCGTCGATCAGCTCGAGAAGGAAGGCCTGGTCGAGCGGCTGGACGAGCCGGCCGACCGGCGCGCCTTCCGCATCCGCCTGACGCGCAACGGCGAGCGCACGTTTGCCGAGATGGCGCGCGAGCATGAGGAATGGGTGGTGGGGCTGCTCTCGGGCCTCTCGCGCCGCGAGCAGGACGAGCTGCTGCGCTTGCTGGCGAAAGCCAAGGAACATGCAGTCGAGGTGACGCCATGAAGCCGAAGCATTTCCTCTGGCAAGCCGAGGGCAAGGTCGGCGTCATCACGCTGAACCGCCCGGAGCGCAAGAATCCGCTGACGTTCGAGTCCTATGCCGAGCTGCGCGATTTTTTCCGGTCGTTGAGTGAAGCAAAGAACATCCGCGCCATCGTGCTGCGCGGCGAGGGCGGCAATTTCTGCTCCGGCGGCGACGTGCACGAGATCATCGGCCCGCTCACCAAGATGGCGATGCCGCAGCTCCTCGACTTCACGCGCATGACCGGCGACGTGGTCAAGGCGATGCGCCATTGCCCGCAACCGGTCATCGCCGCGGTCGACGGTGTCTGCGCCGGCGCCGGCGCGATCCTGGCGATGGCGTGCGACCTGCGCTATGGCGCGCCGAGCGCCAAGACCGCATTCCTCTTCGTGCGCGTCGGGCTCGCCGGCTGCGATATGGGTGCGTGCGCCATGCTGCCGCGGATCATCGGCCAGGGGCGCGCGGCCGAGTTGCTCTATACCGGTCGCTCGATGAGCGCCGAGGAAGGCCACGCCTGGGGCTTCTTCAACGGCATTGCCGATCCGGTGCTGCCGGCGGCGATGGAGGCGGCGAAGGCGCTGGCCGACGGGCCGAGCGCCGCGCACGCAATGACGAAAACGATGCTGCACCAGGAGTGGAACGCCGGCATCGACCAGGCGATCGAAATGGAAGCCCAGGCGCAGGCGCTGCTGATGCAGAACAAGGATTTCCGCCGCGCCTATGACGCGTTCGTCGCCAAGCAGAAGCCGAAGTTCGAAGGCGATTAGGAAAATTCGGATGGACCGGTTTGCGCATTACAGCTGGCCGTTCTTCGAGCCGGGCCATGCCAAGCTCGCGGCGCAGGCCGACGCATGGGCGCGGGAAAACCTCGCTCATGCCCACGGTGACAACGCCGACGCGATCTGCAAGCGCCTGGTACACGACCTCGGCTGCGCCGGTTACCTGAACCACGCCGTGACCGAGACCCATGACGTGCGCTCGATCGCGCTGCTACGCGAGGTGTTCGCCTACCACGCCGGCCTCGCCGATTTCTCCTTCGTCATGCAGGGGCTCGGCAGCGGTCCGATCGTGCTTGCCGGCAGCGAGGCGCAGAAGAAGAAATATCTTGCCGCCGCCGCGCGCGGCGACGCCATCGCCGCGTTCGCGCTGTCCGAGCCCGACGCCGGCTCCGACGTACAGGCAATGACTACGCGCGCGCGTCGCCAGGGCGATGCCTGGACGCTCGATGGCACCAAGACGTGGATCTCGAACGGCGGTATCGCCGACTTCTACGTGACTTTCGCCAAGGCCGACGAAGGCATCACCGCTTTCGTGGTGGAGGCGAAGGATGTGGATGCGAGCGAGCGCATCGACACCGTCGCGCCGCATCCAATGGCCACGGTCAAGCTGAAGGGCGCACCGGCCCAGCTATTGGGCGAACCCGGCGGCGGCTTCAAGCTTGCCATGCGCAACCTCGACATCTTCCGCACCACGGTGGCCGCCGCGGCGCTCGGCTTCGCGCGCCGGGCGCTGGACGAGGCGCTCGCCTACGCCAAGGAAAGAAAGATGTTTGGCCAGACGCTTGCCGACTTTCAGTTGAGCCAAGGCAAGCTGGCCGACATGGCGACCGCCATCGATGCCGGCGCATTGCTCGCTTACCGCTCGGCGTGGGTGCGCGATGTGAAGAAGGCGCGCGTTACGCGCGAGGCCGCCATGGCCAAGATGTTCGCCACCGAGAGCGCGCAGCAGGTGATCGACGACGCCGTGCAGCTCTGCGGCGGCCTCGGTGTGATGCGCGGCCACCCGGTCGAAAAGTTGTACCGCGAGGTGCGCGCGCTGCGCATTTACGAGGGCGCCACCGAAGTACAGAAACTGATCATCGCCAAGGATTTGCTGAAATCATGAGTTACACGGCTCATATCGACACGTTCGCGCGCGACAACCTGCCGCCGCGCAGCGAGTGGCCCGAGTTCCTGTTCGAGCTGCCGGAGCTCAAGTATCCGGCGCGCATGAACTGCGCGACCGAGCTGCTGGATAAGCCGGTGACTCGCGGCCACGGGCATCGCATCGCGCTGCGCTCGCCGGATGGCGATTGCACGTATACGCAGCTCTTCACACAGGCGAACCGCCTCGCCCACGTGCTGGTGCGCGAGATGGGTCTCAAGCCCGGCAACCGCGTGCTGCTGCGCGGCCCGAACAACCCGATGATGGCCGCGTGCTGGTTCGCGGTGATGAAGGCCGGCGGCATTTGCGTGGCGACGATGCCGTTGCTTCGCGCGAAGGAGCTCACCGACATCATCACCAAGGCCGAGGTGACGCACGCGCTCTGCGACAAGCACCTGCAGGAAGAGCTGGACCTCGCGCAGCCCAACTGCCCGACGCTCACCAGCGTCAAGTACTGGTACGACGACGCGCCCGATTCGCTTGACACCCTGGCCATGCGCCAACCGCTCACCTTCGGCAACGTGCCGACGGCCGCCGACGATGTGGCGCTGATCGCCTTCACCTCGGGGACTACGGGCAAGCCCAAGGGCACGGTGCACTTCCACCGCGACGTGGTCGTGCAATGCGACTGCTTCCCGCGCTCGATCATGAAGATGCACAAGGACGACATCGTCTGCGGCACGCCGCCGATCGCCTTCACCTTCGGCCTGGGCGGCATGCTGTGCTTTCCGCTGCGCTTCGGCGCCTCCACCGTGCTGGTGGAGAAGCACACGCCGGAGACGCTGCTCGAGACGATCCAGCGCTTCAAGGCGAACACCTGCTTCACCACACCGATCATGTATCGGCAGATGGCGGCGCTTGCCGAAGGCTTTGATTTGCGCTCGCTGAAGAAATGCATCTCCGCCGGCGAAGCGCTGCCCGATCCGACGCGCCAGGCGTTCAAGGAGGCGACCGGCCTCGAGATCATCGACGGCATCGGCTCGACCGAGATGATGCACATCTTCATCTCGCACACCCCTGAGGGCGTGCGCCGCGGCGCCACCGGCTACGCGATCCCTGGCTATCGGGCGACGGTGCTCGATGAGGAGGGGCGTCCATGCAAGCCGGGCGTGGTGGGCAAGCTCGCGGTGAAGGGGCCCACGGGATGTCGCTATCTGGCAGACGACCGGCAAAGGAATTACGTGCAGCACGGCTGGAACGTCACCGGTGATGCCTACCTCATGGATGAGGACGGCTACTTCTTCTACCAGGCGCGCACCGACGACATGATCATCTCCGCCGGCTACAACATCGCCGGCCCGGAAGTGGAAAGCGCGCTGCTCGCGCACCCGGCGGTCGCCGAATGCGGCGTGGTCGGCTGGCCCGACGAAGAGCGCGGCACCATCGTCAAGGCCTTTGTCGTCCTGAAAGCGGCGCACGCGCCTGGGGAGGGCACCGTGCGCGAGCTCCAGGACCACGTGAAGAAGGCCATTGCGCCATACAAGTATCCGCGGGCGATCGAGTTCATCGACACGCTGCCGCGCACCGAGACCGGCAAGGTGCAGCGCTTCAAATTGAGGAAAGCACCATGATGCAGATCCTGCAGCCGCCGGGCTGGGCGCGCGCGAAGGGCTTCTCCAATGGCATCGCCACGAGCGGCAAGCTGGTGTTCATCGCCGGGCAGGTGGGCTGGACCGGCGAAGGCAAATGGCAGGCGCTCGACTTCGCCGGGCAGTTTCGCCAGGCGCTGCAGAACATCATCGACATCCTCGCCGAGGGCGGCGGCAAGCCGCAGCACCTCGTGCGCCTCACGTGGTACGTGCTCGACAAGCAGGAATACCTCGCTTCGCTCAAGGACGTCGGCAACGCCTACCGCACGCTCATGGGCCGACACTTCCCGACCATGGCGGTGGTGCAGGTGAGCGGGCTGATCGAGCCCGAGGCGCGGCTCGAAATAGAAGCGACGGCGGTCATACCGGAGAAATGAGCGGAGGCGCTATGAAAGTCACCGTCATAGGAGGCGGGCCCGGGGGGATGTACTTCGCGCTGCTGGCGAAGAAAGCCTGGCCGCGCTGGGACATCACCGTGTACGAGCGCAACCGGCCCGACGACACCTTCGGCTTCGGTGTCGTCTTCTCCGACCAGACGCTCGACACATTCAAGGCCTACGACCTCGTCACCTACGAGCGCATCCGTCGGCGCTTCGCCTACTGGGGCGACGTCGATGTGGTCTACAAAGGCGAGACGCTGCGCTCGGGCGGCAACGGCTTCTGCGGCTGCTCGCGCGTGGCGCTCCTAAATATCCTGCAGGACCGCGGCCGCGAGCTCGGCGTGCAGATGCGCTTCCAGCGCGAGGTCGAGGGGCTGGAGGAATTCGCCGACTCCGACCTGATCGTGGTGGCCGACGGCATCGCCTCGAGGATCCGCGAGAAGTACAAGGACCACTTCCAGCCGAGTGTGGATCTGCGGCCGAACAAGTTCACCTGGCTCGGCTCGACCAAGGCGCTCGACGCGTTCAAATATTTCTTCCGCCAGACGCCGCAGGGCGTGCTGCTCGCGCACGTCTACCAGTACGAGCCCAACCGCTCGACCTGGGTGATCGAGATGGACGAAGAGACCTGGCGCAATTTCGGCTTCGACAAGCTGAGCGAAACGGACATGCTGCCGGTCCTCGAGCGCGTCTTCGCCGAGGAGCTCGATGGCCACCCACTGATCGTCAACCGCTCGCTCTGGCGCAACTTCCCGAACATTACCAACAAGACCTGGGTGCGCGGCAACGCAGTTCTTGTCGGTGACGCGAAGGCCACCGCGCATTTCTCCATCGGCTCGGGCACCAAGCTGGCGATGGAGGACGCGATCGCGCTTTATGAAGCATTCAGGAGCCAGCCGGAGGTCAAGAAAGCGCTCACCCTGTACGACAGCGTGCGGCGAGAGGAAGTGGAGAAGACGCAGCACGCGGCGAACGTCTCGCTCGCCTGGTTCGAGAACATGAAGCGCTACTGGGGCATGGAGCCCGAGCAGTTTGCCTTCGGCGTCATGTCGCGCTCCAAGCAGATCACCTGGGAGAACCTCGAGCTGAGGGATGAGGCGTTCGTGCGGCGCGTGCACCGCTGGTTCGCGCACAAGGTGAAGAAGCAGGGCTTCGACGTCGACATCGAGAACCCGCCGGTGCCGATGTTCACGCCGTTCCGCTTGCGCGACATGGTGCTCGAGAACCGCGTGGTGGTCTCGCCAATGGACCAGTACTCGGCGGTTGATGGCGTGCCGGGCGACTGGCACTTCGTGCACCTCGGCAGCCGCGCGGTCGGCGGCGCCGGCCTGGTTTACGTGGAAATGACCTGCCCGTCGCCGGAGGCGCGCATCTCGCCTGGCGACACCGGCCTGTGGAACGAGACGCAGCGCGATGCCTTCAAGCGCATCGTCGATTTCTGCCATGGCAACTCGAAGGCGAAGATGTGCATGCAGCTCGGCCATTCGGGGCGCAAGGGCTCGACACAGCTCGGCTGGCAGCGCATGGACCATCCGCTCGAGGGCGGCAACTGGCCGGTGGTGTCGGCTTCAGCCATTCCCTATTACGAAGGCGTGTCGCAGGTACCGATCGAGCTCGACCGCAAGGGCATGCAGAAGGTGATCGATGATTTCGTGCGCTCGACCAAGTACGCCGAGCAGGCCGGCTTCGACATGCTGGAAATCCACATGGCGCACGGCTACCTGCTGGCGAGCTTCATCTCGCCGCTCACCAATCAGCGGAAGGACCAGTACGGCGGCAGCATCGAGAACCGCATGCGCTTTCCGCTGGAAGTTTTCAAGGCATGCAGACAAGTCTGGCCCGAGCGCAAGCCGATGTCGGCGCGCATCTCGGCGACCGACTGGGTGCCCGGGGGCCTGTCCGGGGAAGATCTGATCGCGCTCACGCGCATGCTGAAGGAAGCCGGCTGCGACCTGATCGACGTGTCGACCGGGCAGACGGTGCCGCACCAGAGACCTGTGTACGGCCGCATGTACCAGGCGCCGTACGCCGACTGGGTGAGAAACGAGGTCGGCATCGCCACGATCACCGTCGGCGCGGTGACGACGCCGGACCAGGTCAACACGCTGCTTGCCGCGGGCAAGGCGGACTTGGTCGCGCTCGCGCGGCCGCATCTTGCGAATCCTTACTTCACCCTGCAGGCGTCAGCTTGGTATCAGCATCCCGGCCAGCACTGGCCGCTGCAATATCTCTCGGGACGCGACCAGGCGTACCGCAACGCGTCGCGAGAGCGTATGGAGATGAAGGAGCTGCGCATTAAGGCACGGCCGGCGAGCCACGAGGTGACGGAGACCGGAGCGAGAAAGGCCGCTTGATGATGTTTGACTGGCGCGGCCGAAGAGTCGCCCTGTACGATGCGCTGCGCACAACGTTTCTCTGGTCTGAATGACTCTCTCACGCGTCGGCAAATACGAGGTGAAGCAGTTGCTCGGCAAGGGTGCGACCGGCTCGGTCTACCTCGCCGTCGATCCTTTCGCGCAGCGCGAGGTCGCCATCAAGGTGCTGGAGAAGCTCTCGGCCGATCCCGAGGAGGCGCGACGCCAGCTGCGCTACTTCCAGAATGAAGCGGCGCTGGCCGGCAAGCTGCGCCACCCGCACATCGTCAGCATCTTCGATGCCGG
>Ga0066652_100000845_pt1 | contig 15213 bp, 25 predicted proteins | sample GraSoiAngelo_101_FD_71413 | JGI IMG/M metagenome (GOLD analysis project Ga0066652, IMG submission 71413) | Grasslands soil microbial communities from the Angelo Coastal Reserve, California, USA - 14_0903_02_30cm | ecosystem: Environmental > Terrestrial > Soil > Grasslands | place: USA...
AGGTCCGCCATTACTTTGGTTCTCCGTTTGTCTAGGGATTGGTTAGAACCACCAAGCGCTCTTGTGTTGCTCGTGCGATACCGAGTAACCAACCTGGTCAAGGTGGCCCATGCTTTACCTCTTAGCAGCCCGCACTAGCTTGGCGCACTTAGCACACACTGGCCTAGTTTCCTTAGGCCAATCGTACTTGTCCGTAAGCACTGCACCGCAAGCGGCAGGAGTGCTCTTATCGGCCGGTAGGCCGAACGGAGTGCGGAAAGCATGAATGAGCTTGTCGGGGTCCTTCATGGTTCTCCTTATTGGTAGTTCTAATCAACCCCTAGAAGGGTTGCAGCTTGTTTCCCTTAGACGCTCGTAAGCGCAGGGCTTTAGGAAAGGAAGCTACTCCTTACCCTCCCATACTGGCTTGGGCCGCCTGGCAGGCTTGGCGCTACCGCACGATACACCCTTCTTCCAGGGTCCTTCGCTCCTGCCTTACAAACATCACTCTACGCCTTAGCCTGCCAGGGGTCAAGGGGTTTCGGCAAAGTTTCTTCCACAAACCGCATTTGCCCTGGTCAGAGCACCTAAGTTTCTTTGGCGTAGGGTCCTTCCTGCCAGGGTCCTTCCTCTCTCGGGAGGGCAGGAAACGCATTTGTCCTGGTCAGAGGCTTGGTCGGTTCCTGCCAGGCTAGTTACTTGACTCTTGTGTCAGTGGTTCGCTAATCTCCCTTGTGTCAGCAGCATGACAGCACTGCCCCGCTACCTCGCTCCTATGTCCTGGCCTACGTGGGAGCCTGGCAAGGGTTTGACTTCGGAGCACTCCCCCTTAGCTACGGCGGGGGGAGTCTTCGCTTCTACGGGCTCTGTACGGCTCTGTGGCGGGCTCGTGCGCCAGGGCGGTAGGGACGGACCCTCGCGGTGGGAACGGCCCTCTAGCGGCCCTCTAGACAGGCTTGGTGCGCTCGACCGATCATCATGTGGCCGCACACTTCGCACGGGGTTGCCTTGATTCTTGATCCACCCTTCCAGTAGTCAAGAATCTCCTTTACCCTCTCCTCGGAGTTGATTGGGAGGAATGGTGGAGTGCGATGCTTCTTAGGCATGGGCGCAAGCCTGGCACGAACGAGTGACAGTTACCGTTCCTCTAGTACCGGGAGTGCGCTCTAGCACTGCGGTGCGTAGGTATAGCTCTCCGGGGCATATCTCTCCGGGGCAGTAGGCATCATGCCTAACGCAATCGTGGTACTTCCTGGCACGGTACTCCTTCTGCCAGAATCCCTTAGTGGAGGGCTCGTGCCAATCCTCTGGATGATCTTCGATCACGGGGGGAAGCACCTTCTCCACCATACCCAGAGCATACAACCTTCCACCTAGGTTGTCAAGGGAAATCCTCTTCAGGTTTCTGGTTCAGAGGGGTTGACTTCCACGTAGAACCTAGTACAATGATCTACATGGAAGCCACCAAGAACTACGGGCCAAACACTTGCCCCCACTGCCTGATCTCCTTCCGGGGTCGGCACGGGCTGGCGGTCCACCTTGGCAAGCGCCCGGGCTACTGCCTGGCTGAGCAAGCCAAGCGGGCCAAGTAGCAAGTAGCAAGGGGAGCCCTTCGGGGCTCCTTTTTTATTTGCCTCTGTACTCAGATATTTACGGGGTCCACTTATTATCCTACCATATTCCTGGGTCACTTGTCAAGGGGTTTCTGGCTTTCATTTCCTGCCAGAGCACATACATTTGAACAGACAACCTCATCTGTTTTACTAAACCTCATGGTTTCTTGAGTAAGGTTCTTCCCGCAGTTAGCACACTGAGCTACGTGCACCATATGTATTGATCCGTTTCTTCTGAGTATTCATACCTACCGCTGTAGGGTGGCACTGTGTAGATGTCATCTAGCAAACGCACTAGCCTCTTACTTGCTTTGCTAGTTCCTATCTTGGTCCATACTTGCAGCTTCACTCCATTGTAGGGACCACCTACATGATACTTATGTGTAGCACTAGACTTGAGTTGTCTAGTCCTAAGTCCTGGTATGGCTAGCTTATTTTTGACAGCTATGTCTTTGGCAAAGACAATACCAGTAGACCAATCTAGTAGCTTATCCTCTGTCCACTTGATAGGACCACCGCTCAAGGGCGGAGTCCTGCCTACAAATCCTACTTTGTAGTTGTATCGGTACACTTCTATCCTTTGCTATTGTGTGCTTACGTTGAAAGACATTCCTCTCCTAATGGATAGACCTTTAGCTCTAGTTCGTGTTGCTGGGCTAGCTTGATAATGTGGTTAGTCTCGCTTGTCTTCTTGGTAGGGAAGACATAGACGATGACGCTATGTCCATACATCTTTAGGGTAGCGGCAACCGCAATCATGTTCTTATCTCTGACTTTGGTGGCGTTGTGCAATTCGTGGTTGCATTCAAACGACCAGCAAGAATGCATAAAGCTATTGACGAAGTAATCTACTCCTCTAGAGCTACCGCCATGGAGACAGATGGTATCATAGTCCCTAACTCCATCTCGTATCTGTTCCGCATTCCACTTGTCTACATCACTGGTGAGTACTGTTCTTATAAGCGTGCATTCCTTTCTAGTGATGACCCTAGTAGCTCCTGCCACTACTATTACTCTATTCATTTCCGCCGCTGCCTTATGTGTTTAGTCTGGTGTTACTTGCACTGTCCATGCCTCAGATGACTCTAGCCAATTCCTAGCAACCTGAATAACAGTAGGGTATGTGTTAGGGCCAAAGTCCAAATAGTTCGATCCTTCTAGACTTATAATCCTTCGCATGATGGTTCTAGTGGTTACTATTTCCTCGGCAGACATTGTCACCGTATAGGTAACTTCTTGCTTCCTGGTGGTCTTCATTAGTTAGGGTTCCTTTGGTATTGCGCATACAGTGCGTCCATTACTTCATTAGGGTGAATCTTGGTAACATAGCAATACACATCAAATGCACCATTGAACTTAGATGAAAGAATGGACCTAGTAGTAGTAGAGCTAGCCTTACGAAAGCTTACGTAATGACTCCATAGAATCGCATCTAGCTGTATGTCTGTCGATAGTTCAAATCGCTCCATGCCATTCCCCTTAGTAGTGAAGCACTATGTAAATACCGTCGCCATCATCTCGTAGGCCGGTTATCTCATTCCACACATGTAGCCACCACTTCTCACAGTAACCGCCATGTATTTGGCTATCGTTTACCACAAGATGCGGAGACGTCATTACTGGTGCTTTATTCTCTCGGGGTGGAGATATGTGGTCCTGGACTGCCCTAAGTGCCTTATCCCTATCTGGATATGTAGTATGCTTCCTCTCGGTTCGTCTAGCCTTAGGGGCCGAGTATACAAGGTCTAGATCTAACTTGCAACCATCATCGTATGGCATAAACCCTAAATGCCAAAGGGCTGCTACCGCTTGTCTAATTGCCCTTTCCTCTGTATCTAGTTTCTTCTTTGTGCTGTCTCCACTGCCATTCACGAAACGCATACCAGCATAGTGGTTACGTACTCCGGTAGTGGGGCAATTGGCGAGCACTGGCAGGGCTCTAGCACTTCCTTTAGGCGCACCAGCAACAGGCACGTATAGCGCTGCCTGCTCGTCGTCAAAGAAATAGAACGAACCTATGGACCCTGGCAATGGTTCTAGTCTAGAGAAGATCAAGTTTGGATCGTAAGTCAATTACCTCTGCCTCCTTTCCTTCTAGGTCTAGTCCTTCCATCCACTTGACAGTTATTACATAAGTGGCCCACATGATTGACTTGCACCAATTGCAAGCATGATAGTACCAATTAGGATTAGCCTTAGTAACTAGAAAGGTGCTAAGTGGTTTCCTACAGTGGTAGCAGAGATATGGTGTTTCATTCTTCATCTATCGTCACCACTGCCTTGGAGCTTATCTCTAGCCTGTCTATCTGCAAGCTTAGTAAGATTCATCTCTGCTACATACTCAAGAGTAATATCAAGTTCAGAAGCCAAAGCAGCAATGTACCAAAGTACATCACCAAGCTCTTTAGCCAAGTCTATGACAGTACTAGTTTCAAGATTCCAGGAATGTCTACCAATCTTATAGCCTTTATCCCTCATTAGCTTACCGACCTTCTCTGCCACCTCTCCTGCTTCGCCAGCAAGCTTTAGCGCTGGATATACAAGGTTCTTATCCTTGTCTGGGTAGATGGCAGTATGCCTAGCTTGCATTTGGTAAATGTTTAGGTCCATTACTTATAAGCCCTCTTTACCTTTGCTAGTGCTGTATTCAGAGAATAGAAGTCATGTGACTGGTCCACTTGGTGTTTCCAAATCTCCTCCATTCTTGTTAGAGCTTCATCGTAGGGCATAGCCAATCCATGCATTAGGTTTGCTACTGTGAACAATTGGTTATCCCTATTGATAGAAACTCTCATGGCACCGGTCAATACCTTGTAAGCCTCTTGGTTCCTGGTGGAGCCGGGTAGAGAAGTGGATTTGCTCAAGAGGCTGCTGTAGCGCTCCGTACGGCGCTCCGTGAGGAGGGCCTGGCGGTAGATACCGGCCGGCACGTCAAACGCAGTAGCGGGGCTCCTGGCGCCCATGGCGCACGAGAGGAAGTCAGGGAGGCTCAGGACAAGGGCAGAGCTTGGCTCTAGGACCACTTGTCTTTGCCAATTGCTATTACCAGGGTAGGGGAGTCTTACTGTGTTTCCTATTTGACCAGGAGCTAGGGTAGTTTGCTTAGGGTTCACTTCGGTACTCTCGGGAAGCTTCGCTAGCTTGATTACTTGTAAGCCAGCGTAACGCATAGTCTCCGCACTAATCCATTCACTAGCAAAGGTCCATAGGTGCCAACCCTTAGACCTACTACGTTCTATCCATGCTGTAATGCTGTAGTACTGCCAGCATGCATATACATCTAGCGTTCGTTCAAATGTGTATTCTGCTCCGTCCAAGTCGATGCATCCCCACTTGCACCTATTGTCTTCCCTAATTGGATATGTACCGATACCGTCAATTCGTCCTGATAGGTGATCGTCAAAGATTGCAAACGTAGGCTTTCTCCTACGGGCAACCGCGCCGTCAAAGACTGCATCGTTTCTTCCACCAAAGAGTGCAGAGAATCGGGCGACATCGTTATACTCCATTTCGCTTAAATCTAACGTCGTCAAGAGTCACTACATTGGCGTTAGCCTCTGACTTTGTAAGAGGGCGGAGCATACTAGTAGTTGTATCAATGGCATAGCGGTAGCCTGCTACTGGCGAGCGCCTACCGGTTACCTTGTTCTTCATAACGCTAATGTTGGTGGTAGGGACTAGAGCCTCATGGTTGATGTCTTCATCTCGCAAATCCTCGGTATCAATGCGTCGACGAAAGCCAATCATTACCCCGTCACATTCCTTCACTCCACCATACTCCACATGATGAAGCTCTAGCCCTCCGCTAATGTCCCTTACTGCACCACGGTTGCACTGGTGACCGAGTACAAAGGTGGTGGCAGGGAACAAACGAATTAGCTCTTTGAACTTGAGGGCCCCTGCCTGGATAGAGCTACCGCCTGCCGCTTCCTCTAGTACTCCGAGATAGTCAAAGCATACTAGGTCTACTTGACGCTGGTAGTCTTGCTCCATTGCATCAATGATGCGAGCAATGGTCACAGTGTTTATATGGTCGTCTCCATGAATCACTAGGGAGCGCTCTAGTTCTAGTGACTTCTCTTGGCGCCAACCTTTAGGCTGCCCCATAACCTCATTCAAAGTTAGGTTGTGAGCTTGACCAAGGAACTTCCACAGTAGGGATTCTTTGGAATCATCTCCGCTAGCGTAGAGCATGAGCCGACCACTATCGAGGTTGTTATATACTACGGTTGCCATACCACTAGTCTTACCGTGGCTTGTGTAACCGACAAACTCATTCATCCTATTGGACTGTAGCCCTAGTATGAGTCTATCTATCTCTGGCCAACCGGTAGGGATACCTTGTTCGGGCGGCTCTATTGCTGCTAACTCACTAAGGGTTTCGTACGTCCTTCTAGGGTTTAGCTCTGCTTCTCTTGCTGCTATTTCTGCATTGGTTAGAGGCATTCTACCCTGGCCTATCTTGGTAGTTATATGTGCCTATAGTGCAAGAATGCCCCGGGAGGGAGGAACCGGGGCAAACTCGCTCTAGTTATGGAAGCGCTAACTAGACTTTGTGATTGTGGCTAAATCCTTACTGCGCTTCGGTTGGCTCCATTTCTTCATCAACCGGAACGTCATCGCCATCCTTGTTAGGGTTGGCGCTCTCGCCATCGTTAGTGTCGAAGTTATCATTGACATTAGAGGTGGAAGTCTTCGCCTTGCGAGGGCCACGCTTCTTCGGAGGGGTCCAGTCTTCATCGGTCAGGCAAAGAAGCAAGTCATACGAACCATGGTCATTCTCTCGGTACGTATAGGCAATCTTCTTGCGGACATCATAGGAGTCGGGAGTATTCTCCTTCTCACCCTTGGTGTCGGGACCGGTAAGAGAACCATCCTCATTCTGCATAAAGCCGGCCCACTGCAAGCGAGGGCTAGGAGCGCCAGGCTTAGCCCATTCACCAATCTTGCAGTAGTTGCCAGGATGCTGACGGAGGAACTGCAAGGCTGCAACTGTGGACTCATTCAACTGGCGCCCACGGGGTTGCATTCCACTACGGCGAATCTTCTCCGGGGCTTCCCCTACAACCTCAAATGCATCTGACGTAATGCCAACGTTCACTCGGTCCGCCTGCTCTTGGGTGTTAGGAGTAGGGTCCGCTTCATGCGGGTTAGTTGCTTCGGGATTACCAGCAACGCCAACGGGGTGCAGTCCAACATCACCAGGGGTCTCGGTACCGGCACCAGGGTTACGCTTAGGCATTCAAATATCCTTTGTTTCGGTTGATCTTTCAAACGGTTTGTGCAAGGTATCAAGGCTAGGGCTCAAGAGTCAACCCCACCCTTAGGCAATTGACTTAGTCTCGCCTACGTGGACGCTCCTGGGCAAACGCAGTCTCAGGGATGGCATCAAAGTCGGCACGCCAATCGGGATCATCTGGCAAATTGTCATCTCCCCTAGGGCTAGTTTCCCACAAGCCAACGGGCCAACCATCATCCTTGAAATAGATAACGCTAAGGTAGTCGCTTTCCCTGTCGTTCTTCTTATCGGTATTCCAGTACCAATCGCCAGGACTCTGGGTAAGTTCATACCACAGAGCCTCGGTATCGGGTGCAGCGGTAGCAGCCTGGCGCCTACCGGCCCCGCTACGCCCGCTAGGAGCCGCTGTACGGGCCTGCCGGGCAGGAGTGGTACTGGCGGACCTAGCGGCCCTTGGACGGGCAGGAGCGGGCTCCTGGGCCATGTGCTCAGGAACGGGCTGTAGTTGGCTAAAGTCGAGAGTCTTAGATGTTTGCTGCACTACTTGGCTCTCAGGGAAGATTTCACTAATGGAACCATCTTCGTCAAGTGCAAACTGCAAACCAAGCTGACTAAGGACCATTGCCTTGAGTCCAACGAATTGGTCACCAGCAAGAGTGCGCAGCGTCTCCATATCCATTTGTCCTGGATAGGTTTCGCTAACGTCCAAGCCGCAAGTGATTGAACCAAAGCTAGCGGTAGGGTCCTTTACGGTACGGGAGAAATGCGCAGTGAGCGTATAGCTAGTGGTGCTTTCGATAAGCTCTGCACTGTTGATGGGGCCACCGCTCAGGGCTGTATTCATCTTGGTTTCCATGTTATCGGTATCTGTAACTCCGTGAACTACGCTATAGCCGTGTTCGTTATTCTCAGTAGGTGCCACTTGTGCTGCCTTTGTACTCATGCCACTATCTGTGGCTTGTGCTAGGTCTTCTTGGTCTAACTTCTTTGTATGCGGGGGGAGGGTAAGGTAAATCTCTTGGATAGTTCTAGTCTGCCAACCATCGGGAAGGCATGACATCACTTCCTCGACGTCAACTCCTGGGCCTAGTGCGGTATGTCCTACTGGCAACCTACCATAATACAACCTCTCGTTGCAAGTACTACAAACTATAATTCCCTTTCCATCTCCGGTCTGTGAGCCATCGGGATGACCCTTATTATACCACTTCTCTACGTGGTCCTTATGGCTTAGCATTGTCATTAGGTGGCTGCCTATCGTATAGAGCGGTGCCTAGAGCGCCGTTCTTCTCTAGTGCATAGTCAAAGTCGTTAGGAGTAGCAGGAGCAATAATAGCATCAAGTACAATGCAGAGCCCGGCGCATAGCAGGTAAGCAAAGGGATTGCCTGCCCACAAGAGGAATAGGATAAGAGGAATAGGAGTAGCAAGGGAACTTGTAAATGTGATGACGAGCACCGTGCAGAATAGCCAAAGACTAAATCCGCACCAAGCACCTACGTGCCTATGCCTATGGACTATTACTAACCTCATAGTCCTAGCTTTGCATCTGACTTAGCAATCAACTGCCAAGGGTCTTCGCCTATGTGCTTACCCCTACAGTCCTTCCATGCCGGGCACCACTTATTGCTGCACCACCAATCGGAGGGGTTGAGGGGCCACTTGTCAGTAAAGCCGTTCTTCTCTATGAACTTACATAGAGCCTCGACCCTTTCAATATGAAACCTTAGGTCACCTTCTGAAATGTCTAGGGGTAGGCTCTGAACTGCCATTTTAGAACGATGAATGTTTATGAATGTAAAGTTCCCTGGCATTTGTGAATAGTCCAACTGCTCTTTGAGCATACGACCAAGCACATATTGCGCAGGTTGAGGATCATAGCGCTGGAACTTCCACGAATCACGCCCAACGTAATCCTGACCACTGAGTTTCCAATCTTGTATGGCTCCGTCCCTAAGCCATAGATCAACTGCACCATTGATGCGGATTGCTCTTTGATTATCTGCATACAGTAGTTCATCAAACTCTACCTCTGCAAGAGTACCTTGTGGGAGCTTAGCAAGCTCTACTTCGCATACAGCAAATGCTTGAATCAAGATGCTAGCAGCTTCACTAAAGTCCCTAAAGGTTACTTGGTTTAGGTACTCACTATGCCAACCATACAAGGGGTAACGCAGGGACTCAGAGCCATGCTCTAGAAGGTGTAGACAGGTTGCCGCTGCATCCCTAGTGCTAATGCCCTTTAGTCTTGACTGAGGGTAAAGAGCGAACACACTACCTAATAGGGCTGCATCGTTCTGCATGGGTTTATCAAGGTTTAGCAAGTGGCGCCTATGCTGTTCTGGGCAATGACTGAATTGCTTTAGGTCAGACTGTGAAACAGAGTGCTGCCACATACCATTAGGCAATAGCGTATGGTTGCGGACACCGGTGCCAGGAGTGCGAGTAGGCATTAGGGCTCAAAGGGATGTTCTGTAGGCGTAATGGTAAAGCCACCCATACTAGCACCAAAGAGGATACGTAGTATCTCTCGCTTGATGTTCTCTGCTTCTGCTTCATGGTTGAGGTTGGCTCTAGCCATCTCTTGACCAAGGCGTATTTGATAACGCATGAGCATATGGCATACAGCGAACATGGTATAACCACGAGCTAGGAGCGCATCAATGAGATAAGTGCTCATATGGTGGAGTTGTTCATCTTCTGGCAAGTGGCGCAGAGAGTTAGCATACAACTCTGCTTCCTCGGAAATACTATCCAAGGTTGTATTGAAGGTTTGCTCTGAAAGGTAATTGAATGAGTCATTATCACTACTGGACATATTCGGAGTGCCTTCCTACTAGAGCAAAGAGGTAATACTGATCAGTAGCAGAATCATAGAACCTTTGCTTTACAACGTAGTAACGGTCCTTCCAACCCTTAGCTTCAATCATGCCATCTAGCATGACATTAGCCTTCTTACCGTCCTGGGTTAGATTGTACTTCACTAGCAGATACTCTCCGCTAGTAGATTCTGGCTGCATTGCTAAACCTCGTATAGTAGGGCCACTTGTATGGAGTGTACTAGGTCCTCTGCTACTGCTTGTCTATGTGCTATAACTAGAGCTTGCAAGTAGTAGCAATATGCTCCCATTTAGTCATACTCTGTAATGTCAATGTCTGGGAATCCATTGTCAGGATATGCGCTAGCATCATCACACATTAGACAGCGACCAGTGTCATTCTCAAAGTCTCCATGCACAGTACAATGAACAAACCATTCATGCTGTTTACTAACGTACTTAGTAGCTGTAAATCTAGATTCTCTATAAGGCATGTAGCCATAGTAGTGGAGCCCTAGTGCGTAAGTCAATGCACCCTTTGTGCATCTGCTCTAGTGCTCTTTGGTATTTACACTCAAGTGCATAAGTCCTGGTCAGAGTGTTATTTGGAAGAAAGTGGTTGACAAGAAATCGAGGAAGGCGCCTTATTACGTAGCGAGCGAAGCGAGCGGAGTACGGGCTTACTACTAGACGAGCACCTTGGCCGTGAAGCGGAGTCCCAAAGGAGACGGAGCGAAACGGCCCTACGTAGAATAGGTACAAAGAAAGAAATAATCTCTTAGTAGTACGTACTACTAGGTAGGTACAAAGAAAGAAATATCTCTTTAGTAGTACGTACAAAGAAAGAAAGAACTAGTACTTACGTACTAGTAAGAAAGAAAGAAAGTACTTAGTGCCTACCTACTTACTAGGTAGGCTTCTTCTATTCTACTAGTACTACGTACGTACTACTAGAGCAAGTAAACAGTAATTCAACTTCTCTTATTCTAAGTTTCTTTCCACAAAGATTCATTCCTCGCAGCCTGCTCGTCTCTATAAGAAAGTGGTTTCTAACATGAAGCGCATTTGTAGTCCGCAAGATGGTAATTGGTACGAAACTAGTAGTACTACTGCTACTGATATTGCTAAGGAAATGAACCTAGATAGTACTACCGGTTGGTCCTTCAAGGTAAATGGTAATGTACGTAAGACTCTAGGTAGTGTTAGTGAATCTGACATTATCGAAATGGTAGAGACTACAGATGTTGATGAAGTGAATGTTACTCTACCAGTACCGGAACCGGGAGAAGTGGAATCCTAAAGCCTTGCAACTATGTAGGTTGCGCTCACCTCGTTACCATTACGGACGCTAATAGGACTGCGCCTTGCTATTGTGAGCCACATCTAAGCGACTATTACTCTAAGAATCGTTCTAGGTACGCTAGAAACAAGTACGGTGCCAATTGGTCTAAGATTAGTAGAAGCCAACTTTACCGTAATCCATATTGTCAATGCGAAGCTAAAGATTGCCTAGTGTGCTACGGCTCCCATGGAGCTAGTGCTAGCGTGACAGCTACCGAAGTGGATCATTGCATTAGGTTTAGTAGATGGTCTAATAAGCCATCTGCTAATAGGTACCTACAGTCATTGTGCCGTAGGTGTCATTCCTCTAAGACTAGACGCGAGATACTAAACAAGCTATGACTACCGACCACGAGATAGCAGCAAGAGAACGTGACAGGATACGTAATTGGCATTGTCCTTCATGCCAAGTAACGCACCGCTCCGTTGGTGCTAATCAATATCCACGTCATGCTTGTGCTAAGCACAATGGTTTGGACCTACCGCTAATAGAAGATGGTAGGAACGGTATACATATCCTGAATGAAAGGCAGGACTTCTTAGGGGATTCACAAACCTCTAACGCTATAGATTCTAACGGTAGAGTAATCATGTCAGCTTACACAGAGTTTGCTGATGGCAGCCATGAGACTACTGTGTTTATTCCATGTGCAATGGTCAAGAATGAAGCACACGACACAAAGTAGGTTCTCTAATGGCTTGGACAGATACTAGGGTTGGTCGTTCATTCATCAATGATAAGATCAATGAAACAGTAAACCTACCGTTTACTGATACTTGGAAGCTTGCACTATTCAATAACGCTGTAGTTCCTGATAAGGATGCTACTAGTGCTAACTTTAGGTACGGTACTCCTGCCACCTTTGTTACTGGTAATGAGGTTACCGATGCTACCAACTGGGTTGCTGGTGGTAAGGCTCTAACCGGCTTGGCAGGAACTACGCCTTCCACTGGTGTTTATATGGTGGATTGTAACGATGTCGCTAGTGGTGGCAACGTTACTCTAACCACCTTCTTTGGTGGACTTGTCTACGACGATAGCGCCACTACACCGGTTGCTAAGCAGGCTATGAGCTACCATTACTTTGGTGGTACTCAGACTGTGACCGCAAATCCCTTTACGGCCGTTGTAGACAGTAACGGTCTGTGGCGAGCAACTGTCTAGGTTGCGCTGAAACCTAGTCCAGTGATACACTGCCGGGCATGGAGATTACCTGCGCAGTATGTGGAATTGGATTTACTAAAGGATCGGTAGGGAGAACCCCGCTCTATTGCACTGACATTTGCCAAAGACGAGCTAAGGACCTTAGAAGAAAGGGACGTTACACTTCTAGGGCGTCCGCTCCATTGCATACACAATGTATTCAGTGTGGAAATGGGATGCCAGAAGGTAAGCGCTCAGATGCTAGGTTCTGTTCTGAGCGATGCTTTAGAAGGTGGAATGTGGAAACAAATGGTTATGAAAGAGTGAGTCAAGCTATAGAGCATCGTTCTGGTACTTGTGTTTGTGGTAAGGATATCTCGGAGCAAAGAGCGAATACCAAATACTGTTCTGTGAAGTGTAATCAACTTAGCAATAGGTTGAATAAGTATGGTATTACGTATCAAGAGTATTTCAAGTTGCTTGCGAAGCAGGGTAATACTTGCGCTATTTGCGGTAGCATGGAATGGGGGCCTAAAGGTCCTGCTTTAGATCATTGTCATTTCTCTGGTAGGGTGCGAGGATTGCTTTGCAATTGGTGCAATCAAGGATTGGGGATATTTGAAGATGATATCACTAGATTGCAAAGAGCAATTGAATATCTCAAGTAGGCATAATGGCACTAGGTAGCGTAACTGTTGTATCTGCCACTCTTGCTGGCACTATGGCTGGATCATATGTCACTAATGACGTAGTGGGAACGCTAACTACGCTTACTAGTGCTCTTAGTGCTAATGGTGGTAGTGGTGTAATTGAGAAGGTTATTGTTTGGGATGATACAGATACTCTAATTGCATTTGACTTGTTTGTTGCTAGTGCTTCCGTTACTCAGGCTGCCGATAGTGCGCAGTTTGCACCTTCGGACGCTGATAACAAGCTCTACGTAGCGCAATTACAGTTCCCCACTCCGCTTGACGTTGGTGGTGCTAGACAAGTCATGTGGAGCGGTGCAGAGTCTGTTTATAACTCTGCTTCTGGTACTTCGCTATTTGTTACCATGGTAATGCGTGGCACTCTTGCTGGTGCTATTACCACTAGTGCTCTTACTTCTAAGTGGTGGATTAGACAGGACCAGTAAGACTTATGCCTTGGTCTCCAAGAGTCATCTGTGAGAGGAAGGCATAAAGACTTATGCCTTGGTCACCCCCTAGAGGGCAAGATGGAGCCGTATTATGGAATGACGACTTTGGCAATGATACACTTAGGCCACAATATGTCATTTCTAATAGTGCCGGTACCGTAGTTGATACTAACTCTGGTGCCGGTATTCTACGTATAAAGACTACTGGTACTGCTCTAGGTAGTTATTTAGACTATGGTAGAGCATTTATCTATCTACCTGGTGCTTTGAACTTTGATATCTACTATGAAACCACTTTCAACACTACTCTAGAGCAATACAGTGATTCCTGCTTTAGAAGCGATAGCACCATAAACACTGGTGGTTTGACCATTGGTAAGAATTGTTACAACCTAGAGCTAGCTTGTGCTACCGCTGGTCTATCCCTTCTTAGATGGGATGCTGACGTTTCCACTACTCAGGCTACAGATGCTAGCTTTGGTGCTCCTGGTCAATTTGTGGTGCAGGGCTGTCGTGTCGTTTGTTATCAGGAGTACATCTATTGTAAGGCTTGGCAGCGTGATCTTGGTGAACCTCAAGCTTGGAATATTGTTACCACCAATAGGAACCACTATCTAAGCCAAGGTAGGGAGTGGTTTGGTTTAGGTGTTATTGGTGGCGCTGCACAAGGTCCTGATGCACAATTTGAAATCCAGAAGATATCTAGACTCAATCTAGGTAGAATCTGGTCACAACGTCGACGCTATTTCGTTAGTAGTGCTGCTAGTGCTAATCTAGGTACTGCTACTGTTTCGGTTGATGGTAATAATCTTATATTCAATGCTCTAACGTTAGGGACTTCTACGGTCCCTATTGTTGCTTATGCCCCTAGTAGCACCAGGAGTTTGCCAAATGCATTAGCTACGCTAATTGCAAATGGCTTTACGTATTCTGACCTTCTAGCAGTTGGTACTGGCACCGTAGGGCTTACTGGAAATCCACTTAGCTCGACCAGGAGCCTACCGACTACTACAGTTGCTCTTACAGCTAGTGCAATTAGCGAAGCTCTTTCACTAACTGCCGCAACAGTGGGTATCAATGCAAACGGACTGTCTTACGCAGATTCTATCTCTACTGGTACTATTACTGTTCCTGTCATTGCTAGTGCTCTTACTACTTCTGGCTACGCACTAGCGCAAGCCGCAATTACCATACTTGCTAATAATCTTGCTAGTACTGGTCAATTCAACCTAGGCACCACTACGGTTCCTATTACTGGATACAACCTAGGTACCACGGTTACGAGCCAAGCCAACCTAGGTACGGGGAATGTTTCGGTAAATGGCGGAAACCTCGCTGTAGCGCTCTCTACGGGCCTGGCAGGCTCCGTGGCTATCTCCGGGGCTCCGCTGGGTTCCAGCCGCTCTACGGGCCTAGGAGCGGTGTCTGTGACGGCCCTACCGCTTGCGCAGGCTCGGAGCGCTGTCCTAGGGCTAGCATCGGTTCTATTCACTGCCTATAATCTTTCTAATCCCACAAGTGGATTTGCTAATCTAGGTAGTGCCAGCGTACCTATTACAGCATTTCCACTAAGCAGCCTTCTGCTTCTCTCTACGGGCATAGTGCCTATTACTGCACTGCCTATTACCTACGTCGATTCTCCTTCTAGTGGTACTACTAGCGTAGGTACGCAAGCCTCTCCCCTATCGAGCACGAGACAGCTAGGGCAAAGGGATATAGCTCTTACTGCATTTGCTCTTACGTATACGCACAGTAACGTAATGGCTCCTGCCTCAGTAGCTATTACTGCATATGACCTTAGTGCTGACATAGGTACCACTAGAGGTGTTGTACGTACTAAGCCTCCTCTTATTTCAAATAGGGGGGGGAGGGTACTTACCTCTATTGGTACATCTCATGCCATCACTGGTATTACTACAACTGAGGGTGCATAGTCCTATG
>Ga0066652_100000847_pt1 | contig 15200 bp, 12 predicted proteins | sample GraSoiAngelo_101_FD_71413 | JGI IMG/M metagenome (GOLD analysis project Ga0066652, IMG submission 71413) | Grasslands soil microbial communities from the Angelo Coastal Reserve, California, USA - 14_0903_02_30cm | ecosystem: Environmental > Terrestrial > Soil > Grasslands | place: USA...
TGGACATCTTCGTCTTCCTCGGCGAGCCGAAGGACGTCGTCTCCGAGTACACCGCTCTCACCGGCCGGAGCCCGGTGCCGCCGCTCTGGTCGTTCGGGCTCTGGATGAGTCGCATCACGTACAAGTCGGAGGCCGAGGTTCGCGACGTCGCCGCGAAGCTGCGGCAGTACAAGGTGCCGGCCGACGTCCTGCACCTCGACACCGGCTGGTTCGAGACCGACTGGCGCAGCGACTACCAGTTCTCGAAGACGCGCTTCACCGATCCGGCGAAGATGATCGCCGACCTGAAGAAGGACGGCTTCCACGTCAGCCTCTGGCAGTACACGTACTTCACCCCCAAGAACGCGCTCTGGAAGGAGCTGGTCGATCAGGGCCTCGCCGTGAAGGACCCGGGTGGACGCCTCGCCACCGAGGACGCGGTGCTCGACTTCACGAACCCGAAGGCGGTGGCGTGGTATCGGGCCAAGCTCGGCGCGCTGCTGCGCATGGGCGTGAGCGTGATCAAGGCGGACTTCGGCGAGGGCGCTCCGCTCGAGGGGATCTATGCCAATGGCCGTACGGGGTGGTACGAGCACAACCTCTATCCCGTGCGCTACAACGACGCGGTGTGGAGCCTCACGAAGGAGATCACCGGCGACGGCATCATCTGGGGGCGCAGCGCGTGGGCGGGGAGTCAGCGCTATCCGCTCCATTGGGGCGGCGACGCCGAGAATACCAACTCGGCGATGGCGGCCGAGCTGCGCGGTGGGCTGTCGTTCGGCCTCTCGGGCTTCACCTTCTGGAGCCACGACGTCGGCGGGTTCGTGAACCGCGCACCGCGCGACCTCTATCGACGCTGGATGGCGTTCGGCGCGCTCACGTCGCACATGCGCACGCACGGCGCGCCGCCGCGCGAGCCGTGGGGCTACGACGACGCGATGGTGAAGGACTGGCAGAACGGGCTCGGCCTGCGCTACTCGCTCATGCCGTACATCTACGCGCAGGCGCACGTCGCCTCGGCGCGCGGATGGCCGATGCTGCGCACGCTCTTCTTCGAGTATCCCAACGATCCGACGTCGTGGACGATCGAGGACGAGTACATGCTCGGAGCGAGCCTGCTGGTCGCGCCGCTGTTCACCGATTCGGCGACGAGCCGGCGCGTGTACCTGCCGCCGGGCACGTGGATCGACTATCAGTCGGGGCGCGCGTATGCTGGTGCGCGATGGCACGACATCGCCGCCGGCACGGTGCCGATCGTGCTGCTCGTGAAGGACCACACCGTGTTGCCCCATGTCGCCGTCGCACAGAGCACGGCGCTGATCGACTGGAGGAGCATCGAGCTCCGCGTCTTCTCCTCGGACGGCGGCGAGGCGGAGGGGACGTTCATTCAGCCCGGTGGCGCGGTACAGACTCTTCGCGTGAGCGGAACGGGCCTCATGGCCGATCCACTGGCTGGTCGCGTCAACTGGCGAGTCACGCGCCCCAGCATCACTCCTTCAGCGAGGTGAGCATGCCCGAAGTCGTGTCGAGGATGTGGTCCTGCGTTCTTCGCGCCGCAGCCATCACGCTCGTGTGCGCGACCGAGGCGCGCGCGCAGTCTCTTCCTCAGCTCCGCGACGGCTTCACCGCGAGCGCCGGCATCGGTGCTGGAGTGGCCGGTGTCCAATGCCCCGCGTGCGCGAACGGGGCCGGAGTGTCGGTGTACGCTCGCTTCGGTGGCGCGCTCCGTCCCGACCTGATCCTTGCTGGCGAGGTGAGCAACTGGCGGCGGGCAGGCACGATCACCGCGGCGTCTCAATCCGAAGTCCGCGAGATGCTCGCCACGATCGACATGGTCGCGCAGTGGTATCCTCGCGTCGAGCGGGGTTTCTTCGTCGCGCCCGGCATCGGCCTCGGCATTCTCGAGACCCGAATCAGTGACAGGACGACCGGCGTTTTCTATCGCTCTGGTGTCTCCGGCGGCTATCAGCTCGGGGTCGGCTATGATTACCGAGCAAAGAAGTATTTTTCCTGGACGCCGTACGCCACGTTCTTCGGGGTGGCCCCGGGCCACATGTCCGGGATCACCGGTTCCGTGCACGGCAACGCCCTGCAGATCGGACTCGGCATGACGAAGCACTAGCACGACAGGAGCGCAGCGAATGGACTACCGCCCTCTCGGCCGCACCGGCTGGAACATCTCCACCGTCAGCTACGGTGCGTGGGCCATCGGCGGCGATGCCTGGGGAAAGACCGACGACGCCGAGTCGATGCGTTCGCTGAACCGCGCGATCGATCTCGGCGTGAATTTCATCGACACGGCCGACGTCTACGGCAACGGACACTCCGAGCAACTCATCGGCCGGCTCCGCCGGGAGCGGAAGGACGAGATCATCGTCGCCACGAAGGCCGGGCGCCGCCTCGACCCGCACGTGCCCGAAGGCTTCACCCGGAAGAACCTCTCCGCGTTCGTCGAGCGGAGCCTGCGTAACCTCGAGACCGACGCGCTCGATCTGCTGCAGCTGCACTGCCCGCCCCCCGACGTCTACGACATGCCCGAGGTGTTCGGCATCCTCGATGACCTGGTAGCGGATGGAAAGCTGCGCTTCTACGGCGTGAGCGTCGAGTACGTCGAAGAAGCCTTGCGTGCGGCGCGTTATCCGAACGTGCAGTCGATCCAGATCATCTTCAACATGTTCCGGCTCAAGCCGGCCGAGGAGCTCTTCCCCGTCGTGCGCGAGAAGCGGATCGGCATCCTCGCCCGCGTGCCCCTGGCCAGCGGCCTGCTGAGCGGAAAGCTCCGTCGCGACTCGACCTTCGAGCTGCGCGATCATCGCAACTACAATCGCCACGGCGAGGCGTTCGACGTCGGCGAGACGTTCAGTGGCGTCGACTACGACACCGGCCTCGAGGCCGTCGACGAGCTCCGTGCGCTCGTCCCCTCTGGCGCGAGCATGGCGCAGCTCGCGCTGCGGTGGATTCTCATGTTCCCTGAAGTGTCGGCCGCGATCCCCGGTGCGAAGAACGTCCAGCAGACGGAGGACAACGCCCGGGCGGCCGATCTTCCCCCGCTGACGCCCGAGCAGATGACGACGGTGCGCGAGATCTACACGCGGTCGATCCGCCCGCTGGTGCACCACCGATGGTAGTCGAGATCAGCAAACCCGTGCGCTGGGGGATCCTCGGCGCCGCGAACATCGCCGTGAAGAAGGTAGTGCCCGCGATGCAGCGTGGAGTTCGATGCGACGTCGTCGCCATCGCCTCGCGGAACCTCGGCAAGGCGCAGCGTGCGGCACGCGAGCTCGGCGTCGAACGCGCGTACGGATCGTACGAGGAGCTGCTCGCCGACCCCGACGTCGAAGCGATCTACAATCCCCTGCCGAACCACCTGCACGTCCCGTGGACGATCCGAGCTGCCGAGGCGGGCAAGCACGTGCTCTGCGAGAAGCCGATCGCGCTGTCGGCCGACGAGGCGCGTCGGTTGCTCGATGTGCGCGACCGCACCGGCGTCCGCATCGGCGAGGCGTTCATGGTGCGCAACCATCCGCAGTGGCTCGCCGTGCGCGATCTGGTACACCAGGGCCGCATCGGCGACCTGCGCCTCGTCGCCGGGCACTTCGCGTACTTCAAGCGCGATCCGAAGGACGTGCGCAGTGTCCCCGAGTGGGGCGGCGGCGGGCTGATGGACGTCGGCTGCTATCCCATCACGATGGCGCGCTGGCTGTTCGGCGAGGAGCCGGAGGCGGCGGTCGCCGTCATCGATCGCGATCCCGAGCTCCGGGTCGACCGCGTCGTCTCGGGTCTGCTGCGCTTTCCGTCGGGCGGCCAGGCGACGTTCACCAGCGCCATGCAGCTCGTCCACTATCAGCGCATGCAGCTTCACGGCACGTCGGGTCGCATCGAGGTGCAGATCCCGTTCAATGCGCCCAACGATCGCCCCTGCCGCATCTTCGTCGACGACGGCCGCGAGCTCGGCGACCGCTCGGCCGAGACGATCGAGTTCCCGAAGGTCGATCAGTACACCTTGCAGGGCGACAACTTCGCCGCCGCCGTCCGAGGCGAGCGCGGCGTCCCCGTGAGCGTCGAGGACGCGGTGGCGAACATGGCCGTGATCGACGCACTGTTCCGCTCGGCGGACAGCGGGCGGTGGGAGCGGCCCGCCCGCTGACCGCACGAGGTGTTCCTCTACTCCACTACGTTGGACAGCGTCCCGATGGGTTCAATCGTGATCTCCACCAGGTCCGCCGACTGCAGCGTGAACGCGTCCGGTGGGATGATCCCCGTCCCCGTGAGCAGGATGCATCCCGACGGAAAGCTCGTCTCTCGATACAGGTACTCGACCAGCTCCTCGGGCTTCCGCCGCATCTGCGCCAGCGTCGTCTGGCCCTCGAATACGATGTCGTGGCCACGCGTGATGCGAATCGCGATTCCCGTCTCGGGCGGCAGCAGATCCCTCGACACGTAGAGGCCCGGGCCGAGCGCACAGGAGCCGTCGTACACCTTCGCCTGCGGCAGGTAGAGAGGGTTCTCCCCCTCGATGTCGCGTGAGCTCACGTCGTTGCCGATCGTGTAGCCGATGATCTCGCCGCGAGCATTCACGCACAGCGCGAGCTCCGGCTCGGGAACGTTCCACTTCGCGTCCTTGCGAATGCGAATGCCCGCGCGCGGGCCGCGCACGCGCCACGGGGAGGCCTTGAAGAACAGCTCGGGACGATCGGCCTCGTAGACGCGATCGTAAAACGTGCCGCCGCCGGCGTCCTTCGATTCCTCCATGCGCGCCGTGCGGCTGCGGAAGTACGTGACGCCCGCCGCCCACACCTCCTGCGTGCCGATGGGTGGAAGGACGTCCACGTCGGGATCGTTCATCACCAGCGGTCCGCTGTCGTGAGGCTCGCGCATCAGGCCGGACAGGAATTGTCCGAGATCCTCGTGATTGATCAGCGCGTCCCAATCCGCCTGGATCACCTGCGTGTGCTGCCCGTCGTTGAGCCGGATCCCCTCCCTCGTTCGCCAGAGATGCATCACTCCCCCTGGATCACGAGATACTCCGCCGGTCCAGCGCCCTTGCTCAGCAGGGAATGCGGCAGCATCGAGCCGAGGAACACGACATCGCCGATCGTCGCCGGCGGCTCGTACTGCCCGATCAGCATCTCGACGTTTCCCTTCGTCATCATCATGAATTCGTCGGCGCGGTGCGTGTGGGTCGCGTGGTTGCGGACTCCTGCCTTCACGGATGACCAGTGCGACTCGAATCGCCGGAACATGGCCGTCGGTCGATTGAGCACGTCACGCCGGAACCCGACCGCGGTCGGCTTCTCCGTCAGGTCGGCGTAATCGACCATGAACGAGCCGCCCGCCTGTCGCGCGCGGTTCATGTCCATCGGCGCTTTCGAGCGATATCTGAACCGGTAGTACGTCGCCGGAACGCCGCCGGTGTTCGCCAGCACGAGCATGTCGCCCGGCAGCGTCAGGGCGACACCCCCTGCACCGAGCGAACGGCTCACGCCGCTCAGCGTCGCCCACAGCTTCCCCTCCTTCACCAGCACGAACGTCTCGAGACTGTCGAGCCCTGCGACGGTGTCCGCCGACACGGTCGCTGGTATCGTGATCGCCCGTACGTCGAGCGAGTCGAGGTCGAGCGTCGAGCCGATGAACACCGCCCGCTCCACGCGTCCGCCGGCCGCCTTTGCCGGCGGCATCGCGGCCCAGTGATAGACGCCCGACTTCACCGGCGCGACCTGCGCGGTGACCGTCGCGGCGGTCAGCACGACACCGGCGAGCGCGAGCAGCAGTCCTCTCATGACGTAGCTCCGGTGAATCGCACGTGATCCTGCGTCGGATCGTCGCTCGACGCGTCTGCCGCCGTCGCGCGAAGGCCCGCGTCGAGCACCTCGATGATGCGATCCACGTCGTAGACGCAGCCGGCCCACGTTCCGCCGCTCGCGCGCTGCAGCGCCGCCCACAGCCGCGTGTCGTTGGGAAGCTGCGCGTGCGGCGCCAGCGCGGGATGCACGGGCCGCGACGCGAGCAACTCGGCGCACGCATCGGGCGACGCGCGCTCGCCGCGCACCCCGACCAGATTGATCGATCCGCTCAGCGCGTCTCCCCGATCGACGATGATCTCGATCAGGTCGTCGTCCTGCACTCGCGAGATCGGTCCGCCCTGCAGCGCCTCGGGCCCGATGTGGCCGATGCACGCGCCGCTCGAGAAGCCGGAGAATCGCCCGTCGGTGAGCAGCGCGACCTGCTTCCCCCACGGCAGATACTTGAGCGCCGTCGTGATCTGCGCCGTCTCCTGCATCCCCGTCCCCGACGGTCCGTTGCCGATCAGCACGATCACGTCGCCCGGCTTGATCGGCCGCGCCGTTCCACCCTTCACCGCCGCGATCGCCTCACGCTCGTCGGCGAACACCCGCGCCGGCCCCGTGTGCCGATAGACCTGATCGTCGTCAACCACCGACGCGTCGATCGCCGTCGCCTTGAGCACCGATCCCTCGGGCGCGAGGTTGCCGACGGGGAACACCACCGTGCTCGTGAATCCCGCGCGCCGCGCCGAGTCCGGATCCTTGATCACGTCGTCGGGCATCACCGACGCGCCCGACGCGAGCCGCGCCCGCGCGTCGCGCCGGCGGTCGCTGTCCCGCCACCAGTCGAGCGTCGTGTCGAGGGTATCGCCCGTCGCCGTGAGCACGTCGCCGTTGAGCAGCCCCATCTCGCGCAGATGGAGCATCACCTCCGGCACGCCTCCCGCCATGAACACCTGAACGGTGGGATGGCCGCGCGGCCCGTTCGGCAGCGCGTCCACGAGTCGCGGTGTCGAGCGGTTGATCCGGCTCCAGTCTTCGACGGTCGGCGGTCGCAGCCCCGCCTGCCTCGCGATGGCCGGAATGTGCAGCAGCAGATTGGTCGATCCACCGAACGCGGCGTGCACCAGCATCGCGTTCTCGAGCGCGCGCTGCGTGAGGATCTTGTCGATCGTGATGCCGAGCCCGTGCAGCCGCACGAGCGCCGTCGCCGACCGCCTGCCCAGCTCCATCCACGCCGGCTCGCCGCTCGGCGCGAGCGCGCTGTGCGGCAGCGCGAGCCCGAACGCTTCCGCCACCACCTGCGACGTCGCCGCGGTGCCGAGGAACTGGCATCCCCCTCCTGACGAGCCACAGGCCCGACATCCCATGGTCTGCGCGTAGTCGAGCGTCACGAGATCGCGCGAGAAGCGCGCGTTGAGGCTCTGCACCTGTCCCGCGTCCTCGCCGTTCACCGGCGGCAGCGTCACGCCCCCCGGCACGACGATGCCCGGCAGCTTCCCCACACCCGCGAGGGCGAGCATCGTCGCCGGCAACCCCTTGTCGCACGTGGCGATGCCCATCACCCCCGATGCCGTCGGCAGCGAGCGGATCAGGCGCCGCATCACGATCGACGCGTCGTTGCGGTACGCGAGGCTGTCGAACATCCCCGTCGTCCCCTGCGTACGGCCGTCGCACGGATCGCTGACGTAGGCCGAGAAGGGGACCGCTCCCGCGGCACGCAGCGTCTCCGCCGCCTCGCGCACGAGCAGGCCGATCTCCCAGTGTCCGGTATGGTACCCGAGCGCGATCGCGGTGCCGTCCTCGGCGCGCAGCCCGCCCATCGTGCTGACGATGACGTACTCGGGGCCCTGGAGCTTCGTCGGGCTCCACCCCATACCCACGTTCTGGGTGAGGCCGAACAGGTCGCCGCTCGGCGCCTCGCGCAGCATCTCGGGGGTGAACGGCAGCTTGCCGGCCGGCCCTTCGCCGGCGAGGCGGCCCGCGGACACGGCGGCCGCCGTCCCCAGGACTGCGTCCAGGGGTGGGATCGGTGGCATCTTCTTCATGTCTCAAAGTCGGCGTTCGACTGCCCGTCCGCCAGCGGACTGACTGGCGCGGGCGTAGAACACGCACAACCCATCACCCACCTGGCTCATGGACAAGCTCACTCGCAGGGACCTCGTCAAGGCGTCGGCCGGGGCGGTGGCCGGACTCGCCGCGCTCTCCGCCATGCCGGAGCGGCTCGCGGCGGCGGTGCACACGGCCCGGCGCGGCAAGCAGGCGGCGCGGCTCCGCTTCGCCGTCATCGGTGCCAATCATGGCCACATCACGGGACAGGTCGGCGCGGTTACAAGGGGCGGCGGCGAGCTGGTGTCGTACTACATCAAGGAGCCCGAGCTCCGCGCCCCCTTCGCCAAGCGCTACCCGAGCGCGAAGGCGGTCGACGACGAGCGCGCAATCCTCGATGATGCCTCGATCCAACTCGTCGTCTCAGCCAGTATCCCCGACGAACGCGCTCCCCTCGGCGTGCGCGTCATGAAGGCGGGTAAGGATTTCATGGTCGACAAACCGGGGATCACGTCGATGGCGCAACTCGCCGAGGCGCGAAAGGTCCAGGCGGAGACCAAACGCATCTACTCCATCCTGTTCAGCGAGCGCCTCGAGGTGCCCGCCGCAGTGAAGGCGGGCGAGTTGGTCAAGGCCGGCGCGATAGGGACGGTGATCCAGACCGCGGGATTTGGCCCGCACCAGATCATTCAGAAGGGTGCCGCACGTCCCGAGTGGTTCTGGGATCCCGCTCGCTACGGAGGCATCCTCGTCGACATCGGCTCACACCAGTTCGACCAGTTCCTCTTCTTCACCGGGTCGACGACGGGCGAGATCGTCGCATCGCAAGTGCGGAACGTCCGTCATCCGGAACACCCCAAATTTCAGGACTTCGGCGACGTCATGGTGCGCGGCGACGGCGGCACCGGCTACATCCGAATGGACTGGTTCACCCCGAATGGGCTGCCCACATGGGGCGACGGGCGGATGACCATCCTCGGGACCGATGGCTACATCGAGTTGCGCAAGTACGTCGACATCGCCGGCCGACCGGGCGGCAATCATCTCTTTCTCGTCGATCAGAAGGGGATGAATTACATCGACTGCAAGGGGATGGAGACTCCGTACGGCAAGCAACTCGTCGACGACGTGCTGAATCGCACCGAGACAGCGGTGCCGCAGCAGCACACCTTCCTCGCCTCCGAGCTCTCCATTCGCGCACAGGATCAGGCGAAGGTGCTGAAGCCGGGCGCGCATCCGGTCTGACAGAGGAGTGAACGCACGAATGGGTTGGCGGCAAGCCGCCAACCCATTCGTGATCGCTCGGGTTCGTGCAGTGCGCCCCACCAGCGCCCAGTCACTCCCCCTCGCTATTCCTCTCGAGCGTTCAGCTTTTGCTGATCCCTCGGCGTCCGCGTCCCCCCGGCCGGACACCGCGCTCGCCCTTCCCCTTCTTCCGACCCTCGGCGCGATGCTGCTTCAGCGCGCTCGCGTTCGCGTCGAACACCTGCTGATGCTCCGGCGTGAGTGCCGCGCGAATCTCCCCGCGTTCGCGCTGCATCAGCGTCTGCAGCTTCTGCCGATCGCCTGCCGTCTTCTCCGACGCCGCCTTCGCCGCCGCGGTGTCCCGCTTCTGTCGAGCCGCACGAACGTCTTCCATCGTCGGCCGCAGCCATTCCCGCAGTGACTTCGTCTCGGCGCCGTACTTCGCACGAATCGCCTTCACTCGGGACTTCTCGGCATCACTCAGCGTGATCCCGCGAAGCATTCCTCCGCGGCCGCGCCCCGCGCGCCCCTGCCAGCTCGTCGAATCCCGCTGCCGGGACGGCCGCGTCGTGGTCGACTGCGCCTGCGCGAACGTCCCGACCGAAAGGATCCCCGCGATGGCGAATCCGATTACACGAGTCTTACGCATTCTGCCTCCGAAGCGTTGGCGCGCACCATCGCGCTGCCACCTCGGATGACGTCGCGAATCTCTCAGTGTTAAGACTGTGACACCCTGACTGCGGCAGCGGTTGCTTTCTGAGACGGCGGTCCGCTGGCGAGCCGCTGTTCGGCTGGTCCCGACCCACGCGTTCGTTTCGAGGTCGAGCGCCGTGCGTCCAGATGTGGGAGCATGTCCCGCTCGCGCCCGCCTGAAAACAAGTCGCCGATGCGCCGCCTGCTGCGATCCCGTTGCTGTCGACGCCTCACCGGGCGGCGACATTCCCGTTTCGAATCAAGTGGATAGACCTCCCACCAGAATGACCTCTCGCTACCTTCCGCCCATGGTCGATTCCGACGACGACGAAGAGGGGTGGTCTAGTGAGCGCATCGACGAGGAATTCCCGCTCGGCGACGGCACCGCGGAGACCGAGGCATTCGTCGAGTGCCCGTACTGCGGCGAGGTGAACGAGATCTCGCTCGATCCGGGCAGCGGCGCCGATCAGGAGTACGCCGAGGATTGTCAGGTGTGCTGCCGCGCGTGGCTGGTACGCGTGCGCTATCAGCGCGACGGCTCGGCCGAGGTCGAGGTGATCAGATCGGATTCGTGAGGGAGCGAGCGGACGGCGCGGCCTGACGCGCGCCGCGCTTCTCCCGCCCGGGGCCGTCACTCCCTCGCGATCGCCTCGATCGGCGAGAGACTCGCCGCCCGGCGCGCCGGGTACGTTCCGAACGCCACGCCGACGACTACCGCGGCACCGACCGCGATCAGCGACGTCGACGCGTGCACCACCGGCCAGATCCCGGCCCCGGTGATCCGCCGGAACACCGCCGTTCCGACGAACGCGATCACCAGTCCGCCGACGAATCCGATCATGCTCCCGACCGTCGTCACGGTCACCGATTCGACGAGGAACTGCGCCTGGATGTCGCGCCGGCTGGCGCCGACCGCCTTCCGAATCCCGATCTCACGCGTGCGCTCCACCACGGCGGCGAGCAGCACGTTCATGATCCCGATCCCGCCCACCGCGAGGATCAGCGACGCAAGTAGTCCGAGCAGAAGCTTGGACAGCAGCATCGCCTGCCGGGTGTTGTGCAGCCGCTCCGTCCCGACCACGATGTCGAGCTTCTCGACTCCGCGACCGAAGCGCTCGGCGAGCCAGTTCACCACCTGACCCTGCAGCGTATCCACCGCCTCGATGCTGCGCGCCTTGAGGCGCAGCGTCGGCACGCGTGGCGCCGCCGACGGCTCGAGCAGTGCGTCGCCGCCGCGCAGCGGGGCGAACGCCACCAGATCGGGCTCCTCACCGCCAGGCGGCGCCTCCAACACACCGACCACCTCGCGCCGCTCGCCCCCCGCGCGGATCGTGCGCCCGACGAGCCAGAGCGGGTCGTGTACGCCGGCGAGCTCCGTCGCGGTGCGATGACCGAGCACGATCACTGCGGCACCATGGGTCTCCTCTCCCGTCGTGAAGAAGCGTCCGCCCGCGAACCGCAGGCCGGCGAAATCGGCGAGACTCGCCGTGCCCAGCGTGAGCTGCACGGTGGCGCGGGCACCGAGGAATTCGGTCTCCGCGCGGCCGTTGAGCATCAGTGCATGGCGGATCACGCCGGGCACCTCGGCTTGAGCGCGCTCGGCGTCCTCGAGCGTGAGCACCGGGTAGCCGTGCACGGGCACGGCTCGCCCTCGCACCCGCTCCTGCGTCCGCGCCGTCACCGCCACGTCCTGCACGCTGCTCTCGCGCGCGATCAACGCCCGCGACCACACTTCCACACCATCCGTGATCGCGAACGCCGCCACGAGCGACGCCACGCCAATGATCACGCCGGTGGTCGCGAGCACCGTGCGCAGGGGATTCGACCGCAGCGAGTCTGCGCCGACTCGCGCGGACTCGAGGAGGGAGGTGAGCTTGACGGCGAAGGCCATGGAGTCCCTACGGATCGAGCGGGATGCAGGGTTTCCATCGATGGGCCGAGGCGGTTAGTCGGTGCGCGCGCCGCGCCTAGTGCCCCGCCCCCGCCCCCAGCCCGCGCGACTTCCCCGACCGGAACAGCAGCAGCAACGGGAGCGATATCACCAGCGCGATCCCGCTGAACAGATACAGCTTCGAGAACGCCAGCACGCTCGCCTGACCTTGCATCTGCCGGTCGAGCACCGCGAGCGCCTGCTGCTTGGCGATGACGGCATTCACCCCGCGCGACACCAGTCCGCGCGTGATCATCTCCAGGCGCGCCATCGCCGCTGGTTCACCGGTCACGATGTGCTCGGACAACAGCGCTCGCGACTGCGCCGTGAACCGGCCGAGCAGCGTGGCGCTGATCGCGATGCCGAGCGAGCCCCCGAGCTGCCGCGTCAGGTTGAACATACCCGTGCCTTGCGCGAGCTCCGCCGGCTTGAGCTCGGCCATCGTCGCGCCGGTGAGCGGCACGAAGATCAGTCCCAGCCCCACGCCGCGCGAGATGAGCGGCCAGAACAGATCGTGCGCGCCCGCGTCGTACGTGAGGAGCGACAGCTTCCACATGCTGAGGAAGAACAGCGCGGCACCGATCGGTACCGTGACGCGCGCGTCGAGTCGTTGCGCATTGCGCCCCACGACGGCCATCGTCACCGCCGAGGCGATGGCGCCCGGCAGGATCACCATCCCGGTCTGGTTCGCCGTGAATCCGTGCAGCTGTTGCAGGAACACCGGCAGCACGAACACCGAGCCGTACAACGCGAGCCCCAGGAACGATGCGATCATCACGCCCCCGGCGAGCTGCCGGTTCCGCAGCACGCGGAAGTTGATCACCGGCTCGTCGATCGTGAGCTCGCGCCACAACAGCAGCACGAACGAAACGAGTGACGTCACCGCGAGGATCGTCACGAATCGCGATTCGAACCAGTCGAAGCGCTCGCCGCGCTCGAGCATCCACTGCAGCGAGCCCACGCACGTGGCGAGCAGCAGGATGCCGGTCCCGTCGATGCTTCCCGCGCGCTCCTGATGCTCCGAGTCGTGCACGTAGGTCCACACCATGAACGCCGCCACGATGCCGAGCGGCACGTTGATGTAGAAGATCCACGGCCACGAGAGATTGTCGACGATGTAGCCGCCGAGCGTCGGACCGATCGTCGGTCCGACCATCACGCTCACGCCGAACACGGCCTGGCCCACGCCGACTTCCTTCGGCGGGAACGCCTCGAACAGCGTCGACTGTGCCGTGGACAGCAGCGCACCACCGCCGAGTCCTTGCACGACGCGCCAGAAGATCATCCCGCCGAGCGTGCTCGCCGCGCCGCAGAAGAACGACGCCGCGACGAAGACCATGATCGAGCCCGTGAGATACCGCTTGCGACCGAAGTAACCCGAGAGCCAGCTCGAAAGCGGGATCACGATCACGTTGGCGATGATGTAGCCCGTCGACACCCACGAGATCTCGTCGAGCGTCGCACCGAGGTTCCCCATCATGTGCGGGATGGCGACGTTCACGATCGAGGTGTCGATCAGCTCGAGCATCGCGGCGAGCGACACCGCGATCGCGACGAGATACTTGTATTTGTACTTGTCGATCTCGACGACCGCGCCGGGGGGTGGACCGGAACGGTCGGTCACCCTCCCGGACGCGCCGTCGGGATGGAGCGCGGTCGTCGCCATCGGCGTCGCGGTCGCTCCGTTACTTGACGTCGACGTGCGCCGCCACCGACATCCCCGGACGCAGCGGCTGATCCTTGCCGCAGCCCTCGGTGATCGCGATGCGCACGGGGACTCGCTGCACGACCTTGGTGAAGTTGCCGGTCGCGTTGTCGGGTGGCAGCAGCGCGAACTTCGCCCCTGTCGCGGCGCTCACGCTCTCCACCTTCCCCTTCGCCGAGCACCCACCGTACGCGTCGACCTCCACCTCCACCGGCTGACCGACCTTGATGTCGGAGAGCTGCGTCTCCTTGAAGTTGGCCGTCACCCACACGCCCGTGTCCGACACGACGGTGAGCAGTGGCTGTCCGGCCTGCACGAGCTGCCCGATCTCCACTTGCTTCCGGGACACGATGCCCGCCACGGGTGAGGTGACGCGCGTGTAGGAGAGCTGAAGCGCCGCGTTGTCGCGTGCCGCCTGCGCCGCGGCGAGTCGCGCCTGCGCGAGTCGCACCCCCGCCTCCGCGTTCGTCACGCCGGCGCCCGCCGCGCTCGCCGAGCGCTGAGCCGACAGCAGCTGCGCGCGCGCGGCATCAGCCGCCGCTTGCGCGGCATCGACTTGCTGGCGCGACACGATCTGCTTCTCCGCCAGCTCGCGCGCGCGGGCGAGATCGGCGTCCGCTTTCACCGAGTTGGCCCGGGCGACGGCGATCGACGCATCGAGCGCCGCGCGCTGGCCGGCCGCGTTCGCGACTTGCGCCTCTGCCTGCCCCGCGACGCCCCTTCCGCCAGCCTGCGCGCGCGCGGCGGCCAGGTCGGCGTCGGCCTGTGCCAGACGCACGGCGTACTCGCGCTCGTCGATGCGCACGAGCGTGGAGTCGGCGCGCACGCGGTCGTTCTCGGCGACGTTCACCGCCGTCACGTAGCCGCTGACCTTCGCCAGGATCGGGACGAGATGCCCGTCGACCTGGGCGTTGTCCGTGCTCTCGTGCGAGCGGCCGTACAGCCACTGCTTGAGCGCCCAGCCGACGCCGAGCAGGGCGGCCAGCAGCACGAGTCCGAGGACGATGCGCCGACGTCCGCCCGGCGCGGAGGTGGCGGCGGGAGGAACGGGAGCGCGTGGTGCGCTGCTCTGCGGTTGCGTTGCGGTAGCCATGTCGATGATGCGTGCGGAGTACGGACGGTGGGTGAAGTGCGCCGGGTCAGTCGATCGTCGTGATGGAACCGCGAGCGCGCGCGAGTGCGACGCGCGCGGCCTGATAGGACGTCAGCGCGTCGACGTACTGCGTACGCGCCACGTTCAGCGTGAGCGAGGCCGTGATCACGTCGGCGTTGCCGGTCACGCCGGCCTGGAAGCGCTCGCGCGCCTGCGACACCTCCTGCTCCGCGAGCTGGAGCCGCTCGCGTGCCGAGGCGACGGCTTCGCCTGAAGACGCGAGGTTCAGGAGCGCGATGCGTACGTCGGCCTCGACCTGGATGCGCAGATCGCGCTCGCGCATCTCGAAGTCGTGCGCCGTCGCGAGCTGTTCTTCGGTACGCCCCTCGCGCCGGAAGCCGTCGAACACGGGAAGCGAGAGCTGCACGCCCCACTGGTAGGTCGGGAGCGAGCTGCGTCCAAGGCGATAGGCCTGCCCCTGGTCGGCGAACACGCCGATCGTGGGCAGCCGCTCGCTGCGGATCGCCGCGGCCTGCTGTCGCGCCGCCTGCGCCTGCAGCGAGATCGAGCGGAGGTCGCTGCGCCCGCGCAGCGCGTCGGCGAGTGAAGCCTCCTCCGTGGTGCGCGGCGCCGAGGGCAGTGCGGCGAGCGAATCGACCAGCACGAGCGTCACGAGCGGCAGCCCCATCGAACGTGCGAGCTCGACCCGGGTCCGGTCGCGGT
>Ga0066652_100000848_pt1 | contig 15193 bp, 10 predicted proteins | sample GraSoiAngelo_101_FD_71413 | JGI IMG/M metagenome (GOLD analysis project Ga0066652, IMG submission 71413) | Grasslands soil microbial communities from the Angelo Coastal Reserve, California, USA - 14_0903_02_30cm | ecosystem: Environmental > Terrestrial > Soil > Grasslands | place: USA...
TATTAAAATTATTATTTAAAAAATAAATATAATTGTTAAAAAAAAATTATACAAAAGAAAATTGTACACTGCGGGAGGAAATTTGTACATTTTTAAAATGATAAATAAAGTTTTTTATATATCATAACTATTAAATTAATAAAATATATGTAAAAATAATTTTTTTTTATTAATTTATTTTTAAATTTAAGTATATATAATATTTTTAAAAAATTTATAAAAAATTAAATATATTTTATAAAAAAAATAATATTTAAAATGATTATTATTTTTAATTAAAATTAATAATAGAAAATTTTTAAAAAATAATTAATAAATTTTAGTGCCAGCAATTGCGGTTAGACTAATAATGTAAATAAATTAGGTTGGTTTTATTAAAAAAAGTATTATTAAGTAGTATTTTTAAAAAGATGGTATAATTTATAATTTATGGTGAAATATTAATTATAATTAAAAAATTTTATTGATAATAAACTAATTTAAATAAATTTAATTATAAATTAGGATTAGAGACCCTATTATTTAAATTAAAAAATTAATAAAATTAAATATTAAATGTATAATCATTAAAATTAAAAAATTTGGCGGTATTTTATTATGTTAGAGGAACTTGAAATTTAATTTGACAGTCCACGAATGGAATTACCTAATTAAATATTTTTATATATTGTTGTTGATAAATTATTTTAGGAAAAATATAATTTTAATTTAGAAGTAAGTAAAATAAATCAAATCAAAATGTAAAATAGTTAGGAAGATTTTGAGTTACAATTAATTAAATTTATTGTAAATTAGATTTAAATTATTTAATTTTTAAGCATTGGATTTAATTGTAAATATTTTGAAATTAAAATATTGAAATTTAATTAAAATATGTACAAATTGTCCGTCATTTTCATTTCAGTAAATGATAAAAGTCGTAACAAAGTAAGTATACTGGAAAGTGTATTTAGATTTAGAATTAAATATTAAATTTTTAGGATAAGAAAAGTTTTAGTTTAATAAATAAAAATTTTTTATTTACAATAAAAAGAATAATTTTAAATAATTAAAATTTTATAATAATTAAAATAATAATTTTTTTTAAAAAAATTTTATTTTTAATTAAAGTTATATTAGATTTAATAATAAATTTTAGTAAATAAATAAAAAAAATAGTTTGAATTATATATAATAGTAATGTAAATGAAATTTTAAGATAAAATATTTAAAAGTATTTTTAATTTATTGTACCTTTTGTATCAGGGTTAATTTAATTTAAAATTTTAAAAAAAATTAATCTCGAATTTTAAAGAGTTAAATAGTTATTAAAATTAATGTTTAAATATTATTTTAAATATTTATTTAGAGAATAAATTTTATTCAATTTAAAAGATATCTAGTTTTTTTTGATATGAATTTAATTTATATATAATATTTATAAATCAATAATTTAATAATTTTTTTATAGTTTTATATTAAAAATTTATGGGATAATCTATAAATTAATTTATAATTAAAAAGATAATTAAATTTTTAAATATGTTTTTAATATTAGAAATTTTTTGAAAAAATTTAATAATTTATAAATTTATTATTATAAATTAAATTTTAATTTTTTAGTTTAATTAATTAAAAAAGTAAAATTATTAATTATTATTAATTAATAATAATGATTACATTAGTATAAATTATATTATATTTAAAATTAAATTTTTAAATTTTAAAAAATTTAATTAAATAATTAAGCAATTAAAGTTTCATTAAAAATTTAATTTCACCTGTTTAACAAAAACATGGTTTTTTGAAATAATAATTTAAAATTTGTTCTGCTCAATGATATGATAATTATTAAATAGCCGCAGTATTTTGACTGTGCTAAGGTAGCATAATCAATTGTTTTTTAAATGAAAACTTGAATGAAGGGATTAATGAAAATTAAACTGTTTTGGATAAAAATTTATAATTTAAATTTTGAGTTAAAATGCTTAAATTAAATTATGGGACGAGAAGACCCTATAGAATTTTATATAATTATAAATTTTAAATTTTAATAATTTATGAATTATATTTTGTTGGGAGGATAATTAAATTTTATAAACTTTAAAATTGTTTTAACAAAGATTATTGAAATATTTTAAAAGAATGATTTAATAAATTTTATAAATTAAATTATTTTTAAAATTAATTACCTTAGGGATAACAGCGTAATATTATTAAAAAGATCTTATTAATAATAATGTTTGCGACCTCGATGTTGAATTAAAATGAAAATTAAATGAAGAAGTTTAATTATTTAGTCTGTTCGACTATTAAAATTTTACATGATTTGAGTTCAGATCGGTGTAAGCCAGATCGGTTTCTATCTATAATTAAATAAAATATTTTTGTACGAAAGGACTTTTTATTTGAAAAATTTTTTAAAATTTTATGAGTTAAGATAAATAAATTTTATTATGGAAAAATTAAATTACTTTGGCAGATAAAGTGTTTTAAATTTAGAATTTAATAATATATAAAAATTTTTTATATAAGTAATAATAAATATTTATTATTATTATATCATATTAAATATTGTAAGTTTATTAATTTTATTAATTATTTTATTAATGAGGGTAGCATTTTTGACATTATTAGAACGAAAAATTTTAGGGTATATTCAAAATCGGAAAGGTCCAAATAAAGTTGGAATTATGGGTATTTTTCAGCCATTTAGTGATGCTTTGAAATTATTGAGAAAGGAATTATTTATTATTTTTAAATCAAATTATAATTTATATTATTTAAGTCCTGTTTTAAGGTTTGTATTTATGATGATGATATGATTTTTGTATCCGGTGTTTACTAATATTTATTTTATAAATTATTCAGTTTTAATTATAATTATTTTAATAACTATGGGAAGATATATATTAATTTTTATAGGTTGATCTTCTAATTCTATTTATTCATTAATGGGGTCAATTCGATCTGTTTCACAAATATTATCATATGAAGTTAGATTTATTTTAATTATTTTAGTATTAATAATTATAAGTGAAAGTTATTCATTTATTGATTTTTGAAAGTATCAATTATATTTATGGTATGTAATTACATTAATACCTTTATTTATTGTATTTTTTATTAGAATTTTGGCTGAATTAAATCGAACTCCTATAGATTTTATTGAAGGGGAATCAGAGTTAGTTTCTGGATTTAATATTGAATATTTTAGTGGGGGGTTTACTTTAATTTTTTTGGCTGAATATGGGATAATTATTTTTTTTAGTTTTATAATAATAATAATATTTATAAATTTAAATTTTTTATTAAGTTTTATATTTATTAATTTTTTTTGTTCATTAGTTATTTTTATACGTGGATTATTGCCTCGGATACGATATGATGAGTTAATATATTTATGTTGGAAAATTATTTTACCATTAATTTTAATATATATATTTTTAATTATTGGAATTAAATTTATTATATTATATTTATTTATAATAGTATAAGTTTTTTATGTGTATATTATATAAAGTTAATAGAAATTTTAGAGTTTCTTTATTATGTTTTCAAAACATAAACTTTATTTCAAGATCATTAACTTTGAAATTTTTTATATATTTTTATAATTTATTTATTTTTATAATAATATATTTATTTTTATAGTATATAATGATATTTATTTTTATTATATTATAAAAATATTTTATTTAAATATTTTAAATATTTTAAATTATTAAATATTTTATTACCATTATTTATTATTTATAAAAATATTAGTATTATTTATTAGTATTATTTATTATTAATAATATCATATTACATTGATATTAATTTTACATTACTAATGCTTATTGTTAAATAAATAAATAAAATATATTTTAATTTTTAATTAATTTTAATTTTAATGAAAAATTATTTTTAAATTTTAATTAAATAGATATTTATTTTATTATTTATTTATTATGTTAATTTAGGATGATATATATTTTTGATATGTTTTTTAATTTAATTAATTATATAATGTATCATTTTATTATTAATTTTGTGTTTATTTTTTTATTTAATTAATTTTAAAATATTAATTTTTAATTTTAATTAATAAATTTATCTCAAAAATTAATTACAATAAAAGAAAATATAAAATATAAAAAATAAATAATTGATAAAGTTTGTCCGATAATAATAAAAGGCGGTTCAATAACTTGTGATCCAATTCATGTTAATAGAATAAAAATATTTCTAAATATTCAAAATATAATTTGATTTAAAGGATAAAATGATAATGAATTTAATTTTGAGTTAATTAAGGGTAAAAAGTATAAAATTAAAATAGAAAATAATAAAGCAATTACTCCCCCTAATTTATTAGGAATTGATCGTAAAATTGCGTACGCAAATAAAAAATATCATTCTGGTTGGATGTGAATAGGAGTTACTATAGGATTTGCGGGTAAAAAATTATCAGGGTCACTAAATATATAAGGATATTCTAAATTGATGAGTAAAAAAATTATTATAAAAATTATAAATCCGTATATATCTTTTATAGTAAAGTAAATATGGAATGGAATTTTGTAAAGATTTCTATTTAATCCTAATGGATTAGAAGATCCAGTTTCATGTAAAAAGAATAAATGTAATAAAATTATAAATAAAATAATAAATGGGAGAATAAAATGGAGGGAATAAAATCGATTTAATGTTGCATTATTAATTGAAAATCCTCCTCATAATCATTGAACGATTAAATTACCAATGTAAGGAATTGTTGATACTAAATTTGTAATTACTGTAGCACCTCAAAATGATATTTGTCCTCAAGGAAGAACATATCCTAAAAATGCGGTAGCTATTGAGAATAAGTAAATTGATACTCCAATTATTCATGTATTAATTAATTTAAATGATTTATAATATAGTCCTCGGCTAATATGTGTATATATACAAATAAAAAATATAGAAGCTCCATTAATATGAATATTATGAATGATTCATCCTAATTTTACATTTTGAATAATATGGATAATTCTTTGGAATGCATAATTGGTATTTGGACAGTAATGCATAGATAAAAAGAATCCTCTAATAATTTGAATTCTTAAAAATATACCTAATAGTGAGCCAAAATTTCATAAATAAGAAATATTAATTGGTGTGGGAAGTTTTAATAAAGAATCATTCATTATATTAATTAAATTTTTATTCATAAATTATCATTAATTGATTTTTCGTAAAGAAGAGGATTTTATTGAACAAATTTTAATAATGGTAAATAAGGCAATTAGTAAATAAAATATAGATAAAATTGTAAGATTATTATAAGGATATTCATATAAATTTAAAATATTTTGAAATTTTATTTTATTAATTGATTTTAGCGGGTGAGTCTCGTTGTAGTTATATATAAATATAAGATTTGGGTGATAAAAATTTTTTATAAATATCAAATTTATAATTAAAAATAAATTTAATACTGAAGAGATAATTAATAGATTTTTAAATTTGAAATTTGTTTGTTCGTTTGAAATTAATCTAGTAAAATATAAAAAAATAATTAATAATCCTCTAATTATGATTAGAAATAAAATAATTGAATATATATAATTAGATTGTCAAATTGATAGGTTTAAGCAAATTATAGTTCTAAATATAATTAAAATTAGTATAATATTAATTGGATGAATTAAATTATTATTAAATAAGATAGATATTAATCTTAGTAAAATTAATAAAATTAAAGAAATTAAAATATTTAAGTCTAAATTTTTGATCATAAAATATATTAATTTATTATAACTTTAAAATAAAATTATTAGATATAAAATGTAAGAATTATATTTCAAAAAATAGTTTATTTTAAGAATATTAATTTTGGAGATTAAAGGTATAAAATTTAATATTATTTTTTTGAAATTTAAATTTATAAAAAAAAATAATTTGAGGTAGATTTTGAAATAATTGATAATTAATAATTATAAATAGATCTTTAGATTAGTGAATTGAAATAAAATAATTATAATTAATAATTTAATTACTTATAAATATTTTTATTTATTAAGAAAATTTATTTAAAGATTAATTAAATAATTAAAAGTAATTAATTAAAATGAATTTTATTTAAAATTTTTATGATTTATTTAATAAATTTTTAAATAAGATAATTTTAATTTATTATAATATTTAATTATTGTGTAATATAATTATTATAATTTAATTTATTATATAAGTTTTTAATTATATTATTTAATAATTAATTAATTTATATTAATTTTTTATTTTATAATTTATTATAAACATTAAAAAATAATGAATGGATAAAATTAATTAGCTAAAATTAAAATAAAATTTAATTATATTAATTTACAAAATTAATGTTTTTTATAAACTATAAAGCTGCTTATTAATATAAAATTTATATTGATATTTTAATTTATATTTATATTTATATAATAATTATAATTATATTGATTTTTATATATAAATTTATATTAGTTTTATTAATGATTATTGAGTTGGTAATTTTAATAGTGTCTATAATTTTATATTTAAATTTTAGTCAAATAATAATAGAATTTTTTGTAATTTATTATTTAATTTTTAGTGTATGTGAAGGGGTTTTAGGATTATCTTTATTAGTTTTAATAATTCGATTTCATGGTAATGAATTATATTATTTATTTAATATAATGAAATTTAATTAATTTTATGATAAAATTTTTATTGATAATTATTTTTATAAGATTTATATTGATTTATAATAAAAAAATAGTATTTTTTTATAATTTATGTTATATTATGAGTTTTATATTTTTATTTATATTTATATTTAAAGATTTATTATGAATTAATATTAGTATATTTTTTAGTGGGGATTTATATTCTTTTTATTTAGAAATTTTAAGTATGTGAATTATGGGCTTAATGTTTATAATTTTTTATTTAGATAATTATAAAAAAGATGTTGAAAAAATATTTATACTTATATTAATATTAATTATTTTAGTTATATTTTTTTCATCTTTAAATTTAATAATTTTTTATTTAATGTTTGAGTTGAGATTAATTCCTACTTTTTTTCTAATTATTTATTGGGGGATAAATTTTGAACGATTAAGGGCAGCTTTTTATTTATTAATATATACTATGTTGATTTCTTTACCATTATTAATTTATTTATTTAAGATTTTTAAATTAAATGAAACATTTGATTTAAATTTATTAATTTTATTAATAAGATTAAATTGAATAAATCTAAGAATTTTTGATTATTTAATTTTACTAATAGCTTTTTTAATTAAAATACCAATTTATTTATTTCATGTTTGATTGCCCAAGGCTCATGTTGAGGCCCCAGTTTATGGGTCGATAATTTTAGCAGCTATTTTGTTAAAATTAGGAGGATATGGTTTATTACGTTTTATTGAAATATTTATGATTACTTGTAAAAAATATAATTATTTGATTTTTAGGGTAGGGATTATTGGTAGAATTTTGGTAAGATTGATTTGTTTAATTCAAATTGATATAAAAAGATTAGTAGCATATTCTTCTGTTGTTCATATAAATATATTATTGTGTGCAATAATAACTATAATGAAATTAGGTATAATTAGGGCCTATATTATAATAATTTCTCACGGTTTATGTTCATCAGGATTATTTTTTGTAGTAAATTTGTATTATGAACGATCAGGTAGGCGATTATTATTATTTAATAAAGGTATAATAAATTTATTGCCAAGATTAATAGTATGATGATTTATTTTATGTGTTGCAAATTTTTCTTTTCCTTTTTCTTTAAATTTTATTAGAGAAATTTATATAATTAGAGTTATTATAAGATGAGATATAATTAATATAATTTATTTAATTTTGATTTGTTTTTTTAGAAGAGCTTATTCATTATATTTATGTTCTTATATTATGCATGGAAAAATTAGTTTAAATTTTAAAATTTATATAATTTCTTTAAAAGATTTTATAATTTTATTTATTCATATTTATCCTTTAATTATTATTTTATTAAATTTAATAATGTTTTATTAAATTTAATAAAATTTTGATAATTTATTTAAATAGTTTAAATATAAAATATTAATTTGTGGAATTAAAGATATAAAAAAATTATTTTAAATTATTAATAATTTAATTTATTCTTATATTATATTTTTTAGTTTTGTAGTTATATTTTTTTTTAGGATATTATTTTATGTATTAGATAAGGGTATGATTTTTGAATGATTAATTTATAATTTTAATTCTTTGAATATAGAGATATTTATTTTAATTGATTGAATTTCATGTTTATTTATAAGGGTAGTTTTATTAATTTCATCTATAATTATATTTTATAGAATAATTTATATAGAGAGGGATTATTTTAAAGATCGTTTTATTAAATTAGTTATTTTATTTATTTTATCTATAATTTTAATAATTATTAGTCCTAATTTAATTAGAATTTTATTTGGGTGAGATGGTCTTGGGTTAGTTTCTTATTGTTTGGTTATTTATTATCAAAATTTTTCTTCATTTAATTCAGGAATAGTAACGGTGTTATGTAATCGTATTGGAGATATTGGGTTATTAATATCAATCGGATTAGGTATTAGAAATGGAAGATGAAATATATTTTTATTAGAAAAAAATATAATTATTATTTTTATAATTTTAATTGCTGCTATTACTAAAAGAGCTCAGATTCCATTTTCTGTTTGATTGCCGATAGCCATAGCTGCACCTACCCCGGTTTCAGCATTAGTCCATTCTTCAACTTTAGTAACTGCTGGAGTTTATTTAATAATTCGATTTAATAAATTTATTATTAATTGTTTGGTTGATAAGATATTATTTTATATTTCAATTTTTACTATATTGATATCTGGCATTATGGCTAATTTTGAGAATGATTTAAAAAAAATTATTGCTTTATCAACATTGAGACAGTTAGGGTTAATAATAATAATTTTAAGATTGGGGTTTAAAATATTAGCATTTTATCATTTATTAACTCATGCTATTTTTAAGTCTTTATTATTTATGTGTGCTGGGGCTATAATTCATTTGATAAATAATAATCAAGATATTCGATTATGTGGAAATTTAAATGAATTTATTCCTTTTATTATAATAAGATTTTATATTTCTAGATTAGCTTTAATAGGATTTCCCTTTTTATCTGGATTTTATTCAAAAGATATAATTATAGAAATAATTTATATTATAAAAATTAATTTAATTATATTGATTTTTATGTTATTAAGATTGATTATAACTGTTTCTTATTCTTTACGTTTAATGTATTATATGTATTTTAGGAATATAAAAAATAGATTTTTTTTTTATAAAGAGAATAAATTTATAAATATATCTATAATTATTTTATTATTATTTAGAATGATTTATGGAGTTATTTTAAATTGAATATTTTTTTTTGATAATGATTTTAGATTTATAAAAATTAATTTAAAATTATTGACTTTGATTATGTTAATATTTGGGGTTATTTTTGGTTTATTAATATATTTAAAAAATTTAATTAAATTATATAAAATTAGATATTTTTTTAGATCGATGTGATTTATAAATTATATATATTTTTATTTATATAAGCCTTATTTAAATTTTGGTTATATAAATTTTATAATTGATAAAAGTTGAGTTGAATTTTTAAGTAAATTGATTTTTTTAAATATATTTATAAATATAAAATTAATTTTTAATAATTATAAAATTTATATATTTAGATTAATTTTTTTATTTAATTTATTTTGATTATTTTTAATTTTATAATTAAATAATAAAAAATTAATCTAAATAGCTTATTTTTAAAGTTTAATATTGAAGATATTAAGAAAATTTATTATTTTTAGATATCATAAATTTTTATAAATAATTAAATAAAATTATAAATATAATAATAATAATAATAATATATAAATAATTATAAATAATTTTTAAATAATTATTATTTTTATATTGAAAATATAATGTTTTTATTAATAAACTATATAAATTTTTAGAGTTTTTAATGTAAATATCATTAAAATTAATTTATTAAAAATATATTATTATTATTATTATTATATTTAATTTTATAGAAGAAATCTTTTAGATTTAAATAAATCAATTTTTAAGTCGAAATTAAAATGTAATTATGTATTACTTTAAAAGAAAAAGTAATAAAATGAATATAATTATCATTAATTATTGAATTAGAAGTTCAATTTAATTTATTACATTAACAGGAAATAATATTCAATTTAATTATTAACAATAATTAACCGCAGGTTTTGGTTTCTGTTAAATTAAAGTAAGATTTATAAACAGTTATATAATTTTTAAATGCAATTTAAATGTTATTAAATTTAACTAAAATCCTTTGTAATTTTTTTTTGAGATTATTAATTAAATTTTTCAATCAATTGATTGTTCAAGGTATTCAATTAATAAACCTAAAGTTAAAATAGTTAAAAAAAATAAAGTTGATAAAATTATAATTTTATTTAAATTAAAAAATATGTAAATTAAAGGGATTAATAGGGTAAGTTCGATATCAAAAATTAAAAAAATTAATCTAATTAAAAAAAATTGAATTCTAAATGGGATACGGTTATTACTTAAAGGATCAAATCCACATTCGAATGGTGATACTTTTTCTCGATTTTTAGGTGATTTAAAAGATATAATTAAATTAATTATTAGTAAAATTGAGGAAATTAATATTCATAAAATTAAAATATATAATAAAGTTATAATTATTTATATTAAATTTATATTAAATTTTTTAATTGGAAGTTAAATGTAATTAATTTTATACTATATAAATTATTAGAGTTTAAAGTTTTACTTAAAATATTTAAATTTTTAAAATCTTCATCAATAAATAGAAATATATAAAAATAATCAAACTACATCAACAAAATGTCAGTATCAAGCTGCTGCTTCAAATCCGAAATGATGTTGTTTAGAAAAATGGAGGATATTTATGCGGTAAAGACAAATTAATAAAAATAAAGTTCCAATTATTACATGTAATCCATGGAATCCTGTAGCAATAAAAAAAGTTGAACCGTAGATTGAATCAGCAAAAGTAAAAGGTGATTCTAAATATTCAATTCCTTGAAGTAAGGTAAAATAAATTCCTAAAACAATGGTAATAAGTAAACTTTTTGATCTTTCTGGGAAATTTTTAGTTAAAATAGAATGATGAGTTCAAGTTACAGTTATGCCAGATGATAGTAAAATAATAGTATTTATTAAGGGAATATCAAATGGATTAAATGGTTTAATTCCTAAAGGTGGCCATAATTGTCCAATTTCTATAGTAGGAGCGAGAGCTGAATGAAAATAAGCTCAAAAAAATGAAATAAAAAAAAAAATTTCTGAAATAATAAATAAGATTATGCCTAAACGTAACCCTTCATAGACATTAAATGTATGGGATCCTTGAAATGTTGATTCTCGAGTTACATCCCGTCATCATTGGTATATGCAAAGTAAAGTTGAAGGGATAGTTAAAATTAATAAATAATTAAATTTATGGAATCATCTAATGGTAGAAATTAGATTATTTATTAATCTAATTGAAATAATAATGGGTCATGGTCTATAAGTTACTAAGTGAAAAGTATGATTTTGGGAAATTTTTGTCATATTTTTAAATAAAATTAAATTAAATTTCTCTTCTGTATAACGTTGAGAGAATTGAAAATACATAAGCTTGAATGATTGATACAGAAATTTCTAAAATTAGTAATAATAATTGTGAAAAAATTATAATTAAAAGTAACAATAAATTATTAATATTTAGTCCGGACGATCCTAATAAAGAAAGAAGAAGATGACCTGCAATTATATTTGCTGTTAAACGAACCGCTAAAGTAATGGGTCGAATTAATAAACTAATAGATTCAATTATAACTATAAAAGGCATTAAGATAGTTGGGGTTCCTTGTGGAGTTAGATGTGAAAAAAAATCATTAATGTAATTTAAAATTCTGTATAAAATCATTGAAATTCATAATGTTAAAGAAAGGGATAGACAAAATCTTAAATGTCTAGATGAAGTAAAGATATATGGAAATAATCCCATAAAATTATTTATGATAATTATTATAAATAAACTTAAAAATATAATTAAATTAGAAAAAGAATAATTAATCAGGATTTTAAATTCATTATATAAAAAATTTATTAATAATTTAAAAATAATTATATAACGAGATGGAATTAATCAAAATTGATAGGGAAAGGTAAAAAAAATAATTATTATTCTTAATCAATTTAAAGAAAGGTTAATTCTAGATGATGGGTCAAAAATTGAAAAAATATTTATTATCATTTTCAATTTCAATTAATCAATAATTTTTTAAAGGAAGTAGTGGATAAAATTAATTTTGGAAAATAAAAAAAATAGATTAATCTTATAATAAAAAATAAAATAATTATTATAAATAAAAATATAATTAATCATATTATGGGTATTATATGAGGAATTAAAGAATATTTTTATAATAAAATAATCTTTAAATTGACAATTTAATATTTTTTTTAAACTAATTCTTTAGCACTAACATTAAAAATAGGCGTTAATCTATTATAAATTGATTTAAAAAATCAAAACTTACGGAATATTTCAGTCATTTAATGATATATAATTTTTATATAAAATGTAAAATTTTATAAATTATTTTTTAGCCAATTTTTAAAATTTAGAAAATTAGTTGATTCAATAACAATAGGTATAAAACTATGATTTATTCCACAAATTTCAGAACATTGACCAAAAAATAATCCAGGACGATATATAAATAATATAGATTGATTAAGACGTCCGGGTGTTGAGTCTATTTTAATGCCTAGAGAAGGGACTGTTCATGAATGAATTACATCTATTGAAGTAGTTAGGATACGAATTGAATATTGGTAAGGTAAAATACATCGGTTATCTACGTCTAATAAGCGAAAATTATTAAATTCAATTTCTTCTGAAGGAATTATATATGAATCAAATTCAATATTTATGAAATCTGAATATTCATATCTTCAATATCATTGATGACCAATTGATTTAATAGTAAGTTTATTGTTGAATAATTCATCTGTTAAATATAAGATTTTAATTGAAGGAATTGCAATAAAAATTAAAATTATTATGGGAGTGATGGTTCAAATTAATTCAATTGCATGTCCTTGGAGTAAAAATCGACTAACAAATTTATTATTAATTAAAGTAAATAGGATAAATAAAATTAATAATGTAATAAAGGTTAAAATTATTATTGTAAAATCATGAAAAAAAATTATTATATCATAGGTAGGAGAATTTGAATTTTGTAAGCCTAATATTCAAGTATTTATTTTTAATAAAAGAAATTAAATCTTTATGATTGGGGTTTAAGTCCAATGCACTTAATCTGCCATATTAAATAAAAAATTAATTAATAATTATAGTTTTTAAATTAAAAAATTAAATTGCGGGAATTTCGTTGTATCTATGATTTAATGGAGGGTAAGGTCTTAATCATTCGAGAGATGAATTTAAAAAAAATATATTTAAAATTAATCGTTTTGATGATAAGGCTTCTCAAATTAAAAAAATTAAAAAAATTAATCTAATAATTGAAATAAATGATCCGATTGAGGAGATAATATTTCATGAAAGGAATGTATCTGGATAGTCTGAATAGCGACGTGGCATACCTCTAAGACCTAAAAAATGTTGAGGAAAAAAAGTTATATTAACTCCAATAAATATTGAAATAAATTGAATATTTAATAAAAAATTATTTAAAGAAAATCCTGTTATTAGGGGGAATCAATGAATAAATCTTGCAATAATTGCGAATACAGCTCCTATTGAAAGGACATAATGAAAATGAGCTACTACATAATATGTATCATGAAGAACAATATCAATTGAGGAATTTGATAGCATTACTCCTGTTAGACCTCCTATAGTGAATAAGAAAATAAATCCAATAGCCCATCAAAGTGATGAATTTATATTAATTTTCGTTCCATGAAGGGTAGTAATTCATCTAAAAATTTTAATTCCTGTAGGTACTGCAATAATCATAGTTGCGGATGTAAAATAAGCTCGAGTGTCAACATCTAGACCAATAGTGAATATATGATGAGCTCAAACAACAAATCCTAAAAATCCAATTGCTATTAGGGCATAAATTATTCCTAATGAACCAAAAGTTTCTTTTTTTCCACTCTCATTTATAATAATGTGAGAAATTAAACCAAATCCTGGAAGAATTAAAATGTAAACTTCTGGGTGGCCAAAAAATCAAAATAAATGTTGGTATAAAATTGGATCTCCCCCTCCTGATGGGTCAAAAAAAGAAGTATTAAGATTTCGATCTGTTAAAAGTATAGTAATTGCTCCGGCTAAAACTGGTAAAGATAATAATAGTAAAATAGCGGTAATAAAAATTGATCAAATTAAAAGAGGAATTTTATCAATAGTAAAGTTTTTATGGTGTATATTTAAAATTGTAGAGATAAAATTAATAGCCCCTAAAATTGAAGACATACCTGCAATATGTAAAGAAAAAATTGTTAAATCTACTGAGGGTCCATTATGAAAAATATTTGAGGCTAATGGGGGATAAACCGTTCATCCTGTTCCTACACCATCGTTAATGAAATTACTTAAAAGTAATAAAAAAATTGAAGGAGGTAATAATCAGAATCTTATATTATTTATGCGCGGGAAAGCTATATCTGGTGATCCAAGTATTAAAGGGATAAGAAAATTTCCAAATCCTCCAATTATAAAAGGTATAACTATAAAAAAAATTATTACAAATGCATGACTTGTAACTATGGAATTATAAATTTGATCATTATTAATTAAGGCATTACAAGATCCTAATTCTAAACGAATAATTATTCTTATTGATGAACCGATTATTCCGGCTCAAATAGCAAATAAAAAATAAAGGATACCAATATCTTTGTGATTAGTTGAATATAATCATTTATTCATAATAACTTAATTTTAATTAAATTAATTAAAATTTATATATAGTATTATGTCTGAAAATAAAGTAATAAATTGTAAATTTATAAATGAAATTAATTTCTAATACTAATTTAATTTTATAGTTTAAAGAATATGAAAACATTAAATTGCAAATTTAAAAATATTTTTAATTAATAAATTAAAATTTAAGATTTAAAAAAAAATTTAAATATTTTAAACTTTGAA
>Ga0066652_100000850_pt1 | contig 15169 bp, 11 predicted proteins | sample GraSoiAngelo_101_FD_71413 | JGI IMG/M metagenome (GOLD analysis project Ga0066652, IMG submission 71413) | Grasslands soil microbial communities from the Angelo Coastal Reserve, California, USA - 14_0903_02_30cm | ecosystem: Environmental > Terrestrial > Soil > Grasslands | place: USA...
GCGCTCGGATCGATGAAGGTGCCCACCGCGAGGCCACTATGATCGCACGGGCCAACGTGTCGAGCGCCCGCAAGATCCACCCGACGAGCACCGTTAGTCCTGACGCCCGGGTCGGCCTGGACGTCACGATCGGCCCATATGCCGTGATCCACGGCAACGTCTCCCTCGGCGCCGGCAGCTTCGTCGATTCACACGCCCTCGTCGGCGCTCCAACCTCGGAGTACTACACCGACCCCGAACTGTACGAGCCGGCGCCGTGCCAGATCGGGAAACGCGCCATCATTCGCAGCCACGCGGTGCTCTACAGCGGAGCGACGATCGGGGACGACTTCGAATGCGGCCATCACGTGACGGTTCGCGAAGGGACGCGCATAGGTGACGGAGTCCGCATCGGCACCGCGTCAGACGTGCAGCGCGAAGCGACGATAGGCGACTACGCCAGGCTCCACAGCAACGTCTTCGTCGCTGCCAGGAGCACGCTCGAGCAACTGACCTGGCTCTTTCCCAACGTGATGCTCGCCGACGATCCCCACCCCCCCTCGGACACGTGCACGCAAGGGCCGACGATCCGCAGGTTCGCCAGCATCGGCGCCGCGAGCATGGTCTACCCCGCGGTCGAAATCGGCGAGGGCGCCGTCGTCGGAGCGATGAGCCTGGTTCGAACCGACGTGCCGCCGAACACCGTGGTGATCGGCATCCCGGCCAAAGTCACCGGGATGGCGACCGACGTCGTATGTCGGGAGGGCAGGCTCGAGCAGGTCTATCCCTGGTGGCTCCACTTCCGGCGGGGCTACCCAGAGGGCGTTCTGCCCGACGTACCCGCAGACACGTAGCTTCAGCCCTCGTCCGGGTTGAACAGCTCGTGCGTCATCGATACGACCTCCGGGCGGCCCTTGCTGTTCTCGTAAGTTCGCCAGACGTACGAGCCGACAAGCCCGAGCGCGATCAGGACCGTCGAGGTAACGAAGAACAGGGCGAGCATCAGCGGCGTGTAGCCCGGCACGTTGATCTTCCCGGCGGCCCAGGCGGCCACCACGATGATCGACCAGACGGTGCTGACAGCGACACCGACTGCGCCAACGACGATGATCGCCGTAATCGGCAGGTCGGTGAACGAGAAGATGCTGTCGAGCAGGTATCGCATCTTGCGCCGAAAGCCCCAGCCGCTCTTGCCGATGAGACGTGGCTGCCGCTGGTACGGAACCTCCAGCCGGCGAAAGCCGACCCAATAGAGGAGTCCGACCAGGCTCGTGTGTGACTCATTCAAGCGCAGGAGCTGATCGGCCACCTGGCGGGTGCACCCGAACACGTCGACGCCACCGGGTGGAATCTCGCGCTCCACCAGGTGGCGGTACAGCCACCAAAAGATCCGCGCGGGCAGCATGTCGCGCACCGGATCGTCCCGGGCCGTCCGCACGCCGATCGCGATGTCGTGCTCTCCGCCTGCGAGTCCACGGAAGAAGTCGCGGACGAGCGAAACCGGCTCTTGGAGATCGGCCGCCATCATGGCGAGGTACTCGCCTTCTGCGGCCGCGAGGCCGGCGCGAACGGCGCTGAACGACCCGAAGTTGCGCGACAGCGCGATCAACTGAGACGAGAACCGCCGCTTCATGGAAAGCAGCCGGCGCAACAGCAGCAGCGAGGCGTCAGGGGAGCCGTCGACGACGAAGACCGCCTCGAGACCCCCGTCGAGCTCGTCGGCGAGGCCGTCGAGACGCTCGACAACCGCCGAGAGCGTCTCCTCGTTGCGGTAGACGGGAACTACGACCGAATAGATCGGCCGCCGCTGCGGCTCGCGTGGAGCAACTTCCGGTATCGCCGAACGCGAAAGCTCGTCAGAGACCACTCAGGACCTCGCAGACTCGTTCAATCTCTTCTTCGGTGAGTTCCGGAAAGCATGGAACTGTCAACACATTCTGGACAGCCCGCTCTGTGACCGGAAGTCTCAGGTCTGTGTATTCGTCCCGCCAAGCCGGCTGTTGATGATCCGCGATCGGGTAGTGAACATCTGTGCCGATCCCGGCGGCGTCGAGCGTCGCCCGCGCACGATCCCGGTCTTCGAAGACGGCGACCGCGAGGTGCCCGACATACGCTTCGCCTCCCTCGCCCACGAATCGGCCGGCTTCGGGCGAGAGCGCCTCAGCGTAACGCTCGACGATACGCCTCCGCTCTGCGTTCCACTCCTCGAGATGGCCGAGGCGAATGCGGAGCACGGCCGCCTGCAGCTCGTCCAGCCGCGAGTTCTGGGCGCCGGCCACTGAGACCTCGTATTTTGTCGCCCATCCGTATTGCCGCAGCAGGCGAACACGCTCGGCCACATCGTCCTGGTTGGTTGTGACTGCGCCGCCATCGCCTAGAGCAGCCAGATTCTTGGTCGGGTAGAAGCTGAAGGCCGCGGCGTCGCCGAACGTGCCGGCGCACCGACCGCCGCGTCGTGCCCCCGCAGCCTGTGCGCAATCCTCGACGACGGGAATCTCTCGCTCCCGGCAGAGGCCCACAATTGCCTCAATCTCGGCGAGAAGGCCGTAGAGGTGCGTCACGACGACCGCCCGGACGTCGGCTGTGAGTGCCTCCTCGACCGTCGACCCCGAGAGCCCGAGCGTGCTCTCGTCGACATCGGCAAAGCACACCCGCAGGCCTGCGTGACGGGCCGCGGTAGTCGTGTAGCCCCCGCAGTTCGCCGCCGTCAGAATCTTCTCCCCTGCCTTGCACCCAACACCTGCGAGCGCAAGCTCTAGCGCATCCGTACCGCTCGCAACGCCGATGCAATGACGAGCGCCGACGAACTCGGCCAACTCGAGTTCGAAAGCCGCGTGTTCCGGGCCGAGCACATAGCGACCATTGCTGAGGAATCGCTCGAAGCCGGAAGAGAGCTCCGCCTCGAAGGCCAGCGCAGCTCGCCGCGGATCGGCAATCGGCACCGGTTTCGCGTGTGTCACTCTCACAGCTTTGCAGGGCCGACCGACCGTTGGCCGAGCGCGGGCCGGACTAGCTTTGGGTGATGATCGCTAGTTCTTCTACGAGCGTCCCTATCAGCCGGCAACCGGGGCCGACCTGAGTCCGACTACCTCGTTTGCGTTCTGGCCGCGATCATCGGCACTGGGGACGCCTTAATACCACCACCCTGACGTCGCAAACGCCATGCCCCAGAGATTCACAACGAGCCCAACCGTGATCGCTACCCACGCGAGGAACCCGATCCTATCCTTCAATCCCCGGACCGTAAGGAGCATGAGGAACGGGTAGACCTCTTGCGCCGAACGAAATCCGAATTGGACGCCGCCCCAGTCGGCGTAGAACAAGGTCGGGATCAATACGAGCACCACCGATGACCACGCCCCCACGTTGAACCAATCGAGCCGGCGCGCTTTGAACGCCCACAGGAAGATCGGCGACGTCAGAAGAATGCTCGGTCCCCCTAATATCCCCGGAAATAACCAGGGGAAATGGTCACCGACGACCGCCCTGGATAGGAACAGGCCTGAAAAGTCCGAGTGAAAGTACGCCGTGCTGAACAGGCCGTGTGAATACTGCGGCGTCTTGAAACTCGGCAGCAGCCCATAGCCGGTTTGGAAGATCGACCCGAAGCGGGCGTCGTTGTATGCGAACAGGCCCAAAGCCGCAATCGTCAACGGGACTAGCATCGCCAACGCGGGGTCGACGAGCCGCCCGACTTTGAACGTCGTATCTCGGACGAGAGCCGTGCTGTAGCCGATGAATCCAAACGGGACACGGTCACCCGAAGGCTCACGCTGGCCCCGATCGAAGAAATACGCAACGAAGAACGGCGCCGCGAGCAATAAGGCCATCCGCGACGTGATCGCGCCCGCGAACAGAAGCCCGATCAGGAACGGCGATCGATCCCGTTGGCACGCGAGGATCGCGAGGAGCATGAAGAACATCGCGACGATATGTTCCAGGTGCCACGCCGTCCCGACCTGGGCGGAGAACCACACGATCGTCCCGAACCCGAAGACCAGCGAGAGAACAACTCTCGTCCGCCTCGAAACGCCCATGTTTCCAATCGCGATCGACATGAGTGCGACGTTCGTCGCTCCGAGGACGATGGTCGCCCACGATTGCTCGAACCCTGTCCCGAAGATTGCGACAACCGGCGTCAGTAGAACTGCCGGGCCCGGGGGATACGGCACGTCGTATAGACCGTTCTTCCCGACGACGACTTCATTGAGCGATGAGTACGCGGCCGAGAGGCCAAGCTTCCCGTGGAGGAACGCGTCGGACAACGGGACGAAGTAGTCGAGACTCGCCGGTCGACCTTGATTGATGACTGCGTATACGGCAGCCGCAACGACGAACAGAGCAACCGGAATCCCGAACGTGTCGAGCCTCGACCGAGCGTCGACGGTCGTGCGCGTTCCCAGGTCGCTTTGTCGGACAAAACGATCTACCGCATCGCTACCGAAGGCCCCAGCCTCGCCGTCGCGCAGAACCGTCTCACCCTCCATTGCTCGCGCCACGCCTCCGCTCGCTGCTCATCCCGGGCTCAACAAACGCTCCAACCGCCAACATCGTTAACGGAACCACGACCGTCACGCCTAAGTACGGGCACATATTCGCAAGGCCCGAGCGGGCGCGCACGGACGCGGCGCGCGCTACGCCTCACCTCGGCTTGCGCACAAACGACGCGGCATCGTACGAGGCCCGCGCCAGCGCTGCCGGGATGCGCGGGGGCTTCCGTCCTCGGACCTGCCTTGGACGCTCGCGCCGTCCGTGAATCTCATGCTGCACGACGAGGGACGGCTCGAGTTCAACGGACCCCACCCGGAGCTGGAGGTCTACCCATCGTGGTCGACCGTCTTTCGAAAGGCGAGCCGGCAATCGACCTGCGCGGGCTCCTGAAACTCCGGGAGCCTTGATCCCGGGCGCTCAGCTCCGGTCCGAGAAAGTCCAGAGGCGGTTCGCCGCGAACATCCCGACCGTCACCGGTGGAATCGCCGCAACGTAGGCCCAGACACGCCCCACTCCCGCTACTCGAACGAAGAACAAAACAAGAAGACTCGAGGAGACCGCACCTAGCGAGGCGACTGCGACGTAGAGGACCCGAGCCCGCGTCGAGTCCCGCGCGGAGAACGTCCAGCGCCGGTTGAAGATAAACCCGTTGACCGCGCCCACAGCGAACGCCAGAGGCGCCGCGAGCAGATACCACGTGCCGACGGCGAGTAGCAGCCTATAGACGATGAAGCTGAGCGCGGTGTTTCCGAGGCCGACGACGAGAAAGCGTCCCAACTGCGCGCCGAAGTGATCCCGCCTTGGCGGGCGGCCGCGTATCCGCTTCAGCCTCCCCCGCTTGCCGGTGACCGGCGCGCGGCCCGCATCTTGTGGTTCAGTCACCGTCCGATTGTGGGCAGTTGCTCCAGCACTGTGCGCCCACTCAGGTCGATATGCCTATTGGGTCTGAGGGCGTGCGGAACTTCGCGAAAGTAGCAGGGACCGTCATGTCTTCGGGCCGTGAATGGCCGGAAAATTGGACTACTCTAGGGAATGTGACCGAGCAGACAAGTCCTCAGACGAAGACGCAAGAAGTAGTTCGTACCATTCCCTTCCGGACAGGTGCAGTCATTGTGATCGCGGTCGCCGTCGGACTCATCCTCTGGCTGGCACTACGCGACACAGGCTCGGGGGGCGGCAAGGCGGTTTCGGCGGCCGACCTCCAGAAGCTGGCGAGCTCGGTCGGACACCCCGTGTTCTGGCTAGGCCAGGTAGACGGAGACACGAACGAGTTAACAAAGAAGTCGGACGGGTCGATCATCGTCCGCTACCTACCGCCAGGAGTTGGCGTAGGTGCCCAAGGCCAGTATTGGTCGGTCGCAACGTACCCGTTCCCGGGAGCGTACGCGGGGATCCAGAGGGCCTTGAGAACCGGCGATGCGGAGCAGCTCAAGCTTGCCCACGGCGGACTCGCCGAGTACGCCAAGTCGAATCCGAACAATGTCCACGCCGCTTACCCCGGTTACGCGTACCAAGTAGAGGTTTTCGCGCCAGGGGGACAGGCCGTTAGCCTCGTCAAGGCAGGCCGGCTCACTTCTTTCGGCGGCCCCCGGGGCGGCGTCGTCGCGCCCAAACCCAGGGCAGCTTCGGCTACGGCCCTCAAGTCGCTCGCCGGGTCGCTGGGCCACCCCATCTACTGGGCCGGACCGAAGAAGCGCTACACCTACGAGCTGAACCGGAACCCGAACGGCAACCTCATCATCCGCTATCTACCGCCCGGCGTGAGAGTTGGCGCGAAGCAGCAGTACCTTTCTGTCGGTACCTATCCGTTCACGGACGCGCTCGCCGGGATTCAACGGGTCGCGAAGCAGAAGGGCCAACGGACGATCAAGCTCTCCGGCGGAGGGCTCGCGGTCTACGACCCGAAGAATCGCAAGGACGTCCACCTCGCGTTCCGCGGCTCGAATTACCAGGTCGAGGTTTACGACCCAACCGGAAAAACGCCGCAGCTCGTCTCTTCCGGTCAAATCACAGCTATCCGCTGAGCCGAGCCAGACGCGATGGCGACCTCGCGTAGTCGGGCCGCAACGCTGAGAGCCCGTTACTCGATCTCACCCTCGCAACGCGAGAGCTTCCGGGAGCTAACGTGGCGCCTGGACAGCACGTGGGGGCTTCTCGCGATGTTCTCGCTAGCGCTGCTCGTCCGGGTCCTGATCGCCCCCCATTTCGGGTTCTACATCGATCTCAACTTCTTCCGGACATGGGTACGGGAGCTGCACCAGGTCGGACCGCACCGCTTCTACTCGACGGATCATCTCGCGGACTATCCACCCGGCTACCTCTTCGTCCTCTGGCTCATCAGCGCGATCACCACGACGCCGGGCTACCTCCTGCTCAAGCTCCCGGCGATCATCGCCGACCTCGGGCTAGCCTGGATCGCGGGCACGTTCGCGGCGCGGCTCGCCCCGCGCTCGCTGAAGGAGCGGGTACCCGTTCGCGCCGTCGTCGCCGCGGCGGTGCTCTTCAATCCGGCAATCGTCGCGCTCAGCGCCGGCTGGGGACAGGTCGACGCGATCCCGGCTCTTCTCGTCCTCTCATCGATGCTGCTTCTGTTCACGGGAGAGCAGTCACGGGAGCGCGAGTTCGGCGCCTTCCTCCTGTTCGGCCTCGCGTTCTCGACGAAACCGCAGACGTGCCTGGTCTTTCCCGTCATGGCGTACGCGCTCTACCGGCGGTACCTCTATCGCCGACCGCGCCCCGAATTCATCGACGGGGTGCTCAGCATCGGTCTTCTGGGCGTTCTTGCCGTCGGCATTTGGGTCGCCTCGGGCCTCGTATTCGGACTCGGCCCGGTCGACCTCCTTCGGTTCTATCGCCATTCCGCCGCTGTGCAACCGGTCACGAGCGCAAACGCCTTCAACTTCTGGGGAGCGATCGCGTTCTGGCGGCACGACACGTCGGGAGCCGGAGTAATGCGGCTTGCCGGAGTTCCCGTGATTTACGTTGGGGCGCTCCTTTTCGCAGCCGCAACCGTGTGGGTGCTCAGGGAGGTGCACCGAGCGTTTCAACGTGGACTCGACCAGGCGCGCGTCCTGGTCGTCGGAGCCGCCGTCGAGAGCCTGCTCGGCTACACCTTCCTGACGCGCATGCACGAGCGTTACCTGTTCCTGACGCTCGCTTGTCTCGCACCGCTTTTGTTCATCCGGCAGCTGCGATTGATCTATGCGGCCCTGTCCGGACTGTTCCTGCTCGACGTGTGGTACGCGTACGCAGATTTCAACATCCGTGTGCACGCCCAGACCTTGCGCTTCGAGCCTTGGTTCGACTGGATCTACGGCGGCTTTTCGACGGATCCCTGGCAGAAGAAGGTGCTCTCGATCGCGGTTACCGCAACAGCCCTGCTGGCCGCCTGGCGCGGCATGCGCTGGCTCGACGGTTTGGAGCCTGCGGGCCAAGCGTCCGCGCGCCTATCCACCGCTCCCTCGCTAACCGCGGCGCCGTCAGCACCCATAGCGCCGTCGCAGCCGTGGGGTCAGGGCGTTGTTGTCGCACCCCTTGATGACACGATCGATCGCGACACGACGAGGAGCTCGGCACGTTGGATCCCGGTTTCGCTTGTCAGTCTGAGTGCTCTCTTTGGGCTGATCGTGCTCAGAGGCGAGACCAAGTACGCCAACAACCTCAACGACAGCGCTTTTCATCTGCTGATGGTCCGCTGGGCGGGCGGCCAGCTTCATCAGGGCCGGTGGCCTTTCGACGGGTGGTTTCCGTATTTCGCGCTCGGATCGTCGTTCTTCCACCACTACCAGAGCCTGCCGCACACGCTGACCGCCTTCCTCGCGAACATCAGCGGCGCCGGTGATCAAACCGTCTATTTGTGGTTCCTGTTCTTGCTCCTCGCCCTCTGGCCGGTCGCCGTCTACGTCGGCGCACGGCTGCTGGACTGGAGCAACTGGACTGCGGCATCGGCGGCAGCGGTCTCGCCGTTGCTCGTCAGTACCCCCGCCTATGGCTACGAGCACGGCAGCTACACGTGGCAGGGATACGGAATCTACGGGCAGCTCTGGGGGATGTGGCTGCTCCCGATCGCCTGGGGTCTAACTTGGCGGGCCGTTTCTCGCGGAAAACACTACGCCGCGGCGGCGGCCGCCCTTGCGCTGACGATCGCCTGCCACTTCATTACGGGCTACCTGGCCGTCCTGACCGTCGGCGTCTGGGTGATCGTTCTGGGCAAGGCCGGCTTCGGCCGGAGGGTCGGGCGCGCCGCCCTCGCGACCGTGGGCGGCCTGCTCGTCGCCTCGTGGGTGCTAGTGCCGCTTATTGGAGACAGCAAGTGGACTGCGCGTACTGAGTACTACAAGGGCACGATCTTCAACGACTCTTTCGGGGCACAGAAGATTCTTGGCTGGCTCTTCAGCGGCCAGATCTTCGACGGCAAGCGGAGCTTCCCGGTCATCACGCTCCTTTTCTTCCTCGGGATCGTGCTGTGCGTCCTTCGCGCGCGCGCCGACGTCCGCGCTCGCGCGATGCTCGGCGCCTTTACCCTCAGCCTCTTTCTCTTCTTCGGCCGCCGCACCTGGCATCGGCTGATCGACTTCCTCCCCGGCATGCGGGATGTCCAGATCCATCGCTTCATCATGGGTGTCCATCTCGCCGGCATCCTCATCGCCGGCGTGGGGCTCGGCTGGCTACTCCGAACGGCGTATGCAGAGACGATACGCCGAGCTCCGAGCAGGTACGCCTCGGCCGCCGGAGCAGCTGCACTGCTGCTCTGCGTTGGCGTACTTGCTCCCGCCTGGATCGAGCGCACCCACTACGACAACCGAGGTACCGCGCTGATCCGGTCACAGCAAGGCTATGACGCAACCGACGGGCGCAACATAAACCGACTTATCGACATCATCCAGAAGCGCCACGACGGCCGCGCGTACGCCGGCCTGCGCGCCAACTGGGGCGCGCAGTACCGCGTCGGCTCCGTGCCGGTGCAGGCTTGGCTCGCGGACCGCGGAGTCGACGCGCTCGGCTTGGTCTTCCGGACGATTACGTCACTCTCAACCGATATCGAGGTCGCCTTCGACGAAAACAATCCCGCGCAATACCAGATGCTGAACATCCGTTACGTGATCGTTCCGTCAGACCGAAAACCAACCGTCCCGGCCAAGCTGATCGCGGAAGCCGGCCCCCACCGACTCTACGAAGTCCGCACGAGCGGCTATTTCCAGGTGGTCGATCGCGCTGAGTCGATCTCGGCCAACCGCACAAACATCGAGCAGGCCACCAAGGACTTCAGGAACTCGAGCCTCGCTTTGAGAGGGATCTATCCCAGCGTCGCATTCGCCGGCGCGCCGGCACTCCCGCCGACGTTCGGCGGTACAAACCCGCCCCGCGGCCGGCCGGGAGCGGTCGTCACGCAGAGCAACACGCTTCAGGATGGCGTCTTCAGCGCGTCCGTTGAGGCCAGGCGGCGCGCGGTGGTGCTGCTCAAGGCGACCTACGACCCGCGCTGGACCGTGACCGTGGACGGAGTGCGCACGAAGACGGAGATGATGGCGCCGAGCCTCGTGGGCGTCGAGGTATCCCCCGGGCGACATGTCGTCAGGTTCAAGTACTCCCCCTACAGCCACTATCCGGTTCTCCTCGTGGTCGGAGCCCTTACGCTTCTCGGCCTCGCGCTGTATCCGCGCCGCGCAAGGGTGCGTGGAATGCTCGAGCGCTGGATCGGACGGCGGCCGCGGGCTCAGACAGACGAAGCTCTCGGGCTCACGAGCTCGAGCGGCGCTCAGCGCTCGTAGATCAGACGAGCGAGCGAATCTTCCGCGACGGCACGTTGCCGGATCAGCGCTCGTATGCGCGCACCCGGCGGTCGGCCACGATCGCGCGCGGCGGTATTGGCCGCTCGTCAGGGAAGTTCTCGAGTTCGCCGATGACGTAGAGAGGCCGCCGCTTCACCTCGTCGTGGATGTCGCCGATGTACTCGCCGATCACCCCGAGGACGATCAGCTGGATGCCACCGATGAACGTCGTCACGACGACGATCGACGTCCAGCCGGGGACGTGGTAGATCCCCGCGAACTTGACGATCAGGCTCCAGATCGCAAGCGCGAAGCTGACGAACGAAACGAAGAAGCCGAGGTTGAGCGCGGCGCGCAAGGGCGCCGAGGAGAAGCTGATCACGCCCGTGGCGGCGAACCGCATCATCTTCCTGAGCGGATACTTCGTCTCGCCCGCAAAGCGTTCCTGACGCACGTAGACGACGCCCGTCTGTCTTAGACCGATCCAGGCGAACATTCCACGCACGAAGCGATTGCTCTCGCGCATCCTGTTGAAGACGTCGAGCGCGCGCCGGTCGACGAGCCGAAAGTCGCCTACGTCGACTGGAACCTGCACCTCGGAGATCCGGTTGAACCCGCGGTAGAACCAGGCCGCCGTTGCACGCTTGAAGCGCGTCTCGCCTTCGCGAACGTCGCGCTGCGCGTAGACGATGTCGTAGCCCTCTCGCCAGCGCGCCGCGAGCTCGAGGACGACCTCCGGCGGATCCTGCAGGTCGGCGTCGAGCACGATCACCGCTTCCCCGGCCGCGAGATCGACGCCGGCCGTAAGGGCGAGCTGGTGTCCGAAGTTCCGCGAGAGCCGGATCAGGCGGAAACGCGGGTCGGTGGCCGCGGCCTGGAGCATCAACTCGTAGGTTCGGTCTTTGCTGCCGTCGTCAATGAGAATCGCCTCCGCGTCGCCGTCGAGCGCGTCCATCAACTCAGCCAGACGTGCGACCAACTCCTCGATCACGCCCTCCTCGTTGTGCGCGGGAACTACCAGCGAGTACGTCGGCACGAGCCAGGTCACCCCTTCCGCAACTGCCGACCAGTCTACTGGCCGTATCGGCCTCGTTCGGCGCGCCCTTACTGTCCCGGGCCGCCTTAGGTCGTGCGTTTTTCGAGCCTCGCCTGCACGGCCGTTTCTAGTTGTACTGACGCTAATCCCGCACGCTCTCGCCGACCGATCCTTGCCGTCTGGCTAAGTAAGAACCATGATTCGAACTCACGTGGCGGCAACGAAGAGCGGCACTGAAATCCGCGCGGAAGGTCCTCTCTCGAGTGCACAAGAAGAGGCTGCAGGCCCGCGACCGGTCGGCACGAGCCTGCGTGCCTATCTGGCGAGCTCTCGCACGGCCGTAGTCGGAGTAGCTCTTTCGGTCTTCGCGATGTTCATTCCCGTCGCGACGGTGCCCTACGCGCAGACCGACGACTACGCCCTCTTGTGGATGGCGATAAGCGGTCGTTCGGACCCGCAAGTCGGGCGAAGCATCTTCGACGCAAATGCGGTGCAGGGGCGTCCGCTCCAAGGACTGCTCGATTCCTGGCTCTTCTCGGCCGCGGGCTCGATCGACAACCTTCGCTTCCTCCGCGTCCTCGCCGTCGTCGCAATCGCGGCGTTTGGGGTCCTCCTGCACTGGACACTCGTGCGATCGGGGTTCCGATCCGCGTTCGCGGCGCTGATCGCCGTGCTGATCTGCAGCCTCCCGGCCTTCCAGGTGTACGGAGCCTGGGCGGTGCTGTTTTCGACGCCGTGCGCCGCGATCCTCGCCGGAGGCGCTTCGCTGGTGGCCGCGACAGCGATCGTCTTACCGCGCCGGCTCATGAGAAACCGACTCGTGCTTTCGACCGCAATGCTTCTCGCAGCCCTTCTCATCTATCAGCCGACAGCCATGTTCTTCTGGGTCTTTCTCGCGATCGCTGTCATCGCTGCGAGACATGAGACCCGAATCGTGAAACGCGTGGTGTGGGCCCACCTGGGCGTCGCCGGCGTCGCTTTCGCGTTCGCCTGGGCGATCACCAAGCTGGCTATTCACCTGATCGGCGCCAACACTCCGAACGCCGCGCGCACTACCCTCGTGCACGACTTCGGCGCAAAACTCCGTTGGTTCCTCGGCTGGCGATCGACCCACGAGAGCGGTCTTTCGTTTCACGATCCCCTTTATGGATCGCTCAGCCTCTTCGAGTTGACACCCTCGCGGTGGCTCTCAGGTCTCGTCGCGATCGTCGCGATCGTCGGCATTCTGGCCTTGCTGCTCCGCGAGCGGCTCAGCATCCCGCTCTACGGCGGAATCGCCCTGCTTCTGGTTCCGCTCTCGTTCTTACCCAGCCTCGTCGTGGCGGAGAACTCTCCCACGTACCGGGTTCAAGCCGCGCTGACAGCCCTGATCGCGCTTTACTTCGTTGTCGGCGCCTATGGGCTCTGGGTGGTGGTTCGTGACTGGCTTCGCCCTCGCCTGAGCCGCCAAGAGCTGATCGGAGTCGGCTTTCTCGCGACAGGTGCGGCCGTGGCATTCGTCGCCGCGAGTGCTTTTTCCGCGACCAGGAACGTGACGACGCTCTTCGCCGTACCGCAAACCACTGAGCTTCGGCTGGTCCGCAGCCAGCTTGCCCGAGTGCCCGCCGGAACCCAGCGGCTCGCCTTCGTACAGACGGGCAACGACCAAGGCATGACCAGCTTCATCAGTGTCGACGAGTTCGGGGTGCCCTCCTCGGCGAGGGTGTGGGTCCCGCGTCCATTTGCACTTCTTATCCTCCACGAGCAAGGAAAGTTGTCGGTCGACCAACCGGAACCCGTCGTCGACATCCTGCCGCCGACCGCGTCGACGTACCCGAAGAGCGAGCCAGTCATCGACGTCCGCGAACTGCGGGACCTCCGCTGAGGTGAACTCGTAACGCCGGTTCATGCATCACCGCAAGCCCGAACAGGCGCCGCCGGCCCAGTGGCGGGGCATGAGCGAAAGGGCGTCAAAGCGCTACTGGACGGCGCCGATCGCCGAGCTGCGCGCCCAGGCACGGGCCGAGCTGGCCGTCGAAGCACACGCGCACCGGACCGGGCTGCCGCTCGAGCTGGCCGCGCTCGAGGTGGCCGCGCGCCAGCCCGGCCGGCTGATCGAAGTGCGGCGACTCGGTGGTGACGGCGACGCGTCGCTCGAACCACTCGGCCCGCCCGGCTGGGCGGCGTGAACGGCTGGCGCGAGCTTGACCGCACCCGGCCGACGAGTCTAGGCTCCCGGCCCTCAAGAGACATGCCCCGGCAGGACCGTAACGCCCTGGGGCCGGCATAGGAGGGATCAGCTCCCATGCGCGACCATTCTCCCAGGACCGCCCCGCGGCGACGCCTGGGCGGCGACACACCGACGGAGGGTGCGCGTCGCCGAGAGCGTCTACCCGCGCGTCGATCGCAAGAGCGGCAAGCCCGTCCCCGGCAAGTACGAGTTCACCTACCGCGACGCGACCGGGCGGCAGGTCTGGCAGACCGTCAAGGGCAGCAGCAAAGCCGACGCGAAAGCCGAGCGGGCCGAGCTGCTCGCGCGGATGCACCAGGGCGAGCGGGTCGAACGCACGACGCTCACGGTTTCCGAGGTCGCCCGACTCTGGCTCAAACGTGGTAGCGGGCAAACGGGCCGCTGGGCGCCACCAACGCGCGAGCGCTACGAGCGAATGGTTCGCCGGCACATCGACGCATCCACCGATCCCGCTCGCCGGCCGCTCGGTGCGCTCAAACTGCGCGACTTGAGTGTCGATCGGGTCGCCGACTGGTCACGCGCAAACGAGCGTGAACTGGCTCCGACCACCGCCCGCATGGCCCTGATCGCGCTCAACCAGGTCTGTCGCTACGCCGTCCGCCGCAGCTGGCTGGCCGACAACCCGGTGGCCAAGCTCGAACCGGCCGAGAAGCCCCGCCGCACCGCCGGGCAGGTCTCGATCCTCGAAGGCCAAGACCTCGCCCGGTTGCTCGACCACGCCTGCTCCTACCGGCCGCTGTTCGAGCTGCTCGCCTACACCGGCCTGCGGATCGGCGAGGCGCTCGGGCTGACCTGGGCCGACATCGACCACGAGGCCGGCCTGATTCGCGTCCACCGCCAGCTCGGGCGCGACCGCCGGCACGCACGGCTAAAGACCGAGGCGAGCAAACGGGAGGTCGTGCTCGCGCCGGCATTGGCGAGGCTGCTGCGCGAGCGTCGGCTGGCGACACTGCACAAGGCGCCGCACGAGTTCGTCTTCACAACCCCCTAGCGGGCAAGGGCTCGACTACCGGCGCGTCGGTCGCGCTTTCCGCGGCACGGTCAGGAGAGCCGGCCTACAGGCGCCCGGCCGGCTGTCGCTGCACTCGCTCCGGCACGGCTTCGCCTCGCTCCTGATCGCCGAGGGGATGAACGTCGTCTTCGTCTCCCGCCAGCTCGGGCACGCCAACCCGACGATCACGCTCGGCGTCTACGCGCACCTGTTCGAGCGGGCAGACCACGCAGCAGCGGCCCGAGAAGCGCTGGAGGCGGGCTACGCGGCGACGGTCGGGCCGGCTACCTAAGTCCCGCGGCAGGTGGAAACGCACGAGGAGCAGGCGGCTCGTGCGCCGGCCGCTCAGTCAATCTCGATGAGGACGCTAAGTCCCGCTGCAGACCACGTACGCCGTGATCGTCTGGTTGCCGCTGTTGCCGTTTCCGGTGCCAATGGCGTCGGCCGTCCAGGTGCCGCCCGTGCCGGCCGTCGTCGGATAGGAACTATGGATCGCAGCCTTGGGCGTGGTCGTCGCGGCGCCACTAATCTGGGCGCCGCCGCCGAGCAGCACGCCGCGAGTGCAGGTCGCCGTCGCTGGTGCCGAAACCTGCCCTTCGCTGACGTTGAACGTCACAGCGGTTCCGGTCTCGATATGCGAATTAATTGAGCCGCTGGCTCCGGTTCCACCG
>Ga0066652_100000851_pt1 | contig 15154 bp, 14 predicted proteins | sample GraSoiAngelo_101_FD_71413 | JGI IMG/M metagenome (GOLD analysis project Ga0066652, IMG submission 71413) | Grasslands soil microbial communities from the Angelo Coastal Reserve, California, USA - 14_0903_02_30cm | ecosystem: Environmental > Terrestrial > Soil > Grasslands | place: USA...
CCCCGGACCCCCGACTACTTCATCGACTCCCGCAAATCCACCAGCGTCCGATCGATCGCGTCCACGCGAACTCGCCCCATCCGCGGATACTCGAGCTCCGCGACGACGTACGTGGCGCTGGCGATCGTGCCGGCCACGCCGACCATGTACAGCCAGTTCCGCTTCTCGGCGGTCGCGATCGCGTAGCCCACGAACACGGCGCCGATCAGCGCCGCGATCGCCAGCAGCACGTAGATCAGTCGCGGCGGATGGATCGCGCGCGCCAGGCGCTCCTTCTCGACGGCGCCGAACAGCTCGTTCATGCTGGGCAGGAGCAGCATGCGCGCCTTGTCACCGGCCGGCGTCGAGCAGACCTCGACGGCCTTCGCCCACAGGTCGTTCTGCGCGCGCGTGACCGCCTCGGGCTGGCGGATCGTCGCCGCGTCGGCGACCGACGTGCTCGCGTAGGAGGCGATGAGCGCGTCGATGTAGCGCCGCATCGCGTCGCGCACGGGCGGCTGGAGCTCGGCCGGCAGCATGTCGATGCGCTGCCATGTCGTGCCGGCCACGTTCGTCGTCGCGCCGACGAGCTCGCGCCGGCTGTCGAACCGCGCCGCCGCGCCGTTGAAGGTGAAGCCGATCATCAGGGCCACCAGCGCGTACACCGATCCGTCCACCACGCCGACACCGGCGCGCGCACCCGGTACGTTCAGTCGGCGGACGCCGAGCCGACGACCAAGCTCGAGAAAGATCAGGAGCGCCACGAACATCCCGAGGGCCGGGATTATCGGGAATGTGGCAGACGCAATGTGCATGTGACGTGTCCTCGACTTCTGGGTTGCGTTGCTGCTGCGTCGCGATACGGTGGACGCTCTTCAATCCGTGGCGACGCTGAGCTTCGTGAACTGGAGCTGGAGGCGCGCCTGGAAGAACTCCGTCGTGGAATGCCCGCCGAATCGATCGAGGCCGCTGATGCCGTAGGTGAACTCGAGCCGGGCCTGGTCGTTGAGATGCCAGTTCACCATCGGCGTGACGCGCCAGAGCTTTCCACCGCTCAGGCTGTCCGCGGTCAGATTGATGTACGAGACGCGGAGCACGGCCTCGAGGGCTCCCGGGCCGCCCTTGAACACCGGGCGCCGGGGCGAGACGGCCCTGAAGGTTCCGGACGGCGTGATGTAGGGACGCGTCTCGCCCGTGACGATCCAGGAGACGAAGGCATCTCCGCCGTGAAAGACCGGATCGCCGGCCTGAGGCGACTTGGCCTGTTCGGCATAGTACTCGGTGCCGTAGAGCCATGGACCGTCGCGATAGTAGATCTCGAGGCCCGCGATCGTCCCCCGGCTGGCGGGGAACTTCCCGGTGTCGATGAAGCTCGTTGCCGCGAACACTTCCGGCTTCGACTTGAGCTGGAGCGTGTCGTGCTCGGGCTTGCCGACGTGCAGTCCGGCGCCGACGTGCCAGAGCGTCCCGGCGGTATCCGCATCCATCCGCACATAGGCGAGCCGGCCGAGGACCTGGTGCTCGTAGTAGGAGAAAGACTCGCCCTCCGACAGGACGTTGGTGAAAAAGCCAAGGTTCCAGAGTACGTGCGCCTTCGGCACATAGCCCATCCACTTGATGCCGTCTGCCAGGAGCGGGATGGCCGCATCGGAGAAGGTGAATCGTTCCGACGTCCACCCGTCGTATCCGCTGAGCACGCGATTGAGGCTGAGCCCTTCCTTGAGGCGGCCGATCTGGAACTGGCTCGAGATCTCTGGAGCAGCGACGGAGATCATCGACAACCGGACCCTCCACTTCCACGCCGCCCAGTCGTACATGAGGCCTGTCTGCCATGTGATCGGCCGCTCGGTGCGCAGCGTTCCGAACAGCATGATGCGCGAATCTCGGATCTTTCCCTGCGGCTCCGCGTTGAAGTGCGCGGCGCTCATGGAATCCTGGTTGAAGCTCGCGTAGTCCGTGAGAACCGCCGCGCCCCAGAGAAGGGTCGTGAAGCCGAGATTGTACTCGTTCCAGTGGAGGACGAATTCGCTCGGCCATTTTTCCTTCGCCGCCTTCGTCGCACCGGCAGGGCCCGCGGCCGAATCGGAGTCGGCGCGCGCCGCTCCGACCGAGGCCGCGGTGGCGACGAACGGATCGCGGCTCGCCGGAGCGAGCCGCTGCCCGTGCGCCGGTCGCGCCCACCACAGGCATGACGCCAGCAGGAGGAGCGACTGGAGCAGGAGCGTTCCGACTGGGCACGGACGAACCGCGCCCGGTCGTTCAATACTCATCGAAGTACCGCTGAATCGTCTGGACGTCGGTCGTCTTGAGCAACGCCAGACGGAGGAGCACCCGCGCCTTCTGCGGGTTGAGCCCCAACGACGCCACGAAGCCTTCCTTGTCGTCGTTCACTTCAACGTTGCGCCCGACCTGGCCCGTCGCCACGCGTGACGAGCGCACGCAGACGATTCCCTTCTTCGCCACCGCGGCGAGCGCCTCGAGCGCGGGCTTCGTCATGTTGCCGTTGCCGACGCCGGCGATGACCAGCCCCTTCGCGCCAGCCGCCACGGCGGCATTGATCAGGGCACCGTCCATGTTCTCGGTGGCCATGATGATGTCCACGCGCGGCAGCACCGTGTTCGCGTCGACCGAGAAATCGGACTCCTGGGTGTTCTTGCCGACCGGTCCGCGGTACCACTCCACGTCACCGTAGGCGACGGTCCCGAGGAGACCCGAGAGCGGAGACATGAAAGTCTGGACGGCCGTGGTGCTCGTCTTGGTGAGCGACGCCGCCCCGTGCACCCAGTCGTTCACCACCACCATCACGCCACGTCCACCCGCCTTCGCATCGGCCGCCACACCCACCGCGTTGTAGAAGTTGAGCGGGCCGTCCGCCGAGAGTGCGGTGGACGGACGCATCGACGCGGTGAGCACCACCGGCTTGCGCGATTTCACGACGAGGTTGAGGAAGTAGGCGGTCTCCTCGATCGTGTCCGTACCGTGCGTGATGACGACGGCGCTGACGTCGGGCTGCGCGACGAGCGCGTTGATGCGCGTCGCCAGCTTGAGCCAGACCACGTCGTTCATGTCCTGCGAGCCGATGTTGGAGATCTGCTCGCCGCTGAGGTGCGCCAGCTTCTTCGCCTGCGGCACCGCCGCGAGGAGCTGCTCCACGCCGACCTGACCGCTCGAGTAGCCGGCCTGGACGTCGCTCGCCGCAGCGCCCGCGATGGTGCCGCCCGTCGCGAGCACGACCACGTTGGGAAGCCCATTGTGATTCCCATTCGTCGGTTTGTTCTCCATCTGTGCGCCGGCGCTGCCGGCGAGAAACGCCATCGCGAGCGTGAGGCTCGCCGATCTCGAAAGCATGTGCCGTACTACCATGGAAAACTCCCGCTGTCTGTCGACAGCTCGATGGTGCGAGTTGTGGTCGTGCTCCGATCGCTCCTAACGTCCGGAGCCAGTGAGGGTGGCGGGGTTGAGAATCTCGTCGAGCTGCTTGTCGGAGAGGATGTGCTTCTCGCGCACCAGCTCGATGATGCCCTCGCCGCTCTTCAATGCCTCGGCGGCGAGCTCGGTCGCCTTGTCGTAGCCGATGACCGGATTCAGCGCCGTGACGGTCCCGATGCTCGAATCGATGTAGTGCTTGCACACTTCGGGGTTCGCCGTGATTCCCTCGATGCAGTACACCCGCAGGGTGCGCGCAGCATTCACGAGCAGCGTCTGCGACTCGAAGATGGCCGCGGCGATCACGGGCTCGAATGCGTTGAGCTGGAGCTGTCCTCCCTCGGCGGACAGCGTCACCACGAGATCGTTTCCGATCACGCGGTACGCGACCATGTTGGTGACTTCGGGGATCACCGGGTTCACCTTGCCCGGCATGATCGAGGATCCGGGTTGCACGGCCGGCAGGTTGATCTCGTGCAGGCCGCAGCGCGGGCCCGACGACAGCAGCCGGAGGTCGTTGCCGACCTTCGCGAGCTTGATGGCGAGGCTCTTCTGCACCGACGAGTAGAGCACGAACGCCTGCGTGTCCTGGGTCGCCTCGATCAGGTTGCGCGCGAGCTTGATCGGGAGGTTGGTGATCTTCGCCAGATGGTCCGCGCACTTGTGCGCGTACTCCGGTGGTGCGTTCAGGCCGGTGCCGATCGCGGTGCCGCCCATGCTCACCTCGCACAGCACCTTCCGAATGTTCTCGAGCGCCTTCACCTCGTCGGCGAGCGTCTCGGCGAACGCCGTGAACTCCTGGCCGAGCGTCATCGGGACGGCGTCCTGGAGCTGCGTCCGTCCCATCTTGAGGATGTTCGAGAACTCCTCGCCCTTGGCGCGGAACGCGTCGATCAGCTGGTTGAACGCGGCGATGACTTCCGCGTTGCCGAGGGCCATGCCGATGTGCATCGCGGTCGGATACGAGTCGTTCGTCGACTGCGAGCGATTCACGTGGTCGTGCGGGTCGCAGTACTTGTACTCGCCCTTCTTGTGGCCCATCAGCTCGAGCGCGCGGTTGGCGATCACCTCGTTCGCGTTCATGTTCGTCGAGGTGCCCGCGCCGCCCTGGTAGACGTCGAGTTGGAACTGGTCGTGGAGCTTGCCGTCGATGATCTCGTTACACGCGCCCTCGATGGCCGTGAGGATCTCCTTCGAGAACCCGCCCGTGTCGAAGTTGGCGCGCGCCGCGCCCAGCTTCGTCATCGCCAGCCCCTTGATGAAGTTGGGGTACAATCGCAGCTGGACCCCCGAGATCCGGAAGTTCTCGAGCGCACGCGCGGTCTGAACGCCGTAGTACGCATCCGCTGGGACTGCGAGATCACCGAGCAAGTCGTGCTCGAGTCGCGTTGCCTTTGACGCCATGGTCTGCCTCGTTGTGGGGTGTCCCGTACATGCGTCAGTCCCCACGACGAAATCCGCGGACAGAGCACGACGGACCGAGATGGTACGGAAGTCCCACTCCGGCTCTTATTGGCTCTTGGTCTCAGCGGAGGCGAACGGCGCTCGCGTTCGGTTCCATCGCACGAGATCGACGACGGCGCGGAACGCGCCGGGCACGGGTAGCGGCGCGGCCGTGTCGAGCCGCTCGTGCCGCGTGCGCCGCGCTACGCGGTGCGCGAGCTATCCGGCGCGACAGCTCCCGATGGCACAGCGCTCCGGTCCGTAATACTCGTGAATGCAGAAGCTCACGAGCCGCTCGGAGAGCATGTGCAGGTTCCCCTCGTCGGGCACACGGCGCCGCTCGAGCAGCTTGGGCCAGTCGCGCTTGAGCGCCACCAGCATCTGCTCGGCGCGCAGCCCACGTGCCCGCGCATCGCCGGCGATCATGCGCGCCACCTCGCGCAAGCGCTTCTCGAGGAACCAGCCATCGCGCAGCGCATTGAGCACGCGCCAGAGCGCGACCGCCGTCGATGCCGATACGAGCGCCGTGTCCTTCGGGATCTCGGTCATCGGCTCCAGCTCGGCTAGGATCGCTCGGTCGGTCATCGTTCGCCTCCTCGACGGCCGCGGCCTGCGGTGGATGTTCGTCGCGGCATCCGACGAAAGTGCAACGCGCATACCAAGTCTCGTACGCTTTGCGACCGGCCGATGCCAGCGCTCTCGTGCACGTTCATGGCGGACGCCGGCGTCACGGGGATGGCCGACTCCGCTGCCCGGCGGGGGTACGTTCGACGAGGTAAATTGACTCTGTCCGGCCGCGCCCGGTGTGACGACTGAACCCCTGCGCCCGGTCTGGTGTTTAATTGAATGGGTCGCCGGTCGTTCACCGGCCGCTCGTAATCATCCCCATGTGAGTGGAAGTCGTATGATGGTTTCCGTGCTGCGCCGCGCCGTCGCGCTGCGCACCGTCTCGGCGTTTCTGGGATTCGTCCTGCCAGGGATCGCCGCCGCTCAGGGCAGCGCAACTCTGACCGGCCGAATCGTCGACACGGCTGGCGCGCCGATCCCTGGTGCCAGTCTGCGCGTGCCGCAGCTCGAGCGCTCCGTCGCCGTGGATTCGACCGGCCACTTCCGTCTCGACAGCCTCCCGACCGGCCGACTGACCGTCGTCGGCGAGGCACCGGGCTTCGCCGGCAAGCGCGCCGACGTCACCGTGCCGGCCAGTGGCACGATAGAGCAGGCTTTCTCGCTCGTCCCGAACGCCCACGTCCTCGCCAACGTCGAGGTGCGGGCGCGTGCCCGGAAGCAGCTGCCGCTCAGGCTGCACGAGTTCGAACAGCGCCGCAACCGCGCCGCGGGCGGTCGTTTCCTCGGTCCGGACGAGGTGGCCAGGTTCGATGGCCGCCCCCTCATGGACGCGCTGAAGAGCGTCATGGTCGGGGTGCGCTTCCAGCGCAACGTGCAGGGGGAGATGAACATCGTGAGCCAGCGGTCGCTCAATCCGGCGTCGATCCGCCAGAGCTCCAACATCAAGCCGTGCGGCATCCAGATCTGGCAGGACGGTGCGCTGCTCTCCGATCCGAACCAGTCGATCGAGATCACGCTGCCGCAGCCGTCCAATGCGTCCCGCTCGGTCTCGACGCAGCGCATCGGCGCCGACCACGACTACGACATCTCGAATCTGCTCGCCAACGACTACATGGCGGTCGAGTACTACTCCGATCTCGCCTCGACGCCGCCAGGCTTCCGCACTGGAACGCCCAGCTGCGGCACGCTGGTGCTCTGGACGCGGATGCCGCTGCTCCCGAGTGAGTCGCAGGCAGGAGAGCCGTCGAGCAGCCCGCCGACTCCACAGTGACGATGCGCGCGACGATTCTCGCGCTGATGACGCCGCTCGTCGTCACGCTCGTTTCTCCACAGTCCGTCGTGGCGCAGAGCGCTCCCGCGACGAGCACGATGTCCGCGACGTCGCCGCTCGTCGCAGCGCGCCGCGAGTCGGAGCCATACGCCATCACGATGGCGCCGATCGCGCCCGCCACGACGCGCTCGGCTGAGGACCAGCAGGGAGGGAGCACCGCGGGCCGCGTGTTCCGCGCCGCAGTCGGCATCGGCGTCGGCGCCGCGGTCGGCGGTTGGCTCGGCTATTTCGGTGCCCAGGTCGCGAACAGCGACTGGGCTCGCATCTCCCCGACGGAAAAGACGAATCTGCGCCAGAGCTACACCACGGTGGGCCTCACGGTTGGAGCTGTCGCTGGCTACTTCCTGCGTCCCAAGGTTCATCCCGCCACCCGCTTCCCGCAGCCGATCAACGTGCCAGCGCGCACCGGTCGGCTCCTCCTCGCCAGCGCCGAGCTGCGACGCTCGGTCGCGACGAACGCGCTCGAAGCGGTGGAGCTCGACCGTCCGGAGTGGATGAAGCAGCAGCGTGAGGACGAAGCGAAGCGCGGTGGCCAGCCAAGTACGCTCCCCGTCGAGGTCCTCTCGCTGGTGGTGTACGTCGGCGACGAGAAGGTCGGTGCGATCGAGACGCTGCGCGACATCGCGATTCCGGAAGTTGCCGAGCTGCGCTTCTACGACGCCCGCGACGCGCGGCGGCGGTGGGGGGTCGAGCACAAGTACGGCGCGATCGAGGTCGTGCCCGCGACGTCGTCGGCGGTGAAGTCCGGCCAGTCGGCGGGAGCGTTGTCGGGGAAGTAGACCCGAGCGGGATCCGGACGTTGGGAATCCGCCGGTAATCGCGCGAGCCACGCGCGTTCCACCCGCCTCACCTCGAACATCCGTCCCCCGGCTACTCCAGCTCCTCCACCGTCTTCGGCCAGTCGTCGTGCAGCAATCGCGACAGCGCCCGGTCGGCGAGCAGGCGCCCTTCCGTTTGGCACCTCGGGCAGTAGTTGGTCTCGTTGTCCCGATAGCGGATCCGCTGCACGGCCGTACCGCATACGGGACAGGGCTCGCGATAGCGGCCGTGCACGGCCATTCCGTCGTGGAACGCCGTCACCTTCTCCGGGAATCCATCGCCGGCCTCGGCGCGCAGGCGGTCGGTCCACTCCGTGAGCGTGGCGCGCGTCGCGGTGTGAAGGCGCGTCGCCTCCTCGGTGCTCAGCCGGCTCGTGAGCTTGAGCGGCGAGAGCCGCGCGCGATGGAGAATCTCGTCCGAGTACGCGTTGCCGATTCCGCTGAACAGGCGCGGGTCGGTGAGTGAGCGCTTGAGCGTGTGGTTCTCGCGCGCCAGGCGCTCGGCGAATTCGTCGCGTGTCGACTCGAGCGGCTCGAGTCCGCCGCGCTCGAATGGCACGAGCGCGTCCGCGCCGCGCACCGCATGGATCGACGCGCGGCGCTTCGTCCCCGCTTCCGTGAGCACCAGCGTGCCCGAGGGAAACTGGAATTCCGCCAGCGCGATGCGCACCGGCACCTTCGCCCGTGCGCCGGCGGGGATCCAGCGGAAGCGGCCCGCGATCATCAGATGGACGACGAGGCGAAGCTCCTCGTCGAACTCGATTACGATGCGCTTGCCGAGCCGCCGCACGTCGACCACGGCTCGTCCCACGAGCGTATCGAGCGGCGGATCGACGCTGCGCAGCGCGAACACGCTGCGAATCGCGTAGCCCGTGAGCGGCTGCCCGACCACACGTCGCGCCATGGCCTCGACGTAGACGGTGACGTCGGGTAGCTCGGGCATCGAACCGCGGTGAAGTGGTGACGTCGTGCAGTGGTGAAGAGGTGAGGTGATGAAGTAGTGAACCACCGACCCACCTCACTACCAAATTATCACCCACTCCCCACTGCCCACTCCCTATCCGTCCACCAGCACCAGCGTGCAGCGTCCGGCCACCGTGTCGAGGCGAAGCGCCGTGTCGCGGCCCGTTGCGTCCGTGCTCACCATCACGGCGCGCACGTTCGAGATGCGGTGGCTCAGCTGCGAGCCCGCCGTGTCGGGATCGCCGAGCACGATCTCGGCCCGTGACGCCGCGCGGTCGAACGATGCATCGACGAGGCGGTATCCCGACTCCACGCTGCCTGCGCCCTGCGGGCTCGCCATCCTGAAGCGAAGCTGCGTCGGACGCCCCCCGTTCCGTCGGCCGAACCGCTCGATCAAGCCGGGCCACGCGTTGGCGTCCCAGCTCTCGACGACCCCACCGACGGCCGACGGCACGTCCACGCCGGACTCCTGATCCCGATCCGGTACGACGATCACCGTGCAATCGGCGTGGCGGATCAGCTCCGTCGACACGCTGCCCAGCAGCATCCGCTCGATGAACGAGTGGCGGCGACCGCCGCAGGCGATCAGTCCGGTCCCCTGCTCGCGCGCGAGGGCCAGCAGCGTTCCCGCCACGTCGCCATGGAGCATTCGCGTCGTGATCGTGATGCCGCGCTCGGAACGCAGCGAGGCGGTGAAGCGGCGGAACAGATCTGCCGCGCGCCGCTCGTACGCGTCCTCCCACCAGCCGGCGCTCTCTTCGTTCAGGTTGACCGCGCTCTTCACGTGCACGAGCGTGAGCTGTCCCCCGTCGGCGACCATCTCGATGGCGAATCGCGCCGCACGCTGGCTCGCGGGACTGAAGTCCACCGCGACGATCGCCTCGGCGACGGGTCCCGCGGTGCTCTGGGTCGGCACGACGACGACTGGACGGTCGGCGAGACGGGCGATCTGTACGGCACGTTCACCGTACACGAGTCGTCCGAGCGCGCCGTGACGCCCCGTTCCGACGACGATGGCGTGCGCCTCGCGCTCGCGCGCGACGTCGGCGATGGTGCACGCCGCGGGGCCGTCGACGACATCGACATGCTGCGTCCCTTCGTGTCGCTGCGTCCGCGACAGCCGCTCCTCGACGAGCGTGGCGATCGCCACTCGCTCCTCGGTGTGATAGTGCTCCGGAAGCGCGGGGACGCCGGCGGCGCCCGCGGCGAGGGCGATCATCTCGTCCGGCTCGAGCACCGAGATCGCATGCAGCGGCCGGTGCTGTTGGTCGGCGAGCCACTGGGCCACGGAGAGTGCGGCGTCGCAGCCGTCGTAGGGCTTCAGGGCGACCACTACCGGCTCACGCTGTTCGGCGAGCGTTCCCTGCGAGGACGTCGCGGTGGTCGTCGCGGGATGTGCGGTGGCGAGTGTCATGGTCAGGTCCTCTCGAAGCGTCAGTCGCCCGCGGGCCGTGCCGATCGGCCACGGAGCTCGTCGATGTGAATCGCGAACAGGATCGCGCGCTCGGGTACCGGGTCGTGCGAGCTCAGCGTGCCGGGGATGAACCGCTGCAGCAGCTCGACGGCGCGCAGGTACAGGTCGCTCGAGCCGACCTTCGGGTCGAGCATCGTGAAGCTGCCGTGCACCACGACGCTGTCCCAGTGAAACAGCCCGTGAACCTCGTCGACCTCGAACGCGCACCACGGATGGTGCGCCAGCGTCACGAGCTTGGATCCGATGACCGTGCGCCCGACCAGCCAGTCCCCGTCGTAGACGTAGTGAATCGGCTGGATGTCGACCCGGTCGCGGAACGCGAACGCGAGCCGGCCGACATGGTTCCGCGCGAGCAGTGCACGCGCGCTCTGTTCGCTCAGATCGGCGAATCGCGGTGTGTGATCGGTGGCGTGCATGGCGGGCCCGGTGCGGGTGGCGGGATTGCCACCGCAGCTCAATCTGGCCGTGAGGCGCACGAGCACCGATCGGGCATTTTCACGATCGTGATGCGGCGGTTCCCCCACGCATGTCGGGGAGATTCCCGACGGCCCTTCCAACGACGGAACGCGGATCTGGCGGTCCCCGCGTCACCGCCTAGGGTCGTCCGCGCGCCTCGAGCCGCCGCTCGCGCTCGAGTGCCTCGAGCCGCTTCTGCCAGAGCGGACCGACGCCATCGAGCCAGCTCTCGATCTCGGCGAGCCCCGCCGTATCGAGCTCGTAGATGCGTTGCTGCGCCGCCACGCGGGCGCGAACCAGCTTCGCCGTGCGCAGGACCTTGAGGTGCTGTGACACCGCCGACGCGCTGATGGTGAACCGGCTGGCGATCTCGCTGACGCTGAGCGGTCCGCGCGCGAGCATCTCGACGATGCGGCGACGCGAGGGATCCGCGAGGGCGGCGAAGGTGAGCACGAGGTGAAGATATCTGTCGCGTGGTATTTAAGTCAATGCTAATTTAAGACGCTCGCTGCGTGTGCGATTTTGCAGCAAACGCGCGTTCCTGCCGCCAAATCGACCAAAACGCATTAAGAAAGTGCAAAGATGACTCTTGACGGTGCACATTTTGTTGGATATCCTCGCTGAGGTCACACGCTCGGCAGCGCTTCCTCCACTGCACGCAGGTCGCCCCAACCTTCAGCTCGGAGCTCACCCGTGGTCTCGTCAGTTCTCAGCGCTGCCGCACTGCTCGCGGCGGCAGTCCAGGAAGCGGCGGCCGCCGCACCACCACCCACCGTGTCGCCCGCCGACACGGCGTGGATGCTCGTCTCCACCGCCCTCGTGCTTCTCATGACGCCGGGCGTGGCGTTCTTCTACGGCGGCCTCGTGCGCGCGAAGAACGCCCTCAACACGATGATGATGTGCATGGCCGCGTTCGGCGTCTGCGGCGTCATCTGGGCGGTCGTCGGCTACTCGCTCGCCTTCGGCACGGGCGGCAACTATCTCGGCGACTTCTCGTTCGCGCTCCTCAACAACGTCGGCCTCGACGCGAAGGGCACGATCCCCCACGTCCTGTTCATGGCGTACCAGGCCTCCTTCGCCGTCGTCACGGCGACGCTGATCGCCGGCGCCATCGTCGACCGGATGCGCTTCGGGCCGTACCTCGCCTTCATCGGGCTGTGGACGGTGTTCGTGTACGCGCCGATCGCACACTGGGTGTGGGGCGGCGGCTGGCTCTCCAAGCTCGGCGTGCTCGACTTCGCCGGCGGCACGGTGGTGCACATCAACGCCGGCGTCGCGGCCACGGTTGCCGCGATCGTCGTCGGACGACGCAAGGACTTCGGCCGCCAGGCGATGCTGCCGCACAACGTCCCGTTCGCGCTCCTCGGCGCCGCGCTGCTCTACTTCGGCTGGTTCGGCTTCAACGGCGGTAGCGCTCTGGCCTCGAACGCGAGCGCGTCACAGGCATTCGCCGCCACGATGCTCGCGCCGATGGCCACGCTCGTCGTCTGGATGCTGCTCGACTACTTCCGCAACAAGCACGCGACGGCGGTCGGCGCGGCGACGGCGATCGTCGTCGGTCTCGTCGTCATCACGCCGGCCGCGGGCTTCGTCTCGCCGCAGTCGGCCCTGTTCATGGGCGCGCTCGGCGCCATCCCCAGCTACTACGCCATCGTGTGGCGCTCGCGCACGCGGCTCGATGACTCGCTCGACGTGCTCGCCGGCCACGGCGTCGGCGGCATGACGGGTGCGCTCCTCACCGGCGTCTTCGCCGACGCGGCGTGGGGCGGCACCAACGGTTTGCTCCACGGCAACCCGGGCCAGCTCCTGAAGCAGGCCACCGGCGTCGCTGCCACGATCGTCTACAGTGCCATCGCCAGCTTCGTACTCCTCAAGGCGATCGCCATGGTCAGCGCGCTCGCGGCCGATGCCAGGGCCCAGGGCCGCGGCATGGACATCTCCCAGCACGGCGAGGAAGCCTACACGAACGGTGAGGGCGCGCTGCTCGTCCTCGAGACGGTCGAGGCCCAGCCGGCCGCCCGTCCCGCCAAGGTCGCCACCGCGGGAGGTGTCGCATGAAGCTCATCGTCGCGATCATCCGGCCGGACAAGCTCAACGACGTCCTCGAGAGCCTGTACCGCGCGGAAGTGAAGGGCCTCACCGTCTCGCGCGTGCTCGGTCACGGCGGCGAGACCGACGCGGTCGAGACGTACCGCGGCACGACGGTGAAGATGGAGCTGCACGAGAAGGTGCGACTCGAGATCGGCGTCTCCAACCCGTTCATCGAGGTGACCGTGCGCGCGATCCTCGAGGCCGCGTGCACCGGCGAGGTCGGCGACGGAAAGATCTTCGTCGTACCGGTGGAGAACGTCTACCGGATCCGCACGAAGGAGAAGGACGAAGCGGCGGTGACGCCGGCATTGCATTGAACTGCTAGAGCGAGTACCGAGTACGACTGACGTCGCAAGCAACCGGACCCGGTACTCGCTCTCAGTTCGGTCAGGCCAGCATCGTTCGCACCACCTCGAGCAACGCCCCCGGCAGCTGCTCCGGACGTCCGAGCACCCGATAGCCGGTCCGACCGAACAGGTGTGGGAGGTACTCCCGCTCCTCCTGCTCCACCGTCAGGCAGAACGTCACCACCCCCTCCGCACGCGCCTCGTGCAATGCTCGCCGCGAGTCCTCGATCGCGTATGGGCCCTGATAGAGATCCATGTCGTTCGGCTGGCCGTCGGACAACAACAGAAGCACCCGCCGCTGCGCCGGCTGCGCGTTGAGCACGCCGGTCGCATGGCGCACGGCGGCGCCGAGCCTCGTGTTATCCTGCGGCACGAGGGCGGCGATCCGGCGGCGCGCCACGAGCGGATCGTGCTCCTCGAACCCCTTGATCGTGCGCACGTGCACGCCGTGTCGTCCCGCGCCGGAGAACGAGAGCATCGCGTACGGATCGCCGAGCGAGGCGAGCGCCTCACTCGCCAACAGGAGCGTCATGCGCTCGACGTCGAGCACCGTGCGCCCGTCGGCGAGCCGCGTGTTCGTCGATCCGCTCGAATCGACGAGCAGCGCGAACGCCACCGTGTGCCGCGCGGGGCGCACCACCTGATAGAGCTGCTCGCTCGGCACGCGACCCATGCGGCGATCGACGAGCGCCGTGACGACCGCTTCGAGATCGAGCTCGTCGCCGAGGCGCTGCCGACGGAGCCGCGTGCGCTGCGCGCGAAGCGGCGCGAACCGATCGCGGATCTCCCGGACGATCGGTGCGTGTTCGCGCAGCACCTCGTCCGCCCACGCCGCGTCGCCGTCCTCCGCGACCGAACGTGTGACGGTCGCGCCATGCGGACGCATGCGCTGCGCGTACTCGTCCCACTCGGGATACGCGATGCCGGCCGGCGGCGGACGCTGGGACGCGGTGCGCTTCTCATCACCGCGTTGATCGAGGGGCGTATCGTGCTCCACGTCGTGCGCTGTCTGTGAACGCTCGGACGGCGTCGCCCCACCGTCGGCGGCGATGCCCTGTGCATCCGTCTCCTGCGTGGCCGAGTCGTCGCCGGTGGACTGCTCGCCGCCATCGGACGAATCGCTCTCACCGCGAGGCGTGCCGCTCTCGTCGTCCGCCTGCGGCGCGGAGTACGGATCGGGGCGTGATCCTCCCCCGCCACCCCCCAGCTCGACCTCGTTCGTGCCGCGTCCGATCGGCCAGGCGAGCCCCCACAGCGTCATCGGATTGAGCGGTCGATAGTGCGGCGGTTCGCCCGAGGTGCGACGGATCTCGCGCGCCGTGGCCTCCGCCCACGCGCGCGACTCGGCCGGTGTCGCGAACGCTGGCACATCGTCGGGCACGCGGTCGGGTGGCGACGCGAGCGTGGCGCGCAGCAGCGTTTCCACCTGCCGCTCGGCGTGCGCGAGGCGGAAGATCTTCGGCCGCGCCGTGAGCTCGGCGAAGCGCAGCGTCTGGAGCAGGGAAGCGAGCGTCGGCGCGCGCGTCGCCACGTCGCGCTCCGCGGCGACGCTCTCGGTGATGAGATAGACGTCGCGCGCGAGTGCGTCGCCCGTGGGCGCGTGCGCGTGCGTGCCGCGCGCATGTCGCGCCGCCTGTGCGAGCGCCAGCAGTCGGTAGCGCGCGACCGCGTGATCAGCATCCCCATGCGTGGCGAGCCGCGGCGGCAGCACGACGTCGCAGTCGGTCGACGATCCGGTGGCGCCGACGCGGAGCGGCACGCCGTACATCGCGGCGAGCGTCAGCTCGAGCCGCCGGCGCAGCATGTCGAGCGAGATCGTGTCCGCCACCCGTGCGCCGCGCCAGCGACGCATCGGTGAGGAGATCCGCCGCGTCCAGTGCACCGCGCGATTGCGGAGGTACCGTCTGAGCCTCACGCGCGGCGCAGCGTCAGATCGTCTGCTCGACGAGATCATCGATCGCCGCGAGCAGGTCGGGGTCGTCGGTGAGCGGCGCGGCGAGCGCGGTGCGACACGCGTCGCGCGGCGCGATCCCGCTGGCGATCAGTCGCGCGACCGAGACGAGCAGCCGCGTCCCCGGCCCCTCGGCCAGCCCCTGGTCGCGCAGCCGGCGGATCTGCACGGCGAGCTCGGTGAGCGCGCGGGCGGTGGCGCGCGGCACGCCGCTCTCGTGCATCACGATCTCCATCTCGCGCGCGGGGGCAGGGAAGTCGAACTCGATCGCGACGAAGCGCTGGCGCGTGCTCGGCTTGAGGTCCTTGA
>Ga0066652_100000854_pt1 | contig 15111 bp, 11 predicted proteins | sample GraSoiAngelo_101_FD_71413 | JGI IMG/M metagenome (GOLD analysis project Ga0066652, IMG submission 71413) | Grasslands soil microbial communities from the Angelo Coastal Reserve, California, USA - 14_0903_02_30cm | ecosystem: Environmental > Terrestrial > Soil > Grasslands | place: USA...
GCGCCGGTGCCCCTTGCCGACGAAGTTGCAGGCGATCCGCCAGTCCGGCAAGGTCGTGAGGCTCTTCTCGTATGCGGCCCGGTTCTTGATCTTCGGCACCTCGTCCGGCGCGCCGAACTGGCACCAGCCCACAGAGTCGTTGCCGTCGAACACAAGGGCCGCATGCGCCCTGCCTGCCCGCACGCGTGAGAGCTTGCGTTCCCGGTTCAGCGCCGGCTCGCGGCTGTCATCTGGATGAAAGCCCATGCACCAGCAACCCCCGAAGACGCCGTTATTCGCCTCGACCAGCCTGGCGAACGCATCCCAGCTCGACGCATCGAGAGGCTTAATCGTGTACCCCGGCCCGACCACCAACTCAGCCTAGCCCGCCAGCACGTGAAGCACTGGGCTGCGCGAGTGCTCCGGAATGTCCCTTGAAGAACCTAGCCCCAGGGCAGGCGTGACCAGTACGGCGGCCGCTCGCGCCGGAATCTCTCGGCCGTCGCATAGACCTGCTCTGGATCAGATGTCTCCCTCTCCACACTCGCGCCGTAGCGCGCGGCGAGGTCTGACACGGGATACCGCACTTCCGGGCTTACGTGTGCGCCAACCATCAGGATCACGCACGGCCCGTCGCCAGCACCCACGAAAGCGTGCTCCGTCCAGGGAGGCGAATGGAAGAAGTCCCAGGCTTGGAGGAGTCGCTCCTCGCCCTCCACGAGCAGCCTGCACTCACCGGCCAGAATGAGGAACGCCTCCTGATTCGACTCGGCGTGATAGACGCTGCTCTGGGCCGGCTCGAGAACCGTGACGTTGATCCCGAGCTGCGTGAACTCGACCGGCGGATCGCCGTACTCGTTCGCGAACCAGCACGCAGCTCCCCTGCTCTCGGCGAACCACCACTGGGCATCGCGGACGTTCACGACAAACCAGCCCTCCGTGACGGGGGCAAGCCCGGAGCCAGAGTCCTCAAGCCGCGCCTCGGCCACGAAGCCCAATTCTTGCAGCCCAAGCGACATCCGCCTGATGTGCGCGAGTGTTCGGGAATGTACCCCGAGCGGTGGCCCGCCTCGCGGGCTGAGATCGAGATTTGCGTGTAAGCCTGCCCCGGAACGAAGCTCAAGGCAGCCACGCGCGATTACGCTCATCCCCTTATGGAAGGATCCAGGGCATGACACTCATCGGAATCCTCGTTCTGATCGCCATCATCTGGCTTCTTGTCGTCCTTCTTGGCGGGCTGCCGACGTGGCTGCTGCTCCTGCTGATCGTGCTGGTGATCGTCTGGTTCGTCGGCGGCCGAGGCCGCGCTGCGTAAAGGCGTAGCTAGTCCTTCGCAACGCCGACGGAAGGCCAGCAAACGGAGTAGCGAGCTCGGCTACGTGCACAGCAATCGTGCTGCGGGCCGCGCCTGAATTGCCGACTCGACTAGCGGCTAACTCTCGAGGGTCGGCAAGCCAAGCGGCCCGTAGGAGCTAGCAACGCCACAGCGGCCTGCGCGAGCGTCGTCTCACTTGAGCTGCCACAACCCGGCGACGCCCGAGACCACGGATGGAGCGTTTATGGAGCCGATCGGTCGCAACCGTTGGCAACCGGTGGCAAATGCGACAGCGGGGAAACGGCTCAGATAGGCGAAAACCGTTGCCGTGGGTTGCGACCAGTTGCCGCGACCCCGAAATGGTAAGGAGGGGGTCGACGGTTCGAGTCCGTCAGAGGGCTTCGCCGAAGTACCTGCAACGGTGCGTTAGAGCTAGTAGCGTCCTGTGCGAGGAGGGATGCGGCCGATGCGGGTCCGGGGACGGCGGGGAGTCCTGCTGCTTGCACTCATATTGCTCCTTGTCGCCGCGGGCGTGGTCACCGCCGTGCTCGTGCGGGGAACGGGCACGGAGCAGCGACTCGTGCAAGAGGCGCGCACTCTGCGCGCGGACGTGCGCCGGGCGAAGCATCTGCGTCTCCGGCTCGCGCGCGTCTTCCCCACGCGCCGGCCGGCTGCGCAGCGGCGACTCGAAAGGGAGACTCTCAACGAGGCCGAGCCCCCGACGCCTCAGAGTACGGGCTCCGCACTCGTAAACAGCGCGAGCCAGCCGCAGACGAACCCCGCGGCGATCTCGCGAGCTCCGCGGCCCAACGACTTCGCGCTTTTCCAGCGGTCGCTCGTCTCGATCGGCTCAGCGAGTTTCACGGCCGAGCCGAGCGTCGCGGCAAAGGGCGGCCGGATCCTCGAGACATGGAACTGGGGCGCCGCGCTCTCGACGCACGGTGGGCGGAGCTTCTCGTTCGTGGATCCCGAAACACGGTTCCCGTCCGCGCACGACGGGTTCTGCTGCGACCAACTGGCGCTCTATGCGGGGCCCAGCGATCTCTGGCTCTGGCTGCTGCAGTACTCCGGGGACGCGACCGGGAACATCCTGCGTCTCGCGACAGCCCGCGGGGACGCCGCCTTCGACTCCGGCTCATTCTCGTATTTCGACTTCGCGCCGACGACGTTCGGCCTCGGACAGAGCGTGTCGTTCGACTTCAACGGACTCGCCACCACGACGCGCAACCTCTTCGTGTCGACCAACGTCTTCGGCGAATCCGGCTACGCGCGCACGCTCGTGTTCCGGGTGCCGCTCGCGGACGTCGTGGCCGGGCGGATCGACCTGAGCCACGTTCAATACATGTCCGAGGATCTCGGTACGGCTCGGCTCACGTCGGGAGCCACCGACACGATGTACTTCGCGTCGCACGTCGACCGGTCGCACCTCCGGATCTGGAGCTGGCCCGACGAGTCCGATTCGGTCTCGCACGTCGACGTCGCGCACGCAGGGTACGCGCACCCGGAGCGGTATCACTGCGCAAGGACGCGCGGCTCGGCGACCAGCGACTGGTGCCTCGGCAAGCGCAAGGGTGACTTCAAAAACGACGATCGGCCGCTCGCCGGGTGGGTCTCGAACGGACGTGTGGGGTTCGCGTGGAACGCCCCGCAGGATCCCGCCTCCGGATTCCCGTACCCGTTCGTGATGGCGGTCGAGGTCGACCAGAGCAGCATGCGCCTCGTCGGAGAGCCCTTCATCTGGAGCCGGAAGGCGGCGTACCAATACGCGGCGATCGCGCCCGACGCTCGCGGCGACCTCGGCGGGATGGTCCTCCGGGGCGGCGGCGCCGGGTTCGAGTCGTGCGTGGCGCTCGTGCGTGACCCGTTCAGCACGCGGTCCGCGAGCGGGTGGGAGGCGCACGTCGTGGCTGCCAGCACGGTCGACCCGGCTGAGCCACGCGCGGGCGACTACCTCGGGGTCGCGCTGGCCGGACCCGGGTCGAACTCGTGGATCGGATCGTGCATGACCGTCGGCGGAAGGGGAAACCGGGAGGACGTCTCCGTCCGCTACTTCTCGTTCGGTCGCAACGGAGACGCTCCGGGCTGAGCCGCCCTCTTCCGGAGCACGGTGGCGTGGCCGGCCGGCGCAGCGTCCGGAACTCCCGCCGGCGTCGACTCCGCGGGGGGCGGCTGCGTGAGCACGCCGACCAAGCGCTGCACCTCCGGCTGTTCGGCGAGGCAGAACCGCGCGAAGCCGTTGGCCAGGTTGCGCAGTACCCGGGGATGGCGGAGCATTCGTGCGGCGCTCCCGAGATCGTCCTCGCTCGATCGCTGGATGTCGTACCCCTCCATGTTCAGGAACGTCATGGTGAGAAGGTGGAGGCAGACGATGCGATCCCACCGCAACCGATCCTCGTCCGCGCGGAGTCCGTCGAAGTAGGCGAGGACCTCGTCCAGGTGCGGATCTTTCCCCGCTCGTTGCTGGAATTCATCCCACGACAAAACGTCGCCGTCCGTGCAAAAGGAGTCGCAGATCGTTCGGAATCGGTCCGTGAAGAAATGGTCCCGCCCGGCCCACGCGTCGTACTCGATGCCTTCGACCAATTCGAGATCGGTCATCATCCATCGAAACGCCTTGACGAATTTGACGAAGTCGAGAGCACGCTTTTCGGCGATGCGGGCATCGAAGAAGAAGGCCTCGGCCTCGAATCGCCGTGCGAGGCTCGCGAGCACGAGGAACCGATAGGCGGTCGTGGCGAAGTAGTAATCGAGCTGCTCGTAGCGGCCGCGCGCGTCGAGCCGCGCCTCGCCCTCGTACTTGTAGAGGTTGTTCATGCGGTGGCGCCAGTCGTCGGCGGCCTCGACCAAGCGGCCGTGATACCGCCCGATCAACTGCTTGAGCTCTCGCCGCTGCTCGTGCTCGTACTGCGATTGCAGCTGGTGTCGAAGCGTCCGCTTGTCGACGTAGTAGCGAAGGGGTGCCGAGAGAAGCGTGGTGACGAGCGCAATAGCCGCGGAGATCGTCGCGACGACCGCGGGGCTGGTGCTCCACGAGTAGAGCGTCATGAAGGCATGAGCGGCGACGCGGCGTATGCCAGCATACATCCCTCCCTTTGTAAATACCGCCGCACACAGGATCGAGGCGCGATACTGCGCGCGTGAGCAGACGGACGTCGTTGCGGGTGGCGTATGCCGGCTGACCGGGATGGTAAGGCGCCCCCGGAGCCCGGCCTCCCGATCGAGCTCGAGGAGCACTACGACTCGGTCGTGCGCGCGCTGATGCGCGGCAGCCTCGTGCCCGTTCTCGGCGCCGGGGCGAATCTTTGCGGACGGCCCCCGGACGCCGGGTTCGAACGTGGCCGCTATCTCCCGAACGGTCACGAGCTTGCGCAGGAGCTGGCGCGGGCCTTCAGGTATCCGAAGGACGAAGCGCTCGAACTCGTGCGCGTCTCCCAGTACGCGTATCTGCTGGACGGATCGGGTCCGCTGTACGACGCATTGCACGACGTTTTCGACGCGGATTATCCGCCGACGCCGTTGCACGAGTTCCTGGCCAATCTGCCTCGAATGCTGCGTGAAGCGGAGAGCTTGCGTAGGTTCCCGCTGATCATGACGACGAATTACGACGACTCGCTCGAGCGTGCGTTCGACGCGGCGCAAGAGCCGTTCGACCTGGTCTCGTACATCGCCCAGGGGGACGATCGCGGCAAGTTCCGCCACCGGCCGCCCGGCGAGAGGTCACACGTGATCGACGATCCGTCTCGATACCTGGATGTCTCGGTCGATCGCCGGACGGTCATCCTCAAGATCCACGGACTCGTCGACAGGACAAGTCCTCGCGTCGAGGACAGCTACGTCATCACGGAGGATCACTACATCGATTACCTCAGCTGGACGAATCTCGAGACGTTCGTTCCGGTCAAGCTATTGGAGCAGTTGAAATACTCGAACTTTCTCTTTCTCGGCTACAGCATGCGCGACTGGAATCTCCGCGCGATCCTCAATCGCCTCTGGGCCGAGCGTGACGGCAAGACGTACACCTCGTGGGCGGTCCAGCTGGCACCCGACCGCATCGAGCGCGAGTCGTGGCGCCGTCGCGACGTCAAGATCTTCGACGTCGCGCTCGACCGGTACCTGGATGAGTTGCGTGCGCGCCTCGCACAGGGTCTCGCACCGGAGTCGTAGGTGGCCGTGTCGGGGAGCGGCGCGGCGAACAGGCTGAGCGGCCCGTACGTCGGGCTCCAGAGCTACGGGCCCGAGGACGCTCGATTCTTCTTCGGCCGACGGCTCGACACCGAGGTCATCCGCGCGAACCTCGCGGCCCGGCGGCTGACGCTCCTCTACGGTCCGAGCGGTGTCGGCAAGAGCTCGGTGCTCCGCGCCGGGGTCGTCCACGACCTGGTCGACCGCGCCAGGTCCGGAGATGAGGACGGCGGCCCCCGGTTCGTGCCCGTCGTCTTCAGCTCGTGGCAGGGGGATTCAGTCGCGGATCTGCTCCGCGCTGTCGGAGACAGCGTTCGCGAGCTGCGCGGGATCGACCCGCAGATCGGGACGTCCGGGTCGCTCGGCGACGCGCTCGGGGCATCGGCGAGCGCGGCCGGGAGCGAGCTTCTCATCGTGCTCGATCAGTTCGAGGAGTACTTCTTGTACCAGGGCTCGCTGGTCGACCGCTTCGCCGAGGAGTTCCCGCGGGCCGTCGAGCGCTTCGACGTTCGCGCCCATTTCCTCGTGTCGATCCGCGAGGATGCACTCGCCCAGCTCGACCGGTTCAAGCGGCGTCTGCCGCGTCTCTTCGAAAGCACGCTCCGGATCGGCCACCTCGACCGGGATGCAGGTCGCGCCGCGATCGAGGGGCCGATCGAGGAGTGGAACCGCGTCCTTCCGCAGGGGCTGCGGTTCGCGATCGAGCCGGCGCTTGTCGACGCGGTGCTCGAGGGCGTCGAGACCGGGCAACTCGAGGTCGACGAGCGCGGTCGTGGAGCACCTGCTGGAGGTCACGGCGAGCCATCGATCGAGGCGCCGTATCTCCAGCTCGTCATGGCGCGCCTCTGGGAGGAGGAGACGTCGCGGGGATCACGCGTCCTTCGGCTCGAGACGCTCGACCGACTCGGCGGGCCCGGGACGATCGTCCGCGAGCACGTCGACCGGGCGGTCGCCGCGCTTCCCGCCCGCCGGCAGGAGATCGCGGCCTCGGCCTTTCGCTTCCTCGTAACCTCGTCAGGCGCCAAGGTCGCGCAGTCGGCGACTGATCTTGCGGAGTTCACGGGTGAAGAGGTCTCCGAGCTGCGCGCCGTACTCGAGCATCTGGCCGGCAGCGATCAGCGTGTCCTCCGCCGGCTCGACGCCGGCAGCGGGGACTCTGCGCGCTATGAGATCTACCACGACGTGCTGGCCGGCGCCGCCCTCGGCCTTCGGCGCCGGGAGGCGGAGCGGCGCGCACGCAGGGAGCGGCGCAGAGCAAGGCTCTCGATCGCGGCCGCCGGGATCTTCCTCCTGCTGGCGCTCTTCGCAGCCCTCGTGAGCCTGTGGGCGCTGAGGCAGAAGCACCACGCCGAGGCCGCGGGCAAGCGTGCTTCGGCAGCCGCGCTCTTGCGGGCGGCGCAGGCAAGCCCGCACCTCGACCGGGCGATCCTGCTGTCGCTCGAGGCGTTCGGGACGCGGCCGAGCGCCGAGACCCGGGCGGGCCTGGTCGACGCGGTCGACCGCTCGGGTCGTCTCCGCCACCTGCTCCCCGGAGACGGTGCGATCCGCCGGATCGCCTTCAGCTCGGACGGCTCGAGGCTCGCCTCGCTCGAGCCGAAGCGGGTCGTGGTGTGGAACCTCGCGAGCGGCTCGCAGGTCGGCGCCTTCCCGGCGGCCGGGGCCGAGGCGGCCGCGTTCAGCCACGACGGCCGCGTCGTCGCGGTGGGCGTGCGCGGCGGCGTCCAGCGCTGGGATGTCGCGAAGCGGTCTCGACTGCCGTTGCTCGCGCTCGCCCCGGGGCAACGTGCGCACCCGGTTCTGGCCGTCGCGTATCGCCGGGGCGACACGGCACTCGTCGCGGCCACGGCGGACGGTGCGGAGAGGTGGGACCTTCGCCAGGCCGCGCCGGCCGCGCGCGAGACGCGCGTGCCGGGACTCGACCTGAGCAGCGACGTCGTTCTCTCCCCCGACGGACGGAGGCTGGCGTATGAGGACCAGAAGGGCGTCGAAGTCGTCGACCCCACCGGTGCAGGGCGTCCGAGCCACCTCCCGGCCGCCGGCGTTGCCGACTTGGCCTTCGGGGGCGGGAGCCGATTCCTTGGCGCGCTGGATGCGGACGGCGTCCTGCGGGTCCTGGATCTGCGCACCGAGCGGGCGTTCGCCGTGAAGACGAATTCCGGTGATCGCGCACCGCTCTCGCTCGCCCTCGGGCGAGATCCCTGGGAGGCCGCGGTCGGGTTCGCCGACGGAAGCGCCGACGCCTGGCGCGACGTCCGCCGGCCCCGTCAGAAGGTGACATTGCGCGGTCATGCCGCGGAGGTCTTCGGCGTCGCGATCAGCCCGGACGGGGAGTCTCTCGTCACGGCGGGCGCGGACGCTCTGGTGGCGGCGTGGGCGCCCTGGCGGGAGCCGGTCGGCCGAGAAGTCCTCTCGGTACCCGCGCCCGACGTGTTCAGCCTCGCCGTGGGCGGGCGGCGAATCGCCGCCAGCGTGCCGGGCCAGATCCTCGTCTGGCCGTCGGCGCAGGCGAAGTCGCCGGTCGCCTTCCCGAGTCCCCTCGGCCTAGTCGCGGGTGTGCGCGTGGCGCTCTCGCGGAACGGCAGGCTGCTTGCCGACGCAAGCGGCGCCCGCGTCGAGGTTCGTAGTCTCGGTGGAGGCCGCGGCGTGCCGCGGACGTCGGCGCCTCGCCCGGTCGGCGGCGGGAACGGAGCGATTCGCAGCCTCGCGTTCGGGCCCCGCGAGGTGCTCGCCTGGGTGACGGCGTCCGGCAGGGCGACGGTCTGGGACGGCGGCCGGAATCGGATCGTCCGCTCCTTCGCCGTTGGTCGCGCCGCGGACGTCGCGCTGAGCTCGGATTCGCGCCGACTCGCGGTCGCCGGTCCGACCGGTGTCTCGCTCTGGGACGTCTCTACGGGCGCGAGGGTACCGTCGCCGAACTGGAGGTCATCGGTCCTCGCCGTCGCCTTCGGAGGCTCGAGCACGCTGGCGGCCGCGCTCGGCAGCGAGTTCGGGACGTCGTTCCGCAGCGAGGAGGTCTCGTTGTGGGATCTCGCCCGACGGCGAGTCGGTCGGTCGTTCCCGACCAACCCGGACGACCCGACCGCGCTCGCCTTCAGCGATGACGGCCGCACCGTGGCGGTCGGACTCGAAGAGCCGGCCGGCGGCCGGGCGCTCACGCTGTTCGACGCTGCCAGCGGCGCGCCGCTCGGCTCACCGTACGAGGGCTTCGGCGGCGCGCCGAGGCTGGCGTTCGGCGATGGCTACCTGGCCGCAACAGGCATCTTCGGGATCGCCATCCTGGACGACATCCTCTGGTCGGACGTCGGCGCGATGCGCCGGCGCCTGTGCTCGATCGTCGGGCGGAACCTGAGCGCGGCTGAGTGGCGCGAGTTCGTGGGCTCGTCCAACCCTCGCGCCACGTGCCCGCGACGCGCCGCCGGCGGGTAGCGCCTCAGCCGCGGAAGTCGCAGAACTCGGCGTGCCGCACCCGGGGGGCGTAGACGATGTGCGGCTCGACGGGCCTGAAGCCCGAGTTGGCGCCGTTTCGCGGCCAGTAGATCTCTCCTCGCCACGCGTAGAGGCCCCGCGGTACGCGAACCGTGAAGGCGCGGCGCAGCGGAGCAAGGGAGGCCGTTTGCCAGTTCGGGACCCCGGCTACCTCTTTCCCACCTGCGACCCGTCCGCGGGCCCACGGCGTCGACGTGTACTCCCGCCACGGTCCGGAACCGGCACGCCGGTAGAGCGTCGCCTTCCACCACGCCTCTTCCGGAGCGCCGTCGCGGCCGACCGGCTCGACGCGCGCGGGAGGCGCGATCGAGGTGACGAAGGGTCTGCGCGTTGGCAGGCACGACGGCTCGCCGACGTACGTGACCGAGGCGGGGGCGCGGGCCGCCGTCGAAGTGGCGTCGCCCCTCATCCGCGAGGCAATCCGGAGGACGAGTACGCGCTCCGCGGGCGAGAGGCCCCGGGTGAGCGCGTTCGTCATCGTCCACGGCCGCTGGTCGAGAGCGGTCGGCATCCGAAAGGCACCGCCAGCGATCGGCGGCCGCGGCGGCGCCGCCGGGGGGAGATGAGGCACGCCGCGGAGCTCGCAACGCCCGGCTCCCGAGCCCTCCAGGCAGTAGTCGACGCCTGAACCGCCCTCGAGCCCAGCGCCGCCGAGACCCCCGCCGAGGAAGTCTGCGCCCGGGCCGCCCGAGATCGCGTCGGCTCCGCCGTTTCCGTACAGGGCGTTCGCTCCGGAGCTGCCGACGAGCGTATCGCGGAACTCCGAGCCGGAGACGTTCTCGAAGCCGTTCAGCGTGTCGGCTCCCTCGCCCCCACGAGCCCGGTCCGTCGCCAGGTCGACGCGGACGCCGCTGAGCGGCGCCTCCAGGTACGACACGGTGTCCTGCGATCCACCGCCGCCGAACAGGGTGTCGGCCCCGGCGCCGCCTTCGATCGTGTCGTTCGCGAGTCCGCCGTCGAGCCGGTCCGCACCGTCGCCCCCGAAGAGCCGATCGTCACCGCCGCCGCCCGCGATCGTGTCGTCGCCACCGAGTCCCACGAGGGTGTTGGCGGCGCCGTTCCCGACCAGGGTGTCCTTGCCGTCGGATCCGATCAGACCCTCCATCCCGACCAGCGTGTCCAAGCCCTCTCCCGTCGCGCGGTCCTCCGCGAGGCTGGCATTGACCGGGGCGTCGAAGCGGGCTGAGTCCTCGCCGCCGCGGCCGTCCAGCCGGTCGTTCCCGCCTTCGCCCCCGAGCGTGTTCGGTTGCCTGTCGCCCAGGAGCACGTCGTTGAAGCGCGAGCCGTACGCGCTCGTGATCTTCGAGAGCGTATCCGAGCCGTCCCCGCCGCTCGCCGTGCCCGACGCCACATCGACCTCGACGCCGGCCGGCGCCGTGTCGTAGCTCACGAAGTCGCCTGCCTGGGTGGACTCGCTCCCGCCCCCAATGAGGGTGTCGTTCCCCTGGCCGCCGTCGAGTCCGTCCTGGCCGGGGCCGCCGTCGATCCGGTCGTTTCCCCCGCGTCCGAGGATGATGTCGGTGCCGGGCCCGCCGCAGATCACGTCGTTGCCGTCGGCACCGACGATCGAGTCGTCGCCCCGAAGGCCTGCGATCACGTTGACCCGACCCGGGTCCCCGAAGAGCACATCGTTCCCCGTCGTCCCGATCTTGGTCGCCGGCAGGCCCATGCACGTCACGCCGGCCGCGGGGCGTGAGGCGGCCGACGACGCCGTGAGCAGAAGCGTGGCGAACGCCGCCGCCGCGAGCGGGCGGAGGAGGCGCGACCGGCGGCGCCCGGGACCGGCCGTCAAGCGTCGCGGCGCCTCGTCTCGAGACAAGGGCGACGCTTCCTCAGCCGATCCGAAGCGGCGCGCAGCTCGTCTTGCTGTGGTTGTTCGCCTCGTCCCAGGCGTCGACGCAGAAGCGCTCGCCGTGCGGAGCATGCCTCGGAATCGGGTACCGGACGAACTGGCGCTTGGTCACGTCGGCGGCCCCGAAGTCGATCGTGGTCGTCCTGGCAAGCAGCCTCTTCTTCTTGAAGACGCGGAATTGCTCCTTCACGTAGCCGCTGTCGTCGACCGCGCGGAACCAGAGCTTCGCCTCGCCCCCGCGGGTTCCGCCGCTCGGGAGCGCGCGCACCTGCGGAGCGCTCCGGTCGGGAGCGCATGCCGGCCGGACGTCGTAGATCCACGGGACCTGGTCTCCGGCGAAATCGAAGGTCGCGGCCGCGTCCGAGCCCGTCTGGCTCGCGACGACGATCCGGAACGAACTCGGCCGGCCGATCTCAGCGCAGCCGAACCGGAAGACGGCCGTGCCCGTCGCGGCGTCGTAGTCGCTCGCGAACGTTCGTTGCGGCGTGTAGCGATCCGGTCGGGACCGGATGCACCGTGTCACGTTCACGAAATCGGGCCGAGGGTCGGCGTGCCCGAGCATCCCGATTACGAACTCGGCGCCGATGACACTCGGGCCGCACCCTGTCGAGATGTTGCGGTCCGTGTCGAGGTAGGCGTCAATGGAGTCGCCGTCGAGGAGGTCGCCGCGGTTCGCCAGCGTGATGCGGACCTCGAAGCGGCCCGCGTCGTCGTTCGAGATCTGCGTCTGCACGAGGTCAGGGCTCGTCCCGCCGTTGTCCCCGACCGCGTCCTCCCAGGCCTGCGCGCCTACCGCCGTCGCCAGCTGGGCGCTCGGCGCCGGGACGGCCGTGCCGGGCAGGGTCGCGGGGATGAGGCACGCGGCCGCCACCACGATCCCCCTGAGCCGCATATCGGTACAGAAGCACATCCATCCTCGTTGTTCCAGGGTGTCGGGCGGTCAGTGCGACACGTCGATCGCGATGCGGCCCGGGCGACTCAGGTGGAGGCCGCGGAAGCCTGCCCGCTTGCGCAGGCCGAGACCGAAGGAGGCCACGGCCTCGAAGTCGCCGGCCTCCTTCACCTCGAGCAGGGTTGCGAAGCGCGGTCGCCGGACGAGCGGCGCCGAGGCGGCGGGACGATCGAAGCGCACGCCATGGAAGATCACGCGGAGGAATGCTCGGCCCGCCAGCGGCAGTGGTCGCCCCGTTGGATCCTGGATCACCCGGGGCAGGTAGCCGGCCGACCAGGCCGGGGTCTCGCCTCTGAACTCGAAGACGACCCGGTCGAAGCCCGGATGCGGCCCGACGCGGACGCGCTCGAGCACCGCGGTGCTCGAGGTGCGCGCCGGGCCCGCCTTCGCGAAGACGGTGAACGGCGGCGCGGACGCAGGCGCCGCCGTCGCGACGGCGACCGGAGTGGCGACCGCGAGCGCGGCGACGAGACGAACGCCCCGGCGACGTGGCATCGGGGCGATGCTACGCCAGGACAGTCCTCGAGGGAAGCCAGCGGCGCGCTCGCAGCCGCCCCGGAGCCGTCGGTAGCGGCGACCGCAGCCCCGGCGCCTGCGTCGCAGCTCCCACCGGGTACGCCGTAGCGGCGGTGAGGGGACAGGCGATGGTCAGAACACGGATGAGCTTCACTGCTGCTCCTTTCGAAGAGACGAATGTGAACGGCTACGTGTGCGGGCCGCAGGCCCGGTGCGGTGGCGTGATCAACTCGTCGAGGAACGGGCCGTCAGCGTCTTCTTGACTGCGCTCGTCGCGGCGCGGTTATGGGCCCGCCGGTCCCAGGCGATATCGAGGGCGAGGAGGGCGAAGTTGCCGCCGGCGGCGGCTCCGAGAGAAATTGCGCGAGATGGAAGTGGTCGGGAGCGCGGCGAAGCCGCTTTCGTCCAGGCATCCCGAGATCCGCCGAGATCGTTTGACCTTCTTTTAATCCCAAGGTCGCTGGTTCGAGTCCAGCACGGCCCACTCCCGCTCGAGACCGCTCATGGTCGCGTTCGAGCGTGTCGCCGGCAGAGCCGGCATCTGCGGCGCTGATTCACCCGCTCCGAATGACGCAATGATCGCCTTCGCCGCGTACGGTCGGTCCCGATGAGGCTCGACCACATTGCGTTCGGCCCTGTTCGCGCCGCTGCTCGGTCCAGTCGCGGGATCCTCACGGACGAGGCCGAGCGGGCGATCGACGCCGTGCTCGCCGGGCCGCTCCCCGAGTCCTTCGGGCGGTCGCTCGTCGAGCATCGCGTGCTCGAGCGCGTGCTCACGGAGATGGTCGATGCGGCGGGGCCGGAGGACGTCGAGGCCATCGAGCGGGTCGTCGACCGGGTGCTGGAGAGCGCCGCCGTCGAGCGCTGGGTCGGCGACGGCGACGGCGCGCGCCTCGCGGAGACGTACCTCGAGCGTCTCGTCCGGAGCACTGCGTTCAGGAACACGCTGAAGGAGGTCCTCTCCAGCCCCGAAATCCGTGCGGCGCTGGCCGAGCAGTCGACGGGCTTCGCGGGCGACGTCGCCGAGGCCGGCCGCCGGCGCTCCACGCGGCTCGACGAGGCGATCGCGGCACGCGTCGGCCGCCTGCTCGGGCGACCGCGCGCGATCGAGCCGACGCGCTTCGCCGGCGTCGCGAGCCGGGGGATCGGGCTCGTGGTAGACGCGGCGCTCGCGCAGCTCGTGTTTCTCGTGGCCGCCGGGTCGGTCGCGCTCGTGACGGCGCTCGCCGGCGGCGTCCGCGAGGGCTGGCTCGCCGCGACGCTCGCCGGAGTCGGCTGGCTGCTGGTGGCGGCGACCTACTTCACGGCGTTCTGGACGACGACCGGGCAGACGCCGGGCATGCGGCTGACGGGCGTGCACGTCGCGACCGCGAGCGGCGCGCCTCCCTCGGCTGCGCGCTCCCTCGTCCGCTTCGTCGGGCTGATCCTCGCGATCGTCCCGCTGTTCGCCGGTTTCCTGCCCGCCCTCGTCGACCGTCGCCGCCGCGCGCTCCAGGACTTCTTGGCCGGAACCGTCGTCGTCTACGACGCCGCGGCGAGCTCGAGCGGTGCGGGCGGGAGCTTGAAGAACACGTCCTCGGAGTAGTCCGCCGGCCACCGGACGTCGGCGACGCCGCGAGCGCGGAACCAGCCGACGACACGCCCGACGAGCGCTTCCGGCGTCGACGCGCCCGCGGTGACGCCGACGGCCTCGACGTCCGCGAACCACCGCTCCTCGAGCCCGGTCTCGTCCTCGACGAGGTAGGCGGGAACGCCGCGGTCCCGCGCCGTCTCGGCGAGCCGGTTCGAGTTCGAGCTTTCAGGCGACCCGACCACGACGAGCGCCTCGACCTCGGCCAGGAGCGCCTTGACGGCGCTCTGACGGTTCGTCGTCGCGTAGCAGATGTCGCCCCTGTGCGGGCCTGCGATCGACGGGAAGCGCGCGCGAAGCGTTGAGACGATCTCCGCGGTCTCGTCGAGGGAGAGCGTCGTCTGCGTCACGTACGCAACGGGCCGATCGGAAGGAAGCTCGACCGCGCGGGCCTGCTCGACGTTCTCCACGAGGACGATCGCGTCGGGCGCCTGCGCCATCGTGCCGACGACCTCGTCGTGACCGGCGTGCCCGACGAGGACGACTCGGAAGCCCTCGTCGGCGAAGCGGCGCGCCTCGGCGTGCACCTTCCTGACGAGCGGGCACGTCGCGTCGATCGTCAGCAGCGACCGGGCGGCCGCGGCGCGGTAGACCGACGGCGCGACGCCGTGCGCGGCGAGGACGAGCAGCGCGCCCTCCGGCACGTCGGCCTCCGACTCGACGAAGACCGCCCCGCGCTCCTCGAGGTCCCGGACGACGTGGGTGTTGTGGACGATGTGCCGGCGCACGTAGACCGGCGGGCCGTGCACGCTGAGGGCACGCTCGACGGTCTCGACCGCACGAACGACGCCCGCGCAGAAGCCGCGCGGAGCGGCGACGACCACGCGCGGACCATGGCCCAACGAGACCAGACGCCGTAGACGGAGGCATCGTCCGAACCGGATGATGCAACGCGGCCTGCGTGCGCGCGATGCTTCGAAACGTGGCCGCAGCCCGCGATCGTTCCTGCGACACGGGCGCGGTCGGCGCCCGAACCGTCTGGACCGAGGTCCGGGGGAGCCGGATGCATGCGGTCGTGGTGGGCGCCGGACCGCCGGTCGTGCTCGTGCACGGCTTCGGCGTGTCCGGCGCTTACATGCTCCCGCTCGCGCGCGCTCTCGCCGGCTCCTTCAGCGGCTGGGTGCCCGACCTGCCGGGACAGGGCCGAAGCGAGCGGCTGCGCGGGCGCACGAGCATCGCCGGACTCGCCGACGCGCTCG
>Ga0066652_100000855_pt1 | contig 15097 bp, 9 predicted proteins | sample GraSoiAngelo_101_FD_71413 | JGI IMG/M metagenome (GOLD analysis project Ga0066652, IMG submission 71413) | Grasslands soil microbial communities from the Angelo Coastal Reserve, California, USA - 14_0903_02_30cm | ecosystem: Environmental > Terrestrial > Soil > Grasslands | place: USA...
GAGATCGACGAGGTGATCGCGAACGCGCCGCGCGTGGAGCTGGCCGAGGGCAAGATGATCGACATCGGTGGTTACGAGATGATCTCCTCCGGCTGGGCGAACCCGACGCCGTGGCATACCTATCGCGAGGCGCCAGAGGAAGAGCTCAGCAAACGGATGGAACCAATGCTGCGCGATATCAAGGACATGAGTCGCGCGATCTTCAACTTCCATCCGCCGCCCTACGGCACCGCCCTGGACGAAGCCCCGGCGCTGGATGAGAACCTGAAGCCGTTGCACGGCGGGCGGGCGCTGCGGCATGTCGGCTCGACCGCCGTTCGGGAAGCGATCGACAAATACCAGCCAATCTTGTCGCTGCACGGCCACATCCACGAGGGTAAAGGCATCACCCGCATCGGCAAGACGCTGGCGATCAATCCGGGCAGCGCCTATGAAGAGGGCATGCTGCTCGCTTCGATCATCGAGCTCGACCCCAAGAAAGGCATCAAGAACTATCAGCTGGTCAACGGCTAGGAGGTGAAGCGCTAGAGCATAGAGCAATCGACACCGTCGTTGATCAGTGAACGACACGCGAATCAATCAATACGGAGGTAACTATGGCGACAACGACAGCGAATCCGCCAAGGCAAACGCTGTTCTTGCGCAACGCCACCGGGCTCGTCAAAGCCTGGTCGACGTTCGACGCCTTCCTCTATTCATTCTGGTCGATCAACCTCGTGACGCTCGGCCTCTACGGCATGTCGTTCCTCTATGTCATCCCTGACGGCCAGGTGCTCGGCGGGGTCCTGCTCACCGGCGTGCTCGTCACCTTCCTGGTGTTGACCTACGCCATGCTGGTCAGCGCCATGCCGCGGGCCGGTGGCGACTACGCCTGGCAGAGCCGCATCCTCGGCGGCGGCGTGGGCTTCGTGCTGGCCATCACCGGATGGTGGTTTACACTCTGGCTCTGGACCCCGATCTACGCCAACATCCTGGTGGTCCAGTTCTTCGCGCCGCTCGCCTATACGCTGGGATTGACCAATGTCGCGACGTTCTTCAGCAGCCAGGTGGGCGTCTTCGTCAGCTGCCTGATCGTGCTCGCCTTCGTCAGCTACGTCGTCACCGCGGGCATGGAGACTTACGCGCGCATTCAGAAGTTCTGCTTCTGGCTGGGCTTGGCGGGCCTGGTCGTCATGATCGGCCTGCTGCTCTTCTCCAGCCACGACGCGTTCGTGAGCGCTTTCAATCGGGAGGCGAGCTCCCTCTTCGGCGCCACGGGTAACGCCTACCAGGCCACCCTCGACGCGGCGGCCAAGGGCGGAACGAAGGGCGTCTCGTTTGGGAGCTTCGGCTTTGGCGCGACCCTGCTCCTCCTGCCTTTCCTCGCCTTCTACCTGCTCTGGCCTAACTGGGGAGCGACGCTCTACGGTGAGGTCCGCGGCGCCAGGGAATACCGCAAGGTGTTCAATGCCATGTTCTGGGGCCTGTGGATCACCGTGGCCCTAGTCGCGATCATCCTGCTGGTGATTGTCAAGACAATCGGCTGGGACTTCTACAGCGCCGCCAACGCGGCCTACTGGAACAGCATCTACGTCGCCGGATCCGCGGCGCCGGCGATCCCGATCTGGCCCTACCCGGTGATGTTCGCCGGCTGGCTGGTGAGCAATCACCTCTTCCAGGCCATCCTGATCGCCGTCATGGGACTCTGGTTCTTCGGCTGGGCCGGAACCCTCTTCCTCTCCTCGACGCGCGTCATCTTCGCCGCCGCCTTCGACCGGGTGCTGCCCGAGTTCGCAGCGAACATCTCCTCGAAGCGCCGAGTGCCGTACGGTGCACTGCTCCTCATGATCGTGCCGGCGATTCTGATAAGTCTCGCCTGGTCCTTTGCACCAAGCATCCAGACCTGGTTTCTCTGGGCGACTGGTGTGATCGCGATCACCTTCCTGGGGACTTCGATCGCCGGGGCTATCCTGCCCTGGCGGCGCCCTGACATCTTCCAGAACTCGCCGATCGCTCGTTACAAGATCGTCGGCGTCCCGGTCATCACCATCACAGGTCTGGTCAGCGCGGCCTTCCTGCTCTTCATGCTGGCCGAGTGGTCCTTCAGTGCCATCTACGGTACCCAGCTAGTTGACGTGACCGGGACCAAGGTTCACGTATCCAACCCGTCCACACTCGTTTATTTCGCGGGCACCTACCTCTTGGCGATCGCCATCTATGTAGCTGCGCGAGTGATCCGCAAGAATCAGGGCATCGACTTGGCCCGGATTCACCGAGAGATCCCGGTTGAGTAGTTCTTCGACGTTCTGAGCGGAGCGGCGCGCGCATGACTCAACTACCGAGCCGTGCGCGCGCCATCGTGATCGGCGGCGGAATTACCGGCACCAGCGTCGCCTACCATCTGGCGCAGGCCGGCTGGCGAGATACGGTGCTGCTGGAGAAAGCCGAGCTGACCAGCGGCTCGACCTGTCATGCGGCCGGGCTGGTCACCCAGTTCAACCCCTCACCCACCATGATGCGGTTCCGTCGTTACAGCATCGAGCTCTATCGCCGGCTGGGCATCTTTGAGACCGTCGGTAGCCTTCGCTTTGCCTCCAGTCGCGAGCAACTGTTGGAGCAGCAGCGTGGCGTGAGCCGCGCCCGAGCGATAGGGCTCGACGTCGAAGTCGTTTCGCCTGAGCAAGCCGCGCGGCTGATGCCGGCGATCAGTAAAGACTCGTTGTTTGGTGCGGTCTGGGTGCCGGGGGACGGGGCCATCGATCCGCATACGGCCACCTTCGCCCTGGCGAAGGCCGCCCGCGACCTCGGAGTCAAGGTGCTGACCGGGACGCGGGTGACCGGGATCGAGCTGTCCTCGGCCGGCGCCGTCCGGGCGGTCCGGACGGAGACCGGGCGGATCGAGGCCGAGGTGGTGGTGATCGCATGTGGCATCTGGGCCCCGCAGGTGGCGGCGATGGCCGGAGCATTCGTCGTCTCCACCCCGGTCGATCACCAGCACGCCGCGCTGCAGGCGGTCGAGGGCGCCGAGCTGCCGCCAGAGATGCCCTGCTTCCGCGACCCAGACAACCTCATCTATGGGAAGGCCGAGGCGGGCGGCGTGGTGCTGGGCGGCTACGAGCTGGACCCAAACGCGCGATGGATCGACGGCGTTCCCTGGGAGCACGCCGGAACTTCTCTGCCGCCTGACCAGCATCGGTTCGAGCCCCTGCTCGCGGGGGCGGCGCGGCGGTTTCCCTTCATCAGCGAGGCCGGGATCGTGAAGCTCGTCTGTCATCCGGACGCCATGACCCCCGACGCGAATCCCCTGCTGGGTCCGGTGCCGGGCGTACGTGGGCTCTTCATGGCGGCCGGGCTGTCGTTGAACGGGTTTGGCGGCGCCGGCGGAATCGGGAAATCGCTGGCGGAGCTGATCACCGCGGGAGACAGCGAGCTCGACCTCTATGCCTACCGGCCCTGGCGCTTCGGCCCGGTCCATCGCGACCATCGTTATGTGGCCGACCTGGCGAGAGAGGCGTACCGCTATTACTACTTCCTCCGCTATCCGTACGACGCCGACGAGTGGGGCCGGCCGCGCCGGACGAGCGCCCTGCACCACCGGGTCCAGGACCTGGGCGCGGTCTTCGGACAAAAACATGGCTGGGAACGGCCCGAGCACTTCGAGCCGGACAGGCCCTGGCGGCGGGCAGGCGCAGACCAGCGGCGCTTCGGCTGGACCCGTCCGCCATGGTTCGAGCTGCAGGCAGAGGAGCATCGCGCGTTCCGCGAACGGGTCGGGATCATCGACATGACATCGTTCGGGAAGGTCGAGTTGGGCGGTCCGGGCGCGCTCCCGCTGCTCGAACGTGTCACGGGCAACCTGATCGCCAGGCCGGTTGGGAGTGTCGTCTACACCCAGCTGCTCGACCGCCGCGGCGGAATCGCGGGGGACGTCACGATCACCCGGCTCGGCCCGCATCGCTTCAGGCTGGTCACCGGTGCCGGGTATGTGAACAGCGACCTGGGGTGGCTGCGCCTGGAGCAACGCGAGGAGGATGGGCCGGTTGATTTGCGCGAGACAACGGAGGATCTATGCGTCGTCGGAATCTGGGGCCCGAATGCCCGTGCGGTGCTGGAGGGCGTCACCGACGACGACGTGTCGGAGGGAGGTTTCCCGTTCATGCAGGCACGCGACATCCGGATCGCGGGATTCGCTGTCTTCGCCCAGCGCGTGACCTACGTCGGCGAGCTGGGGTGGGAGTTCTATCTGGATCCCCGCGTCGCGGTGCAGGTGTGGGATCGCTTGATGGCCGCCGGGGAAACGTTTGGCATTCGGCCGGGTGGCTACCGCGCGCTGGACTCGCTGCGGATGGAGAAGGGTTACCGCTACTACGGCTCCGACCTCACCCTCCTCGACAATCCGCTGGAGGCCGGGCTCGGGTTCTGCGTCCGGTTCGACAAGGGCGAATTCAATGGACGGGAGGCGCTCCTGGCGGCGAAGGCTGCTGGCATCACGCGGCGTTTGCGCACCCTGCTGGTCGGCGACCACGAGTACGCGACCATCTATGGCGGAGAGGCGGTCTATGCCGATGGTTCGATCGTCGGCCGGGTCCGCAGCTGCGCGTATGGATTCACCGTCCGGCGCAACATCGCATACAGCTATCTGCCGGTCGGACTGGGACCCGGAGCGCAGGTCGAGGTGGAGTTATTCGGACGGCGCGTGCCGGCCGAGGTCAGCACTGACGCCGTGCTGAAGCGCGAGCAACTGGTCGGCCATGACGCAAAGCCTGTCGCGAGCTGAGGCCGCGGCCGGACGCGTCTCGCTGTGGCGAGGCAAGGACGTCAAGATCTCTCCGCTGTCGGGCGGGTTGACCAACGAGAACTACCTGGTCGAAGCCGGCCGCGAGCGGTACGTGATGCGGATCCCCGGGACGTCGACGGAATTGCTGTCGATCGACCGGGTCAATGAGGTCTATAACGCCAGGGCGGCGGCCAGCACCGGCATCGGACCGGCCGTTCTGGAGCATGTCCCGCAGCTTGACGTCATGGTTCTCGAGTTCATCCCCGGTCCGACGATGTCGGCCGAGACCCTGCAGTCGGAGCGGATGGTGCGGCGAATGGCCGAGTCGTTCAAGCGCCTGCACGCCGCGTCTCCCTTCCTGAAGGCGTTCGACATGTTCCGGCTGATCGAGGCCTACCTCCAGATCGTCGAGGAGCACCAGGTCCGGATCCCCGCCGATTACCGGCAGCGGCTGCCCCTGCTGGCGGAAATCGAGCGGGCGGTCCGGGTTGGGGCGCTCCCCAACGTGTCCTGTCACAATGACCTGCTCTGCGAGAACTTCATCGACGACGGGCAGTGCTTGCGGATCGTCGATTACGAGCTCAGCGGGAACAATGATGCGTGCTTCGACCTGGGCAACACGGCGCAGGAGGCGAGCCTCGACGATGAGTTGCGAGCGGTGCTGTGCGAGGCGTACTTTGGCCGGCTGGACCGGCAGCAACTCGCCCGGATGAACCTCTTTGCCCTCATGTCCGACGTCGGCTGGACGCTCTGGGGAGCCATCCAGGCCAAGATCTCGACGCTGGATTTCGATTTCACTGACTACTACACGACGCGATGGAATCGGGCGCTTACGGTCATGGAGTCGGATCGCGTTGCAGCCTGGTTGCGGGAGGCGCGAGGTGCGGGCCCTTGACAGAGTTCGTATCTCAGAAGAGACTTTCGGCGTATACCAAACGGCGCCGCTCAACTGTGGAAGGAGGATGAGATTCGTTGGCCGTGCTTGACAGTGTCCTGAAGGCGTATCAGTCGCCGACCCGCATGGTGCATGCCATCGGGGCGCTCTCCGCCCTTGGCCAGGAGGCCGCAGCATTGAACATCAAGCGCCCGCTGGTCGTCACCGACCAGGGAATCGTGAAAGCCGGGCTGCTCGACGAGGCGCTCAAGCCGCTGCGCGCCGCTGGTCTCGACCCGGTCTCCTACGACCAGGTGCGCGCCAACCCCGGCATCGCGCTCGTCGACGCCGGCGCCCGCTACTACCAGTCGGAACGCTGTGACGGCCTGGTGGCGATCGGCGGCGGCAGCTCGATTGACGCCGCGAAGGGGATCGGCGTGGTCGTCGTCCATGGCGGCAGCATCGCGCAGTACGAATGGGGCAAAGACCCGATCCACTCCCGCATCCCACCACTGGTGGCGGTCCCCACCACCGCCGGCACCGGCAGCGAAGTCACGCTCTGGGCGGTGATCACAGACCCTGACCGAAAGGTGAAATTCAATGTCGGCGGAACGCCCAACATCGCGTCCTGGGTGGCGCTGGTCGATCCCGCGCTCAGCGTCAATCTCCCGGCCGGCGTCACGGCCGGAACCGGCATGGACGCGCTGACCCACGCGATCGAGTGTTACACCATGGCCTATCACCAGCCCTTCACCGATGCGGTGGCGCTGCTGGCGATGGAGTACTGTGGCCGCTACCTGCGGGTCGCATACGCGCAGGGCCACAACCTCGAGGCGCGGTACCACATGAGCATAGGGGCGATGCTGGCCGGCCTCGCCTATGGCACGGATTCCGCCGGCGCGGCCCATGCGATGAGCCAGACCGCGGGCGGCGTGCACGACGCGCCGCATGGGGCGCTGACTGGCCGTCTGCTCGCCCCGGTGATGGAGTACAACTACGCCGGCGAGCCCGAGCGCTTCGCCCGGATCGGCCAGGCGCTGGGGCTCGAGGTCGCCAACAAACCGGTCTGGAAGGCGGCCGAGGTCGGGGTCGAATACGTCTACCAGCTAACCGAGGACCTCGATATCCCCTCGCTCAACCAGCTCGGCTTTTCCGAGGAGGAGATTCCCATGCTCGCCGAGAAGGCCGCGGCCGACTCGCAAAGCATCGGCAATCCGCGGGACGTCGATGCCAAGAATTACGAGAGGATCTACGCCCGCGCCTTCGAGGCGGGCCGCCACCGCAAGGTCGCCCGGGCGCTGGCCCACGCCGGCTGACGGTATGTGGACCAACACGCTCAAGCCGTACGACATCCTCTCTGCCGAGCAGGTTCAGCAGATCGATCACCACGCCATGCTGATCCTGCAGGAGATCGGCGTCGACTTCTTGCACCCCAGAGCCCTCGACCTCTTCCGGGGCGCCGGATTGAAGATCGAAGAGAATCGGGTTCGCTTCGAACGCGCCTTCATCGAGGAACAGATCAGGAAAGTCCCGGCGACCTTCGAGGTGCAGGCGCGGAACCCGAAAAATTCAGTCGTCATCGGCGGCAACCACATGGTCAACGCGCCCGTCTACGGTCCGCCCTTCATCACCGACCTCGATCGCGGCCGGCGAGGCGCCACCATCGAGGACTTCACGAACTTCGACAAGATGGCGCAGGCGACGCCGCAGATCCACTGTGCCGGCGGCACCATCGTCGAACCGGAGGATCTTCCGCTGGAAACCCGCCACCTGGACATGGTCTACTCGCACATCCGCTGGACCGACATGCCCTACATGGGCAGCGTCATCTCAGAGGAGGGCGCGCGCGACTCCATCGAGATGTCGTCGATCCTGTTCGGCGGCCGGGAGAACATCGAGAAGACGCCCGCCCTGCTCGCCCTGGTCAATGTCAACAGTCCGCTGCGATATGACGACCGGATGCTCGGCGCTCTGCTCGAGTACGCGGCCGCCAATCAGCCCGTGATCGCGACCCCATTTCTGATGGCCGGCGCGATGTCGCCCATGGGCCTGGCCGGCACCCTGGCCCAGCAAACCGCCGAGGCGCTGGCCGGCATCGCGCTCATCCAGCTCGTCCGCGCCGGAGCACCGTGCATCTACGGGTCGTTCCTGACGAACATCGACATGCAGTCCGGCAGTCCTGCCTTCGGCACCCCGGAGTCAGCGATGGGCATCCTGGCCAGCGCCCAGATGGCCAGGCATTACAAGCTGCCATTCCGGGGCGGAGGGGCGCTGACCTCGTCGAAGGGCCCGGACGCGCAGGCGGCCTACGAATCGCTGATGTGCATGTGGCCGACGGTACTCGGCGGCGTGCACTTTGTCCTGCACGCAGCCGGCTGGCTGGAATCCGCGCTACTGGCCTCGTACGAAAAATTCATCATCGATGTTGAGGCGCTCCGGATGTTCGAGTGGATCCTGAGTCGGGGCATCCCCTTCGATGACGAAGGGTTCGCCATGGACGGCATCCGCGAGGTCGGCCCGGGTGGGCATCATCTCGGCTCCGAGCACACCATGCGGCACTACCGGACCGGCTTCTACCGACCCTGGATCTCCTCCACCGAGAACTTCGACCGCTGGCAGCGGAACGGCTCGCGGACCGCCGATCGGGTGGCGAATGAGAAATGGAAGCAGCTGCTCAGGGACTACGCCGACCCCGGCATCGATTCGGGGGTGGATGAACAGCTCCAGGCGTTCATCGAGGTCCGCAAGGACGCCATCCTGCATGCCCGGGTCTGAACGCCTGCCGGACCGGGCCCGGGTGGTCATCATCGGCGCCGGGATCGTCGGCTGTAGCGCCGCCTATCACCTCACCCGGCTCGGCTGGCGCGATGTCGTCGTGATCGACCAGGGACCGCTGTTCCGCGCGGGGGGTTCGACCTCGCACGCGCCGGGGCTGGTGTTTCAGAACAATGTCGCGCGCACCACCTGCCGGTTCGCGATCGACACGGTGGAGACCTACCGCAACCTCCAGCTCGACGGCGAGCCCGTCTACTGGGAGGTGGGCAGCCTCGAGGTGGCCGCAACTCCGGAACGGTGGGAGGAGCTCAAACGCAAGCATGGCCACGCGACCTCCTGGGGGCTCAAGACCCGTCTGATCGGCCCCGATGAAATCAGCCGCCTGGTGCCGATCATGCGCACCGATCACCTGCACGGCGCGATTCATGTACCGAGCGATGGGACCGTGAGGGCGGTCCAGGCATCGGAAGCCCTGGCCCGTGTGGCTGAGGAGGCGGGAGCTCGATTTCTTGCCCGCACGCGCCTGACCGGCATCGACGTCAAGCAGGGGCGCGTCACCGGCGTGGAGACGGATCGGGGCCGCATCGTAACGGAGCACGTCCTCAGCGCCGCCGGCATCTGGGGCCCGGTCATCGGCCGCATGGCCGGCGTGCCAATCCCCCTTCAGCCACTGCAGCACCTGATCGGCATCACCGATCCCCTGCCCGAGCTGTCGGGCGAGACCGGCTGGCAATCCATGCCCATCGTTCGCCATCAGGATCGCTCGATGTATTTCCGCCAGGATTACCGCCGCTACGTGATCGGTGCTTACCGGCACGAACCCGTCCTGGTTGATCCTCAGGAGCTTCGCTCGAGCTGGGACGACGGCCTGATGCCGTCCTGCGCGCCGTTCCGCGACGACCTCTTCGCCCCCTCGATGGCTTATGCGTCGGAGCTCTACCCCCCGCTCGAGTCGGCGGAGCTGGTGGAGAAGATCAACGGCATGTTCTCGTTCACGCCGGACGGGCATTCCCTGATCGGCGAGTCGCTCGATGTGCGCGGCTTCTGGGCTTGCGAGGCCGTCTGGATCACCCACGGCGTGGGGGCGGCCCGCGCCGTGGCCGAGTTGATGGTGGAGGGTGTCCCGGATCTCGACCTTCGCGAAGAAGATCTCAACCGGTTCTACCCACATGCGTTCACCCGCTCGTATCTGCGCGCCCGTGGAGCCCAGAACTATCGCGAGGTGTACGACATCATCCACCCGTTGCAGCCGATGGAAACGCCGCGCAAACTCCGCCTGACGCCCTTTTACGAACGGGAGCAGGCGCTGGGCGCGATGTTCCTCGAGGGTGCGGGCTGGGAGCGGCCCCAGTGGTATGAGGGCAATAGCCCCCCACCCCGACCCTCCCCCACAAGGGGGGAGGGAGATTTCGTACCGAACTTCCCCACAAGGGGGGAGGGAGATTCGGCGAGGGCTATCCCAGGCCGTTCCGAATGGGCGGCCCGGTTCTGGTCACCGATCCAGGCTGCCGAGCATCGAGCGGCGCGCGAGCGCGTCGTGCTCTTCGACGCGACGCCCTTTAAGAAGATCGAGGTGTCGGGGCCGGGGGCGCTTACCTATCTGCAGCGGATGGCGGCAAACCAGATGGACCACCCGGCCGGCAAGGTGACGTACACCGCGATGCTCAACGAGCGCGGCGGCATCATGACCGACCTGACAGTCACCCGCGTGGACGACGACCGGTTCTGGATCGTTACCGGGGGCGGCGTTGGGATGCACGACCTCGCCTGGATGCGTCGCCACCTGCCCGACGATTCCAGTGTCCACCTGAAAGACCTGACCTCGGGCTGGTGCTGCATCGGCGTCTGGGGCCCCCGGGCACGCGATCTCGTGCAGCCGTTGAGCCAGGAGGACGTTTCGAACGCGGCGTTTCCCTATCTCACCGCCCGCTCGCTAACGATTGGCAGCGTTCCCACCTATGCGATTCGGATTTCATATGTCGGTGAGCTGGGCTGGGAGCTCTATACGCCGACGGAATACGGGTTGCGTCTCTGGGACATCCTGTGGAAGGCGGGTGAGGCGCTCGGGGTGGCAGCGCTCGGGGGTGGGGCCTTCGACTCGCTCCGGCTGGAGAAGGGATATCGGTTATGGGGCGCCGACATCCACAGCGAGCACAACCCCTATGAGGCAGGCCTGGGCTTTGCCGTCCGTCTCAACAAAGGCGCCTTCATCGGTCGTGACGCGCTGCTGCGGATCAAGGAACAGGGCATCACTCGGAAGCTGGCATGCATGACGTTCGATGACCCGGCGGTCGCGGTGCTCGGAAAAGAACCAATCTTCCAGTCACCCTCCCCCGCTGGGGGAGGACACGGTGGAGGCGTGCTTGGTTACGTGACCAGCGCGAATTTCGGTTACACGGTGGGAAAGAGCATCATCTATGGTTACCTGCCACTGGACGGCGCCGAGGAGGGGTCGAGCGTCGAGGTCCAGTACTTCGGCCGGCGCTACCCGGCCAGCGTCGTCAAGGAGCCGTTGTACGACGCGCAGATGACAAGGCTCAAAGAGCTGCCGGTGCTGGCAGGCTCGGGAGGAGCACGATGAAGGTTGTCGAAAAAACCCCGGCGCTGAAGATGTTCGTGGGTGGCCGCTGGGTCGACTCCGAGAGCCAGGCCACCTTCGAAGCGGTAAGCCCCGCGACCGGCGAGGTGATCGCCACGCTGCCGAAAGGCACCCGGGCTGATGCGGCGCTCGCCGTCGAGGCGGCGCATCGGGGGCGGGCGGCCATGGCCGGGCTCGGCGCCTTCGAGCGGGCGGCCCTGCTGCACCGGGTGGCCGACGTCATGGACCGGCGGCGCGAGGAGCTGGCCCGATGGCTGAGCCTCGATCAGGGGAAGCCGTACAAGGCGGAAGCGCTGGGAGAAGTCGGGGAAGCCGTCGAGTATTTCCGGATCGCCGCCGAAGACATCAAACGACTGGAGACCAATGTCATCCCGTCGATGGCGCGCAACAAGCTCGTGTTTACGCTGAGGGTTCCCCGCGGCGTGTACGGTGTGATCACCCCCTGGAACTGGCCGCTGACGATGGCCACGGAGCTCATCGCCCCGGCACTCGCCGGTGGCAATAGTGTGGTCTGGGCACCGGCCACCTCGACGTCGGCCATCAGCGTGAAGTTGATGGAGTGCCTGACGGAGGCGGACCTCCCGGCGGGCGCCCTGAATCTGGTCACAGGCCCCGGCTCGGTGGTGGGCGATGAGATCGCCGGCCATCCGCTGGTCGCCGGCGTGGGCTTCGTCGGCTCGACCGAAACCGGCCGATCGGTCGCCCGGCGGGCTGCCGGCAAGCATGTGATGCTGGAGCTGGGCGGCAACGGCCCCATCGTGATCTTCGATGATGCGGACCTCGGCCGGGCCGCGGAAGGAACGATCACCGGCTGCTTCCTGTGCGCCGGGCAGAGTTGCACGGCTGGGGAGCGCATCCTGGTTCAGCGCGGGATTCAGGACGCGTTCCTGGCGCGACTGACGGCGGCAATGACCACGATCAGGCTGGGCGATCCGTTCGACGACGGCACCACGATGGGTCCGCTCAACAACGAAGGCGTCGCCCAGAAGATGGACGAGCATGTGCGAGACGCGGTCGACCGCGGCGCGACCGTGGTCCAGGGCGGGCGGCGGGCCGATGGATATCCAACCCGCCTTTATTACGAAGCCACGGTGCTGCGCAACGTGTCGCCGGCGATGCGGGTCAGCCGCGAGGAGACGTTTGGCCCGATCGCTCCCTTGATTCCGTTCGCTGACGAGACGGACGCCCTTGCCATCGCGAATGACTCACCCTACGGCCTGCTGGGCTCCGTCTACACCCGGGATATCGATCGCGCGCTGCGCTTCGCCCAGCGGCTCGAGACCGGCTGGGTCAACGTGAACGAGTCATCCAACTACTGGGAGGCTCACATCCCCTTCGGCGGCCGCGCGGGCAAGGAGAGCGGGATCGGCCGGGTGGGCGGCCACCGGGCGATCGAGCAGATGACGGATCTGAAGACCATCATCGTCGACGTGCAGGAGGCCTCAGCTGGCGGCTAACGTCAACGTCCCCGTCAGCGACGTCATCGCCGAGGCGCAGCGGATTGCGGCGGCCGCGCAACAGGCCAACGTTCCGGTCAAGTTGGTGGGCGGCGCGGCCGTCAACCTGCATTCGCCCAGCGCCCGACAACCGCCACTGAAGCGCCGATATGGGGACCTCGACTTCGTCGCGGCTTCGAAACAGCAGCCATCCGTGCAGCGGCTGTTCGAGTCGCTTGGCTACCAGGGCGACCGCCGATTCAACACCCTCAACGGGCACCAGCGACTGCTCTATCTCGACAGTCTGAACGGTCGACAGATCGACATCTTCATCGACCGGATGAAGATGTGTCATGTCATCGAACTGGGAGGCCGTCTCAGCCACGACGGTCCGACGCTCACCCCGGCCGATCTTTTGCTCAGTAAGCTGCAGGTCTACGAGGTCAACATGAAGGACCTCGTCGATACCATCGCGCTGCTGCTCGATCATCCCATCGCCGACCACGACGACGACGCGATGAACGCGGCCTATCTCGCCCGACTCACCTCTGAAGACTGGGGTCTGTACCGAACGCTGCAGATCAACATCGAGCGCGTCCGCGGTGCCGCCACCGAGCTCGCCGTGGACGCCGGCCGCGTCAATCAACGCCTTGATCAGCTGTGGGAGCGGATCGAGATGCAGCCGAAGTCACTCAAGTGGAAGTTGCGGGCGAGGATCGGCGACCGGATCAGCTGGTACGAGTTACCGGAGGAGGTTCGCCAGCCGTACCAGCGGGACTAGAACCTAACCCGTTATTGACAGCCGTCCGCGACATCTCTAGTGTGAACGGCAGGTAGGCGGCATCGTTCATCCGTGAAGGGGACCCACATGGCCACGATCAAGCATCCCGTCGAAGATACGATCCGGGTTTTGTTCATCGAGGACGATCCGGCGGTTGCCGAGATGTACAAGCTCAAGCTTGAACTCGATGGCTATCAGGTGAAGGTGGTCTCGAACGACGACCAGGTGATGCAGGAGGCGGCTGCGCTTCGGCCGGACATGATCTTCCTCGACCTGCGGTTGGGTGAAGAGCTCGGCTTTGCCACGTTGCAACGCATTCGCGCCACAGACGGTACTCGGAATCTTCCGGTGATCATCCTGTCGAGCCGTGCGGTGAACGAGATGGCCGGTCGCGGCTTCAAGGCTGATGTGATGGATTACGTGGTGCGAGCCGACCCCGGTCCAAGCGGTTTGACCTGGAACATCGACGACTGGGCCCGGATGGCGGCGAGCTAGGACAGCGCCACCGGGCGATCACGCGACCCGCTGTCGCTTGTCGACGTACATCGAGCGGTCGGCAGCCGCCAGCAATCCGTCTGCGGTGGTGGCATCCGCGGGAAACGAGGCCGTGCCGATCGATACCGAGATAGCGCCGGCCGGGTCGTCCGCATCGCGCAGCGTGCCACCAACCCGGCGCGCGAGCGACACCGCGCCTACCTGATCCATTCCCGGCATCAGGAGGACGAACTCATCGCCGCCCCACCGGGTGACGACGTCCGTTTCGCGCAGGTGAGCGGTAAGGACCGACGCCACGCGCTTCAGCACGGCGTCGCCGGCCGCGTGACCGCGGGCGTCATTCACCTGCTTGAGCCCATCAACGTCGAGCATGATCACGGAGAACGGCTCGGGGAGTGCGGCACCCAGCCGGACTTCGAGCGCCTGTTCGAAGGCGCGTCGATTCGAAAGCCCGGTCAGTGGGTCGGTCCGGGCCGTGGCGGCCAGGCGCTCGATCAGCCGCGCGTTGGAGATCGAGACGGCAGCCTGGTTCGCCAGGATGGTCAGCAACCGCAGGTGATCGCCGTTGTACTGATGCAGGCCGACCTTGACGTTGACGATGACCCCGATCAGGTGGTCCTCGAAGATGACCGGAACGGCGAGCATGGACTCGTCGGTTTCGGTGGTGCTCGGGATGTGGACCGCCTTCGGATGGCGCTCCGTGTCGCCAACCAGCGCCCCCTGTTTGGTTTCGGCTACCCAGCCGGTGATTCCCTGGCCGACCTCGATGGCTAGCGTTTCGGCGGTGACACCGTCGTACTCCGACCGCCGGGTATCGCTGAAATAAACCGGCCTCAGCGTTTGCCGGTCGTCTTCGAGCAGGTAGATGCGGCACTGGTCGTAGGGCAGCAGGGTCGTGATCGCCTGGCCGATGGTCTCGGAGATCTCCGGAACGCTGCCGATATTGGCGAGGCGCGCGCCGAGCTGCTGGATGGCGTCGAGATGCTGGGTCCAGGAGTGGGCCTCCGGCAGTCGCTTGTCCTCGTGGGCGGCACTGTGGGCGGTGCCGCTGACGGTGGCCTCCCCGGACGCGATCACCGCGAGCAGCGCCTCCGCCACCCGCGGGTCGAATTGCTGGCCGGCCTGGGCGGCAATTTCCTTGAGGATCCATTCGCGCGGCCGGGCACGCCGGTACGGCCGGTCGCTCGACATCGCCTGGAAAGCATCGCAGGCATGGATGACGCGAGCCTCGATGGGGATCGCCTCAGCCTTGAGCCCATCCGGGTAGCCGTGACCGTCCCAGCGCTCGTGTTCAGCGCGCACGATCGGGCGGATGCGGCTGAGGAAGGGCACTGAGGCGACGATGCGCTCGCCGATCACCGGATGCTCCCGCATGATGGCG
>Ga0066652_100000856_pt1 | contig 15081 bp, 10 predicted proteins | sample GraSoiAngelo_101_FD_71413 | JGI IMG/M metagenome (GOLD analysis project Ga0066652, IMG submission 71413) | Grasslands soil microbial communities from the Angelo Coastal Reserve, California, USA - 14_0903_02_30cm | ecosystem: Environmental > Terrestrial > Soil > Grasslands | place: USA...
TGTTGATCACGTCGCTGCTGCCCGAATGGAATTATTTTTCCGCCCCGCTTTTTATCAATACGATCCTCCTGTTGATATTATCCGGGCTGTTCCGCATATACAACCAGCAGAATGCAAAAGGCACCATCTTCAATATCGGTCTTGCACTCGGCGTTGCTGGTTTCCTATTCGTTTCTTCACTGACATTTATTATCTGGATATTCCTGGCGCTTGCCGTCATGCGGCCGTTTCGGTTAAATGAATGGTTGCTTTGCATACTTGGGATCACCACACCTTTTTATTTTTATGCGATCTATATTTTTATAAAAGGAAAATGGAGTTGGGAATCGTTCCTGCCTCATATCAGTATTGGCGTGCCCTCGCTGGAACAAACAGCCTGGTTGGCGGCGAGCGTTTTTCTATTGATGGTCCCCTTCCTGATAGGAGGATATTACGTGCAGGACAGCCTGCGTAAAATGTTGATCAACGTAAGGAAGGGCTGGAGTCTTTTACTATTGTACCTGTTTACCGCCCTGCTTCTCCCATTTGTAAATACCAGTGATACTTTTGAGAACTGGGTAATGGCGATGGTGCCCCTGGCTGCTTTTCATGCCAGCGCTTACCTGTATCCTACCTGGCGCGTGTTCCCGCTCGTGTTTTTCTGGATCTCAGTGGCTTTTGTAATTGCTTACCAGTATTATGGTCCTGGCTGGGCACCGGTTTAATGATTTAATAAAATGTTTTACACATTTAAGAACAGGTAAAGGGAGGGCTATAACCGGCAATTTTCTATTTGTATCTTTGCTTCAACAAAAATTTTACGATGAAATTTGGAGTGGTGGTTTTCCCGGGTTCCAACTGCGACAGGGATATGTATGATGCTCTATCTGCAGATCTCCAGCAGGATGTTTCCATGCTTTGGCACAAAGACAGGGACCTTAGCCAATTCAGCACGGAAGATTGCATTATTCTGCCCGGAGGATTTTCTTATGGTGACTACTTGCGTTGTGGCGCTATCGCAAGATTCAGCCCGATGATGCAAAGCGTTGTGGAGTTTGCAAACGCTGGCGGAAAAGTGCTGGGAGTATGCAATGGCTTCCAGATATTATGTGAATCGGGTATGTTGCCCGGTGCCTTATTGAGGAATGCCAACCAGCAATTCGTCTGCAAGAATGTTTTTATTAAAGACTCTGAAGAGAATATTTTCAAGATACCGGTAGCTCATGGTGAAGGTCGCTACTATGCTGATGAGCAGACCCTGGATGAGCTGCAGGATAATGACCAGGTTATCTATAGCTATTGCGACGAGAGCGGCCGGATCACCGGGGAAGCCAATCCCAACGGTGCCGCAAGGAATATTGCCGGCATCTGCAACAAAAACCGCAATGTATTTGGAATGATGCCGCACCCGGAAAGAGCCTGTTCCCTCGTTTTGGGCAATACCGATGGAAGAGCGATCATCAAAAATTTATTGATGTCGGAACAACTTGTAAACCACTGAGACCCATCGCGAAAAGATAATTAGCATTCTTTTGTCAAAATTCTTTCAGTTATAAAGGAAGCGGTATCTATTTTTGATCTATAATATATTAAGAGTGAAAAAATACCTGATCATTGCACTGGGATTTATGATGGCAACAGCCGCAAAAGCTCAAATGCCTACGCCAGTAAGTTGGACCTATACCGCCACAAAAACCTCTGATAAAACCTACGAGATCCGGATAACGGCGACGATGCAATCCGGCTGGCACTTATATTCGCAGACACAGCCCTCTGATGCGATTATAATACCGACCAAGATCACGTTCAATAAAAATCCTTTGCTGAAACTGGATGGTAATATCCGGGAAGAGGGTAAACTGGAAAAATTCAGGGATGAGAAGGTTGATATTTCCGCCAACCAGTATTCTTCCAAAGTCGAATTTGTACAGGTTATAAAGATGAAGGCCGCGGCTAAAACAAATGTGAGTGGTACCGTCCGGTTCCAGACCTGCAACGATGAAAAATGCCTTCCTGCAAAAACTGTTACATTCAGTATAGCTTTATAAGGCAAATTGAATATTTTTGAATAATGGTAACGGGTTCCTTTATGAACTCGTTTCTTTTTTAAAGAACATTCATGATGAATAAACTTCCCAGGCCGGTTGCTTTGATCACCGCGATCGTTGTTTTTCATCTACATCTTTTTTCCCAGGATACAGCCTCTTTTCCATGGAAAGTGACCAGCAAAAAAACCGGGGATGCCAGCTACGACCTTATATTTTCAACACAGCCTGTTCGTGGCTGGTTGTTGTATGCTCCCAGCCAACTGTCACCTGAACTAGAGATAACAACTGAACTCCGATTAAATGATTCTTCCATCTTCCACGGCGCGAAGTTTTCTGAAATAGCGAAGCCCAAAACATTTTCAAATACACTCTGGGGTGCTGTCAAAGGATATGATTCGGCTGCAAGCTGGTCCATTAATATTCAATTCAAGGATAAGGACAGCGTACCGGCACGCTTACCGGGTAAGTTATTATATACTTACGGACGGGAACCTAATCTTTACTATCCAAACACCGAATTTCCTTTTATTGTAGAACTGGAAGGCGGGATCACATCCGATACGACCGTAAAGATTTCATCGATTGATATCAGGCACCCGGTCAACAATTGTGGTGACGATGAAGTAAAGGATAAAAGTTTATTGGGGATTTTCCTGTTGGGATTGATTGGAGGTTTTATTGCCCTGATCACTCCCTGCGTTTTCCCGATGATCCCGCTGACAGTTTCTTTCTTTACCAGGCAGGGCCAGGACAGGAAGAAGGGAATCTTCAAAGCCGTCATGTATGGGTTTTTCATTTTCCTGATCTATGTCCTGTTAAGTATTCCTTTTCACTTGTTCAATGCCTCTCCGCAGATACTAAATAACATTTCGACCAATGTATGGCTGAATCTTTTCTTTTTTGCCGTTTTCATTTTGTTTGCTATTTCTTTCTTTGGTTTTTTCGAGATTACTCTCCCCGGTGCGCTGGCCAACACAGCTGATTCAAGGTCGGGTTTGGGATTGGGAGGTATTTTTTTCATGGCGTTTACCCTGGCCATCGTTTCCTTTTCATGCACCGGACCTATACTGGGCTCCCTGTTAGTAGGTGCAATCAGCGGCAGTGGAGGGCCGCTTGAACTTTCATTTGGCATGGGTGGTTTTGGACTGGGGCTGGCTTTACCATTTGCAATTTTCGCTGTCTTTCCTAACTGGCTTCAGGCAATACCAAAGTCAGGTGGCTGGTTGAACTCGGTGAAAGTAGTATTGGGTTTCCTGGAGCTGGCAATGGCTATTAAATTTTTATCCAATGCCGACCTTGTAAAACAATGGGGACTTGTAAAAAGAGAGATCTTTATTGGGACCTGGTGTGTTATTGGTATAGCGATCGTTTTATACCTGTCTGGAAGGATCAGGTTTCCGCATGATTCTCCTGTTAGGAAATTCTCAAAAGGAAGAATTGCATTTATTGGACTGTTTACCTTGGCCACTTTATATCTTATCCCCGGGGTGACGAATAGTAAATGGGCGAATCTTCATCTCATCAGCGGCTTCCCGCCGCCATTATGTTATAGCGTTTACAAAAACCCGGTGAATTGCAAACGCGGTTTTGAACCTTTGCGGGATTACAAGGAGGCACTTAAAAGGGCAAGGGCTGAGAACAAGCCTGTTTTAATAGATTTCACCGGCTGGGCCTGTGTCAACTGCCGGCGAATGGAAGAAGCGGTATGGACCGACCCCATTGTAGACAGCTTTATGCGGAAGAAATACGTGGTGGTCTCATTATACGTTGATGAAGGCAGGAACCTCCCGGTGCCGGAACAGATCACATTTACCACGTCCGCAGGGAAACAGGAATCGATCGTAACGGTAGGAGATAAGTGGGCTAATTTCCAGATAGAAAATTTTCATGCTACGACGCAACCGCAGTATGCAATCGTAAGCCCGGATCAAAAGGCATTGACCAAAACAAAAGCTTACACACCTGACCCGGATAAATTTGCGGAATGGTTACAGTGCGGGCTGGACGCGTTTGGAAAGGTAAAAAGTAGTAAGTGATAAGCCTGCCTGCCGGTAGGCAGGTAATAAAAAAAACCGCCGGTCAACCAAGTCCAGCGGTTCAATTTGGTGTCATTCTGTATCAGCCTTCCCAAGTTTGGCAAGCAAACCGAAAAATCGAAAGGATTTTTCAACTCCGGTCGGAGATAGAGAATGACAATAATTTATCTCGTTTAAAGAGCAATTTGTTTTTGGATCATCAGCTTCCTGAGGTTGATCAGACCGTAACGCATACGACCCAGAGCTGTATTGATGCTGCAATTTGTAACAGCGGCAATTTCCTTAAAGCTCATGTCTGCATAATGACGCAGGATGATCACTTCACGTTGGTCCTCAGGCAGGCGTTCAAGCATTTGCCGTACGCGGTCATGGCTTTGTCTCTTCATCATCACCGTTTCGGCGCTGTCGTCAGCAAAATTAAGGACCTCGAAAATGTCTTTATCTTCCCCATTACGGATAGTGGGAGTGCGTTTTACCTTACGGAAATGGTCCACGCAAAGGTTATGAGCGATTCGCATGGCCCAGGGAAGGAATTTGCCTTCCTCGGTATATCGGCCGCTGCGCATAGTATCGATAATGCGGATAAAGACGTCCTGGAAAATGTCTTCTGCCAGGTATTTGTCTTTGACAAGAAAGAGGATAGATGTATATAATTTATCCTTATGGCGAAGCACAAGGGCTTCAAGGGCTTCCAGGTTTCCATCCGTAAACAGATGGATCAGCTCATGGTCGGTTTTCTTGTTAAAAGCTTTCATACTCCTACAGGTTGTTTAGGTGTGTTCAAAACGGATTGGCTGCGTAAACAATAATCGGTTAAAAAAAAGTAGAAGTATTATGCGATAGGCGGGAAGTATTTTGAGTGTTTCATTTTTCGGATATTGTGAAATAAAAATAGTTCTTTTCACGAAATCGTCAAACGAATTGCTTTTGAAATTGTATTTAATACTGTCAAAGAAATGTTAATCATCTTGTCTTAAATTTAAGATGGATAAGGCTTTACATTTGCAGCGCAGATAATGGAAAAAACTATAAAAGGGAAAAATCCCGCTAAAGCTTCGACCGTAAATTCCACAGATAACATCCTGATCAGGGGGGCGAGGGTACACAACCTGAAGAACATAACCGTAAACATACCACGTAATAAGCTCGTGGTTGTGACCGGTGTTTCGGGTTCAGGTAAGTCCTCACTTACCATCGATACCCTGTACGCGGAAGGCCAGCGGCGCTACGCGGAAAGCCTTAGTGCCTATGCGCGCCAGTTCCTCAACCGGATGAATAAGCCGGATGTCGACTATATCAAAGGACTTTGCCCGGCCATCGCGATCGAGCAAAAAGTGATCACGAGGACCCCCAGAAGCACAGTGGGCAGCATGACCGAGATATATGACTACCTCCGGTTGCTTTTTGCCCGGATCGGCAAAACCATTTCCCCGGTTTCCGGGAAAGAGGTTAAAAAAGATGATGTAACCGACGTAGTTACAGCGATCAAAGCTCTTAATACGGACGATAAAGTATTTATCCTTGCCAATTTTAAACAGCACAGGAACCGTGATGTTAGAGAAGAACTGAATATACTGGCGCAAAAAGGATTTAGCAGAACGGTCTCCCCCAACCCCTCCAAGGGAGGGGCTTTAGAACCCTACAGGATTGAAGAGCTACTTGAGTTGAGCGATAAAGAACTGAAGACAAAAAAAATCTCCCACATACTCGTCGACCGGATTGTGGTAAAAGATTTCACCGAAGATGATATACATCGCATTTCAGATTCTGTGGGAACTGCTTTCTATGAAGGAGAAGGAGATGTTTACCTGGATGTGCAGTCAGCCGGCTCAACCCCCGATAGCTATCGGGACACTACTCACTCACTAATTCATTTCAACAACCGTTTCGAGGCTGATGGTATACAGTTCGAAGAACCGGTCCCGAATTTATTTTCTTTCAATAACCCTTTTGGTGCCTGTCCTACCTGCGAGGGATTCAGCCAGGTTCTCGGAATCGATAGCGAGCTCGTTATTCCCGACAAAAGATTGAGTGTATATGATGGTGCAATTGCCCCCTGGAAAGGCGAAAAACTTGGATTGTGGAGAGAGCGTTTTATCAAAGGAGCAAAAAAGTTCAATTTTCCCGTACATAAAGCAATAGCCGATCTTACCGAAAAACAATATCAAACCTTATGGGAAGGAAATGAGCATGTGGACGGCATTAATGATTTTTTTAAGGAAGTAGAGCAAAACCTCTACAAGGTCCAGTATCGTGTATTGTTAAGCCGTTACCGGGGAAGAACTGCATGCCCGGAATGCAAGGGTTTCCGGTTGAGGAAGGAAGCGTTATATGTGAAGATAAATGGGAAGCATATTGGTGAACTGGGCGAAATGCCGGTGAAATATCTGAAGACCTGGTTTGATGAGCTTGATAAAAGCTTAAGCGATCATGACAAGCAGATCGCCAAAAGAATCCTGATCGAGATCCATAACCGCATATATACATTAATGAGTGTGGGGCTCGGCTACCTGACCCTGAACAGACTGGCTAATTCGTTGAGTGGGGGAGAAAGTCAACGCATACAGTTGACTCGCAGCCTTGGAAGCAACCTTACCAACTCACTCTATATCCTGGATGAGCCTTCTATTGGGCTGCATTCAAGGGATACGCAAAACCTGATAAGAGTATTAAAGGAACTCCGCGACCTGGGTAATACCGTGGTTGTGGTAGAACATGATGAAATGATGATGCGTGAAGCAGATCATATCATTGACATGGGACCGTTAGCCTCTCACCTGGGAGGCGAAGTGATCGCTGAAGGCGATTATGACGATATTATCAATAACCCTCAAAGCCTTACCGGCAAATACCTCAATGGTGATTTAAAAATAGATCCGCCAAAAATTGCCCGCAAATGGAACCGCTCTATAAAGATTGAAGGAGCAAGACAGCATAACCTGAATGATATCACGGTGGAATTTCCATTGAATGTACTTTGTGTTGTTAGCGGCGTAAGTGGTAGTGGTAAGACAACATTGGTAAGACAGATTTTATATCCGGCGCTTCGCAAAATCAAAGGAGAGTTTGGCGATAAAGTAGGTTTTCATAAAGCAATCACCGGGGATATAGATACCATCGGGCAGATTGAGATGGTGGATCAGAACCCGATAGGTAAGTCGTCACGGAGTAATCCTGTTACCTATATTAAAGCCTATGATGAAATCCGGGACTTGTTTGCAAAGCAACCGCTCAGCAAGATGCGGGGCTATCAGCCCAAGCACTTCTCTTTTAATGTCGACGGTGGAAGATGTGACACCTGCAAAGGAGAAGGTGAACAGGTAGTCGAAATGCAATTCCTGGCAGATGTACATCTTGTTTGTGAATCCTGCGGTGGCAAAAGGTTCAAGGAAGAGGTGCTGGAAGTAAAATACAGGGATAAGAACATTGCCGATGTACTCGAAATGAGCGTGGACGAAGCGATAGATTTTTTTTATGAAGAAAGAAATCTCACGCGGGCTATTCAGCCCTTAAGCGACGTAGGATTGGGTTACGTGAAACTGGGTCAATCTTCGGATACACTATCCGGAGGCGAGGCGCAGAGAGTCAAACTGGCATCCTTCCTGGGCAAAGGGAAAAGTTCCGATAAGGTGCTTTTCATCTTTGATGAACCTACTACTGGCCTGCATTTTCATGATATCAAAAAACTGTTAGCTTCATTTAATGCTTTAATAGAGCAAGGCCATTCAATAATCGTTATTGAGCATAATACAGATGTGATCCGGAGTGCCGACTGGTTAATTGACCTGGGGCCCGAAGCCGGCGATGGCGGAGGGAATGTGGTATATGCTGGCAAACCGGAAGGAATCAGGAAAGTGAAATCGAGCCATACTTCTGAATTTGTATAGGATAATTAATGCTCAAATTGCGTGGGCAATACGGCTGTACCGGTAAACATCGCCTTTATAAATTGATCATGATGATTAATCGTAGTAATACGAAAAACAGCCAAAATTTTTCCTCTTAAAGCTTGTATTATTTATAAAACAGCTATACGTTTGCTGCCAATTACACCTCGATGGTGTGAACTCCTCCAATTTCTCTCTGAAATCCGTACCAAATCCACAACACAGTTTAATAAAGTGATTCCCTGCCGGGAATAGCCACTTGTTTATTTGTTTTCCCCGGAAGACCACCCGATCCTTTCTAAAGCCTACAATCCAGCCTGGTTAACCACCGAACCTGTTAACTATTATCTGTTTTATAAAAAACTACTCAATCAGGCTTTATGAAAAAATTTTACTCACTATTGTTAATCGTCTTCATGGCTGCCACCCAGGCCATTGCAGGACCAATCATTTCTAATGCTGTTACGGGCAACTGGAACGCAACTACCAGTTGGGCAGGTGGCGTGGTTCCGGGCCCTGGTGACGATGCGATCATCGTTCCAGGCGCCAACATTACAGTAACTGCCGATGCAACAGTAAGCTCTATCAGTTTTAGCGGAACGGCTGCAACAGCCAGGACCCTGATGGTGAATGCCGGCGTTATTCTCACTGTGAACAACGGCATCACACTTGACAATGCAATTGCAAATAATACGACATGTGCTATTGCTGGTGCTGGAACAATTAAGTGCGCTTCTTTGAAAATTGGAGGTACGGTAACAACTGGGTTTACTGCCGACCGCACTGTTTCTTTTAGTTCATCAATTGCCACTTTGAATATTGGGGGGGACCTTACCGTGAGAAGTGAAGATGAAATTTCTAACCAACACAACTCAACCTTCACACACATATCCGGGACTATTAACGTTACCGGGAACCTGGTACTGGATGCAGAAAATGATGGATCAGCTTCCAGCACAACTTGTACGTATACGATGAATGGCGGCGGTGCCGAAACAGGCATTCTGGATATTGCAGGTGCAGCAGCTATTTCAATTCCGGGAACAGGTACAGCAACATTTACGGCTGATGGTACTGCTGCAACCGTGATTTATTCAGGCGGTGCGCAGACTGTAAGAAATGTAACTTATACCAATCTTACTCTTTCAGGCAACGGCACCAAGACGATGACCGGTGTCAGCAGTGTTACAGGCAATATGACTATGAATGGGACAGTAGCCGCAACAACTGCAGCTGCTTTTACTGTTGGTAAAGACCTGACAATTGGAAGCGGAACAACGCTGACCATTGCCGGTTTTAGTTTTGATGTAAGCGGTAACACATCTATCAGCGGTACTTTGATCAGTAATAGTACAACAGGTAGTAAGTCGTTTGATAACCTTTCAATTAACAACGGTGGGCTATTTAATTCTACCGCGAACGAAAATTATTCTTTTACCGGTGATCTGCAAGTGGATGGAACAGGCAGCATTAATTCGGGCACAGGAATGTGGACATTCTCAGGCAACGGTATATTGAGTGGCACAGGTTCAGCTACGATAACCAACGCATCTTTCGTAACAGATTATACAAATAATGGGACGTATACGTTCGGAAATTTGGATGTAACAGGTCCTGGTGCAGTAACCCTTCTGAATAATAAAACGATCACTGTTACAGCTACGCTGGCTGGAAATGATAATTTTGACCAGGGAATAAACAGCTTGCTGAATTTTGGCGGTGCATCGATAGCCATCAGCGGATTTACGGCTTCAGCGTCTAACAATACAGTTAATTACACGGCAGCTGCACAAACAATAAGAGGTGTTGCCTATCAGAATCTGACCTTATCAGGAAGCAATACAAAAACATTAGGTAATAATACCACCGTCAATGCAACTCTGTCCATGAAGGGTACAGCTGCATTGGCGTTGGGAGGAAATACATTGACCTACGGCGCTTCTTCGACGCTGGAGTATGCCGGCTCAACAGCGCAGACGACCACCGCAGTTGAATTCAAAACACCCGGAGGTCCAACCAACCTGACAATAAACAATAGTAATGGAGTTAGTTTGCATGCATCACGCATGATACCCGGTGTTGTAACATTCATCAATGGAGTATTAACTACTTCTGCCCCGAACCTCATTATTGTTGGTTCTTCCGGTAGCGTGACTGGCGCCTCTGATGCTTCGTTCGTTGATGGCCCTGTTAAAAAAATCGGTTCGGGCGGTTTTACTTTCCCTGTTGGTAAAACAGGGGTGGGTTATATGAAGATCGAAATTACAAACGTGACAGGTGCTACCACCGAGTTTACAGCTCAATACGTTCGCGCCAGCGCCATTACAACTTTCGGCACAACAGGTCTTGCAACTATCGGTTTGCAGGGAGTAAGCAATTGTGAATATTGGACATTAGACAGGGCAGTGACTACATCGTCTGCTGATATTACGATGTATTGGAACGCACACAGTCCCTGTGGAGGTTCTTATCTGTCAGACCCTTTGTTTGGAATTCGTATCGCGCATTATAACATTACCAGCTCACAATGGGATGCTCATGGTGGCGGTTCGCCTACAGGAAATGCTTCTTCAGGTTCAATCACCTGGGCTGGGGTTTCAAACTTTAGTCCTTTTGCACTGGCAGCTTTAGTAGGTTCACAAAGCAGCCTGCCTGTTGTATTAAGCAATGTGAAAGGCTATGAAAACAACCAGGGTATTCAAATTGATTGGAGCAATCTTACAGAAAAGGACCTGGTAAGTTACGTAGTTGAGCGTTCAACAAATGGGGTAAGCTTTACTCCGATCAATGAGCAATCACCCAGGAGCAACAATAACGATAAGCAAAGCTATTCAGCTTTCGATGCAACACCTGTAGCAGGTGCTAACTATTACCGCATCAGAGTCCTTGAGCTCAGCGGTAAAGTAGTTTATAGCAAGATTATCAGGGTAGATATTGGTAAGATGACTGCTGCCTTTTCTCTGTATCCTAACCCGGTTAGGGGCAACGTGCTGTCTGTTTCTGTCAATAACAGGCAGGGGCAGTATTCACTGAAAGTATCGAATGCCAATGGACAGGAAATCTATAGCAGGAAAATAGTTCACCAGGGTGGGTCGATGACGCAAACCATAGAGTTGCTTTCGACAATCAAGCCCGGTGTTTACAATATTATGATCAGTGGTGATAACTATCGTGAAGCAAAAATCTTCGTAGTACAATAGAGAGTACAATAGAGACGCAAGGGGCCGGTTCACATTCGTGTGACCGGCTTTTTGTTGCCTCACCCTCCGACTCCCTCTCTTGATTGCTGCGCTCCGCTCGCAATGATGGGAGAGGGAGAGCAGGCGGCATACAATTGCTTCGTTACGCTCGTGGCAATGAGGCGATGAATATTGTAAAAAAAGGGAGGGGCTATCTTAGCTTGTCCAGGCTTTTTACCAGCTTTTCATCTTTCCACACGCCACGGGCAGCCATAACATACCCGATGACATTGGCGAAAGCAAAAAGACACGAAAGCGAAATACTTCCGCTTGCAAAAGCCTTCATTTCCGCGAAATAAATGACAAGTGTCACTACGGAAATGGCGATGCCGGTAAAACATAGCCTCAATTGTAGTTTCCTGTTCTTGAATAAAAAGATGGTACAGAGCGATAGTAGTATCGATGCTCCTGTAAGAACAGCAAGGAAAAAATTACTACCTGCGTGTAATTTGTCGGCTGTTACGATATTGTTGACCAGGATAGTCCCGGCATAAAAAGGATAACTGAAACTCAAAATACAGCTTATGGCAGAAAGTAATAACCAAAGAGTTTGCTGTCGCTGGATCATAAGGACCTTGTTTAATTAGCTAAATATCGGTTTTTTTGTCAAAACGGTCAGATCACGGACGAAGGCGCTCTTCGTTTAACCCAGTTCAGGATACAGGGGAAACTGTTCCATGAATTCTTTTACCTCTTCTCTAATTCCTGAAATTAATTTTTCATCATCTGGTTTCTTTAAAACAGTATCTACCATGGCCACAATTGTTTCCATATCCTGTTCCTTCATTCCCCGGGTGGTAACTGCGGGTACGCCTACGCGAATCCCGGATGTGATGAAAGGAGATTTGTCATCGAAGGGAACTGCATTTTTATTAAGAGTGATGTGTGCCCTGTCCAACGTTTCCTGGGCTTTTTTCCCTGTAAGATTTTTGTTACGAAGGTCGATCAGCATAAGATGGTTATCAGTCCCATTACTTATCAGATCATAACCTCTCGATACGAAAGCTTTAGCCATTGCCTGTGCATTTGAAAGGATCTGTTTGCCATAGGCTGTAAAATCATCCGAAAGTATCTCGCCGAATGAGACTGCTTTTGCAGCAATGACATGTTCAAGCGGTCCCCCTTGTGTACCCGGGAAAACAGCAAGATCCAGCAGTTGGCTCATCGTACGTGTATTTCCCTTGGGATCTTTAATACCCCAGGGATTTTCAAAATCATGACGAAGCATGATAATTCCTCCACGGGGACCTCTTAGTGTTTTGTGAGTGGTTGAAGTAATGATGTGGCAATGTTCGAAAGGATCATTCAATAAGTTTTTAGCGATCAGGCCGGCGGGGTGGGCTATATCGGCCATGATTACTGCGCCGATCTTGTCAGCTACTTCGCGAATGCGTTTATAATCCCAATCGCGGCTATAGGCAGAGGCGCCACAAATGATCATCTTTGGTTTCTCTTTCAATGCTGTTGCTTCCAACTGGTCATAATCCACAAGTCCCGTTTCTTTTTTTACACCATAAAATAACGCATGAAAATTTTTGCCGCTGAAATTAGCAGGGCTTCCGTGTGTGAGATGACCACCCATACTGAGATCCAGTCCTAATACTTTTTCGCCTGGTTTTACACAAGCTAAAAAAACAGCGGCATTAGCCTGAGCGCCACTATGAGGTTGTACATTGGCCCAGCTTGCATTAAAAACAGATTTGAGTCTTTCGATAGCCAGCGTTTCTATTTCATCTACTACTTCGCAGCCGCCGTAATATCGCCTGCCGGGATATCCTTCAGCATATTTATTTGTGGGACAGGTACCCATTGCCTGCAATACCTGGAATGAAGTAAAGTTTTCTGATGCGATCAGTTCGACGCCATTGCGCTGGCGATCGAGCTCTTTGCGTAAGAGATCAAAAACAGGAGTATCCTTTTGTGTTGTTAAGTTTGCCAGTTTCATAAATTACAGAAAACGTTTAAAGGTTTAATAAGTTCAAAAGGTTCAAAAGGTTAATGTAAAACCTCTTGAATGATTACCAGATCAATAAATCGCTGATTCCGAAAGCTACCAGGGTCGCGGTACGGTCGTTATGCTGTGTAAAAGACAATGACATAGCAGGAGATCCGGTAACCCACATATTACTATGCAAAAATAAGTGTGTGATCAATGTTAAAGGTTTTAACGGATAAATTTTTATTCATTTAAAATTCACTACTTTCACGGGCTTTTTCGACAATCAATGAAGGCAATTATACCAGTAGCAGGCGCGGGGACTAAGCTGCGTCCCCATAGTTATACTCAACCCAAGGCTCTCATTCCGCTGGCCGGAAAGACTGTTCTAAGCATTATTATCGATCAGTTACGCGAAGCAGATATCAATGAATTCATTTTTATAGTAGGTTATCTAGGCGATAAGATCAGGGATTATGTGGAAGCTAAATACCCTGAGTTGCAAGCCCATTACGTTCAACAAATTGACCGCCAGGGAATCGGGCACGCTATTAACCTGGCAAGAGGAATTGTAAATAATGATGAGGTTTTCGTAGTGCTTGGCGATACGATCTGTGAGTATGATGTAAAAGAAGTAGCCAGCAGCCCCGACTCAATGATCGGTGTAAGAAAAGTGGATGATCCCAGGGAATTTGGGGTAGCAGAAATTAATGAACATGGGTATATCGATCACGTAGTTGAAAAACCCCAGATACCAAAATCGAACATGGCCCTTGTGGGTATCTATAAGATAAAGGAAGCGGAACTTTTATTTCAGTGTCTCGAAAATAATTTCCTGCAGGGTTTGCGGACACATGGCGAGTATAGCCTGACCGACGCTTTGGATTGTATGTTGCGCCAGGGAGCAAAGTTCAAGGCATTTAAAGTAGAAAGTTGGTTTGATTGCGGCAGGAAAGAAACGCTGCTCGAATCGAATGCTACGTTGCTGAGAAAATTCGCTCCGCAGAATGGAAGGGATCATCATTTTGAAAACACTGTGATCATTTACCCGGTCAGCATAGGTGAAGGATGCGATATCAAGAATTCAATTATTGGCCCCAACGTCACCATCGGTGATAATACGACGATCAATTATTCTATCGTGCGGGATTCGATCGTTGGTTCTTTTTCCAACCTGTATGATATTGTATTGGAAGATTCATTAATCGGCAGCGATACCGGCCTCCGCGGCGAAACCCGTCAATTGAACATAGGCGATAATACTAGTATTGACCTGGGATGATGCTAAAGATGGATGCTTGATGCTGGATACTAGCCGCTAGATGCAATGGCGTCCATTTCAACTAACCAGTATCTGGGATCCAGCATCCAGAGACCAGCATCCAGTAGCTTCACTCGCAATGAGGCATCTAGTATCTTTACTGCATGACCAACTTCAGCAATCGCATCACCCGCCTTTTCAACATTGATTACCCAATTATCCAGGCCGGCATGATCTGGGCCAGTGGCTGGCGGCTAGCCAGTGCGGTCAGTAATGCAGGCGGTTTGGGAATGATAGGCAGCGGAAGCATGTACCCGGATGTCTTACAGGAACACATCCGTAAATGCAAATCGGCTACTACCCGTTCTTTTGCTGTCAACGTACCCCTGCTTTATCCCGATATTGACAAGCATATACAGGTCATAATTGAAGAGGGGGTAAAAATTGTTTTTACCTCTGCAGGTAACCCAAAGACGTGGACATCCGTTTTAAAGGAAAAGGGCATTACCGTCGTTCATGTAGTAAGCAGTAGCAAGTTTGCCCGGAAAGCAGAGGAAGCAGGTTGCGATGCGGTAGTGGCGGAAGGGTTTGAGGCCGGCGGTCACAATGGAAGGGAGGAGACAACGACCATGGTGCTGACACCTGCAGTGGTCAATGCGGTAAAAATCCCGGTAATAACGGCTGGGGGAATAGCA
>Ga0066652_100000858_pt1 | contig 15070 bp, 13 predicted proteins | sample GraSoiAngelo_101_FD_71413 | JGI IMG/M metagenome (GOLD analysis project Ga0066652, IMG submission 71413) | Grasslands soil microbial communities from the Angelo Coastal Reserve, California, USA - 14_0903_02_30cm | ecosystem: Environmental > Terrestrial > Soil > Grasslands | place: USA...
TGGGCGGCACGACGAGCGCGCCGACGGGGCTCAACAACGCGGGTCAGGTGGTGGGTAGCAGCACGCTCGCCGACGCATCGACGCACGCGTTCCTCTGGACATCGAGCGGCGGCATGGAGGACATCACGGCGATCACCGGCATCACCGCCGTGCGGCGGCTCAACGACAACCTCCAGACGCTCGCGGGTCCGGTTGCGGCTCCGACCGCGCTCCCGAATTTCTCGGCGACCGGCATTCCGCTGCTCGTGCAGCTGACGGTCACGAGGTCGGTCACGGACGCCCCGCCGGTCGCCGCGTTCACCTGGAGCTGCGACGGCAACAAGTGCGCGTTCGACGCGAGCAGCTCGACGGACGACCACGGCATCATCTCCTACGCCTGGGATCTCGATCGCGATCATGGCAACGGCCGCTCGCGCGGCGTCACCACGAAGACGACCTATCCGAAGGGTGGTACGCACACGGTCGTGCTGACGGTGATCGACACACAGGGCCAGCGGAGCAGCGTGACGCACACGGTGACGATACCCTAGGCGTACCGCGTACCGCTTATGGTGGGGAGTGGGGAGCTCGGGGTGAGCAGCGTCGAGAGCGGCGTTAGCCGCCGCCCCCGACTCCCCACTCCCCACTGTCTTATCGCGTCTCCAGCGTATCGCTCATGATGTCCACGTCCTTCGTCTCGTGGACGAACAGCACACCGATCACCAGCGTGATCACCGCGACCGCGATCGGATACCAGAGCCCCGAGTAGATGCTCCCCGTCGCCGCGACGATCGCGAACGCGATCGGTGGGAGGAATCCGCCGAACCATCCGTTGCCGATGTGATACGGGAGCGACATCGACGTGTAGCGGATACGCGTCGGGAACAGCTCGACGAGCATCGCGGCGATCGGCCCGTACACCATCGTCACGTAGACGACGAGGATCCACAGCAGCAGCGTGAGCATCGGCTTGTTGATGCGCCGCGGATCTGCTGCCGCCGGGTAGGCCGCGCTCTTCAGCGCGGCGCCGAGGGCGGCGTCGAACGTCGTCGCCTTCGCCTTGGCGTCGGCGGCCGTCGCGTCGTACGACGGGATCACCGTCGATCCGACGCGGATCGACGCCTCACGGGAGGTCGTCGTGGCCGATCCCGCCGCCGGTGATTCGTTGGAGTACGGCACGCCGCGTTTCACGAGCGCCGCTTTCGCCACGTCGCACGGCGACGTGAACTTCGACGTGCCTACGGGATTGAACTGCACCGAGCAGTACGTCGGGTCGGACGTCACCGTCACCGGCGCGCGCTGCTGGGCGTCGGCGAGCGCCGGGTTGGCGTAGTGCGTGATGCCGCGAAAGATCGGGAAGTACGTGACGGCGGCGAGCAGCAACCCGCCCATGATGATCGGCTTGCGGCCGATCCGGTCGGACAGGGCGCCGAACACGAGGAAGAACGGGGTGGCCAGCAGCAGCGACGCCGCGATCAGCAGATTCGCCGTCTGCGCGTCGACCTTCAGGATCTGTGTCAGGAAGAAGAGGGTGTAGAACTGGCCGGTGTACCACACTACGGCCTGACCCGCCGTGAGACCGAACAGCGCGAGCAGCACGATCCTGAGGTTGCCCCATTCGGCGAACGACTCGGTCAGTGGGGCCTTCGACGTCTTCCCCTCGGCCTTCATCGCCCGGAACAGCGGTGACTCGTTCAGCTTGAGCCTGATCCAGACCGAGACCGCGAGCAGCACGAGCGAGACGAGGAAGGGGATGCGCCACCCCCACGCCTCGAACGCCGGCGTGCCGAGCCACAATCGGCAGCCGAGGATGACGAGCAGCGAGAGGAAGAGCCCGAGCGTCGCGGTCGTCTGGATCCACGACGTGTACGCGCCGCGCTTGCCGTGCGGCGCGTGCTCGGCGACGTACGTCGCCGCGCCGCCGTACTCGCCGCCGAGCGCGAGCCCCTGCAGCAGGCGGAGGAGGATGAGAATCACCGGCGCGGCGATGCCGATCCGCGCATAGCTCGGCAGGATGCCGACGACGAACGTCGACATGCCCATGATGAGAATGGTGATCAGAAAGGTGTACTTCCGCCCCACCAGGTCGCCCAGCCGCCCGAAGACGAGCGCGCCGAAGGGGCGTACCGCGAAGCCGGCGGCGAAGGCGAGCAGCGCGAAGATGAATCCGGCCGTCGGGTTCACCCCCGAGAAGAACTGCTTGCTGATGATCGCCGCGAGCGAACCGTACAGGTAGAAGTCGTACCACTCGAACACGGTGCCGAGCGACGATGCGAAGATCACGCGCCTGACGTCGGCGGCGCTCAGCGCGTACGCGTGACTGGGCGGCGCGAGGGGGCTCGCGGTGGTAGCGGACATCCGTCCTCCGGTGCTGTGGGGGCGACGGGTAGCCTACAGCGGGCACCACGCGCGTCAATGGCCGTTGTCGCTTGCCTCCTGCACGACCGCAGGGCAGGATTCTGGCTCTCGCCTCATCCACCAGATCCGACCGCCATGTCGTCCGATCTCGAAGCCCTGCTCGAGGAGCACCGGAAGTTCGAGCCCCCTCCGGCATTCCGCGCGGCCGCACAGCCGAACGATGCCGCGATCTACGACCGCGCCGCGGCCGACCCGGAAGCCTACTGGGCCGAGCAGGCCGCCACGCTCGAGTGGCTTCTCCCCTGGCAACGCGTGCTCGACTGGAAGCCGCCGCATGCGCAGTGGTTCGTCGGCGGCAAGATCAACGCGTCGGTCAATTGCCTCGACCGACACATCCGCACCCCGCGGCGCAACAAGGCCGCACTCGTGTTCGAGGGCGAGCCCGGCGACCGGCGCACGCTGACGTACTGGGACCTCTACGTCGCCGTCAATCAGTTCGGCAACGTCCTGCGCTCGCTCGGCGTGAAGAAGGGCGATCGCGTGGCGATCTACCTGCCGATGATTCCCGAGGCCGTCATCGCGATGCTCGCCTGCGCGCGCATCGGCGCGATCCACTCGGTGGTGTTCGGCGGCTTCTCCCCCGAGTCGCTGCGTGACCGCATCAACGACTCGCAGTGCAAGGTGCTCGTGACCTCCGACGGCGGCTACCGCCGCGGCGGCGTGGTTCCGCTCAAGCGCAACGCCGACCGGGCGCTCGAGGAGACGCCGTCGATCCAGCACGTCGTCGTCGTGCAGCGTCGGCCGGGCGCCACGAGTGGGGAGGCGTTCGACGAGATCCGGGAGGGACGCGATCACTGGTGGCACCGGCTCATGCGCCACGCCGCGATGTGGTGCGAGCCCGAGCCGATGGACGCCGAGGACGTGCTGTTCGTGCTCTACACCTCGGGCACGACGGGCAAGCCGAAGGGGATCGTCCACACGACGGCCGGCTACCTCGTCGGCGCGGCGACGTCGACCCGCATCGTCTTCGATCTGAAGGAGGACGACGTCTTCTGGTGCACGGCCGATGTCGGTTGGGTCACCGGTCACACGTATCTCGCGTACGGTCCGCTCGCCAACGGCGCGACCTGCGTGATGTACGAAGGCGCCCCCGACTGGCCGGAGAAGGATCGTTTCTGGGAGATCTGTGAGCGACTCGGTGTGACCATCCTCTACACCGCGCCCACCGCAATTCGCGCCTTCATGAAGTGGGGCCAGCAGTGGCCCGCCAAACACAACCTGTCGCGCCTGCGCCTGCTCGGCTCCGTCGGTGAGCCGATCAATCCGGAAGCCTGGATGTGGTATCGCGAGCACATCGGCGGCAACCGCTGTCCGATCGTCGACACCTGGTGGCAGACGGAGACCGGCTCGATCGTCATCTCGCCGCTGCCCGGCATCACCGCGACGACCCCCGGCAGCGCGACCACGCCGCTGCCCGGATACAGCGCGGCACTCCTGCATGCGGATGGCACGGAGATCGACGTCGGCGGCGGACTGCTCGCGCTCACGCGGCCGTGGCCGTCGATGCTGCGCACGATCTGGGGCGACGACGCGCGCTACGTGGAGACGTACTTCTCGAAGTGGCCCGGCCGTCCCGATCTCTACTTCCCCGGCGACGGCGCCAAGCGCGACGAGGACGGCTACTACTGGATCCTCGGTCGCGTCGACGACGTGCTCAATGTCGCCGGCCACCGCATCGGCACGATGGAGGTGGAGAGCGCGCTCGTCGAGCACCCCGCCGTCGCCGAGGCGGCGGTGGTCGGCCGCTCGCACGACCTCAAGGGTCAGGCGATCGCCGCGTTCGTCACGCTGCGCGAGGGATTCAAATACGAGAACGCGCTCCGCGACGAGCTGCGACAGTTCGTCGCCGACAAGATCGGCCCGATCGCGCGCCCCGACGACATCCTCTTCTCGGCCGATCTCCCCAAGACGCGCTCCGGGAAGATCATGCGTCGCCTGCTGCGCGACATCGCCGAGGGCCGCGCGCTCGGCGACACGACGACGCTCGCCGATCCGAATGTCGTGAATTCGCTCAAGGAGATGTACGAGGCGCAGGAGAGCTGAAGCCCCGGTTCAAGCGCGCCGGGGCTCGAACTGCAACGGCTGGAACTGCTTCAGAAATCCAGCGGACCTCCGGCTAGCCAGCCACCTGCTCGACGGCGACATCGGAGACAGCGCGCACTCGCATTGGTTCGTCGAACGCGTTCTCCGATCTCGCGATCACCAGCGTCGCCGCTCCGTTGCCGATCAGGTTCGTGATCGCTCGAGCTTCGCTCATGAACCGGTCGACGCCGAGCAGAATCGCCACCCCTTCAACTGGCACCACACGCATCGCCGACAGCGTGCTCGCCAGCACGATGAACCCGGATCCCGTCACTCCCGCGGCCCCCTTCGACGTCAGCATCAGCACGCCGAGCACGCTGAGTTGCTGGCCGATGCTCAGGTCGACCTTGAACGCCTGCGCGACGAACAGCGCCGCCATCGAGAGGTAGATCGAGGTGCCGTCGAGGTTGAACGAGTAGCCGGCCGGGATCACCAGCCCGACGACCGACCGCGCGCACCCGTAGCGCTCCATCTTCTCGAGCATCCGTGGCAGCGCCGCTTCGGACGACGACGTGCCCAGCACGAGCACGATCTCCTCGCGGATGTGCCTGAGATACTGCCACAGCGAGAAGCCGTAGGCGCGCAGGATCAGGTTCAGCACCACGAAGATGAACAGCGCCATCGTGATGTAGACGTCGAGCATCAACCGGCCGAGCGGCAGCAGGCTCTTCGCACCGAAGGTGCCGACAGTGTACGCCATCGCCCCGAAGGCGCCGATCGGCGCCACCTTCATCACGATCTCGACGATGCGGAAGATCACGTGCGACGTCACGTCGAGCACGCTGACGAGCGGCTGGCCGCGCTCACCGATCGCGGCGAGCGCGGTGCCGAACAGGACGGCGAAGAAGACGATCTGCAGCACGTCGCCGCGCGCGAAGGCGTCCACGACGCTGGATGGGACGATGTGCGTCAGGACCTCGACGAAGCTCATCGCCTTCCCCGCCTCGGCGTACTTCGAGACGTCGCCCTTGGACAGCGCGCTCACGTCGAGCCCGGCTCCGGGTTTGGTGACATTGACGACGATCAGCCCGATCGCCAAGGCGAACGTCGTCACGATCTCGAAGTACAGCAGCGCCTTCCCGCCGACCCGCCCAACCTTCTTGAGGTCGCGCATGTTCGCGATGCCGAGCGTGACGGTGAGGAAGATCACCGGCGCGATCACCATCCGAACGAGGTTCACGAAGGTGTCCCCCACCGGCTTCATCGCCCGCGCGACACCCGGCGCAACCAGGCCGAGCACGACGCCGAGGCTGATGGCGAGCAGGACCTGAACGGTCAGGTTTCGGTGGAGCGCTTTCATCGGCGGGAGAGTTTATTCGGGCGGCGCGGGGTTCGTGAGGGCGGTCGGAGAGTCTGTTCAACGCGCCGCGCCTCCGGCGGGCCGCCTATGGTATATTCCGTGCGCTATCCCTTGCCGCCTCAACCGGATGTGCGCCCATGTGGAGCTGGCTCAAGCGACTCTTCCCCGAGAACATCTTCGCGCGCAAGATCGATCCGAGCGCCGAGCGGCGGCTGCGGCTCGCGCAGGCGCGCGCCGAAGAGTCGATCATCCGCGCGCACGTCGACAACGCGCTGATGTTCGTCGACACGCTGGCCGAGGACATGACCTTCGACCGCGCGATCGACTCGTACATCCGGCAGATGGCGATCCCCGAGCCCCTCGCGAGCACGGTCGCGACGCGAACGCTCGTCGTCCTCGGCCAGGACCTGGTCCCCTACCGCCGGCGCTCCCGCGAGGACGGCATGGCGACCCCCGACGAGTCCCGGCCGGCACTGCGCCTGAACGAGGCGGCGGAGGCGAGGAGAGGGGTGAAGCGGGCCTAGGCGCGCGGAACGCCGCTGAGCGCCGCCTCCGCCCACTCCACCTCCCTTACGATCCCCCCTACGATTCCCTCTCGCCGGAACTCCTCCGGCAAGACGTCCCACGTGTACGTCTCCACCTCGAAGTGCTCGCTCGACCCGCGCTCGCGCACCAGCCGCAGCAGCTCGGCGACGTAGCCCTGCGTGCCCTCGAACGCGCCGAAGCGCTCGCGGAACACCGGCACGTGGAAGTGGACGCGCCATTCGCGCGTCCCCCGTCCGCGTGAACCGCGAACCGCCGCGAGCGCCTGCGGGAGATCGAGGTGGCGCGACAGCGTGCCGTCGGCTCGGCGCTCCACCACTTGGTGCAGGTAGACGTCGTCGGCGAACGCGCCGAGGGCGTCCAGGGTTGCGTCGTCGCCCTCGTGCAGCACCACACGGAGTCCCGCCGTCACCTGCACCTTCGGCACGCGGATCCCTGCGGTGAGCAGTGCGTCCAGCACTTGCGCCGGATCCTCGAACTCGACCGCCATGTGACATGCGTCGAGGCATACACCCAGGTGCTCGCGGATCGCCGTCGCCGCCGCCTCGCGCGACAGCCCCGCCGAGTCCGACACCCGCGCGACCGCGGCCGCCGAGAAGAGGTGCCGCTCGAAGAACGTCACCGCCTCGGCGATGGTCTCGAGGAAGCAACATGGTTCGGGCTCCAGCGCGAGGGCGACGCGGCGGCCCGTGGTCTCGCGCAGGCGAACGAGGTGCACGACGTGGTCGATCATCGCCCGCGCCATGCGCGTCTCGTCGGCCCGGCCATGGACGCGCGGCGCGAACGCGCCGGGCACCGTGCTGATCGTCCCCTCCGTCCCATCCGGAAGAAGCGCGGCGAGCACATCGGCCAACTGATCGGTGTACACCAGCCGCTCGGGGTCGAGCCAGTCCGGAAGGTACACCTGCTCCTTCACGGGCCGGCCATGGAAGGGCCCGTATGGGAAGCCGTTGATCGTGAACACGTACAGATCGTGCGCACGGAGGAACACCTTGAGCTCGTCAAGGGCGTCGGGGGCCGCCAGCGCGCGCGCGGACTCCGCCGACAGCCGCAGGCCGACGCCGAACGGTCGGCCGGCGGCGACGCGCTCGCGGACCGGCACGAGGTAGCGCTCCAGATTCGCGCGGACCTCGGGCCAGCTCTCGCCAGGATGGATGTTGGTGCAGTAGCTGAGGTGCACGGTGGGAAGATGGCTGCCGCGCGCACCGCTGTCAGGCGTCCCTCGATGCGTGCGCGGCCAGCTGATCTGCACCGTGGTACGTAGAGTAGATTGCACCCATGGTTTCGGTTGCCCCGCAACCTCACGCGGACCGCAGTCCCCTTTCAGGAGGGCTCTCGTGCAGCCCGGAGTGATCCCCTCGCCGAAGACGGGCCGAGAGCTCGTCGACGAATACTTCATCGAGAACCGGACCCGCCTGCTCGAGATCGCGGCGTTCCTCGACCGGCTCGATCGCACTGACGCTTCGCTCGTCGATCGTGACTTTCGCGTCCGCGCCTTTCGCGACGCGCTGCGGCTCCTCGACGCGCGTCCGGCCGCCGGCGAAGCGCAGACCCGCGTCGAGCGCATCCAGCATCTGCTGAGCGATCCGACCACCGAGCCACTCGAGAAGCTCGACACGAAGAGCGCGCGCGGCGCCTATGACCGCTGGCAGCTGGGGGTGGCATGATGCGCTACGTCGACCTGCATGCGCACATGGTGTCGCGCACCACCGACGACTACCTGCAGATGGCGCTCACCGGCTGCGTCGCCGTCACCGAGCCCGCCTTCTGGGCCGGCTGGGACCGCAGCTCCGCCGACGGCTTCGAGGACTACTTCCGGCATCTCACCGACTTCGAGCCGAAGCGCGCCGCGCAGTACGGCATTCGCCACTTCGCGTGGCTTTGCCTCAATCCGAAGGAGGGGGAGGACCGTCAGCTCGCGCGCGAAGTCCTGTCGCGCATTCCCCGCTATCTGCAATCGCCGACGGTGCTCGGCATCGGCGAGATCGGCCTCAATCGCGTCACGCGCAACGAGATCGCCACCTTTCGCGATCACGTCGAGCTCGCGCTCGAGCACGACCAGCTGATCCACATCCACACGCCGCACCTCGAGGACAAGTACAAGGGGACGCGCACCATCGTCGACATCCTCACCGAGTACGACCGCATCGAACCATCGCGCGTGATGATCGACCATGCCGAGGAGCACACGCTCCCGATCATCCTCGAGAACGGGTTCTGGACGGGGCTGACGCTCTACCCGCAGACGAAGGTCAGCCCCGAGCGAGCGATCGACATGTTCGAGCGCTACGGAACCGATCGCATCTGCGTCGCCTCGGCATGCGACTGGGGGCCAAGCCTCCCCGACGCGGTGCCGCACTTCGCGCTCGCGATGCGGCGTCGCGGCCACGCCGCCGCGCTGATCGACTCCATCATCTACGGAAATCCGATCGCGTTCCTCGGCCAGTCGCCGAAGTTCGACGTGGGCGCCGAACCGCGCAGCGGGGAGGCGGCGACGACGGTGTCGCCGCGTGATCACACGGCCGCCACATCGTCCGCCGGGGTCGCCGCGGCGTGAGGCGAACGGTTGCGCTGCTCGTCGTCGGACTGACGAGCGATCTGATCGGCGAGGACACGCCGTATCTGCGCAACTTCGCCGCGCGCGGCGGGCGGCGTCCGCTCCGTACGGTGCTTCCCGCCGTCACCTGCTCGGTGCACGCGACGTTCACCACGGGACTGCTGCCGCGCGACCACGGCGCCGTCGCCAACGGCTGGCTGTTCCGCGACACCTCCGAGGTGCGTCTCTGGCAGCAGTCCAACCACCTCGTCTCCGGCGAAAAGATCTGGGACGCCGCGCGCCGCGCCGACCCCGCGTTCACCTGCGCGCAGCTCTTCTGGTGGTACAACATGTACAGCGGCGCGGATTACACCGTGACGCCGCGCCCGATGTATCCCGCCGACGGCCGCAAGATCCCCGACGTCTACACGCAGCCGATGCCGCTGCGCGACGAGCTCAATGCGAAGCTCGGCGTCTTCCCGCTGTTCAACTACTGGGGGCCGCGCGCGGACATCACGACGTCGCGCTGGATCGCCGACTGCGCGAAGCACATCTACGACACGCGGAAGCCTTCGCTCACGCTCGTCTATCTCCCGCATCTCGACTACAACCTCCAGCGCCTCGGACCGGGCGACCCGAAGCTCGCGAGCGACCTCCGCGCGATCGACGCGATCTGTGGTGAGCTGATCGAGCACGCCGAGAAGGACGGAGCGCGCGTCGTCGTGCTCTCGGAGTACGGTATCACGTCCGTCAGCGGCCCGGTGCACGTGAATCGCGCGCTGCGCGAGGCGGGCCTGATCGAGACGCGCGCCGAGCTCGGACGCGACATGCTCGACGCGGGCGCGTCGGAGGCGTTCGCCGTGGCCGACCATCAGATCGCGCACGTGTACGTGAAGCGTCGCGAGCGCATCCCCGAGGTGAGGGCGCTGCTCGAGCGGCTCGACGGCGTCGAGATGGTGCTCGACGAGGAGGGCAAGCGCGCCAACGGGCTCGATCACCCGCGCTCAGGGGAGCTCGTGGCGATTTCGTCCGCCGACCGCTGGTTCAGCTACTACTACTGGCTCGACGACGACCGGGCCCCCGACTACGCGCGCACGGTGGACATCCATCGCAAGCCGGGCTACGACCCCGTCGAGCTGTTCATGGATCCGGCGATCAAGTTCCCGGTGCTCAAGGTCGGATCCGTGCTCGCCAGGCGAAAGCTCCTCGGGTCGCGCGCGCTGCTCGATGTCATCCCGCTCGACGCGTCGCTGGTGAAGGGCTCGCACGGCCGTCTCACCGACGACCCCTCACACGGGCCGGTGTTCATCTCCGGCGATCCGGATCTCGTGCCGGAGAGCGAGGTCGCGGCGACCGACGTGAAGGAATTGCTGCTCGCGCACCTGTTCCGATCCGCCCACTCGAGCGGACCGATCGGCGAGAGGTCGCGTGCCGTCTGAAGCGACCGAATCGACGGCACGACAGCCGCGCGTCGCGACACGCCGGCGCGCGCGCGCCGGGTCGTCGAAGCCGAGCGCACGTGCAGCGCTGCTCCCGTATCTCAGGCTCGTGCGCGCGCCTGCCGTCTTCTCCGCGCTTGGCGATCCGCTCGCCGGTCTTCTGCTCGACGAGGGCGAGCTCTCGGGCGGCCGGGCGTCGCGACTCTCAGCGGCGTCCGCAATGCTCTATCTCGCCGGTATGGCTCTCAACGACGTTGCCGATCGCGAGGAAGATGCGCGCGACCGCCCCGAGCGGCCGATCCCGTCCGGTGCCGTCTCGCCGCGCACCGCTGCGCTCATCGGTGGATCGCTGCTGCTCGGCGGCATGTGGGCCGCGCGGCGCGGCGGCGCGCGGTGGACGGGTCCCGCGCTCGCCGCGCTGGTCGTCGCTTACGATTTCGGATTCAAGCGATCGGCGTCCCTTGGCCCGGTGGCGATGGGCGGCTGCCGGGCGCTGTCGCTGCTCATGGGCGTCGAGGCATCGCAGGGCGTCGTGACGCGCCGCGGCACCGAGAGCGCGCTGCTGCTCGGCGCGTACGTCGCCGGCCTCACGATGATCGCGCGCGGTGAGACCGGCGCGGCGCGTGCGGTCGAGTTGCGCGCTGGTGCAGGACTGGTCGCCGGCGCGCTGCTCGCGACGGCGGTGCGCGGCGGACCGGCCTCGGTCGCATGGTCGACGGCAGCGGCGGCGCTCGCCGGCCCCTCCGTACGTCGCGCCGTCGTCGACCCGTCGCCGCGCACCGTGGGCCCCGCGGTCGGTGCGCTGATCCGCGCCATCCCCGCGCTCGACGGAGGCATCGCCGGCGCCAGCGGCCCGGTACCCGCTTCCGTGCTCCTCTCGCTCCTGGCGTTGACACGCTGGGGCCGCACGCTCATTCCGATCACGTAGCATTCAGGCGGTGGGGTCAGTGCCGTCACTCCCCACCCCCCACTCCCCACCCCGGTTTTGTGAAACTCTGGATCGTTGGTGCCCGCGGTTCCATCGCCACCACGCTCGCCGCCGGCGTGCTCGCCGCGCAGCGAGGGCTCGCCCCGCTCGAGGCGTTGCTCACCGAGACGGAGGCCTTCGTCGGGCTCGGGCTGGCGGCGCTCCCCGCCATCGATATCGGCGGCTGCGATCTCGCGCCCGGCACGCTGGCACAATCGGCGCACGCCGCGCTCGCCGGCGTCGGCACCTTTCCCGTGGCGATGATCGACGCGTTGATGCCCGACCTCGAGCGGATCGCCATCACACGCGGCGTCCTGCGCGGCGGCGGCGCGGCGATCGACGCGCTGGCTGGCGATCAGCGCGCCGCGACCGCGTCGGGCACCGCGCGCGAGGTGGTCGATCGCCTCGTCACCGACATTCGCGCCTTCGCGCAGGACGAGCCCACGGTCGTCGTGAATCTCGCGTCCACCGAGCCCACGCCCGCCGCGGCGCTCGCGGACTGGGACGGCGCTGCGCTCCGCCGAGCGGTGGACGACGACGATCCGCGCATCCCGTCGTCGTGCCTGTATGCGCTCGCTGCGATCGAGGCCGGCTGCCCGCACGCGAACTTCACCCCCTCCGCCGGCGCGTCGCTTCCCGCGATCGTCGAGCTCGCGCGCGCCGCTGGTGTCCCGCTGGCGGGACGCGACGGCAAGACGGGTGAGACGCTGCTCAAGACCGCGCTGGCGCCGATGTTCCCCATCCGCGCCCTCACCGTCGAGGGATGGTACGGCACCAACATCCTCGGCAACACCGATGGGCTCGTGCTGGCCGATCCCGACAACAAGGCGAGCAAGATCACGTCGAAGAAGGGCGTGCTCGAGGGCATCCTCGGCTACGCCCCCGAGGGCGACGTACGCATCGACTACTTCAAGCCCCTCGCCGACCACAAGGTCGCGTGGAACTTCATCCAGTTCCGGGGCTGGGGCGGACATCGCATGCGGATGCAGTTCACCTGGGAGGGCACCGACTCGGTGCTCGCGGCGCCGCTCGTGCTCGACATCGCTCGGCTCGCGCTGCTCGCGCAGCGACGCGGCGAGTCCGGCCCCATCGGCGCGCTCGGACTCTTCTTCAAGACGCCCGAGGGATCGAGCGAGATGAACCTCTACAAGCAGTACGACGCGCTGCTGCGCTGGACCTCCGGCCGCTCGGCGGCGGGCTGATGGCCGAGCGCGCGTTCCGGCTCGGCTACAACACCAACGGCTTCGCGCACCATCGACTCGACGACGCGCTGCACGTCATCGCCGAGCTGGGATACCGTGCCGTCGCGCTGACCCCCGACGCGAACCATCTGCCCCCCGACCACACGTCGGACGCACAGCTCCGCGCGACGCGCGCGCTGCTCGAGCGCCTCGAGCTCGCCGTGGTCGTCGAGACGGGCGCGCGCTACGTGCTCGACCCGCGCCGCAAGCAGCGGCCCACCCTCGTCGAGGCCGACGCCGAAGGACGCGCGCGCCGGCTCGACTTCCTCGAGCGCTGTGCGCGCATCGCCGTCGGGCTCGGGAGTGACACCATCTCGCTGTGGTCGGGGATCCCCGCCGCGGAGGTGGCGCGCGAGACCGCGTGGAGTCATCTCGTCGTCGGCGTGACGCAGCTTCACGAGCGCGTCACGCCACTCGGCGTTCGCATCGCATTCGAGCCCGAGCCCGGGATGCTGGTGCAGTCGCTCGCCGACTGGGAGCGCCTGCGCGACGCGACGTCGCTTCCCGACTTCGGCCTCGCGCTCGACGTGGGCCACGTCCCCTGCACCGAGTCCATCTCGGCCGGCGACGCGATCCGCCGCTACGGAAAGGCCATCCGCACCGTCCACCTCGACGACTCGCGGAACGGCGTGCACGAGCATCTCCAGATCGGTGACGGCGATCTCGATTGGCCGGACGTCATGCGTGCGCTGCGCGAGATCGACTTCGCCGGCATCGCGTCGGTGGAGCTGTCGAGGCACTCGCATGCGGCGCCGGAGGCGGCGAGGATCGCGATGGAGAAGTTGAGGGCGGCACAATAGTGGGGAGTGGCGGTGAGATCGAACGGCCTCGGGAAGCAGAACTTTCCGAGGCCGTATCAGTCACTCCCCACCCCCACTCCCCACCCGCTACTCCTCGCGCACCGCCCTCAACGCCACCTCGCTCGTGTTCCTGATCTCCGCCCCGTACGCGCCCTCGCGCAGCTCCTCGGCCGCGACGTCCAGCGTCTCGTCCTCGAGCAGCTTCACCTCGCGCAGGTCGAGCCAGCTGAGCACGAAGAGGATCGTCGCCAGGATCGCCGAGATGACGCACCACTGGCAGATCGCGTGGATGACGAACAGCTCGAGATAGGTGAGCCAGAGCGAGAAGAGAAGGCCGAATCCCGTGAGCGCGACGAGGCCCTCCGACAATCGCCGCGCTTCCGAGTAGCGCGGCATGACGCCGACGAGGCCCAGCGCGAGGACGACGAGGTAGTAGCCCACGCCCCACGCGCCGACCGGAAAGCCGAGGAAGGTCGCCCACTTCGACGTCTGCACCGTCTCGCACGAGCCGACCGCGCAAGCGAGCGTCCCGATGTATCCGAGCTTGTACAGCGTCAGGTACGACGCGACGAAGACGCCGGCGAGCGCGACGAGCGCCACCAGCATGCGCTTGTTCATCGTGCGCCGGCCTTCGGCTTGCCGCTGTCGGTGGCGGGAGCGGTGGTGGGTGTGGAGCTACCCTTCGCGTTCGTGTCCGCGGCGGCGGGCGCCTTGGCCAGTTCGTCGTCGATGAGCTTCTTGAACGAATCGTACGCCAGCGCGCCTGGAACGAGCTTTCCGCCGATGAGGAACGTCGGCGTGGAGTTGACCCCTCGCCGCTCCCCTTCCTGCTGGTTCGCCTGGATCTTGGCTCGATGCGTCTCGGCCTTCATGCACGCGTCGTACTTCGTCATGTCGAGCCCCACGCCCTTCGCCAGATCCGCCAGCACCGAGCGGGGTCGGCTCGTCGCCTCCGTGTTCCAGCGATCCTGATTCGTGAAGATCGCGTCGTGCAGCTCCCAGAACTTCCCCTGGTCGTTGGCGCAGGCGGCGGCGAGCGACGCGTCCCACGTGTTGTGGTGCATCGACAGCGGATAGTCCATGAAGCGGATGCGGAGCTTTCCGGTGTTCACGAGCTTCGTGCGCACGTCGGGCTCCGCGAGTGTGGCGAACTGGCCGCAGCTCGGGCACTCGAAGTCGGCGAACTCGATCACCTCGACCGGCGCCGTCGGGCTGCCGAGCACGTACCCCTCGGCCTTCATCGGCGGGAGATTCGGATCGATCGTCGTCGCGGTGAGCTTCGGCCGGCTCGCCAGATAGCCGAGGAGGCCGATGCCGAGCACCACGACGAGGCCGAGCGCGAGCCAGAAGCCGCGGCCTGGTCCGCCGCGCTTGGCCGAGTTCACCACTCCGGGGCGTCGTCCCCGTCCTCCGTCCACTCGGTGCTTTGCCATGTGTTCCCTTGCTCCGCCTGCTGGATGGCGTCGTTGACGATGCGGCGATTGTCTGCCACTTCGGGGGTATCGTACGTCGCGCGGACCTCGTAATGAAACAGCTCGCTTCGCGCTTCGCCCAGCAGCTTCGTCAGCTCGCTCGCGTTCGCCAGAAGGCGACCCTGCTCGTCGAGCTCCCGGATGCGCTCGGCGAGCGCACGGAGGATCTCCTCGAGGTTTCGGGCGCGCCCGTCGTCGTACGTCTGCTCGGACATGCTGGGAGGGAGTAGCGGTGTGGCGAGGGAAGTTAGCCGGACCGCGTCCGGCCAAGCAATCGACGCGCGAGCCGCGAC
>Ga0066652_100000859_pt1 | contig 15068 bp, 11 predicted proteins | sample GraSoiAngelo_101_FD_71413 | JGI IMG/M metagenome (GOLD analysis project Ga0066652, IMG submission 71413) | Grasslands soil microbial communities from the Angelo Coastal Reserve, California, USA - 14_0903_02_30cm | ecosystem: Environmental > Terrestrial > Soil > Grasslands | place: USA...
AATGGCGTATACCAGTTCATCGAGATATTCGCCGTTCTTAAATATCGTTTTCTTAAACCTGCCTTCAATTGTAAAACCGGTTTTTTCCAAAACGCGTTGAGATCGTAAATTAGTTCCAAAGGGTCTTGCAAAGATCCTGTCGATGTCAAAATTGGCAAAAGCATAGTCCACTATCTGCCGTATGGCAGAAGATATTATGCCCTGTCCCCAATACTGTTCGGCCAGCCAGTAACCCAGCTCGGCATTTCTTTTATATACATCCTGTTGCGGGTGTATGCCAATACCACCGGCAGCCTGCCCATTGATCTCTATTGCGAACAGCGTAACAGGATCGTTGTTTACTGCAAAAGAAATAAAAACGTTCGCGTCTTCAATCGTATAAGGATGTGGAAAACGATCCATCATAAACCGGGCAATATTGAAATTGTTGGCGTGTTCTGGCAATCCGGATGCATCCTCCATTGTCCAGGGTCGAAGCTTGAAATCCATGTTTTTATTTCAAACTTAGATTAAATTCGGGCGGAGAATTTACCTGCAAAAAAACTATTTTTAATAAAACCGATTTGTATGAATTCCTATGTATTGATGCTACAGGCTGACCCCGATGACCAGGACCTTACGGCGGCTTCAATAGCCGAGATAAATCCCGGTCTCGAAATAAAATATTTAAGCCGCCCCGATGAATTGGATAATTATATCCGTGATAATGGTCAACCTTCTATTATACTTCTAAATGACCACGGCACGATCACGGAAAGAGGCCAGGTATTGCGGCGATTAAAAGCAAATACCGCTTACGGTCATATACCCGTCGTGGTACTGGGTGAAAAATCATCTCCTGATTATGTGAAGGAATGTTACAAGGCGGGAGCTAGCACGTTTATCACAAAACCTTCTTCATTGAAGGCGACACATAAAAAAATAGAAACATTCTTTTCCTACTGGTCGGAAGTAGCAGAGGTCTGATCAGCCTGCTTTAAACCTCATAGGTTTGGCAAAGAAAAAAGTTGTTGTTGACAGCAACTACTTATCGTTTTATTCAGTATTGTTGTATCTATTTGTACCCTACGGGTATAAATGCGAAAGCCAAAACTATCATGCTATTTATGCTTCGAAATCTACCCAGCCCTTTCAGTATTGTTGTTCTTGCAGCCGTCATTGCCGGTCTTATGATTTCCTGTAAAAGGACACCCGCAGACCTTCCCAAATCGGTTGCGATTAGCACCGAGTTCAACGTGGCTTCCACCTGTTCGGAGCTATATATGACGGCAAAGCATGACCTGCAGGGAAAAGAGTATTTATACGTAGCTGCCAAGGAAGGAGGACTAAAAATTTATGACCTGTCCAACAATCCCAAACTTAAAAAAACAGTATCGTTAAGCCAGTTGGATTCACTGGAAGTAATGAACCTTACACAGTCGGGGAATTATTTATTTCTAGCGCTCGGCAATCATTTCGGAACAGGTTTGCAAAGCCCGGGCATGGCAATTATTGATGTATCAGATCCAGTCAACCCTATCGTCAAATCAATCTGGAAGGACCCAACTAAAATAAGTGGGGCGGCGATCGTGGAAGTTGACGGGAACTATGCCTACCTGGGAGCGATGAGAAGCGGCCTGGTCATTTTTGATATTAGTGATAAAACAGCGCCGGTAGTAGAATCGGTATTCGTGCCTTCTACAACATACCCCGATCCCAACCCTGATCTTACGAAGTTCAATGCAAGGGGAATGACGGTCAACGAGGATTTATTATACCTGTGCTATGATGCTGGCGGCCTTCGGGTCATAGATATTACAGACAAACAAAACCCGGTTGAAGTGGGCAACTATGTCAACCCCGCCATGAGCGGTAAGCCGAGAGCTTATAATAATATTGTAGTAGATGATACCCTTGCTTACGTGGCAGTTGATTATTGTGGCATGGAAGTGCTGAACATCAAAGACCCGGCGAACATTCAGCTGGTCGATTGGTGGAATCCCTGGCGTTGCGAAACAAATGCGCTGAACTGGTTTGTTAGCGATGGGCACTCCAATGAAATTGTATTCGATAAACTGCATAAGCTGGTTTTTATGGCCACTGGCAAGAGCGATATGGATGTTGTCGATGTTCATGATCCAAAACAGCTGGCAACACGGTTTGAATACGGAGGCGTTAACAATGGTATAGGTACATGGGGACTTTCCATCTATAAAGACAATATCTATCTTTCTTATATCTGCAATGCATTATCCTGGCCATTTCCGTCCAATTGGACAGGCGTAAGGATCCTGAAATACGAAGTTTATTGATAAGTAATTGCTAAAAACAGATGCGGGTCCGCAGAATATTTTTTTGCGGCAAGGCAGCAGAGTTTTGTTGTGTATATTTATCTTTTTACAATTCGTTACAATGAAGCTTTTATTCATCAGCATTATTATTGCTCTCGGCTTTTGTGTTTGTTCATCTTCTCGTCAACGGGAACAGGGAATTGCCACAGGTGAAAAACAAATAAAGACCGGGGCCGAGCAAACCGAAAAATATGTTCCCTATCTCAGGGGAAAAAGGGTCGCCATATTGGCTAACCAGACTTCGGTGATCGGCAAAAAGCATTTGGTGGATAGTTTAAAAACCCTGCAGGTAAACATCGTGAAAGTGTTTGGGCCGGAGCATGGCTTCCGGGGCAATGCGAGTGCCGGGGCCAGGGTAGTTGACGAAATCGATTCCGCAACAGGTATACCGATTATTTCTTTATATGGTGCGAAAAATAAACCATCGAAAGAGGACCTGGCTGATGTAGATATCATGGTATATGACCTCCAGGATGTCGGTTGTCGTTTTTATACTAACATCAATGCGCTGGCCAGGCTGATGGAAGCCTGCTATGAGAACGGGAAAGAATTATTGATACTTGACCGTCCCAATCCAAACGGCTACCTGGTTGACGGGCCTATACTGGATATGAAATACAAATCAGGCATAGGTATGTTTCCTATTCCCATGTCGCATGGTTTGACGGTAGGAGAGTTTGCACAGATGGCAAATGGAGAAGGCTGGCTGAAGGACAAAGTAAAATGCAATATTAAGATCATACCGGTTGCCAATTATGATCACGATATGCCGTATACTTTGCCGGTAAAACCTTCTCCTAACCTGAATACACAGCAGGCGGTCCTGCTTTACCCGTCTACCTGTATGTTTGAAGCTGTATATGTAAACCATGGCCGAGGCACCTACTATCCGTTTACTGTATTAGGAAGTCCCGAATTGAAAGGAAAATATGATTTTTCGTTTACGCCGGTGAGCATAAAAGGCATGTCGGAAACTCCATTGTTTATGAACCAGGTTTGCTATGGTCTCGATCTGCGCAATTATGATGTAAGCCTGTTGCGCAAAAGCAAACAGATAAATCTTCAGTGGATCATGGAATTGTATAAAGCCCATCCCTACAAGGAAAAATTCTTTGATTCCAAACTGAGCAGGGAGATGAACACCATTGAAGTGCAGATTGGCTCCGGCGAATTCAGGCAGCAGATCATAGAAGGCAAATCCGAAAAAGAGATCCGTGACAGCTGGGAACCCGGCCTGGGTGAATACAAAAAGATGCGAAAGAAATATTTGTTGTATCCTTAGTTTGTTGCCAATAAAAACGGAAGCAGCTGGATTCCTATCTTTATTCAATGAAAAAATGGCTGCTATTCTTATGTCTTCTTCAGGGTATGGATATCCTCTATGCCCAACAAACCAATGATTATTTTCCTCCGCGCGGAAGCTGGAAAAAACAGTCCCCGGTTAAATCAGGATTCGACACGGCTAAACTGAATGTAGCCATCCGGTTTGCGATTAAGAACGAAAGCAAGAATCCCCGCAGCATGGAACTTAGCCAAAAGATGAGTTTTGGCAAAGAACCGTTTGGTGAAGCAATAGGTCCATTTGCCGATCGAGGCGACCCAACAGGGCTGATCATTCACAAAGGTTATATTGTCGCTGAATGGGGAGAACCCTCGAGAGTCGATATGGTTCATAGTGTGAGTAAGAGTTTTCTGTCAACTGTTATTGGAGTGGCGATTGATAGTGACAAGATAAGCCTGGACGAAAACATGGGCACCCGTGTATGGGCTGTTCAGTTGTACGATACCGCTAACCCGGGTGCAGACCCCGTATTTATTTATCCTTTCAATGGAGAGCATAATGGAAAGATCTGGTGGGAAACAATGCTTCGGCAAACCAGCGATTGGGAAGGTACACTTTGGGGTAAGCCTGATTGGGCAGATAGGCCCGATCGCGATTCTACAAAATGGCATAACCGCAAAAGAAATAAACCCGGCGATATTTGGGAATACAATGATGTACGGGTGAATGTACTGGCGCTGGCGGCTACAGTTATGTGGCGAAAGTCTTTACCTGAAGTGTTGAAGAAATACATCATGGATCCTATTGGCGCTTCCACGACCTGGAAATGGCACGGCTATAAGAATTCATGGATATCACTGGATGGAAAACCGGTACAGGTTGTGAGTGGCGGTGGTCACTGGGGTGGAGGCATGTTCATGAATGCATATGATATGGCCCGTTTTGGGTTGCTTACATTGAACCGGGGCAACTGGAATGGTAAGCAACTTATATCAAAGCACTGGATCAACCAGTCCCTGATCCCTACTGAAGCAAACCCTTCATATGGGTTTATGAACTATTTTGTAAACAGGGATAAAAAATATTTGCCGAGTGCACCGGAAACTTCCTTTGCACACGTCGGCAATGGAACAAATGTAATTTATGTTGATACCAGGCATGAATTAGTAATTGTGATGCGTTGGATAGAAAGCAGTGCGGTGGATGGTATGGTAAAACGTGTGCTCGATGCGCTGAAATAAATCACAATCAGCATCGCATTCGGAAGTGAGAACGCGGATCATCATGATTGATATGATATCTTAAGAGATCTTAATGATCATGACAACCAGCGTTCCGTTAGTGAGGACGCGGATCATTATGACTGATATGATATCTTAAGAGATCTTAATGATCATGACAACCAGCGTTCCGCTAGTGAGGACGCGGATCATTATGATTGATATGATATCTTAAGAGATCTTAATGATCATAACAATCAGCGTTCCGCTAGTGAGGACGCGGATCATTATGACTGATATGATATCTTAAGAGATCTTAATGATCATAACAATCAGCGTTCCGCTAGTGAGGACGCGGATCAATTATGACTGATATGATATCTTAAGAGATCTTAATGATCATAACAATCAGCGTTCCGTTACGCGGCATTGTAATTTTTCTTCAGGAAAGCGAAAAGCGTTTCAGGATTAAACGGTTTTGTCATACAATGATCAAACCCGATCTTCAGCAATTCTCGATGATTATCCACGGAAGCATCAGCCGTAAAGGCAACGACCATGATATTCTTCAGGTTCTCGTTTTCTGATTGCCGGATGATCTTGGTGGCCTCAATGCCGTCGACATTTGGCATCTGGATATCCATCAATATAATGTCGAAGGTTTCAGTTTCAAGCATTTTCAATGCTTCTGAACCGTCCTGGGCCACTTTGCTTTCTATGTTCCACTTGGTCAGGAAACGTGTAAGTACCATGGCGTTGATATTGTTATCTTCCGCCACAAGCACTTTCATGCCGTTCAGGTCTTTATTCTGGTTCTTCTCAGCAGTTGTGATCACCGGCATGGCATCTTTTTTATAGACATGCTTGTCAAACAGCAGCTGGACAACAAATTCTGATCCTTTGCCCCGTGCACTGGTAAGACTGATGTTACCTCCCTGCATCTCTACGAGTTTTTTGCTGATAGTAAGACCCAGGCCGGTTCCACCATACTGGCGGGTTATCGTTTCATCAGCTTGCGTAAAGCTGTCGAAAATTTGTTTTTGGTTTTCTTCCGGAATACCGATGCCGGTGTCTTTTACGCGGAAAGAAACTTTTACTTTATCTCCACTATCCTCATCAATAGAATAGCTGAAATCGACACTTCCTTTGTCCGTAAACTTGATGGCGTTGGAAAGAAGGTTCGAAAGGACCTGGTTGAGCCGTACATAATCGCCATACAGCGAATACGCCTTTAAATGAGCCGGAAAAAAATTGAAAGCTATATTCTTTTCAGCAGCTTTATTGGCAAACAGGTTGAATACATACTGGCAGTTTTTTTCAAGGTTGAACGATACCTTTTCAAACACCATATGACCGGATTCAATCTTTGAAAAATCAAGTATGTCGGAAACCACCGTTGCCAGGTGTTGGGCTGAAAAATTCAGTGTACGTACGTATTCTTTTTGTCTACGGGTAAGATCTTCCTCCATCAGCAGGTTGGCTATACCCACTACGCCATTGATCGGTGTTCTAATTTCATGGCTCATACAGGACAGGAAATCGGATTTAGCCAGGGCCGCCTGTTTTTGTTTGGTTATATCCTGCACGGTGCCCCTCAATCCGAGCGATTGCCCTTTTTGATCGAACATGACCTCACCAATAGCCTGTATATACTTTACCGCACCATTGGCCCGGACGATCCTTAACTCAAGAGTGGTTGTTCCCTTGTGCTTCATGAGTTTTCTTATGGCTTTCTGGATTACAGGAATATCCTGTTGGTGAATATTCTTCCGGAATAATTTTGAAAGATCTGCAATTGGATTTTCGGGAAGCTCAAATATCCGGTACATTTCTTTTGACCAGATGATCTCCCGGGTTTGGAAGTTCAATTCCCAGTTGCCTATATGCGCCAGTTCCTGTGTCTCTTCGAATCGGACCTGGCTCTTCTTCAATTCAGCTTCAGCCTTGCTGCGTTCTTTCCGCTCAAACGTAATAGCGATGACGTCGGCAATAGAACGGGCAAATACTTTTTCATTAACGATCCATTCCCGTTTTGGCCCGATATGCTCGAAGCGAACTATCCCGATAATTTTTCCGGCACTGCGTACAGGCACGTCCATTATCGAAGTGATCCCAAGGGGAACCAGGTAGCCAATTGTAAATTCCTTGAAAGCAGGATTTGCCTGGACATCATTTGCAACGATCAGAACGTCTTTCTTTAAGTGCCGGAAATACCCGGGATAATCTTTTTCGTAGATGCGACCGCCGCCGCTATAATGGCCAGTGCTCAGCCGGTAGATGCAATTGGTAGCGATGGATGTGCCATCATTGTCATATAACCACACTGCTACTCTTTCGCAATTGATTGTATGAGCGCCCTGGGCGATCGTTTCTTTAATGATATCATCAAATTCCAGGTTGTTAATACTATTGTTCAGCTTCAGGATCTCCTGTTGTTGGCCGAGGAACTCTTCAGCTTTTGCTTTTTCAGTTTGCGCGGTTTCCTTTTCTTTCAGGGCGGTATAAAGATTTTCCTCAGATCTTTTTCTTACTTCAATTTCGTCATGAAGTTCTTTATTCTGCAAGAAAAAATCTGTGATCAATCGTGAAAGATCACCGAACTCATTTTTTCGTGTGTTATACCGCGACAGCCGTTCAGGATTCTGCTGGTGAAGCGCGGTTGACAACATAGAAAGCGGTTTTAACAGGATGACCTTTGAAAAAAAGTAAAACAGGGCGCCGATGACGGTCACTATTATCAAACAGCTCAGCAGGTAGCTGGCCAGGTATTTCTGGTAAGTGTCCAGGAAAGGATAGCTCCTTGATACCTGCAATGAGGCCAGGGCCATTCCATCTATCCCGTTAAGCGGGTAACCAAACTGCAATGAACTGGTACGGGGATTAACATCATCATCGAAGTGACGGTAGAATTCAAATAATTTGAGATCGATATCCTCGGATTGGCTGTGAATATCGGCTATGTATGTGCTGTCGATCACATGTCCCAGCATTAAATACCCTTTCGGTTTTCCTTTTTGATCCTTTGATGATGATACCTGGCCTGCGAAAACTTCGACCAGCTGACCATTATGTCTTACGTAAAACGAAGTGATCTTCTTTTTTGTTAGCTCGCGTGTGAGTACAGAAGGGATAATAGCCAACCTTGTTGCAGGGAGATCGGTTTTCGTTGTACTGTTATAGTAAGGCTTTCCGTCTTTGTCTGCTACCCATATATAGTCGATTTCCGGGATAGCAAGCTCAGCATCGAGAATATCTTTGGCCCAGTTGGTGTCTTTTTTTACCGTGAGGAAGTCTACCAGCTTGTCCCATCCTGAATAATAATAGGTGTAACCGCTGATCCTGGCAGTGTTTCTTTCCAGTATTTCGATAACGTCTTTGTCGCGGGTTTCATTTAGTTTTTGCTCGAGTAGCTGCCGCGTATCGTTATTGATTTTATATTTTAGCCAAAGCGAAAGTCCTGCAAGGCTGACTAATACCGACAGCAGGATAAGCATTAGCTGGGTTCGAACTTTCATAAAGTTGGATATTGGTGGCTTATAAACTATTACTTCTTCTTATCGTTCCCGCTTCACTGGCCATTATGCCCGTTCCAGGCGGTTAAGTTCCTGCTTTACGAGCACAGCACTATCATCAATTGTGCTGAGTAGTCGCTCGAAAGAGTTTTTTACCGCTGCCGCATCCTTTGCATTTTTACATTCTCCCTCAAATTCCCTGCATGCAACGGTAAGTTGCGGTATCCCGATATAACTGAACGAAGACGCGTGGCGATGAGCACACCTGGTTAGTGATTCAATTCCGGAATGATACGCCTCATTGAATGAACTAATGATCTCGCCATGTTTAGTAAGATAGTCATTGAGAATAAAACAGGCATCATCCGAGGAACCCCCGTAAAGATCCAACAACATCTGGCTATCAAGTGTGATCGGACTCATACTGTTTTTATAAGATAAGGCAATATCTCCCGGAGACTGTCTTTTTCACGCCAATTCTTAGTACAGCAATCAGGAAACTTTCCACTATATAACAATTTTTTTTCCTTTTTAGTATAGGTAAAATTACCTAGGAGAAATCCAGCTGCTGTAGTCATCGTAAAACTGATAAATGTCAACGGTTTTAAAAACAACAAACTGATTTATATAGTAGTAAACGCTTATGCATATTTTACTTGTTTGACATTTCTGTATATATGAAAAAACCTGTGTGACGTAGGTAAAAGGCCAAACTCCCAACCAGTGTTGTTGGTCCATAGGAGGCAGAAAAAGGGAATTAATCGTGGAAATTGCATGAAAAATTATTCATTTATCCTGGGTGATCAGCAGCCATATTCCCTTAACAAAACCCCAACTTCTATTAACCATAAATAACATACCGCTTAACGTTTCTTTATACCGTTTTTGGCACACTGGCACCTGCTTTGAATAATAGACAACAACCGGGACAATAAATAAAGTCGAAGGGTTTCCCGGTTAACCTGGAGACAAACAAAAAAAATATGTTACTATGAAAAAGATTTTTACACTTATCGCAGCTACTGTATTAACTGTCGCAACCTTTGCAGCCGATCGCAGACCTTCGGTTACACTGAGGAGTAGCAAAAATTACGAGATCGTGGTTGACGGCCGAAGCTATTTCAGCAACAGCGGTTTCATGGACCTGTCGAATTTGCGCAGGGGCGTCCACAGCATTAAAGTTTATGAAATGAATCGCCGTGGTGGCAGCCCGCTTGCAGGTTTTGGTGGTTTACTGTTTGGCAGGGGAAAACGCCTGGTTGATGCTTCGAGCTTCCAGTTACAGAACAGGGACATTAACATCAACATTGACTTTCGTGGCCAGATCATGATCCAGGAAGAGAGGAACAGCCGCGACAGATGGGACAATGACAGGAATTCTCACGACAGGGATTATCAAAATCATGACTCCCGTGATGACAGAGGTGGCTGGGACAGACACTAATTAAGTTAAGCAACGAATCCTATTTTCAAACCGTCTGGATAATTCCAGGCGGTTTTTTTATTTGCGTGGAATTAACTTTTTTTCAAGAGTCCTTTTTGTAAATTTCGGTATCAAAAGCAGCTATTATATGAAAACAAAACGTTACACGTTGGCAGGCCTTATTATGCTTGCCCTGTTCATGACTTTTTCGACGGGAGGCTTCGCTCAATCCGGGCGCTATCGTCACGGAGGTGGTTATGCATATGGGCATGGCTACAGGAGCCAGTCAGTTCGGTATTATCAACCCGTTCGTTATTATCAGCCTGTTCGCTATTACTCGCCTGCCCGCTATTACCGGCCGGCGCGGTATTATTCACCTGGTATTTATTACAATGCCCGCCCTTATGTGTCGATCTATCACGGCGGAGTAGACTATCGCTACCAGGAAGGTTATTTCTATCGCCCTTATGGTTCAAGCTTCCAGTTTGTGATCCCGCCTTTCGGGATACATATCTCGAGCCTGCCCATGGGCTACAGGAGTTTTTATGTAGGCCCTTCGCCGTACTATTACTACGGAGGCGTTTATTACAAGCCTTATTCCGGCAATCAGTATGAAGTGGTAAAACCGCCGCTCGGAGCCGTGGTAAATGAATTGCCCCCCGGCGCCAAACCAACTGTAATAGATGGAAAAAAATATTACCAGTACAGCGGCACATATTATGAAGAGTCGATAAATGATAATAACCAGTTAGAATATACCGTGGTAGGAACTGACGGGGTATTAAACACAGAGAATGCTGGCGCTAGCAACAACAACAATGACCAGAGAAGTGCCGATAACAACAGAAACAACCAGAGAGGCGAAGATAACAACAGAAACGACCAGAGAACTGCCGATAATAACAACAACACCCGTAGAAGTATCGATAACAACAACGAACGAAGAACTGCGGGCCCGGCAGTAGGAGACCGGTTTGAAGATCTCCCGGCTGATAGCAAATCGGTCGTGATCAATAATGAAAAACTATACATTTCGCCTTCGGGAACATATTACAAAGAAATAGTCAGCGGCAACCAGGTATATTATGAGGTTGTAGGAAGATAAATTTTCCTTAGAGCTGGAAACAGAGAGAGCGAGAGCGAATGAAAAAATTCGCTCTCGCTCTTTTTTTATGCACTGTTCTCTGTGCTGCCAGCATTCAGATGCACAGAAATCATTTTAATGTTACGTAGAGATAAATGCCTCAGAAATTCAATCGGGTGATTTGTTTAAGGGATTGGAAGGGTTCCGTGATTAGTTTCTTTTCCACAATGTTTCGCCCACGATACTGCTTACAAATTGATGCATCATCAATAGCTGATCTTTGCAGATTCGTATAGGAACATATGACATCCGGTTGCCTGAAAAAAAGCTATAATAGGCGATTACAGGCAGAGAGTCCGAAGAATAATTTGTTATCTCAAGTTGCCTCTGAATTTTAAACCGGTATACTGAATTAGAGCCTCAGTTTAATGAACGCGTCGCTGTTAAAATAAGAAGGCCGCCACGGATACACGAATTAACCAATTAACAAATAAACGGATAAACAAAGATTGCCACGGATACACGGGTGATGGGTTTCATTGGCTTCTTATCGGTGTATCCGTGACCAATTTTCAAATCCGACAGTTATCGGATGAGGCAGTACCGGGTTTTTCCCTTTAACTTTAGAGACCAAAATATTTTTATGAGAGTTTTCCTGTCCTTTCTTCTTTTAATCACCACCTGTATCAGCTCTATGTCGCAACAAACTCAAAAACCTCCACTTCATGGTAAGAACTGGATGGCGATTACCGGTAAGCCATTGGCAGCCGAAGCTGGCGCCATGATCTTTCAGAAAGGTGGTAACGCTGTGGATGCGGCCTGTGCCATGCTGGCTGCCACCTGTACCATGTGGGATGTGTTAAGCTGGGGTGGCGAAACGCAGGCATTGATCTATAACCCCAAAACGGGAAAAGTGATTGCTATTAATGCATTGGGTATCGCACCCACGGGCGCTACCGTAGATTTTTTTAAAAAGAAAGGATACAATTTCCCACCTGAATATGGACCATTGGCTGCTGTAACTCCTGGAACACCGGGCGGATTATGTACAATGCTTGCTGAATACGGCACCATGAGTTTAAAAGAAGTGCTGGCGCCAGCCATGCAAATGGCTGATGGTTACCCAATGGATGCACAGACGGCCAATAGCATTGAAAAAAATAAAGACCAGATCAAGCAGTGGCCTTATTCGAAACAGGTTTTTTTAACTCATGCGGGACAAAAAACAGAAGCTCCTGAAGCAGGCGAGATATTCAGGCAGGCCGATCTTTTGCAAACACTGCAAAAAATGGTAGATGCCGAGCAGGACGCATTGAAGAAAGGGAAGAACCGCAAAGAAGCTATTTATGCAGCCTATGACCGATTTTATAAAGGAGATATCGCTAAAGAATTTGCAAGAAGTTGCCAGGAGCAGGGTGGCCTCATCACGCAAGAAGACCTGGCCAAGTGGAAAGTGATGACCGAAGAACCTCTGAAAGTAAACTATAAAGGGATCGACGTATATAAATTACAGCAATGGACGCAGGGACCTTCGATGTTGCAGGCGCTGAATATCCTGGAGAACTTCGATTTGAAAAGCATGGGATATAATTCAACCCGCTACATCCATACTTTATACCAGGCGATGAACCTTGCATTTGCCGATCGTGATTTTTATTATGGCGATCCTTATTTTTCTAAAGACCAGCCAATGAAAGGCCTGTTGTCAAAAGAGTATGCGAAGGAAAGGGCAAAACTGATTCACCCCGACAGGAATGACCCAAAGATCGGTCCGGGGGACCCTTATCCATTCGAAGGAAAAACAAATCCGTTTATTCAAAATCTCAGGCAGCGGATCTTCGGGTTTAATGAGAACCCAATCGATGAGAATTATCTTGACCAGTTGCGTAGAGGAACTACATCTATCGAAGCCGCGGATAAAGAAGGATGGGTAGTATCGGTTACTCCCAGCGGGGGATGGGTGCCCGCCTGTATTGCAGGTCACACTGGTGTGGGCATGAGCCAGCGCATGCAAAGCTTTGTGCTTGATTCCGCGTTAAATCCATTCAATGTGGTGGAACCTGGTAAACGTCCCCGGGTGACATTGACCCCAACTCTTGCCATGAAAGATGGAAAACCATTTTTAGCTTTTGCTGTACAGGGAGGTGACACGCAAGACCAGAATTTGTTGCAATGCTTTTTGAATATCGTGGAATTTGGAATGACGGTTCAGGAAGCAGTGGAAGCCGCGAATATAAATACCAACCAGCTATGGCTTTCACTGGGAGGCACCCAGGTAAATGACCGTAAGCCAAAACCCGGCTCAATACTACTCAATACTAATACCCCCGATTGGATCCGGAAAGAATTGAAACAGATGGGTTATACCCTGAGCTTCGAAGACAGGACTTCGGGACCCATCAATGCCATTTATTTTGACTGGAAGCATGGCTCATTCTGGGGAGGCAGTTCGAATCACGGGGAGGACTATGGAATTGGATGGTGAAAACCCGATGCCGGTTTCAGGATGCTGGTTTCAGGTCGGTGGATGCTAGATGCTGGATGCTGATTAATATAGTGTGGCATCCAGTATCCAGCATCCAGTATCCAGCATCTTCTATTTATCGTATACTGCTTTTATAGTCGTCTCTCCGCGCGGTGAAGAGTTTACCGAAACAATAGAAAGTGCACCGTCTTTCAGTGTCCATGTTTCTGTTCCCTTGAATTCACTCGTCTGGCCATCTCTTTCAAAACTGGTAGTTGAGTTGATCGTGAATGTTTGGCCATCATCTGACCATTTTGCGGTTGATTTTGTTTTTGAGTTGCCAAACCCTGTGGTTTCCGTTTCTTTACCATCAAAGGTTAATGTTACCGAGGTTGTCGTGGGATCTCCCCCGTTGCGACCGGGGCGTGTCCTTGCGATAGTGATCGCATCAGCTTTCTGGTCAATTTTAATAGCGGTGGCTGCAAAGCGGGCGCCAAAATCGCCGAGCTCACTTTTACCTTCATTCAGTTTCCAGTCACCGGTAAAGCTAACATGGTCGGGCATGGATGTAAAAGACACAAGGAGGGCGGCAGGAGCCACCAGGAAAAATAAAAACTTCTTCATAATAGTTTGATTTGAGGACTAAATGTAAGGAGAAAGTTTGAACAGGCTGAGCCGTTAATCTGAAATTAACCGAAATCACGATTTTTCGCTCCCCGCCTCGAAAGAAGTGCGGAGCAACAGTGCGAAGAGCGTTTTCTCCGATACTTATCGTTCCCTCGCTGCCGGTCTGTTTCTCGCTCTATTATTCGTACAGGCTCAACCGGTTTTTCAGATTTGTGATTTCCTGCTGCATGCTTTCCAGCCGTTGAAGCAGATGTCCGATAGCATCTATGCCTTCCAGGTTGATACCAAGATCGCTGTATAACCGGGCTATCCGTTCGGCCTGTGCCAGCTGGCTAAGCGGCAGGTATACCCTTTCTTCAATCATGGCGATCTCTACCAACCCATATTGCTGCATCGAATAGATGAACGACACTTCGAGGTTATGACTTTCACAGAATTCTTTGATCGATACCAGTTCTTCTTTTTGCATACGAAAAATTTTATTGTTGCATATCCCGCAGTTGCCGGAGCAATTCCTTTTGTTTTTCTGTCAGGCGGGTTGGCAGTTTGATATTGTAAGTAATAATGAGATCGCCAAACTCATTTTCTTTTTTATAAACTGGGAAACCCTTGCCTTTTATCCGCACTTTTGTTCCGTTCTGTGTTTCGGGAACTACTTTCAATTTTATTTTTCCGTTCAGGGTATCGACGGTGATCTCGCCGCCAAGCAACGCAGTATACAGATCGATATCAACAGTGGTAAACAGGTCATTATCCTGTCTCCTGAAGTTTGTATTGTTGATGATATGAAAAGTAATATAAAGATCGCCATTCGGGCCGCCATTGATACCCGGTTCTCCATGACCGGCAATCTTTATGGTCTGCCCGTTGTCTACGCCGGCGGGAATTGTAATGCGGATCTTTTTTCCATTTACAGTAAAAGTTTGCTGGTGGGTGCGATAAGCGTCGGTAAGGTTTAGTTGAAGTTCTGCCTGTACATCCTGCCCGCGGTACCGGGTTTGCCGGCCCCGGCTGCCTGTTCTCGCGCTTCCGCCAAATAGTGATTCAAAGAAATCGGAAAAATCACTCTCCTGGAAATCACCAGTAAAGTTCTGTCCCCATTGATCACCTGCGGACGATGCATGTC
>Ga0066652_100000861_pt1 | contig 15051 bp, 14 predicted proteins | sample GraSoiAngelo_101_FD_71413 | JGI IMG/M metagenome (GOLD analysis project Ga0066652, IMG submission 71413) | Grasslands soil microbial communities from the Angelo Coastal Reserve, California, USA - 14_0903_02_30cm | ecosystem: Environmental > Terrestrial > Soil > Grasslands | place: USA...
GAAGATGCTGGGCGGGTTCGGCGGCTCGGTCGTGATGCATTGCTTCTCGTCCCCGGAACTGCTTCCGGTCGCGCTCGAGCGCGGCTACTACGTGTCCTTCGCCGGCAACGTCACGTACCCGAAGGCAGGCGATCTCCGGGAGGCAGCCACGCGCGTCCCCGCCGATCGCCTGCTGGTCGAGACCGACTGTCCCTACCTCTCGCCCCAGCCGGTGCGCGGGACCACGAACGAGCCGGCGCACGTCGTCCACACGGTCGCCGCGCTCGCGGCGATCCGGGGCGAGGACGCGAGCGAGTTGACTCGGCAGATCGACGCGAACGCGGCCGCGGTCTTCTCGCTGCCATGAACGTCTTCCCGAAGCGCGAGCTCGGCCAGCACTTCCTCGTCGACGAGAACATCCTGGGCGTGATCGGCCGTCTGGCCGAGCTCACGCCGGAGGACGTCGTCCTCGAGATCGGCCCCGGCCTCGGTGCGCTGACCGTCTACCTCGCCGACCGGGTGCGCAATGTCGTTGCCGTGGAGCTCGACCGAGCCCTGGAGAAGGAGCTGTTGGAACGGCTCGCGGGACGGCCGAACGTCGCCCTCCACTTCGGCGACGCGCTGCGGATGGACCTACGCGTAGCTGCGCCGGGCGCCCGCAAGCTCGTCGCGAATCTCCCGTACAACGTCGCGACGCCGATCATCGTCGAGAGCCTCGACGGGCTCCCGGAGATCGAGCTCTGGTGCGTCATGGTGCAGCGCGAGGTCGCGGATCGACTCTTCGCCGGTCCCTCCACCAAGGCCTACGGCGCCGTGTCCGTGCTCGTGCAGCTCGTCGCCGCGCGAACCGGCGCCCATCCGATCAGCCGAAGTGTCTTCCGGCCGCAGCCGAACGTCGACTCGGCGCTCGTCGCGTTCCGCCGGACGGGCCTCCCCGTTGACTACGCGAACGTCAAGCGCGTCGTCGAGGCGGCCTTCGCGCACCGGCGGAAGACGCTCGCAAACTCGGTCGAGCTCGCAGGCCTCACCTCTCGCGAGCATGCGGTCGCGGCGCTCGACACGCTCGGTCGTTCACCGAGCGCGCGGGCCGAGGAGCTGCGTCCGCAGGAGTTCGTTGCCCTCACGGCGGCGCTGCCATGAAGCGTGGCACCGCTGCCGCCAAGATCAACCTCGCTCTCGTCGTCGGTCCGCGTCGGGCCGACGGCAAGCACGAGCTCCTGACGGTCTTCCAACGGATCGCGCTCGCGGACCGAGTTGAGGTACGCCGCGCAACGGAGACGTCCGTAACGGGTTTCGCCGACGACACGATCGTCCGCCGGGCCCTGGACGAGCTCGCCGGCGACGGTGACGGCCGGCTCGCCGCTCGGATCGAGAAGCGAATCCCGGTCGCCGCCGGTCTCGGTGGCGGCAGCGCCGACGCCGCCGCCGCGCTGAAGCTCGGGAACGAGCTCCTGTCGGCGAGAGTACCGGAGCCCCACCTGGATGCGATCGCGGCGCGCCTCGGCGCCGACGTCCCGTTCTTCCTCCGCGATGGGCCGCAGCTTGGAAGCGATGACGGCACGACGCTCGAGCCGCTCGAACTTCCCCAGGACTACTGGGTCGTGCTCGTCGTCCCGCGCGACGCGACGAAATCGTCGACCGGCGACATGTACGCGCGCTTCGACGGGCGCGGCGGAGCGGACGGCTTCGAGGCTCGGCGAGACGCGCTGCTCCGCGCGCTCGAACGTGTCAGGCGTCCGCGCGATCTCTCGGCATTGCCGCCGAACGACCTGTGCTCGTCCCCGGTCGCCGAAGAGCTGCGGGCCCTCGGCGCGCTCCGTGCCGACGTCACCGGCGCAGGACCCGCGGTGTACGGCCTCTTTCTCCATCGGTCCGCCGCGCAGGAGGCGCGGAGCCGCCTGGCGCGGCGCGGGCGGACGTGGCTCACGGCCCCAGCGTGGTACGTTTGACGCTTGTTGCAGGAGCACCGCGTCATCGATGCCGATTCGACGCGCACGAGTCGCTGGCTGCGCGAACGTCGCCTTCGCCTCACCCTCTGGATCGCGGTGCTCGAGGGCATCGTGGTCGCCGTCCGTGGCGACGTCTCCCGTTACACGGTGGCCCTCCTCGCCATCGCGGTGCTGGCCCTCTACATCGCGCTGCGCGAGCGCGTCCACTGGGATGCTGCGCGCCAGATCCTCTGGATCGTCGCCGCCTCACAGGCGCTCGCGCTGCTGGTCGTCATCCTTGCCTTCGTCGTCGGCGCGATCGCCCTCGTGCTCGTCGCCCTGTTCGCGGTGCTCGCCCTCGTCTACCTTTTCTCGGACCTCCGGCGCACGTAGCTCGACCGCGGCTCTCGATGAGGCGTATCCAGGTACGGACGTCTGGTGGGGCGTAGCCAAGAGGTAAGGCAGCGGGTTTTGGTCCCGCGATCCCAGGTTCGAATCCTGGCGCCCCAGCCTTCTTCCGGATGAGCGGCCCCGTCGCAGCCGTCGTGATGGCCGCAGGCCTCGGAACGCGGATGAAGTCCGCGACGCCGAAGCATCTGCACCCGCTGCTCGGGCGAAGGCTCGCCGACTGGGCGATCGAGGCCGTGCGGCCGCTCGGGGTCGACCCGCTCATCGTCGTCGCTTCTCCCGAGGCCGCCGACGAGTACGGGGGACTGACGGTCGTGATCCAAGAGAAGCCGCTCGGCACGGGTGATGCGGTCCGCGTCGCGCGCGGCGGCGTCGGCGATGCGGAGTCGGTCATCGTCGTCTCGGCCGACCATCCGCTTCTGACTCCGCCTGTCCTGCAGCAGCTTCTGGACGGGCACCAGGCGGGAGGCGCTGCAGCGACCGTCCTCTCGTTCGAACCGCCCGACCCGCGCGCGTACGGCCGCGTCGTCCGTAACGAGATCGGCTCGCTCGAGGCGATTGTCGAGGCGAGAGACGCGAACGATGAGCAGCTCGCGATTCGCGAGGTCAACTCCTCGATCTACGTTTTCGAGACCGCGAAGCTGTGGCCGGCGCTCGAGCGCCTCGAGCCCCAGAACTTCCAGGGCGAGCTGTATCTGACGGATGCGGTTCGCTTTCTCGTCGAAGACGGTGAGAATGTGGGCGTCATGAAGGCGCCGGATCCCGCCGAGATCGAAGGAGTGAACACCCGGGTCGAGTTCGCCGAGGCCGGCGCTGCGCTCCGGGATCGCATCAATCGCGAGCACATGCTGGCGGGCGTGACGATCGTTGATCCAAGGACGACCTGGATCGAGCCGGGGGTCGAGCTTGAGGCGGATACGACGATCCACCCGTTCACGGTCCTGCGCGGGCGGACCCGAGTCGCGTCAGGGGCCGAGATCGGCCCCCACGCCGTCGTCGTCGACGCCGAGGTCGGACGCGACGTGAAGGTCGGGCCATTCTGTTACCTGCGACCGGGAACGAAGCTCGCGCCGGGCTCCAAGGCGGGCACCTTCGTCGAGATCAAGAACAGCGAGGTCGGCGAGGGCGCGAAGGTGCCGCACCTCTCGTACATCGGGGACGCCGAGATCGGCGAAGGCGCGAACGTCGCCGCCGGGAACATCACCGCGAACTACCCGCACGAGCCCGGTCGCCCAAAGGGACGGACACGCATCGGTCGGAACGTCAGGACCGGCATTCACAATGGGTTCCAGGCACCGGTCGAGATCGGGGACGACGCGTGGATTGCGGGCGGCACGTACATCACAGATGATGTGCCTCCCGAATCTCTGGCAGGGTTCCCGCCGAGGCAGGTCACGAAAGAGGGATATCTCCGTCGAAACCGCAACGACTGAGCTGACTCGCCTTCCCGGCCTCGAGGTCGCCGAGACCAAGGCCGAGCTCAGGCCGGAGCACTGGATCGAGCGCGGCCCCTCCCGGCGGCTGATGTTGTTCTCCGGGCGGTCGCATCCTGCGCTTGCGCAGAAGATCGCCGACAAACTCGGCATTCAGGTCGGCGACGTCTCGCTGCGCACGTTCGCGAGCGGCGAGACCTACTGCCGTTACGAGGAGTCGATTCGCGGCGCCGACCTTTACATCGTCCAGACCAGTTCGCCGCCCGTCGACCAGCACCTGATGGAGCTGCTGATCATGATCGACGCCGCGAAGCTTGCCTCGGCGAAGCGGATCACGGCGGTGGTCCCGCTCTATCCGTACTCGCGGCAAGACAAGAAGTCACGCCCGCGCGAGCCGATCACGGCGAAACTCGTCGCCGAGATGATCCAGTCGGCGGGCGCCGATCGCGTGCTCACGATGGATCTCCACGCGGGCCAGGTCCAGGGCTTCTTCGAGGTGCCCGTCGACCACATGACCGCGCTCCCGATGCTGGCGCAGTACTTCCGAGACCTGGGCCTGCCGGAGGAACTCGTCGCGGTCGCGCCCGATACCGGCCGTACGCGCCTCGCGAGCAAGTTCGCGGAGATGATCGGCGGCGACCTGGCCGTGCTCCAGAAGGACCGCCCCGCGCACAACGTCGCTCATATCACGAACATCATCGGCGACATCGACGGCAAGTGCGCGGTGATGACGGACGACATGGTCGACACCGCGGGGACACTCGTCGCGGGCGCGGAGTTCCTCAAGGACCATGGCGCGAAGAAGGTCTACGCGTGCGCCACGCACGGCATCTTCTCGCCGCCCGCGATCGAGCGGATCGAGGCGAGCGCGCTCGACAGCGTCGTCGTCACGGACACAGTCCCGATCGACCCGGTGACGAAGCCGGAGCGCGTCACCGTTCTCACGGTCGCCGACATCCTCGCCGAGACGATCCACAACGTGTTCGCCGACGATTCGGTCTCTGCGATCTTCGGCGACATGAACGCTCTGTTCTGAGCCTCCTCGACGACGCCGTCCCGCAAACAGCGACCCGCTCGAGGGCGCCCGCGTTTTCGAAGCGCCGCAGCGGATAAGCCTCTCCCATGAGACGGGGCGGAGGCGTGGGCATCCTGGCGCTGATCTACGTAGGCGTCGGCGTGGCGATCGCGGCGACGCACCACTACTTCACGCACGTGCACGGGTGGCGCGGCGTCCTCTCGGCGATCTTCGCGATCTTCCTCTGGCCGCTCGTCCTGCTCGGAATCAACCTGCACATCAGGCGGTAATCGCTACACTTCGCCGCCGTCATGGCCGGCGAACGGGTGAAGTTGGAGGTGCGGGAGCGCGAGCGGAGAGGATCCGCCGATGCGCGGCGCCTGCGCCGGGAGGGCTTCATCCCCGGGGTGCTGTACGGAAAGGGCATCTCCGCGCACGCGATCTGCGTCCCCGAGCGGGACCTGCGCCGCGTCCTGACCGGCTCGAGCGGGTTGCACGCGATCCTCGACGTTGTGGTCGAGGGGCAGAACACGACCCACGCGTCGATCCTCAAGGACTTCCAGCAGGACCCGATCCGCGGCCACATCTCTCACGTCGACCTGCAGGAGGTGCGGCTCGACCAGCCCATCCAGGCGCAGGTGGCAGTCCAGCTCATCGGCGAGCCCGCGGGCGTCAAGGAGGGCGGCGTCCTGTCGCAGGTGCAGCGGGAGATCAACGTGGAGGCGCTGCCGATGGAGATTCCGGAGCACATGGAGCTGGACGTGAGCGGCATGGCGATCGGCGACACGCTCCGCATCTCCGACCTGCCCGCGCGCGAAGGGGTGCAGTACCTCGACGATCCGGACGAGACCGTGCTGGCCACCGTCACGCTCCCGACGCGCGAGGTCGAGCCAGAGGAGGAGGTCCCGGAGGAGGGCGAGGAGCTGGCCGAGGGCGAGGTGCCGCCGGAGGAGCAGCCCGAAGGAGCCGCCGAGCCGGCTGCCGATGCGGGCGCCGCGCCCGACGGCGAGCCCGGCACGACTCCCGGCTAGCGGATCGCCGTGCGGCTTCCCTGGCGTCGCGGCGACCGCGCCTCGTCGCTCGACCTGCTCGTCGTCGGCCTCGGCAACCCGGGTCGCGAGTACGCGCGACAACGGCACAACGCGGGTGCGATGGTCGTCGACGAGCTGGCGCGGCGACACGGTGGCTCCTGGAAGGGGAAGTTCTCCGGCCAGATCGCCGAGGTCCGAATCGACGGTCACCGGGTCGCCCTCCTCAAGCCTGGGACGTACATGAACGAATCCGGACGCTCGGTCGCTGCGGCCGCGCGGTTCTACAAGGTCGAGCCGGACGCGGTGCTCATCCTCCACGACGAGGGGGATTTCGACCTCGGACGATTGCAGGCGCGGAAGGGCGGCGGGCTGGCCGGACACAACGGCCTCCGTTCGATCGCGCAGCACCTGCGCACGCAGGACTTCCTGCGGCTGCGGATCGGCGTGGGACGCCCCGAGCGCGGCGACCCGCGACCGCTTGCCGACTACGTGCTCTCCGACTTCACGCCGGCGGACGACGCCGAGTCGATCGTGAACAGGGCCGCCGACGCGGTGGAGTCGCTCGATGCCGAGGGGCTCGCAGCCGCGCAGGCGCGCTTCAACTGACCGCCGCCTCGCCCTGGTGGAGTCGGCCCGCGGTTACGATGAGACGAGCCGAACCGGCCAGGTTCGGCCTTTCGTCATGGACCGTCCAATCCTGCATCCGTTCGTCGAGGAGCTTCGCGAGAGCGAACGCCTCCGCGCGTTCGTTGAGGCGCTCCCCGCCGCCGCGCGTGTGTCCGAACCGGCGCTGCCGCTGCTCCTCGCGGCCCTCCATGAGGAGCTGGGACGCGGGCTGGTGTTGCTCGCCCCGGAGGACGCGGACGCCCGCGACGCCGCCGAGGCGGCCGCTTGGTTCCTGGGCGACGAGCGTGTCGCCTTGCTCCCGAGCCGCGGGGTTCACTGGGGATCCGGGCTCGAGCCGGCTCCGCACCTCGTCGGCGAGCGTGCACGTGCAATCGACGTCCTCGCGGCTGGCGGTCTCGTATGCGCCTCGGCGGCGGCCGTCGCCGAGCCGCTGCCCCCGCCGGAAGCGCGTCCCGATCCCATCCGCGTCACGCCGGAGGCGGAGCTCTCGCTCGAGGCGCTTGCCGAAGCGCTCGCACTCGCGGGGTACGAGCGGGTCGAACGCGCCGACGAGCGCGGGCAGTTCGCCGTTCGCGGCGGCCTCGTCGACGTCTTTCCGACCACCGGCCGCGAGCCGCTCCGCGTCGAGTTCTGGGGCGACGAGATCGAGGGGATCCGCGCCTTCTCGCCGTTCACGCAGCGTGCGCTGCACCCGCTCGACGCTGCCACGATCTATCCGGCCGCCGAGCGCCGCCTCGATCTGAGCGAGCCGCAGCTCCTCGACGAGGACGAGCCGATCCCAGTGCCGAAGGACGTCGTGCCGCCGCTCCCGGCCGGCGTCGACCTCGTCTGGGAGCCCGAGGAGGTCAAGCGCGTCTGGGAAGAGGAGGACCTCGAGCCGATCTCGCTCGAGAAGGCCACGCCGCTCGATCCGCTGCCGTCCGGCCAGCGGCACTCGTTCGAGGCGCAGCGCCCGGCCCTCGTCGCGCGCGGCCTCGCCGAGGCGGAGAACGAGCTCGCGGCGTTCGTGCGCGCCGGTCACCGCGTCGTCGTTGCGTTCCCGCACCGCGGCGAGGCGCTGCGGCAGCAGAACCTGCTCCGCCGTATCGCCGCGCGGCTGGTCGAGCCCGGCGAGGACCTGCCGCGGGAGGCGGAGCTGATGTTCGCGGTCACTCCTGCGCGGCGCGGCTTCGTCTGGCGCGACCTCGGTCTCGTGCTGCTTCCGGACACGCAGGTCTTCCGCAAGCGCCCGCCGCGCGAGCGCCGCGTCGGCGGCCGGGCCTTGCAGTCATTCGCCGATCTGCGCACGGGCGACTACGTCGTCCACGAGGATCACGGCGTCGGCAAGCTCCTCGGCTTCGAGACGAAGGAGGTCGCCGGCGTCACGCGCGACTACCTCCTGCTCGCGTACCGCGGCGACGACCGGCTCTACGTGCCGCACGAGCAGCTCGGGAAGGTGTCGCGCTACATCGGTGCCGACTCGACGGCTCCTGCGCTCTCCAAGCTCGGCGGCAAGGCCTGGGACAACCTCAAGTCCCGGGCGCGACAGAGCGTCCGCGAGCTCGCCGGCGAGCTGCTCGCCCTGTATGCGCAGCGGCAGCAGGCGTCGGGCGTCGCGTTCGACCTTCGAAACGACTGGCTCGAGCGGCTCGAGGCGGAGTTCCCCTACCGCGAGACGCCCGACCAGCAAACGGCGATCGAGGCGGTCAAGGAGGACCTCGAGGCTCCCCGGCCGATGGACCGCCTCGTGTGCGGCGACGTCGGCTTCGGCAAGACCGAGGTCGCCATCCGCGCCGCGTTCGCGGTCGCCGTCAACGGCAAGCAGACACTGATGCTCGCGCCGACCACGATCCTCGCCGAGCAGCACTGGCACACGTTTCGCAACCGCTACCGCGACTTCCCGATCCGGGTCGAGATGGTCTCGCGGTTCCGCGCCCCGAAGGAGGTCAAGCGAGTGCTGGGGGAGTTCCAGGAGGGAAAGGTGGAGGTGCTGATCGGGACGCACCGCATCCTGTCGCGCGACGTGATCCCGAGGGAGCTCGGGCTCGTGATCCTCGACGAGGAGCAGCGCTTCGGAGTCGCGCAGAAGGAGCTCCTGCGCTCGCTCCGGCTCGAGGTCGACGTGCTCACGTTGAGCGCGACGCCGATCCCACGCACGCTCCACATGTCGCTGTCCGGCCTACGCGACATCTCGATCATCGAGACGCCGCCGGAGGGGCGCCGGCCGATCCGCACGACTGTGTCCGAATTCGACGAGGAGCTCGTCAAGCTGGCGCTCGAGCGCGAGCGCGAACGGGGCGGTCAGTCCTTCTACCTCCACAACCGCGTCGAGACGATCGAGGAGGCCGCAGAGAAGCTGCAGCAAATCTCGCCCGACCTTCGCTTTCTCGTCGCGCACGGCCAGATGCGGGAGCGCGAGCTCGAGGAGAAGATGCACGCGTTTCTGCGCGGCGACGCAGACGTGCTCGTCTCCACGACGATCATCGAATCGGGCCTCGACATCCCGCAGGCGAACACGCTGATCGTCGAGCGCGCCGACACGCTCGGCCTCGCCCAGCTGTACCAGATCCGCGGGCGAGTCGGCCGCTCGGACGTGACGGCCCACGCGTACCTCTTCTATCCGGACATGTCGGAGCTGACGCCGGAGGCGCGCGCTCGCCTTGCGACGCTCGCGGATCACACGGAGCTCGGCGCCGGCTTTGCGATCGCGATGCGCGACCTCGAGATCCGAGGCGCCGGCAACCTCCTCGGCGACGAGCAGTCCGGGCACGTGGCCGCGCTCGGCTTCGAGCTCTACGTGGAGCTCCTTGCCGAGGCGGTTGCCGAGCTCAGCGGCGAGCGCCGGGTCGCGGTCCGTCCGGTCCGGGTGGACGCCCGCGTCGACGCCTACGTGCCGGCCGAGTACATCGAGTCCGAGGCGCTCAAGATCGACCTGCACCGTCGGCTCGCGCTCTCCGAGTCCGACGACGAGCTCCGGGAGCTCCAGGCCGCCACCGAAGACCGGTACGGCCCGCTGCCCGAGCCGGTCGAGAACCTGTTCCTGATCCAGGAGGCGAAGCTGAAGCTCGCCCAGCTCGGCGCGGACTACTTCGTCTTCCGCGGCGGGCGCGCTAGCGTGGGTCAGGTGGTGCTGGGATCCGGGGAGCTGCGGGCGCTCCGCAACCGCGTCGCGACCGCCGTCTACACGGTTGCGAACCGGGAGATCACCCTGCGCGAGGAGGGTTTTCCGCAGGCGCTCCGGTTCGTCGATGCTATACTCGCCGCGCGCCAGGCAGCGTGAGCACGGCCGCTGCACATGGCGCTTTTTCCATGAAGCGTCTCGCACCACCCGTTCTCCTCGCGTTGCTGCTCGCCCTGCTCGTCGCGGCCTGCGGCGGCAGCGGCACGGCCACGCTCGGCTCCGACAACGTGCTCGTCGTCGGCGACAAGGCCGTGTCCAAGGACGACCTGCAGGCGGTGATCGACGGCTACAAGAAGCAGTTCGAGACGAACAAGCAGAAGTTCCCGAACCCCGGGACGCGTGAGTACAACGCGCTGCAGACGCAGGCGATCAACGTTCTCCTCCAGCGCGCCGAGGTCGAGCAGAAGGGCGCGGACATGGGGATCAAAGTCAGCAGCAAGGACGTCGACGATCGCCTCAACCTGATCAAGACGCAGTCGTACGGGAACAGTGAGAAGAAGCTCGAGTCGTCGCTCAAGGAACAGGGCGTGACCCTCGATCAGTACAAGCACGCGATCGAGGTGCAGATCCTCTCCGAGCGGATCTTCAAGAAGCTCACAAACAACGTCCACGCGTCCGACGCCGCGATCAAGAAGTACTACGACCAGAACCCGTCGCTCTACAAGCAGGCGTCGAGCCGTGACGTCCGTCACATCCTCGTTCCGAGCAAGAGCCTCGCCGACTCGCTGTACTCGCAGCTCGTCGCGGCGCACGAGAAGAACTTCACAGCGCTGGCGAAGAAGTACTCCAAGGATCCGAGCTCGGCCGGGAACGGCGGCAAGCTGACGATCGTCAAGGGCAAGCAGGTGCCGCAGTTCGACCGCGTCGCGTTCTCGCTCAAGGCGGGCGAGATCGCGCGGCCCGTCCACTCGTCGTTCGGCTGGCACATCATCCAGGCCCTCTCGCCGATTCGCCCGCCGGGCCTGACGCCGTTCAGCAAGGTGAAGGACTCGATTGGCCAGACGCTCGACCAGCAGAAGAAGAACCAGGTCGTGACGACGTGGTTCAGCGGCGTGCAGAAGAAGTTCTGCACCTCGGGCTCGATCAAGTACCAGGTCGGCTACCAGCCGAACCCGGACCCCTGCGCTTCGCTCGTCGGCACCACGACCGCGACGAAGTGAGCCTCACCGAGGCGCTGGCGGACCTCCAGACGCTGACGGAGCGGCTGCGGCGCGAGTGCCCGTGGGACCGCGAGCAGACCGAGCGGACGATCGTCCCGCACACGCTCGAGGAGGCGTACGAGGTCGCCGACGCCGCAGTCGAGCGCGACGACGCGAAGCTGGCCGACGAGCTGGGCGACCTCCTGTTCCAGGTGTACTTCCTCGCGCTCCTGCTGTCGGAGCGGGGCGGCCCCGGTCTCGAGGACGTCGCGCAGGCGATCCACGAGAAGCTCGTGCGCCGCCATCCGCACGTCTTCGGCGACGCCGAGGCGCAAACGGCCGGGCGTGTGCGCGTACGCTGGGAGCAGATCAAGACGGAGCAGGAGGGACGCTCGGGCGTGTTCCACCACGTTCCGGACTCGCTCCCCGCCCTGCTCTATGCGCGCAAGGTGCAGCAGCGCGCTGCGGCGGTCAACTTCGAGTACGCGAACGTTGCGGGTGCGCTCGCGGACCTCGAGGACGAGGTGCGCGAGCTTGCAGAGGCTCTCGCAGAGGCCGGGGAAGTGCGACCCGAGACGGAACCGCCGGCGCATGTTTTCGAAGAGCTCGGCGACGTCCTCTTCTCGGCGGTCAACGTCGCGCGGCGTGCGAACGTCGACCCGGAGCTTGCGCTGCGCGCGATGACGCGGCGTTTCGTCAAGCGCGTCGAGCGCGCGGAGGAGTTCGCCGCCGCGGAGGGCAAGACCTGGACCGAGCTCGAGCTCGCCGAGCAGGACCGGTACTTCGACCGGGCAAAGGTCGCGTTCGAATGAGCGCCATCGCGACGGTCCACGCACGTCAGATCCTCGACTCCCGAGGCAACCCGACGCTCGAGGCAGACGTTCACCTCGGGTCGGGCGCGATGGGTCGCGCGGCCGTCCCTTCGGGTGCGTCGACCGGGGTGCACGAGGCGGTGGAACTTCGGGACGGAGCCCGCGATTACGGTGGCAAGGCCGTGACGCGCGCGGTCGCGAACGTGAACGGCGAAATCGCACAGGCGGTCCGCGGCGTCGACGCAGCCGACCAGGCGACGGTCGACCGCCTGCTGATCGAACTCGACGGCACGCCGAACAAGGGACGGCTGGGCGCAAACGCGATCCTCGCAGTGTCCCTGGGCGCGGCGAAGGCGACGGCGGCCGAGCGCGGCCTCTCCCTCTTCCGCTCGCTCGGCGGAGACGAGGCACGCACGCTGCCCGTTCCGATGCTGAACGTCATCAACGGCGGGGTCCACGCGCAGAACTCGATCGATCTGCAGGAGTTCATGGTCGTTCCGGCGGGCGCAGAGTCGTTCGGCGACGCGCTCCGGATCGGGGCGGAGACCTTCCAGGCGCTCAAGGCCGTCCTGCACGGGCGGGGCCTTGCGACGGCGGTCGGCGACGAGGGCGGGTTCGCGCCCGATCTCGGCTCGAGCGAGGAGGCGATCGGCGCGATCCTGGAAGCCGCAGAGCGCGCCGGACACCGCGAGAACGTCGCGATCGCGCTGGACCCGGCGTCGACGGAGTTCTTCGGCGAGGGCGCCTACCGGTTCGAGGGACGCGAGGCGGACGGCGCCGGGGTGGCGGATTTCTACGCCGCGCTCGCGGACCGTTTCCCGATCGTGTCCGTCGAGGACGGGATGGCCGAGGACGACTGGGACGCGTGGAAGCTGCTCACGGAGCGCCTCGGCGACCGGTTGCAGCTCGTCGGCGACGACGTGTTCGTGACGAATCCGGAACGGCTGCGCCGCGGGATCGACGCGGCGGTCGGGAACGCGATCCTCGTCAAGGTCAACCAGATCGGCACGCTCACGGAGACGCTGGAGACGATCGAGCTCGCGCGCGCGAACGGCTACGCCGCGGTGATCTCCCATCGGTCGGGCGAGACCGAGGATACGACGATCGCCGACCTCGCAGTCGCGACCAACGCCGGCCAGATCAAGACGGGCGCACCGTCGCGTACGGACCGCGTCGCGAAGTACAACCAGTTGCTGCGGATCGAAGAGGAGCTCGGCGACGCGGCGGTGTATCCCGGCTGGCGGGCCTTCCCGCGCGCCGGGCGCTGACTCAAGCCCGCTGCGGCGCCTGCCGAAACCCGGACCATGGGCACGCTCGCCGCCGGCCACCCCTCCCACGCCGAACGTGAGGCCGCGGTTGCACGGCTGAGCGACGCCTATTCGCGCGGCGAGCTCACGCTGGCCGATTTCACGCAGGCGCTCGACCGTGCGTACGCCGCGGCCACCGCCGACGAGCTCGACGCGCTTCGCCCGGCGCTGCCATCGCCGCTCGATGTGGACGGATCGCGCTTCGCCGCGCATCTGCTGCCGGGCGAGCACATCTACTGGACAGGCGGGCCCGATCCCCGCCGGCACTTCACTCCCGCCGACTGGTTCGCCGTTCCATTCTCCGTCCTGTGGGCGTCCTTCGCGGTCTTCTGGGAGGCGGCCGCGATCGCGAGCGGGCCATCCTTCTTCATGCTTTGGGGCATTCCGTTCGTGGCCGTGGGCCTGTACGTGACGGTCGGGCGGTTCCTCCGCAAGGCGTGGCTCCGGCGGCGGACGCACTATGCGCTTACGAACCTGCGTGCGCTCGAGCTCGTGGAGCGCGGAGGTATGACCGAACTCGAGGCGGTCTTCCTCGAGACGGTGCCCGCGGTGAACGAGCTCGTCTCAGGCGGGAACGGCACGATCGTGTTCGGAAATGCACGGCCCCGGGACGTGTATCTCTGGGACTCGGCCGGCGGCCTCGGTCAGAGCCGCTCGCCGATCCCGCTGACGTTCTTCGACATACCCGATGCGCCGCGTGTGCTCGAGCTCGCGGGGCGCTTCCGCGCGGAGGCGATCCCGGAGGACGGCCGCGGGTCCGTGTAGCCGCGGCGCTACTCTCAGAGCATGGCCGCCGCGACACCGCGCCGCACGAAGATCGTCGCCACGATCGGCCCCGCGTCGGGCTCGCCGGATCAACTGCACGCGCTGATTGCCGCGGGGATGGACGCGGCCCGGCTCAACCTCTCACACGGTTCGCACGACGACCACGCGGAGACGGCGCGCCTAGTCCGCGAGGCGCAGGAGCAAACCGGCAAACCGATTGCGATCATCGCCGACCTCCAGGGACCGAAGATCCGCGTCGGCGACCTGCCCACGCCCGTCGACCTCGTGCGCGGCTCCGAGATCACGGTCGTCTGCGCAGACGGTGTGGTGCCCGAGCCCGACGAGCTTCCGATCGCGCCGGCGGTCGTCGCCGAGGTGCTCCGGCCCGGCCACGAGGTCCTGATCGACGACGGACATATCCGCCTGCGCGTCGAGGAGGTCGAGCAAGGCCGCGCGCGTTGCGGTGTCCTCGTCGGCGGCCCCGTCACGTCGCACAAGGGCGTGAACCTGCCGGGCGTTCCCGTACCGATCCCGTCGCTGACGCGGAAGGACATGGACGATCTCGACTTCGTGCTCGACCTCGGCGTCGACTACGTGGCGCTCTCGTTCGTCCGGTCGGCGGCGGACGTCCGCGATCTCCGGGCGCTGATCGAGCAGGCCGGCTCGCCCGCGCACGTGATCGCGAAGGTCGAGAAGGCCGAGGCCGTCGACGCGCTCGACGACGTCCTCTTCGAGACGGACGCCGTCATGGTCGCGCGCGGCGACCTCGGTGTCGAGATCGGCGCGGCACTCGTGCCGCTCCTGCAGAAGCGGATCATCTCGAAGGCGCTCGAGCGTGGAAAACCCGTGATCACCGCCACGCAGATGCTGGAGTCGATGATCCACCACCCCGAGCCGACGCGCGCCGAGGCGAGCGACGTCGCGAACGCGATCCTCGACGGGACCTCTGCGGTCATGCTCTCTGCGGAGACGGCGACCGGGGACTATCCGCTCGAGGCGGTCGCGACGATGGACCGGATCGCGCGCGCCGTCGAGCCGAGCCTCGGCTACCGGCATCAGATTCCGGAGGCGATCGAGGAGCCGACGATCGGCAACGCGATGTCGAACGCCGCGTGCGACCTCGCCGAGGCGCTCGGAGCGCGGGCGATGCTCGTGCCGACGTTCACCGGAAAGACCGCGTCGGCGGTTGCGCGGCTGCGTCCGCGGCGGCCGATCGTCGGCCTATCCCACCACGAGTGGGCCGTGCGGCAGATGGCTCTGGAGTGGGGGGTCACACCGCGCTGGATCCCGCAGACCGCGAACGTCGAGGATCTCTGGAACCGCTCGATCGAGGCGGCACGCGAAAGCGGTCTCGTCGCGAGGGGCGACACCGTCGTGATCACCGCGGGGACCGCGGTCAACATCCCCGGCTCGACGAACGTCATCAAGGTCGACGTCGCGTAGTAGG
>Ga0066652_100000868_pt1 | contig 15000 bp, 14 predicted proteins | sample GraSoiAngelo_101_FD_71413 | JGI IMG/M metagenome (GOLD analysis project Ga0066652, IMG submission 71413) | Grasslands soil microbial communities from the Angelo Coastal Reserve, California, USA - 14_0903_02_30cm | ecosystem: Environmental > Terrestrial > Soil > Grasslands | place: USA...
TCGACAACACCGTGATCGGAGGTAAACGATGAGCACGCAACCGCAGTCAAAGCCAAACGAGTCCGACCGAGCGCCGGTGACGCTCCCGCGTATCGCCGAGATGAAGGCGAATGGTGAGCCCATCGTCATGGTCACCGCCTACGACTACCCCTCCGGGCTCGTGGCTGAAGAAGCTGGAGTCGACATCGTCCTGGTCGGGGACACGGCCGCGATGGTCGTGCTCGGTTATGACGCCACGACGCCCGTCGGGATGGACGAGATGGTCACGATGGCCGCTGCCGTCCGGCGCGGCGTGCGCACGCCGCTTCTGATCGGCGACATGCCCTTCGGCTCGTATGAGCGCTCCAACGAGCACGCAATAGAGAACGCGCAGCGTTTCGTGCGGGAGGCCGGGGTCGACGCGGTCAAGCTCGAGCGTGGCGGACCTTCGGTTGAGCGAGCGAGGGCGATCGTGGGCTCGGGGATCCCCGTGATGGGGCACGTCGGGCTGACCCCGCAGTCGGCCAGCGCCCTCGGTGGCTTCAAAGCTCAGGGCAAGACCGTCGAGTCCGCGAAGCAGATCGCGCACGACGCGCACGAGCTGCAAGGGGCCGGCTGCTTCGCGATCGTTTTCGAGGCGGTTCCGGCCGCGATCGCCGACGCGCTCATGCCGCATATCCACATCCCGGTCATCGGGATCGGCGCAGGCATCTTCACGGACGGCCAGGTTCTGGTGTTCCACGATCTGCTGGGCATGACTCGCAGCCACGTGCCCAAGTTCGTCAAGCGCTACGCGGAGATCCACGACCAGATGGTCGCCGGCGTCCGCGCGTACGCCGAGGACGTGCGGTCGCAGAAATTCCCGGATGCGGACCACGTTTACGTGGCCGACCCGGACGCGGTCGCGGAGCTCCGGGCCTACCTCGACCAGGGAAGCCTCGCCACGTCGCCCTGGGATTGGTAGCCGGGGCAGCGAGGGGGGCGGCGCGGCACGCACGGCGGGCCGAGTGGCCTCCAGTTCGGGACCCGCAAGTTTGCCCGACAACCCGAAATTTTCGGGCAAAGTCGCGGGGTACGGAAGCAAGGGCAACGCGGGCGTGCGGGCTGGCGGAGAGGCGCGCCCGAATGCGCGAGAAGCGCGACGAAAGTGTGTCCCGCGCGGTTCCGCGGAACCGTTTGCGGTCGCCCCTCGCCGCCCTTACCGCCTAGGCGACGCCCAGGATCGTGCGCGGACGTAACGCCTGACTACGAGCGGGGTAATGCTCGTGTCGATTCGCACTAAGCGAGTCCCTTCTCAGGAGGTACAGGTAATGGAGATGCTGAAGAGACTGGAGCCCGTCGCTCTGTTCCTGATGATCTGCGGCGCCCTCAACTGGGGCATCGTGGGCATCACCGACGGCGACACCAATGTGCTCTCGTCGATCTTCGGAAGCGGGACGCTGCTGAACGTCGTGTACGTCATCGTCGGCGTCTCGGCGCTCGTGTTCGTGCCCAGGCTGATGGAGGCCCTTCACATCCGGGGGCCGCATCCGCGGGGCGTCTAACCGCAGCACCGCACTACCGCGGCGGGGAGGGCCGCGGTGAACTTGAAGCGAAGAGCCGGGCAATGGCCCGGCTCTTCGCTTGTTACGTTCCGGGCGTGCCCGTGCACACGAGCGAGATCCAGCTCTCCACCCGCGGCCACTCGGACATCGTCGACATCACACGAAGGGTCCAGGATGCCGTCGCCGAAGCCGGCGCGAGGAGCGGGATGGCCTCGGCGTTCGTCCGCGGATCGACGGCCGCGATCACGACGATGGAGTTCGAGCCCGGCGGGGTGACCGACCTGCGCAACCTGCTCGACCGGGTGATTCCCGTCCGCGGCGACTACGAGCACAACCGCCTGAATCACGACACGAACTCCCACGCACATCAGCGCGCTTCGATCGTCGGGCCGTCCGAGCTCGTCCCGGTCGAGGAGGGCCGGCTGGCACTCGGAACCTGGCAGCAACTGGTCCTGATCGATTTCGACGACCGCGCGCGGGAGCGAACAGTCGTGATCCAGGTCGTGTCCTAGTCGGGCTCCGCGAGCCCCTTCTCGCGCAGCTCGGCAATCGCCTCCGGGCGCTTCTGCAGCTCGCCCAAACCCATCCCGCCGAGCACCCATGGCGCCTTGGTGAACTGGATGTCGCGGTAGTCGACGATCTGGACCAGGTTTCCCCACGGATCCCGAAAGTCGAGGAAGCGGCCGGGCGACAACTCCAAGCCGGCATCCTCCAGAGCGGCCCGGGCTGCGGGCTTGTCGTCCACGACCAGACCGAAATGGCGGGCTCGATCCGGCGCGCCAGGATCCACTTCGGACAGCGCGATGAACTGATCGCCCATATCGATGAAGGCCATGCCCGCCATCCGGTCAACGCGGTCGAACTCGAAGATCCGTCCGTAGAACGTAAGCGCCTCCTCGATGTCCCCGACCTCGAGCGCGACGTGATTGATCCCCACGAGGCGGGGGCGTTTATCACTCATCTCGCTGCCTCCCGATCCCCAGCGCCTCGCGGACGGCGGGTGCCGACGGTGCGATCTCGGAATCCAGCCGCGCCAGGAGGTCCTTCCAGCCCGCATGCATCTCGATCGCGCTGCCGACGCGCTCCGTTCCCCCGTCGAGATCCCCACCATGCGCCAGCGCGAGCCCGGCCCAGAACAGGAGCTCGTCGTTCGCCGGCGCGAGCTCCGCAGCTTGCCGGTATCGCTCTGCCGCCTCCTTGTGACGCCCCTCGCCGACCAGATCGTCGCCCTCGGTCGCCACGGCGTACGCGTCGGCCAGGTCGAGCAAGCGGCGGAGCTCCCCGAGCGGATCGTGGTGATCCTCGACGCGCAGCTCGACCGTCCGCTGCCAGGACTCCCCCTCCGCCGGCACCACCAGAAGCGCGGCCGACTGGCGTCCGCGGACGTCTCCCCCAGCCGCCTCGCCCGCGTCCAGCGCCGCGAGCAGGCGGCGGGGGAGCGGTCCGCTCGCGCCGTCGAACGCCTCCGCCATCGCCGGCCAAACCGACGGGCCCGCCATCATGTTCGCCTGGGCGCTGAACGCACCGCCTCGTGCATCCCCCGCGTAGGGGATGCATCCGTCGCCCGTGTGGACCGCCACGGCTCCCGCCGAGTCGACCACCGCGACCTGGCGGAATCGCGCCTGCTCATCCGCCGCCAAGAGCTCCCGCAGCGCCGGCTCCGGACGCTGGCCACCGCGCAGCCGCTCGAGGAGCCTCGGGCCATACGCGGGCTCGGCGATCGACTGCGTCGCCACGGCTCCGACTCCCGGCTCCCCCCACGACACGACCGACCCGACCGAGAACCAGTGCGACTGCACGGCGACACCGAGCTCGCCCGTATCGGGATCCCGCGCGACGATCGAGTACGTGCCGCGCCGGGGCGTCACGGCCCGACTGGGGCGTTCGACTTCACGGCGTCGATCTTCCAATCATTGCCCTCCTTCACCATCGTGACCGTGAGCTTCTCGCCGCTGTAGACGCCGCCCTTCGGCACGATCTTCACCGATGCGGTATTGGGCTTCGAGCCGCCCGCGAGTCCCTGGATCGACACGGACTGCGCGGCATTACCGCCCGTCTGGGCGTTCACGCATCCCTGCTTGCCGCCATACGCCTTGCTCAGGTATTGCTCGGTGACGTAGTCCGTCCCGCAGGCCTTGTCCGGGTCGCCCGAGGTGAGGACGGCATTGAGGACATCGGAGACCGTATGACCCTTCGCCGCACCGCCGCCGAAGACGCTGCCCGTGCTCGTGGTCGTGCTCTGCGCGGACGTGGTGGCGGTCCCGCCGGCGGACGTTGTGGGCTGGCTGCTCGTCGTGCCACCGCCTCCGCCGCCGCCGCATCCGGCGAGGGCACTCGCGGCGAGCGCGGCGGAAACGAGCGCAGCCGCTCCCGCGCGATAGCGGCGGCGATCTCCAGGTCCGTGAAGCACATCGCTAATCAACCACTTCCTCCTTCTCGTTGCGAAACAAAGTCGATCTCGCGGATCACTTTCGCCGGGTTCCCGGCCGCGATTACCCGCGGGGGGAGGTCCTGGGTGACCACGGAGTTGGCACCGATCACGCACCGGTCGCCGATGGCCACTCCGCTCGTGACGACGCAGTTCGCGCCGAACCAGCAGTTGGAGCCGATCCGCACCGGACCCTTGGAGGTGAACCCCTGCCAGGTGATGGGCTTCTCCGGATCGTCGAAGCGGTGGGCGGCGTCCCCGACAAAGCAGCCGTTGGCGAACATGACGTGATCGCCGATCTCAATCCGGTCCACCGCGGCGAGCATCACGTTGCGGTTGAGGAAGCATCCCTGGCCGATCTCGATCCGCGCCTGCGGTGCGAGCGTCAGCCAGCATCCCGGCTCGAGCAGCGTGTCGTTCCCGATCACCAGCCGGCCCTCGTCCAGCGCTTCCAGGACCTCGCCCTCGACCGGGAATCGGATGAAGGCGCCGGCGCTGGCCATGTGGCGGTTGATCCGCCAGCGCCGTCGCAGACGCCGGTTGCGCTCGTACCAGCGCCGCTTCACCCACCACAGCCGCCAGCCGGATTTCTGTCCGCCAGCCATCGCCGCAACTATGACCACCACGTGGCGAGAACTCGCCGCCAGTTCTCCCACGTGATCGCGGCGACCTCGTCGGCAGCGAATCCCGCTGCGTCCAGCGCGGCGACGAGCCGCGGCAATCCCGATGCGTCGCCAAGCTCAGCTGGAACGGTTGCGCCATCGAAGTCCGACCCGAGCGCGACGTGCTCCACGCCGATCCGCTCGGCCACGTAACGGGCGTGATCGACGATCAGCTGGAGGGGCGTGTCCGGATCGTCCGCGAAGTCCGCGCGCAGTAACGCGCAGGCGAACACGATGCCTACGAGGCCCCCGGAAGCGCCGATGGCGTCGAGTTGCGCATCGGTCAGGTTCCGCGACGATGCAGCCAAGGTGTGGGCACCGGAGTGGCTGGCCACGAGCGGCCCTACGTCCAGCCGAGCGACGTCCCAGAAGCCCGCCTCGTTGAGATGACTGAGGTCGACGAGGATGCCCAGCTCAGCGCACCTTTCCACCAATTCCCGGCCTGCCGCGGTGAGCCCGGGGCCGGTATCGGGGGAGGACGGGAACCTCAACGGCACTCCGTGCGCGAATGCGTTCGGGCGACTCCAGACCGGCCCCAGAGACCGGAGCCCCGCCGCGTACCATGTGTCGAGCGCTTCAAGCTCGGAATCGATCGCCTCGGCCCCCTCCAGGTGAAGTACGGCGACCGGCGTCCTGTCATCGTCCTTGGCGGCGTCGACGGCCGCGATGTCCAGCGCGACCCGCATCCTCCCGGCACGATCCATCGCGAGCAGTCGGCCCGCGGCCGCCGTGGCGTGGGCGGCCGCACGCCGATGGTCCACGGGCGAGGCTGGCTTGAACTCGAGCACCCCGCCTCGCCGTCGCAGCGGCTTCTTTCGCATGCGCGACGACGGGGTGAACACGGCGAAGATCCCACCTCGCATTCCACCCGCGCGCATGCGTGGAACGTCGACGTGCCCGCCTGAGCGACCCGTGCCGATTCGTGCGTGGTCGTCTCTGATGAGCGCGTCGTTGTGTCCGTCGAAAACCGCGAGCAATGCGTCTCAGGCGGGGATCGTGAGACGCTCGACGGTGTCGCCGCGCCCCACCAGGACGGCGCTCACGAGCTCCGGCGGGAACAGGCCGTGCTCAACTACGCCCGGAGTTGCCGCCAGACGAGCAGCGAGCTCGGCGGGATCGCCCAGCGGTCCGCCGTAGTCGGCGATGACCCCTCCATCCGGGCTCTCGGGTGCATCGCGAAGCTCCACCTGCCCCAGCTCGCGAAGGGTCGCGGCCAGCCCGAACTTCGCCAGCTCCAATGGCACCGGGGGCGTCAGCGAATCCACTGGCTTGCTCGAATCCGCGATCACCACGAAGCGATCGGCCGCCGCCGCGACGATCTTCTCCCGGAAGTGCGCTCCCCCGCCGCCCTTGATCACCCAGCCGTCCGGGGCGATCTGATCGGCGCCGTCGATCGCGATGTCGAGGCGGCCGATGCCATCGAACGGTCCCACCTCGATTCCAAGGTCCACGGCCTGGCGCTCGGTCGCGGGCGACGTCGCCACGCAGTGGATCGACAGATTCCGCGCCGCGAGGGCCGGCAGGAGGAACGCCACCGTCGATCCGGTCCCAAGGCCAACCGCCATGCCATCCTCGGCCAGCTCGGCAGCCGCCTCGGCCGCGGCCTGCTTCTCGGCATCGGCGGACCCTGACACGACCGGCAGCCTAGGCGATCACCTAGGCCGGAAACGGTTACCAAGCGTTTATATGGCCCCGCTCGGTCTGTTCTAGGATCGGAATACCTGTGAACGACACATGCCAGTGCCGGCGCCGTACGGCACCGGCCTAACACATATGGCCACCGTCGCCCAGCCCGTCGCGACCGACATCGACACCCTCTGCATCAACACGATCCGCACGCTGTCGATCGACGCGATTCAGAAGGCGAACTCGGGCCATCCGGGGACGCCGATGGCCATGGCCCCGGTCGCCTACACGCTGTGGCAGCGCTTCCTGCGGTTCGACCCGTCGGACCCCATCTGGCCGAACCGCGACCGCTTCGTGCTCTCGGCCGGGCACGCCTCGATGCTCCTCTACTCCCTCCTCCACCTGGCGCAGGTCGAGGCCGTCGATCCCGAGTACGAGGTCTTGGGCGAGCCGTCGGTGAGCCTCGACGACATCAAGAGCTTCCGCCAGCTCGATTCGCATGCCGCCGGGCATCCCGAGTACCACCTCACGTCGGGCGTCGAGACCACCACCGGCCCGCTCGGGCAGGGCGTCGCGACGACGGTGGGGATGGCGATCGCCGGCAAGTGGCTCCAGGGCCGCTACGGCAGCCATCTCTATGACTTCGACGTCTACGCGATCTGCGGCGACGGCGACATGATGGAGGGCGTCTCCAACGAGGCGGGGTCGGTCGCCGGCCACCAGCGCCTGGACAACCTCTGCTGGATCTACGACAACAACCACATCTCGATCGACGGGCACACCGAGATCACGTACGAGGACGACGTCGCGGCGCGGTTCATGGGCTACGGCTGGAACGTCACGAGGGTCGGTGACGCCAACGACCTCGAGCTCCTGACGCGGGCTTTCGAGCACTTCCGGGAGGAGAAGGACCGCCCGACGCTGATCATCGTCGACAGTCACATCGGCTGGGGCTCCCCCCACAAGCAGGACACCGCCGAGGCGCACGGGGAGCCGCTGGGCGAGGACGAAGTGCGCGAGACCAAGCGCGCCTACGGCTGGCCCGAGGACGCGCAGTTCCTGATCCCCGACGGCGTCTACGAGCACTTCGCCCGCGGCGTCGGCCAACGCGGGCGGCGCCTGCGGACCGAGTGGCAACAGCGGGTGGCCGACTCCGGCCCCGAGGTGGCAGCCGAGATCGATCAGATGCAGCGCCGCACCCTTCCCGAGGGCTGGGAGGCCGACATCCCGAGCTTCGACGCGGACGAAAAGGGCATGGCGACCCGCAAGGCGTCCCACCAGGTGCTGAACGCGATCGCGCCGCGCGTGCCGTGGCTCGTGAGCGGATCGGCGGACCTCACCGGCTCCGCCGCGAGCGGTCTGGACTTCGATGGCGCGACGCAGTTCCAGCCCGAGGACCGGGCCGGACGCGAGCTCCATTACGGCATCCGCGAGCACGAGTCGGCCGCGATCTCGAACGGCCTCTCGCTCTCGAAGCTCCGACCCGTGTGGTCGACCTACCTGATCTTCTCGGACTACGCGCGGCCGGCGATCCGGCTCTCCGCCCTCATGGAGCTGCCGGTGATCCACTGGTTCAGTCACGACTCGATCGGCTTGGGCGAGGACGGCCCGACGCATCAGCCGGTGGAGCAGCTCGCCGGGCTTCGCGCCATGCCGGGTCTGAACGTCATCCGGCCATGTGACGCGAACGAGGTGGCCGAGGCGTGGCGGGTCATGATGCAGCAGCGCCACCAGCCCACCGCGCTCGTCCTCACGCGCCAGAACGTTCCGATCCTCGATCGATCCAAGTACGCATCGGCCGAGGGCCTGGCTCGCGGCGGATACGTCCTGGCCGACGCGGACGGCGAGCCCGAGGTCATCCTGATCGCGACCGGCAGCGAGGTGTCGCTCGCCGTCGCCGCCTACGAGGAGTTACGCTCGGACGGCGTGCGAGCCCGAGTCGTCAGCCTTCCGTCCTGGTACCTGTTCGACCTCGAACCCGAGGAGTACCGGGAAAGCGTCCTGCCGAAATCGGTCCAGGCCCGGGTCGCGGTGGAGCAGGCGTCGACGCTGGGCTGGGATCGCTACGTCGGCCCGCAGGGCCAGATCGTCGGCATGCACACGTTCGGCGCGTCCGCGCCCCTGAAGGAGGTTCAGCGGAAATTCGGGTTCACCCCCGAGCGCGTCGCCGAGGCAGCGAAGGAGCTCTTGAAATGACGCCAACCCAGCAACTTCACGAGCTCGGGCAGAGCCTGTGGCTCGACAACATCACTCGCACCATGCTCCGCGACGGCACGCTCGCCCGCTACATCGACGAGCTGTCCGTCACCGGTCTCACGTCCAACCCCACGATCTTCGACAAGGCGATCACCGGCGGCGACGCCTACGACGACCAGATCTCGGAGCTGACCGAGCAGGGCCTTGAGCCGGAGGACATCTTCTTCGCCGTCGCGATCCGCGACCTCCAGGGCGCCACCGACCTGTTTGCGCCCATCCACGAGCGGACGGATCGCGTGGACGGCTTCGCCTCGCTGGAGGTCTCGCCCCTTCTCGCCGACGACGCCCCGGCGACGATCGAGCAGGTCCGGAAGCTCCATGACCAGGGCGACCGGGACAACCTGTTCATCAAGATCCCCGGCACGGAGGCTGGGCTCGAGGCGATCGAGGAATCGATTTACGCCGGAATCCCGATCAACGTCACGCTGCTCTTCTCCACAGACCAGTACGTGGGGGCCGCCGAGGCCTACATGCGCGGTATCGAGCGCCGGATCGGCGAGGACCTCGACCCTGCCGTTCCATCAGTCGCATCGCTCTTCATCAGTCGCTGGGACGTCGCGGTGGCCGACGAGGTCTCGGACGAGTTGCGCAACCGGCTCGGGATCGCGGTCGGCAAGCGCACCTACCGCGCCTATCGCGAGCTCCTCGACTCGGATCGGTGGCAGGGACTCGAGGATCAGGGCGCCCGGCCGCAGCGGCTGCTCTTCGCGAGCACCGGCACCAAGGATCCGAACGCATCCGACGTCCTCTACATCGAGGCGTTCGCGGCGCCGAACACGATCAACACGATGCCCGATAAGACGCTCCTCGCGTTCGCGGACCACGGGAACGTCGGCGATCCGATCCCGGCGGACGGTGGAGATGCCGACGAGGTCCTGGAGGCGTTCCAGTCCGCGGGCGTCGACACGGACGAGCTCGCTGCGAGGCTTCAACGCGAGGGCGCCGAGGCTTTCAACAAGTCCTGGAACGACCTCTTGGAATCGATCGAGTCGGAGTCACGAAGGCTCGCGGCAACAGGGTGAGGTCGGCAGGGCTCTAGCTCCCGGGCTGCACCGGAAAGGAGAATTCGCGATGCAACTCGGAATGATCGGCCTCGGCCGGATGGGCGCCAACATGGTCAGGCGCTTGATGCGCGACGGGCACGAGGGCGTGGTGTTCGATCTCAGCCCGGACTCGGTCAAGGCCCTGGCCGGCGAGGGCGCGGTGGGCTCGGAATCGATGGAGGACTTCGTCGGCAAGCTCGAACAGCCGCGCTCCGTCTGGCTGATGGTCCCAGCGGCGGTTGTCGACTCGACGCTGGATGAGCTGATCCCGCTGCTCGACGAGGGTGACTGCGTGATCGACGGCGGCAACTCGTATTACCGCGACGACATCAGGCGCGCGGCGAGGCTGGCCGAACACAAGCTGGACTACGTCGACACCGGCACGAGCGGCGGCGTGTGGGGCATCGACCGCGGCTACTGCCTGATGATCGGCGGTCCCGACGCGGCCGTCGAGCGCCTCGATCCGATCTTCGCGTCGCTCGCACCGGGCGTCGAGTCGGCGGACCGCACGCCCGGGCGTGACGGCGATCCAACGGCATCGGAGCAGGGCTACCTGCACTGCGGGCCCAGCGGCGCGGGCCACTTCGTGAAGATGGTCCATAACGGGATCGAGTACGGCGTGATGGCCGCGTACGCGGAGGGCCTGAACATCCTCAAGAACGCGGACGTCGGCAAGCACCAGCAGGAGGTGGACGCCGAGACCGCCCCCCTCGAGGACCCCGAGTACTACCAGTACGACATCGACATCCCCGAGGTCGCTGAGGTTTGGCGGCGCGGCAGCGTGATCGGCTCGTGGCTGCTCGACCTGACAGCCCAGGCATTGCAGGAGTCACCAGAGCTGGCGGACTACGAGGGGCGCGTCTCGGATTCGGGGGAGGGTCGGTGGACCTCCATCGCCGCGATCGAGGAGGGCGTTCCTGCGCCGGTCCTCAGCATGGCCTTGTACTCCAGGTTCGCCTCGCGCGGACTCGACGACTTCGCCGACAAGGTGCTGTCGGCGATGCGCAAGGAGTTCGGCGGCCACGCTGAGAAGGCTGCCACGTGACGGACGTAGCCAGCGCGACGCCGCTTACCGAGCGGGATTCCTGGAAAGCGCTGGGGCGCCACTACTCGGAGGTCCGCGAGTCTCACCTCCGGTCGATCTTCGCGGTCGACCCCGGCCGCGGCGAGCGCCTCGTCGCCGAGGGCGCCGGCCTGTACCTCGACTATTCGAAGAACCGCATCACGGATGAGACGATCGAGCTGCTCACCGCCCTGGCCGACGATTGCGGGATGCCGGAGCGCCGCGAGGCGATGTTCCAGGGCGATCGGATCAACGTCTCGGAGAACCGCTCGGTGCTCCACGTCGTGCTGCGGATGCCGCGCGACCGGTCGCTGGTCGTCGACGGCGTCGACGTGGTGAAGGAGGTCCATGAGGTCCTGGACCGCATGGCCGGCTTCTGCGAGAAGGTCCGAAGCGGCGAGTGGCGCGGCCACACGGGAATGCCGATCCGCAACGTCATCAACATCGGAATCGGCGGGTCTGACCTCGGACCGGTGATGGCGTACGAAGCGCTGCGCCACTACTCCAAGCGGGAGATGACATTCCGGTTCGTCTCCAACGTCGACGGGACGGACTTCGTCGAATGTGCGCACGACCTGGATCCGGCGGAGACGCTCTTCATCGTCTCCTCGAAGACCTTCACGACGCTCGAGACGATGACCAACGCCCACACGGCGCGGCAGTGGGTGCTCGACTCGCTGGGCGATGAGGACGCGATCGCCAAGCACTTCGTGGCCGTGTCCACGAACGCCGAGGGTGTCTCGGAGTTCGGCATCGACACGCACAACATGTTCGGCTTCTGGGAATGGGTCGGCGGTCGCTACTCGATGGACTCGGCGATCGGGCTGTCGACGATGCTGGCCATCGGGCCGGAGCGGTTTGAGGAGATGCTCGCCGGATTCCACGCGATGGACGAACACTTCCGTGAGACGCCGACGGCGCGCAGCCTCCCGGCGCTGATGGGGCTGCTCGCCGTCTGGTACGGCGACTTCTTCGGTGCCCAGACCGTCGCCGTCCTGCCGTACGACCAGTATCTGCATCGCTTCCCCGCCTACCTCCAGCAGCTCACGATGGAGTCCAACGGGAAGCACGTGACCCTCGACGGGCGCCGCGTCGACTACGAGACTGGCGCCGTGTACTGGGGCGAGCCCGGGACGAACGGGCAGCACTCCTTCTACCAATTGATCCATCAGGGGACCAAGCTCATTCCCTGCGACTTCATCGGCTTCGAGCGGTCGCTCAACCCGCTGGGCGAGCACCAGGACCTACTGATGGCAAACGTCTTCGCGCAGACCGAGGCGCTCGCGTTCGGCAAGACCGCCGACCAGGTGCGCCAGGAGGGAACTTCCGAGGAGCTCGTGCCGCACCGGGTCTTCGAGGGCAATCGCCCGTCGAACACGATCCTCGCCTCGGAGCTGACGCCCGAGAGCCTCGGCACGCTCGTTGCCCTGTACGAGCACAGCGTCTTTGTCCAGGGCGCAGTGTGGGGCATCGACTCCTTCGACCAGTGGGGAGTCGAGCTGGGCAAGGTGCTCGCCAAGCGGATAGTCCCCGAGCTCCAGGCGAAGTCGGAGTCGGGCCTGGAGCACGACAGCTCGACCAACGCGCTGATCCGCCGCTACCGCGCCGGCCGTCATGCGGTGGAGGGATAGGCCATGGGCGACGAAGGCGGCCTCGCAGCTGATCCGTCGAGTCTCCCGGAGGTCGAGGGCGGCCGCGCAGCGAACGGGTTCCCGCCGATCGCCGACTACGCGTTCCTCTCCGACTGCGAGACCTGCGCACTCGTCGCGTCGGGCGGGCAGGTCGAGTGGCTGTGCCTACCGCGTCCGGATGCACCGAGCGTCTTCGGCTCGATGCTCGACCGCTCGGCGGGCATCTTCGGACTCCTCCCCGAGGGCGTCCAGATCCCCAGCCACCGGCGCTACCTGCCGGGAAGCATGGTCCTCGAAACGACCTGGCAGACGCCCACCGGCTGGCTGCAGGTCTACGACTGCCTGGTCACACACCGCTGGCACGGCGGCAAGCGGCGCGAGCAGTACGAGCGCGCCCCCGGCGACTTCGTGGCTGCCGGCGTCCTGCTGCGCGTTGCCACGTGCGTGGACGGTGACATCGAGGTCGTCGGCAACTGCCTGCCGCTGTTCGACTACGGCCGGGAACCAGGCTCGTGGAGCTATGCCGGGGAGGGCTACGACGCTGCGACGGTTCGCGCCCCGAGCTCCGATCTCGAGCTTCGCCTCACCGCGAGCCTCCCGCTGGAGCTGGCTGGATCGAGGGCGATGGCGAGGGGCCGGCTCAGGGAGGGCGAGACCGCGTTCCTCGCGCTCTCCTGGGGCGAGGACGACCCACCCGAATCGCCCGAGAAGGCGGCCGAGGCCATCTGGACGACGACGCGCGACTGGCGCCAGTGGCTGAAGTCCGGAACGTTCCCGGATCACCCCTGGCGGAGCTATCTGGAGCGCAGCGCGCTGACGCTCAAGGGCTTGAGCTATGCGCCAACGGGAGCGATCCTCGCCGCAGCGACAACTTCCCTTCCAGAGACGCCCGGCGGCGAACGGAATTGGGATTACCGGTTCACGTGGATCCGGGACTCGGCGTTCATGCTCTGGGGCCTCTTCACCCTGGGCTTCGAGTGGGAGGCGTTCGAATTCTTCGCCTTCATCCTCCAGACGGTCGGGACGAAGCCGCTCCAGATCATGTACGGGATCGACGGTGAGCACGACCTCACCGAGAAGACGCTCGACCACCTGTCCGGCTACGGCGGCGCGCAGCCCGTCCGCACCGGCAATGGAGCGTTCGACCAAAGGCAGCACGACGTCTGGGGCATGCTCATCGACTCGATCGCCATCCACGCCCGGCACGGGTTCACCCAGCAGATGCCGCATGCCACCTGGGAACTGATCGCCGGCTTCGTCGACGACGCCGCCGATCAGTGGTCGCAGCCGGACCGCGGGATCTGGGAGATCCGCGGGGAGCCGAAGCACTTCACCGCGTCGAAGGCGCTCTGCTGGGTCGCGCTGGACCGGGGGCGAACACTCGCTGAAGGGCGCGGCGACACCGAGCGCGCCGAGCGTTGGGGCAAGGTGGCCGAAGAGATCCACGCGGAGATCTGCGAGAAGGGGATCGACAAGCGGGGAGTGTTCGTTCAGCACTACGAGACCGAGGCGCTAGACGCGTCCCTCCTCCTCCTGCCGCTGATGGCATTTCTGCCGCCAGACGATGAGCGCGTCCGGAAGACCGTGCTGGCGATCGCCGACGAGCTGACCGAGGATGGCCTGGTGCTTCGCTACAAGGTCGAGCACACCGATGACGGCCTCGAGGGCAAGGAGGGCACCTTCACGATCTGCTCGTTCTGGCTCGTGACAGCGCTGGCGCGGATCGGCGAAGGCGAGCGGGCCCGGAAACTGTGCGAGAAGCTCCTGTCGTTCGCCAGCCCACTCCAGCTCTACGCGGAGGAGATCGAGGCCGCGAGCGGGCGCCACCTAGGCAATTTCCCCCAGGCCTTCACGCACCTGTCGCTGATCAATGCGGTGATGAGCGTGATCGAGGCGGAGAAGAGCGCGGAGGGTGGCTAGAGTCGTCTCGTGAGCCCAGGTAAGCGTGTGTTGCGAGGTGGGATCGACCTCGGCGGGACAAAGATCCAGGCCGTTGTCGTCGACTCCAAGTGGAATGTGGTCGGGCAGGCCCGGCGGCCGACCCCGACGAAGGGCGGACCCGAGGACGTCGCCGAGCATATGTCCGAGGCCCTGAAGGAGGCGGCGCAAGCCGTGGGCACGGAGTCGGGCGCCCTCCGGGGGGCTGGAGTCGGGTCCCCGGGCGACGTCGACACCGAAGCCGGAACCGTCACGCAGGCTCGGAATCTCCCAGGGTGGGACGGGACCTTCGAGCTGGGTCCGTGGCTCTCAGACTCGCTCGGAACGCCTGTCGCGGTCGGCAACGACGTCGGCGTCGCCACCTTGGCGGAGGTGAAGCTCGGCGCCGGGCGCCCGTACGACTCGCTCATCGGCGTCTTCTGGGGAACCGGCGTCGGCGGCGGGATCGTGCTGAACGGCGAACCGTGGCACGGCCGCGGCGCCGCCGGCGAGATCGGCCACATGGTCATCAAGAAGGACGGCGCCCGCTGCACGTGCGGCCGCCGCGGCTGCATGGAGGCCTACGCGGGCCGCGCGGCGATGGAGATCAAGGCCCGCGAGGAGCACAAGAATGGCGCCAAGACGGACCTGTTCAAGATCATGGAGAAGCACGGACGCGATCGCCTCACCAGCGGCATCTGGGGCCGGGCGCTAAAGGCGAAGGATCCGCTCGCGACGAAGCTCATCGACCGGGCGATCGAGGCGCTGGGCGCCGGCATCGCCTCGGCCGTCAACCTGCTCGACGTCGAGGCGGTGATCATCGGCGGCGGCCTCGGCGTCCGCTTCGGCGA
>Ga0066652_100000869_pt1 | contig 14999 bp, 10 predicted proteins | sample GraSoiAngelo_101_FD_71413 | JGI IMG/M metagenome (GOLD analysis project Ga0066652, IMG submission 71413) | Grasslands soil microbial communities from the Angelo Coastal Reserve, California, USA - 14_0903_02_30cm | ecosystem: Environmental > Terrestrial > Soil > Grasslands | place: USA...
CCGCCGATCGCGTTGAGCGGTGTGCGCAGCTCGTGCGACATCGTGGCCAGGAACTCGCCCTTGGCACGGTTTGACGACTCCGCTTCGGCGACGCGACGCGCATCCTCGATGGCGCGCTGTTCGGCGGCCTTCCGGTCTGTGAGATCGCGCGTGATCTTCGCGAACCCGATGAGCTCTCCCGCTTCGTTGCGGAGCGCAGTGATGACGACGTTGGCCCAGAACAGCGAGCCGTCCTTGCGCACGCGCCAGTCCTCGTCCTCGAAACGCCCTTCGCGGGCAGAGACTTTGAGCTCCCACGCCGGCTTGCCGTTCTTGATGTCCTTCTGCGGATAGAAGATCGAGAAGTGGCGGCCGATGATCTCGTCGGCGGTATAGCCGTTGATGCTTGCGGCGCCCCCGTTCCAGCTGACCACATGGCCGCGGGGATCCAGCATGAAGATGCCGTAGTCCTTCACGCTGTTCACGATCAGACGGAAGCGCTCCTCACTCGTTCGCAGCGCCTGCTCCGCGGCCCGACGCTCCGTCAGATCGCGCGTGACCTTGGCAAACCCGACCAGCTTCGCGCTCTCATCGCGCAGCGCCGTGATCACGACGTCGGCCCAGAAGTACGACCCGTCCTTGCGCACGCGCCAGCCTTCGTCCTCGACATGACCATGCTCGGCGGCCTCCGACAGCAGTCGGTCGGGCTTGCCCGCGGCGATGTCCTCCGGCGGATAGAAGATCGACAATCGCTTCCCGATGATCTCTTCGGGCGTGTAACCCTTCAGGCGCTCCGCGCCCTCGTTCCACGTGAGAATCACCCCGGTGGGATCGATGGCGAAGATGGCATAGTCCGCCACGGTCTCCACGAGGAGGCGATACAGCCCCTCGTCCATGTGCCCGGTGGTCCCCGAAGCACGGGCGGACGTAGCGGTGCTCCTGGTTCCAGAGGTCGGCGGTCTGGACTCGGAGGGCGCGTCCGGCTCCCGCGGGGCGTTCTGGGCCATAAGGAATGGCGGCAGTGCGAAGTTCGTGCCGCCGGGTCCGCTAGGGCGCGCGGGAAATCATTGCCGGCCTCGACATCAGCGCCTCACAGCGTTGGAGTACAGGCTACCTGTGCAAGTCGCGCGCACGCCGGGATCTGGCCCCGGAAAACCGCGTTGGCCAGTCGATCATGGCCGTGCTACGTGCGCGGCTCCGAGTTCTCGAGCACAACGGCCGCGTTCCGCTTGAGCCCGCGCAGCTTCGCGCGCTTCATCGGCGAGCCGCGGAACTCGGTGCCGAACTCCTCATCGGACATGGCCAGCAGGTCACGCGCCTGCGTTGCGGCGTCCTTGCCGGCGATCGCTGGGCGTGCAGCGAACGGCGAATCCGTCTCCAGGTCGCTGGCAAAGCGCACATTCCACGGACACACGTCCTGACAGATGTCGCATCCATACAGCAAGTCGCCGACGAGCGGGCGCAGCTCGGGCGCGATGTCACCGCGATGCTCGATGGTGAGGTACGAGATGCACCGCCGCGCATCCATGATGTGCGGCGCCACGAACGCGTCAGTCGGGCAGGCATCCAGGCAGCGCGTGCAGGTACCGCAGCGGTCGGCATCGAACGGTGCGTCAGCGTCGAGCTCGAGATCGAGGAGCAACGCGCCGAGAAAGAAGAAGGAGCCGCGGCGTGGATTGACGAGCATCGTGTTCTTTCCGATCCAGCCGAGCCCTGCGCGCCTCGCGAGGTCGCGCTCGAGGATTGGACCGGTATCGACGTACGCTTTGCCGCGGATCTCGTGACCGGACTCGCGCGCGATCCAGCCGTGGAGCGCGTTCAACCGATCGACCATGACGTCGTGGTAGTCGTCGCCGCGCGCATACCGCGCGACCGCGCCGGTACGCTCGCGGCCGCCGTAGTCCAGGGCGACGACGACCGCGCTGCGCACTCCCTCGAATGGAAGCCGCGTGTCCGCACGACGGGCGGCGCCGCGCTCGAGGTAGTGCATGTCGCCGGCGTAACCGCGCTCGAGCCAGGCCAGGAACTGCTCGTGCGTGTCAGCTGCCCCGAGCCGCGTGATGCCGACCGGATCGAAGCCGAGCTCATTGGCTCGGCGTTTGATGCGCAGCTCGAGCGTGCTCGATGTGGCGTCCATCAGTCGCGTGTGGCCCAGCGGGCATATCGCACCAGCTCCTCGACGCGCGGCACCGCATCGTCGCGTCCGTATGCCGTGTGCATGCGCCAGCGCAGGTATTCGCGATCGGGGAGCGGCAGGAACGGAAAATGACGGAACCAGTCGCGCCGGCGGAAACGCCATCCCACTCGCGCGAGCGCAACGCCCGTCCCAGGATTCACGACGGACCGGGCAATCAACGAAATGGCAAGGCGCTTCCAACCCATACCCTGAATTTCGCCATGTACCGATGCATTCGTAACGTCCTCGTCGTGATTGTCGTGCTGGGTTCCGCCATCGACGCGCAGGTTGCGCATCCGGGCATCGGCGTCCGGGTGCGTGCGCCCAGCGTGCTCTTCGACCGGTTCCAGGGTGTGTACCTGGGCCGCAGCAGCGACACGCTGTTCTTCGGCAACGACGAGCGTGGTCCCGTAAAGGTCCCCGCCTCCGCGATCACGAGCCTGGACGTGAGCCGTGGCAAGAGCCGTTGGCGGGGCGCGCTGGTCGGGGCGCTCTGGGGTGCCGGCATCGGGTTGCTGGTGGGCAGCATCGCGGATACCGACACCTCTGACTTGTCGAAGGGCGAAGCGATCGGGTATCTGGCGGTGGGCGGCGCGGAGATCGGCGCGATCATCGGCGCGATCGTGGGACGGCACGTGTGGGTGCAGGCGCAGCCGGCGGTGCTCATGGGCGCGGCCGCGGTCCGTCCCCGGCCGGCGTGGCGCGTCGCGCTGCGCGTTCGCTAGCTGCGCGTTCGCTAGACGAACGAGCTGCCGTCGAGACCGGCGGGTGCGTCAACCTCCAGTGCCGCGAGCGCGCTCGGCATCACGTCGACCGTGCGCCGCGGCGCCCGCATCGGTGGGCGACTGGTGAGCAGGGGCACGAGCATGTGCTCGCGGTGCAGCGCCCCGTGCGAGCTCACGTGCGGGATCGGCTCGTATCGCGCGCGGAAATCCCAGTCCCGCGCGGCGGAGAGGATGAAATCTCCCGCGCGCGACGACCCGGCGAGCCGCGCTATCTGGACCACCGAATCCGGATAGTCCGTGTGCCGCGTCGCCTCGTGCGCGCTGCTGCAGTCGACGCCCGCGAGCTGCACACCGATGCCGAGCGGATCGCCGTCCATCGTGAGGTACCACAGCCGCTCGCCTCGCCGCTGCACGACCGCGCGTCCACGCTCGCGCGACCACACGGCGCAGCGGGACTCATCCAGCGGTACCATCAGCAGGTCGACGGACTCCCGCGCGATGAGATGCTCGCCCAGCTCGCGCGCGGCGACGGACATCCCGCGCAGAAATGGTCGCGAACGCAGCTCGAGATCGGCGTAGACGTGCGCCATGGCGTTGCCGCTGACCATCACGGCGACATCCGCGTTGAGGCGGTATACCCAGGGATGGGATAGCACCCGGTGCCCGAATCCGGCGATCACCCGCGCGAGGTCCTCGTGGTGTCGAACGCGCGAGTGACCGTGGTCGCTGGTGACCCACAGGTGCGTGTCGTCCCACGCGCCGCGCTGCTCCAGCTCGGCGCGGATCTCCGCGACGGTGTCGTCGACGATGCGCAGCGCATCGATCACCGTGGCGCTCTCGTGACCGTAGGCGTGCGACGCCTTGTCGACGCCCGTGAGCGCGGCGAAGACGAACGGCGTTGGCGTCTCGCGAATGCGTCGCACGACCATTTCGGCGACGTCCCGATCCACCCGCAGCCAGCCGCGGACGTCGCCGCGGAAATGCGTGCGCGCGGCGCGGAACGCGGAGCGCGGCGTGAGCGACGCGAGCTGACGCCGGCGCGGGAGCCCGCGCGTGATGACGCTCAACGCCGCGGCGCTGTCCGGGATGATCTCGAAGATCGTCGAGGCGCGCGGATCGAGATCGCGATCCACCGCGCGCATCTGATAGCCCACGTAGCTGCGTGAGTAGTCCGGGAAGCTGCACGTCTCACGCGAGCGATCGAACCAGCGCAGCCCGGGCAGTCCGACCGTGCCCGGATAACGTCCCATCAGGAATGGGGTGTACGCGGGTCCTGTGACGGAAGGAAAGGTCGACGTGACCTCGTGCAATCCGCCTTCGCCGCGCAGTCGCGCGAGCGCAGGTGTGACGCCGGCATCGATCGCGTGCGTGAGTGTGTCCGCGCGCGCACCGTCGGCAAGCAGGACAATGACTGACATTTATGGACGAGGGCGTTGCAAGCTACACGCCTGTCCGTAAACTCCGGTCATGCCACCACGAAAAAAGCGCAGCACGACGGCTCGAACGATCCGTACCGCGCCGGCGCGGGCTGCGCAGGACGACGGTGCGCCCGCGGCATCGCCGCCGCCGCGCGGCCGCCGCAACGAACCGCGCACCGCGTCCGGGAAGCGGGCCAGCACGCAGCTTCTCGCCATCGCGTCACTCGACGCGCAGGAAGGGCTGCGCGAACGCACGGAGGCCGGACACCTCGCCGCGGGGCGCACGCCGCCGTCGCAGGACAGCGGCGCGCGGCATTCCGGTGCCGTCAAGCGCGTCGATGACGCGATCCGCACGTTTGCGCCGGTCACCGAAGACGAGAAGCTGTTGTCCGGGCCGTCGACGGATCCGACCGACTTCACGCGCACGGACACGTGGCGCGTCATGCGCATCATGTCCGAATTCGTGGAAGGATTCGACAACCTCGCGTCGGTGACGAAGGGCGTGACGATCTTCGGGTCGGCACGCACGCATCCGGACGATCCGCAGTATGCCGCGGCGCAGGAAGTCGCGCGGCTGCTCGCGGCAGAAGGCTTTGCCGTCATCACGGGTGCCGGCCCGGGCATCATGGAGGCGGCCAACCGCGGCGCGAAGCTCGCCGGCGGGCGCTCCATCGGCTGCAACATCGAGCTGCCGTTCGAGCAAGGTGCGAATCCGTACGTGGATACGCTGATCAACTTCCGGTACTTCTTCGTCCGGAAAACTATGTTCATCAAGTACTCGAACGCCTTCATCATATTTCCGGGCGGGTTCGGCACGCTCGACGAAGCGTTCGAGGCGCTCACGCTGATCCAGACGGGAAAGATCTACCAGTTCCCCGTGGTATTGTTCGGCCGGCACTACTGGGCCGGGCTCATTCGCTGGATCCAGTCCCGTGTGCTCGGCGAACAGAAGATCTCTCCGGGTGACATGGACCTGATGATCATGACGGACGATCCGTCGGAGGCGGTGAAGCTGGTCGTGGACGCATACGAGAGTCAGCGCCCGGCGGCGCAACGTTCGGAGGCGCGGTAGGTGGCAAAGAAGAAAGACGACAACGGGCGCGGGCGCGGTGGCTTCAAGGCATCCCGCCATGGCACGAAGGCGTCCGCCGCGGGCCCCAAGAGCATGCAGAAGCGCGCGGCGGAGGAGCGCGAGCGCGCGGCGACGGGCGTCACGCACCGCGCGAGCGACGGACTGCCGAAACACACTCCCGGCCACAACCGTTTTCTGAGCGGCGAGGCGATCTCGCCGCGCGGCATCGACGGCTCCGAGACGGCGGCCGACCTCATCGACAACGCATTCCTCGCCTACAACGCCGCGCGGCTGCGCGAAGCGTGTCACCTGTTCACGCGCAAGATGCTCGAGCCCGACGTGACGGTGGGTCTCACGCTCACCGGCGCGCTCACTCCGGCGGGGCTCGGCATGGCGGCGCTCATTCCGCTGATCGAGTCCGGCTTCGTGGACTGGATCATCTCGACCGGCGCGAACCTGTATCACGACACCCATTTCGGCCTCGGGCTGTCGATGCACCGCGGCAACCCGCAGGAATCGGACGTCGTGCTGCGCGAGGAAGGCATCGTGCGCATCTACGACGTGTTCTTCGATTACGACGTGCTGCTCTCCACGGACGCGTTTTTTCGCGCGATCATCCAGTCGCCCGAGTTCCAGCGACCGATGTCGAGCGCCGAGTTCCACAACCTGTGCGGCAAGTTCGTACGCGAACGCGAGAAGCGGCTCGGCGTCGGCAAGAAGTCGCTGCTCGGCGCGGCCTACGAGCACGCGGTGCCGATCTACACGTCATCGCCTGGAGACTCGTCGATCGGGATGAACGTGGCCGCGCTGGCGCTCGACGGGAACCGGTGCGTGATCGATCCGAATGCCGACGTGAACGAGACCGCGTCGATCGTGCTCGAGGCGAAGCGCTCGGGCGGGAAGTCCGCGGTGCTCATCTGCGGCGGCGGCAGCCCGAAGAACTTCGCGCTCCAGACGGAGCCCCAGATCCAGGAAGTGCTGGGCATCGACGAGAAGGGACACGACTATTTCCTCCAGATCACCGACGCGCGTCCCGACACGGGCGGGCTTTCGGGCGCGACGCCGGCCGAAGCGGTGAGCTGGGGAAAGATCGATCCGGACCGGTTGCCTGACGCGGTCGTCTGCTACCTCGACAACACCGTCGCGCTCCCGCTGCTCACGGCCTACGCGCATGCCCGGCACAAGCCGCGCAAGCGCAAGCGGCTCTTCGACCGGCGTGAGGCGATGATGCAGCGGCTCGTGGACGAATACCGTCGCGCCGCCGACGAGGCACCGGTCGCGGAGGAGACCGATACCAAGCTGCCGATGCATCGCTGATTGTCATCCTGAGCGCGCTGATTGTCATCCTGAGCGCTGATTGTCATCCTGAGCGCTGATTGTCATCCTGAGCGCTGATTGTCATCCTGAGCGCAGCGAAGGATCTAGCTCGTTCACAGTAGATGCTTCGCTTCGCTCAGTATGACATCACCGAGTGCGTCAGCATGACATCACCGAGCACGACAGCACGACATCACCGAGCGCGACAGCATGACATCACCGAGAACGATTTGCCGCGACGGTCCTGACGAAGTTCCTGCGTGAGTATTCCCCCTCGCTGAAGATCGCCGTCCGCTCCTCGCCGCCGAGCACGCGCTTCACGATCTCGCGTTCCCGCGTCCCCGCGTCGAGCTCGCGCTCCACGGCGCCGATGTTGTCCTGAAGCCACGAGCGCTTCGCAGCGAGCGCCGTGACCGGATCCGCCACGAGCCCGCGGTGCGCGTCGAACATGCGGTGCGGCTCGAGCGCGATCGCGCGTGAGAGACTCTTCACGATCTCGTACGGGTTCTCGCTCGCGCCCACGACCTTCACGCGGATGCCGAGCCAGAGATCGCCGGAAAACAGCGTGCCGGTTCCGGCGTCGAACACGACATGGTGATCCACGGAATGGCCGGGCGTGGCGACCACCTGCAGCGGCGCCGGGTCGAAGGGCGTCACAGCGCCGCGCAACGCGTCTGGCCGGCCCCACACGATGTGGCGATACAGCTTCACCTGCTGACGCTCGCGCAGCTTGCGCTCGGTGTGCCCGGCCAGCCACATCGCCACACCCGACATCGCGAGGGCGGGCGCATTGCCGGCATGATCCTCGTGCCAGTGCGTGACGATGACGCCGCGCGGCCGCAGCGTCGTCAGCGCCGCGCGCAGGTCACGCGTGACATGGCGAAAGCCTGTGTCCACGAGGATCCCGCGAACCAGGTACGCGCTCACGTCATAGCCGACGGCGGCGGAGCGTCGCGTCCACATGCGAAGGCGCACGACGTCGTCGTGCTGACTCAGCTCGAGCACGGCGGACACGCGGTTGCGAGGTCTGGACGCTGGCGGCGCGTTCCGATACTATGCGACAGCACGTCGCCGGCGCCCGGCCCCACGGCCGGGCGCTGCCATTTTTTTGTCCCTGACGGTCCGCGGATGATCGAAGAACTCAAGCGTAAGCTCGGTGAAGAGGCGGAAAAGCTGCAACACGAGCTGAACGTCACGCTCCCGAACGAGATCCGGAAGGCGGTGGAGCTCGGTGACCTGCGCGAGAACAGCGAATACAAGGCGGCCCTGGAACGCCAGCAGTTCGTGCAGGCGCGCCTGGGACAGCTGCATTCGCGGCTGAGCAAACTCTCATCCATCGACATCACGCAGATTCCATCGGACAAGGTGGGGCTCGGGTCGCGCGTCGTGGTCAAGGATGCGAAGTCCGGGGAGAAGGAGGTGTATAACCTGGTCTTCGGGGATGCGACGGAGTTCGAGGAAGGCCATGTCACCATGGCGTCGCCGATCGGACGGGCGTTGCTCGGGAAAGCCGTTGGAGACGAGCTCGTGCTGCGCCTGCCGGGGATCACGCGCCACCTGAAGGTGATCGAGCTCCAGACGATTCACGACGTCGCCGCGACCTAGCCGCGATCGACGGTGAAGATGCGCGCGACCTCGACGTCGTAGCGCATCAGCTCGCGGTTCGCGCGGTCCGCGTCCCAGCCGAGCAGCGGCGCGACGAATGGCGTCACGATGCGCGCCGCCGCGCGTCCGCCGTCCCGTGTCTCATAGGCCACGTGCGTGCGGCGGATGAGCAGGTCGCCGAGCGTGCACGCCATTTCATCGCTGATGGCGCGACGCAGATGGTCGCGCGTGTACGGCAGCCCCTCGACGAGATCGCCGCTCGGCTGATCGATCCCGCGCGCCGGCGCCACCGGCACGTCGTCCGGCAGTGGCCGCGAGGCCGTCTGTGCTCGTCGTCGGCGCCGGCCCAGCGCCGCGTCGACGGCGTCCACCACCTCCCGCGCCATCACGCGATACGTCGTCAGCTTGCCACCGGTGATGGTGACGATCCGATCACGCGTGTCGATGGCATGCTCCCGCGACGCCTGGCCCTCCGAGCCACCGCTGGGCATGAGCGGCCGGATGCCGGCCCACGCGCTCACCACGTCGTCACGATCCAGGCGCGCATCAGGGAATGCAAAATTCGCCGCCTGGAGCAGATACGAGACGTCGCTCTCGCTCGCTCGCACCTCGTCCGCCGAGACGTGCGTGAACGTGTCCGTGGTACCGATGATGGAGAACGGACCGGCCGGAAGCACGAACAGGACGCGTTGATCGCGCGGATGGAGCAGCGTCACGGCGTCGCGGTTCCCCACGCGCGATCGCGGAACGGCGATGTGCGAGCCCTTGCTTCCCTGGATGCGCTCCCCGGGCGCAGTCCATCCCTCGACCGCGCGAACGTCGTCCGTCCAGGGGCCGGCGGCGTTCACGAGCGCGCGCGCGCGAATCTCGAAGCGGTCACCGGTGAGCGCGTCCTCCACGCTCGCGACGTGCAGGCCGTCCGCCAGTCGTTCGGAGCGCATCACGACGTGATTCACCGGCACTGCGCCGAGCGCACGCGCGTCGAGGACGTTCGCGAGCGTGAGGCGTGCGTCGTCGGTTGCGGCGTCATAGTAGCGGACTCCGCCCCGGAGTCCCGTGCGCTCCAGGCACGGCTCGTCGCGCAGCACATCGGTGGTATCCAGCCGGCGATGCCGCTCCACGTTGCGGAACAGCGAGAGCATGTCGTACAGAGTCAAGCCCGCGGACAGCTTCCATCGGCCGAGCCGCTGCCCCGCGTAGACCGGCCACGTGAACGCGAGCGGACGAACGAGGCGCGGCGCCAGCCGAAGCAGGCGACGACGCTCGGCGCTCGCCTCGAACACGAGGTGCAGATGACCGTGCTCGAGATAGCGGACGCCGCCGTGCACCAGGCGCGATGACCGACTCGACGTGCCGCTGGCGAAGTCGCCCTTGTCCACGAGCGCGACGTCGAGGCCGCGCAATGCCGCATCGCGCGCGATGCCGGCGCCGGTGATGCCGCCGCCGACGATCAGCGCGTCGAACGTTTGAGTGTAAAGTTCTGTTATCGCGCGCGCGCGGCCGGACATGCTGGATTGTAGTGCACGTTTCGCGTGATTCCCATTTGCGCACCGTACGGGATAGCTTCTCGTCATGCTCCCTTATGGCTCGAACGGTCGTCGTGTCGCCGTCGTAGCGGGCGTCCGCACTCCGTTCGCCAAGGCCGGTACCGTGCTCAAGAGCCTGAGCGCCATCGAGCTGGGCAAGCTGGCGGTCGCGGAGCTGATTCAGCGCGCGGAGATCGAAGGCGACCAGGTGGACGCACTGATGTACGGCACGGTCGTCCCGTCGGTGGTCGCTCCGAACATCGCGCGCGAAGTGTCGCTGATGCCGATGCTGCCGAAGGGCGTGGAAGCGTACACCGTTGGTCGCGCGTGCGCCTCGGCGAACCAGGCGATCACCGACGCCGCCGACCAGATCGTGCTGGGCCATCACCACGTGGTCATCGCGGGCGGCGCCGAATCGCTGTCGAACGTCCCGATCCTGCACTCGCGGACGATGTCCGAGAAGCTCGTCGCGCTGTCGCGCGCGAAAACGCTGCCCCAGCGGCTCGGCATCGTGAGTTCCGTCAGGCCCAGGGACCTCGTGCCAATCGCGCCGGCCATCGCCGAGCCCACGACCGGCGAGACGATGGGACAGAGCGCAGAGAAGATGGCGAAGATCAACCACATCGTCCGCGAGGAGCAGGATCAGTTCGCGCTGCGCTCGCATCGCATGGCGGCGGTCGGCATCGAGGACGGCCGACTCACGGCCGAGATCGCGCCGGTGTGGGTGCCGCCGCGATTCGAGGAGTCGCTCTCCGCCGACAATGGCGTGCGCCGCGATACCAGCATCGAGCAGCTCCGCGCGCTCAAGCCCGTGTTCGATCGCCGGTACGGCAGCGTCACCGCCGGCAATGCCTCACCGCTGACCGACGGCGCGAGCGCCGTGCTGCTGATGAGCGACGAGCGGGCGAGAACACTCGGCTACAAGCCGCTCGCCTATATAAGGTCGTACGCGTACGCGGCGCTCGATCCCGGCGAGCAGCTGCTGATGGGACCCGTGCTCGCCGCGCCGCGCGCGCTCGACCGCGCAGGCCTGCACCTCAAGGACATGGATCTCATCGAGATGCATGAGGCCTTCGCGGCGCAGGTGTTGTGCAACCTCAGGGGACTCGAGTCGCGCGAGTGGGCGGAGCGCGCGGGATACACGAAGCCCGTGGGCGAGGTGGATCGCGCGAAGCTGAATGTCATGGGCGGATCGATCTCGATCGGCCATCCCTTCGGCGCAACGGGCGGCCGCATCCTCACGACGCTGTGCAACGAGCTCGTACGGCGCGATGGACAGTTTGCGATGATGACCGTCTGCGCCGCGGGCGGCATGGGTCACGCGATGATCGTGGAGCGCGCCGCGTGACCGGCGTCGCTCCGCCGACCGAACGGGAGAGCGTCGGGACGGCGATCCGCACCGGGAACCGCCTCGGGATACTGGTCGTCACGCTCGACCAGCCTGGCGACTCCGTCAACAAGGTGGATCGCGCACTCGGCGAGGAGCTGGAGCGGGTGCTCGAGACGATCGAGCACGATCGCACGATCTACGCGGCCGTGCTCACGAGCGGCAAGCCGGACATCTTCATCGCGGGCGCCGACATCGAGCAGTTCCTGTCGTTCCGCTCGGAGAAGGATGCCGAGGCGACCAGCCGGTACGGCCAGCGCATCGTAGGCATGATCGAGCGCTCCCGCGTCCCGATCGTCGCGGCCATCCACGGCGCATGTCTCGGCGGCGGTCTCGAAGTCGCGCTCGCGTGCGCGTACCGCATCTGCACCGATCATCCGAAGACGCAGCTCGGGCTCCCGGAAGTGCAGCTCGGGGTCATCCCGGGCATGGGCGGTACGCAGAGACTTCCGCGGTTGATCGGGACGCGCAACGCGCTCGAGATGATCCTCACGGGCAAGAACATCCGCGCGAAGAAGGCGCTGCAGATGGGGCTCGTGGACGAGATGGTGCATCCGTCGATCCTGCTCGAGGTTGCCGTGCGTCGCGCGCAGGAGCTCCTCGATCGCGTGCTCAAGCCGAAGCGGGGCGCGAAGGGGCTGGCCGCCGCGGCGCTCGACGGCAATCCTATGGGACGCGCGCTCGTGTTCCGAAAGGCGCGCGACGGAGTCGTCGAGAAGACGCAGGGCAACTATCCCGCTCCGCTCGCCGCCATCGACGTCGTGCGGTACGGACTGTCGCACGGTCTCGAGAAAGGTCTCGCGGAAGAGGCGCGCGTCTTCGGACAGATGGCGGTGACGCCGGAGTCCCGCGAGCTCGTGTTCCTGTTCTTCGCGACGACGTCGCTCAAGAAGGACATGGGCGTCGCCAATCCGGTCCCCAAGGCGCAGCCCGTGCACAAGCTCGCGATTCTCGGCGCGGGCTTCATGGGCGCGGGGATCGCGAGCATCGCCGTGCAACAGGGAACGCTCGTCCGCTTCAAGGACACCGACGCGGGTCGCGTCGGAAAAGGACTGGCGGCAGTGCGCGAGGTCCTCAATGAGCGGCTCGAGCGCCGGCACATCACACGACCGGAATTCGACGATCTGATGTCGCTCGTGGGTGGCACGTACGACTATTCGGGCTTCGGCGACGTGGATCTCGCCATCGAGGCCGTGTTCGAGGACGTCGGCGTCAAGCACAAGGTGCTGCAGGTCGTCGAGCAGCTGATCCCGCCGACCGCCGTGATCGCGTCGAACACGAGCACCATCCCGATCGAGAAGATCGCCGCAGGCCTGCAGCGCCCTGAGCGCGTGCTCGGGATGCATTTCTTCTCGCCCGTTCACAAGATGCCGCTGCTCGAGGTCGTGGTGACGCCCGAGACGTCGAAGGACGCGACGGTCACGGCGGTGGCGTACGGCCGCAAGCTCGGCAAGACCGTGATCGTCGTGAACGACGGCCCGGGCTTCTACACGACGCGCATCCTGTCGGCATACATGAACGAGGCGGGCCGCCTCCTCGATGCCGGCGTCCCGGTGGACGTCGTGGATCGCGCGCTCGTTCATTTCGGGTTTCCGGTGGGTCCCATCACCCTCATGGATGAGGTAGGGCTCGATATCGCGGGGAAAGTGGGACTCGTGATGGCCGAGTCGTTTGGCGCGCGCATGATGCCCGGTGAGGGCGTGCGTCGCGTGGTGGAGTCGGGACGCACTGGCCGGAAGGGGCGCAGCGGGTTCTATCTCTACGACGACGAGGGGAAGAAAGGCGGGGTGGATGCGACGGTGCAGGCGCTTATTCGCGGTGACGCAGCGCCACCGCCGGCGGACGCACCGGCGGCGCTCGAGGAAGGCGACATCGTCGATCGCTGCGTGCTCGCGATGGTCAACGAGGCCGCGCGGTGTCTCGAGGAAGGAATCCTGCGCTCGCCGCGCGACGGCGACATCGGCGCGGTATTCGGCCTCGGCTTCCCGCCGTTCCGCGGTGGACCATTCCGGTACGTGGATTCGCTCGGAGCCGACGAGGTCGTGAGCCGACTCGATACGCTCGACGGCAGGCACGGCGACCGGTTCAAGCCCTCGGACCTCCTGGTGTCGATGGCACGCGCGCACAAGCGCTTCTATCCGCCGGACGGACGTCCCGTCTGAACTTCAGCGTACCAATAATCGGGAGACGACGGTGAAACAGGCGAGAGTCATCGCGATGATCGTGGCCGCGTCCGTGTGCGTGTCGTGCGGCCAGCGGCCGTCCACCGGACTCGGTGGCGGCGCGGACCCGTACGGCGCCTATCCACCGCGCGGACTGCAGACCCGTCATCCGCTCACGCGAGCCGAGCGAACGAACTTCACGGAGACGTCGACGCACGCGGACGTGATGGCGTTCATCGATTCGCTCAAGACGACCGGCAAGAGCATCTACGTGACGTCGATGGGCCGAACCACGCAGGGGCGAGACATCCCGATCGTCGTGCTCGCGCGTCCGATGATTCGCTCCGCCGCCGAAGCCAAGCGCTCGAATCGGCCAGTGATCTACATCCAGGGCAACATCCACGGCGGCGAGGTGGAAGGAAAGGAAGCGCTGCTGGCGCTGCTCCGGGACCTGGACCAGGACCAGTATCGCAACGTCATCGACTCGCTGGTCATCATCGCGGCGCCCATCTACAACGGCGACGGCAACGACGCGATGGGTCCGCAAACCAAGAATCGATCGGAGCAGAACGGGCCCGCGCTGATCGGACTCCGCCCCAACGCGCTCGGCCTCGACCTCAATCGCGACTACGTGAAGGCCGAAGCGGCGGAGACCAGAGCGGCCCTCGAGTTCCTGCGCACCTGGGATCCCGACGTGTTCATCGATCTCCACACAACCGATGGGAGCTACCACGGCTACGCGCTCACGTGGGCGCCGCCGTTGAATCCCTCGGCGCGATTCTCGGGACCCTACACGCGCGACACGGTGCTGCCATCCATCCGGTTGGCGCTGCATACGAATCGTCGCATCGAAACGTTTCCGTACGGCAACTTCGTGTCGCAGGACTCGGTCGATCGCGGCTGGTTCACCTACGACTCCAGGCCGCGCTTCGGCACGAACTACTACGGACTGCGGGGCCGGATGGCGATGCTCGCCGAGGCGTACTCGCACGATCCGTTCGTGCGCCGCATCGGCTCGACGTACACGTTCCTGCTGGAGACGCTGTCGATCCTCGCCAAGAACGGCGAGGACATTCAGGAGGTCGGACGCGAAGCCGATCGCCGTACCCTGGGCTTCGTGAGCGCCGGCGCGTCCGCGCCGCGCTTTTCCCTGCGCTCCGCGCTCACGCAGAAACCCCGGTACGACGACGTCCTCGTCGCGGATCTCGTTCGGACCGGCGATTCGTCCGTCACCGAGGCCGGTCTTCCGCGCGGCTATCGCCGCGCCGAGGATCTGCGACGGGTGCGCATACCGATCTACGACCGGTTCGAGTCGACGCTGGACCAGTCGCTGCCGTACGCATGGGTGATCCCGGCCGATGCCGCGCCGATGCTGGACCAGCTGCGCCGGCATGGTGTGTTCATCGAACAGCTCGGCGAACGGGCCGTGGCGCGCGGGGAGTGGTTCCAGGTGGATTCGGTGGAGCGCAACGCGCGTCAGTTCCAGGGTCACAACGAAGTACGCCTCGAGGGTCGCTGGTTCACCACCGATTCGCTGATGCTGGATCCTGGGGCGTACGTGGTGCGCGCCGCGCAGCCGCTCGCGGTGCTGGCGATGTACCTGCTGGAGCCGCAGAGCGACGACGGACTCGT
>Ga0066652_100000870_pt1 | contig 14992 bp, 13 predicted proteins | sample GraSoiAngelo_101_FD_71413 | JGI IMG/M metagenome (GOLD analysis project Ga0066652, IMG submission 71413) | Grasslands soil microbial communities from the Angelo Coastal Reserve, California, USA - 14_0903_02_30cm | ecosystem: Environmental > Terrestrial > Soil > Grasslands | place: USA...
GGGTCCTCGATCCCGAGCCGGGCGCGCAGCCATTCGGGCTCGGAGACCAGCCGCTCGAGGAGGAAGGCGAACGATTCGGTCACCGAGTTGTCGCCCAGGTGGCGAAACTCGAACGCGAGCCCGGGATCCGTGTGGGCGTAGTGCTCGGTGTGTCCGCCCTCGTGAAAGAGCGCGGCGAAGTCGTCGCGCCCCCCGGTGGGCGAGATCACCAGATAGATCTCCTGCGGCACCCGCGGGGTTGAGCAGAACGCCCGCGGCGACTTGGTCGGACGCGGCTCGGTGTCCAGGTGGACGTTCGGCTGCACGGCGAGTTCGAAACCGAGGCCCGTGAGCGTCTCGGTGAACGACTGGATCAACCGTCCCGCGCCGAACAGCCGATCCAGGCCCGCCGCTCTGAAGAATCGCGGCAGGTCCGAGCGGCGGAGCTCGCCGAGGCGCGGAAGGGCCGCGCCGGCGAGCTGCGGGTCGAGGAGTGGCGCGTAGGCGTCATCCGACTGCTCGAGAAATCGCGCGGTCTGACGGCACAGGGCCTCCAAATCGACCCCGCGAAGATCCCCGTAGGCGGCGGCGTAGCTCGGCCACCCGAACTCATGGCAGAGCTCGTGCGCCCGCTCGAGCGCCGCGCGGTGTAGAGGGTTGAGGCGCTCGCTCAAGATCGCGTCCTGCGCCTCCTCGAGCGCCGCCCGGCGCTCCGCGTCCGGTTCGTTCGCCTGCTCGATCCGCACCTGGCGGTAGGGGATCGGCCCATCGCCAGGGTCGACCTCGAGCGATGCCTCCAGGGCGGCCAGCTCTGCCGTCTCGGAGCGGGTCTCGAGCCCGAACAGGCCGTCGAAGGCGAAGTGGAGCAGGTAGCGGCGGCGATCTCGTTCGTCGCCGTTCCCCGGCTCGTCGGCGAGCTCGCGCAGGCGCCCGACCGCCTCGGCCGTGAACAGATCGGCGTGCTCCTCGTAGATCGGCTCGATCTCGAGCTCGGCCTTGTGGCCGGCGAGGTGCAGGTAGTACTCGCGGCTCAACTCCTCGCTGAACCGCTCGGCGCGCCTTCGGTACCGGTCGAGGTCGAACGTCAAGCGGCTGCAACGATAGGCCGATGGCGAGCACGGTCCCCGAGCGCGCCTCCCGCCCCAGCCGGGGCGAGGAGCTGGTGCTAGAGGTCGAGTCGCTCGCACACGGCGGTCGCGGTGTCGCGCGGGTCGACGGATACGTCGTCTTCGTCTCCGGCGGGCTCCCGGGGGATCGGGTCCGCGCCCGGCTCGTCCGCGCGAAGCGAGACTTCGCCGAGGCGCGCGCGGTCGATCTCGTGTCGCCCGGAGCCGACCGCGTCCCGGACGTCTGCCTGCACGACGGGGAGCCGTGCCCCGGGGCCTCGTGGCAGGGACTCCCCTACGAGCGACAGCTCGCGGAGAAGGCCCGCCAGGTCGAGGAGGCCCTGCGACGGCTGGGCGGGCTCGGGGATTTCGACCTCGAGCCGATCGAGCCCGCGGTAGCTCAGTGGCGCTATCGCAACAAGCTCGAGTACTCGTTCGGCCAGCGCGACGGCGAGCTCGCGTGCGGGTTCCACCGCCAGGGAAGCTGGGCGGAGGTGGTCGACGCCGACGACTGCCACCTCGCGTCGGAGCGCAACAACACTGCCCGAAACGAGGTTCGGGCCTGGGCGCGGCGCTCGGGGATCCCCGCCTACGATCGACGCGAGCAGGCGGGCGTGCTGCGGAACCTCGTGATCCGAGACGGCGTGCGGACCGGTCAGGTGCAAACCAGGCTGGTCACCTCCCCGGCGGGCTTCGCCCGCCCGCCGGTGGACCTCCACACGGTGGTGGAGGGGCCGGGAGGCGGCACGGCGGGTCCAACCGGGGTCCTGGGCGAGGAGTTCCTGGAGGAGGAGCTCGGAGGCCTGCGGTTCCGGATCTCGCATACGGCCTTCTTTCAAACGAATACAGCGATGGCGGAGCGGCTCTACGGGATCGCCCGAGACTTCGCCCAGGTCAGCGGGCGCGAGCGCGTGTTCGACCTTTTCTGCGGGATCGGGACGATCGCGCTCGTCCTCGCGCAGGGCGCGGGCGAGATCTGGGGGGTCGAGTCCGTGCCCGAGGCCGTCGCCGATGCCGAGCACAACGCGGCCCGAAACGAAATCTCAAACGCGCGATTCCTCACCGCCGACGTCCGCCTCGGCGTCCGCCCGCTGCTCGCCGAGGCGGGCAGGCCCGACGTCGTGGTCGTCGACCCGCCGAGGGCCGGGCTGTCGAAGAAGATCGTCCGAAGGGTGATCGAGTGCGAGCCGCGGCGAATCGTCTACGTCTCCTGCAACCCGACCACGCTCGCCCCCAATGCCGCCCAGCTCGCGGCGGCCGGATATAGGCTGCGGCGGGTGAAGCCCGTCGACATGTTCCCGCAGACCCCGCACGTCGAGTGCGTGGCACTGCTGGAGAAGGGCTGAGCACGGACCGTGGTGCCCGCGGCGTGAACAACTCGCTCGGCTTCGGCGTGGCGGCCGGGCTCGATCCCGCGGTCGCCGCGCCGCTCGCGGCCAGATGTGAGGAGCTCGGCTACGGGTCGATCTGGTCGAACGACCACCCGGGCGCCAACGGACTCGAAACCCTCGCCGCCTTCGCGGAGGGATCGAGCGAGCTCGAGCTCGGAGTGGCCGTGATGGCCCTCGACCGGCACGAGCCGGCGCAGATCGAAGCCACGATCCAGGCTCTCGGGCTCGACCGCGATCGGCTTTGGCTGGGGGTCGGGGCGGGCTTCGAGAGGCGGCCCGTAACGAGGATGAGCGAAGCGCTGCCCGCGCTGCGGGAGGCGATTCCCGGCGTCCGCCTCGTGCTCGCCGCGATGGGCCCGCGGATGTGCGAGCTCGCCGGCCGCGAGTTCGACGGTGCGTTCCTCAACTGGATGACGCCGGAGTTCGCCGCCGGGGCGCGCGAGCAGGTCCACGGCGGCGCGCGCGACGCCGCGCGCGAGCCGCCGCCCGTGCTCGGTTACGTCCGCACCGCCGTCGGCGAAGACGCCGGCGAACGACTCGTCAAGGAGGAGTCCTTCTACCGGGACCTCCACGACGGCTACCGCCGCCAGTTCGAGCGCCTCGGCGAGCCACCTGGCTCGGTCGGCATCGCCGCGCCGGACCGTGAGGAGGTCCGGCGGGGACTGGAGCGCTTCGACGCGCTCGACCTCACGGTTGTCCGCGGGCTCGCGAGCGCGACCCTGGAGGCGATGAGCGCGCTCGCCGCGGCGGCCGCACCCGCCTGATCCGGGACGCACCGGCTCCGGGCGATTCTTGCCGATCGCGTCCCCGTCGAGCCCCTCCCGTGATCTTTCACGACCCCCCGTGTTGTTGCCGATAAGGAATCGACAATTTGCCCAACCGGGCAGAAGGGGAGTTCGATGACACTCAAGAGACACCTATTCGTGATCGCGATGCTGGTGATGGTCGGCGTGTTCTTCGCCGGGCTGTCGATCGCGCGCGCCGAAGGCGGCGACGACGGCGGCAACGGCGGCGCGACGCAGACCTGCGACCTCAACCAGAACGACCAGGGCGAGGACGGCGACGACCAAGGCGAGGACGCCAACGACCAGGGCGAGGACGTCAACGGCGACGACCAGGGCGACGAGCTCGACGGCACCGAGTCCGACGACCACGTGGACGGCGACCAGGGCGACGACGAGATCGACGGCCACCAGGGCGACGACGACATGTGCGGCGACCAGGGCGACGACGAGATGAACGGCGGACCTGGCGACGACGTGATGCAGGGCGGTCCCGGCGACGACGTCGAGAACGGCCAGGCCGGCGACGACGTCGTGATCGGCAACGGCGACGACGACGAACTCGACGGCGGCAACGGCCACGACCTCGTCAGCGGCAAGGGCGGCAGCGACACTATCGACGTCCGTGGAGACGGGCGCGACAAGGTCCGCTGCGGCGCCGGGCACGACGTGGTCAAGGCGAGCGCGAACGACGTCGTGGCCTCCAACTGCGAGGTCGTCAAGTAGCGAGCTGAACCCTCGCCGGCCGCGAAACAGCGCGGCCGGGTCCGGTTCGGGTTACGAGGCCGCGGCTTTTTAGCCGCGGCCTCGCTTCGCTCAGTAGGCGGGCTCTTCCCCCTCCGCCTCCTCGTCGGGGATCGGGCTCGCCTCCGCCGCGCAGATCGTGCACAGGGCCACGCTTGCGCCCTCGTCGAGGATCCGCTGCTTCTCCTGCTTCGTCAGGCTCGCGCCGCAGTTCTCGCAACGATCGGGGAGCTGCTCGATCGTCCGCTCCTCGAGCTCCACGGGGTTCAGACTAGTACGGCGGGAGATCGGCGTACCACTCGCCGAGCACGCGGAAGGCGCCCCAGAACTCACGCTTCGAGTCCTCGGAGTCGAGCGACCCGTCGATGTCCGGCACGTAGAGCGCCTCGATCGTGGGCGTCAGCTCCTGGACCTCGCCGGTGGTCGGCTCGATCGGGTGCGCAAGCGGCACGTCCACCTCGTTGAGCGCGCGCAGCGCCCGCTCGCCCATCACCACGACCATCCGCGGCTGCACGATCGCGAGCTCCTCGACGATGCGCTCGATGCACTCTCCCCCGGCCTGCGAGGGATCGGCCACGGGGCACTTCACGCAGAGCGTTCCGTAGACGACGAGCGGGTCGATGCCCAGTCGCTTGAAGCTCTTTCTCAGCGCGTTTCCGGCGCGCCCGTAGAAGGCGACGCCCTCCTCGATCTCGGCGGCGGTCGGAGCGAACTTGAGCAGGAAGATGTCCGCCTGCGGGTGGCCCGAGCCCAGCACCGGCATCAGGTTCCCCCGCGGGCAGTGCGAGCACTCCTGGAGGCGATGGGTGAGCTGGTTCAGCTCGCGGATCGCGCGCTCGAGGTACTTCTCCTGGATCTCGTCGTCTGTGGTCGGCAAATCCGCTCCCCGTCTGGCTCCGGTGCCGGGTCGTCCGGCGGGCGCTTTCTTTGACGGCCCGGGCGCCGCTCCTTCCGGGTGCATCAGCGCTTGCCGCGACGACGGCGATCCGCCCGCTTCGATCCGGTGCGGCGATCTCGCGGGCGGCCGCCGCGCACCGGGCGCGCGTCGGCGGGCGCTGCGCCGCGCCGCTGCGCGCTCGAGCGGGCCGTGGTCTGCAGCAGCTTCAGCGCCTGCACGTAGATCAGGTTCTTGTGCTTGCGGACGATGTCGGCGTCCCGCATCGCCTCGAGGAACTCCTCGGGGCCGTCGAACTCGCGTACCCGGATCATCACGCTTCCCAGCCCCTGGGCGACGTGGCTGTCGGAGCCCGCGCCCGGGACGATCCGGTACTTGGCGGCGAACCGTTCGGCCTCCTCGTTGAACGCGGTCAGCGCCACGCGCGGGTTGAACACCTCGAGGATGTCGATCTCCTCGACCATGTCGAGCAGGTGCTCGTAGTCGGGCACCGAGTGGAGGCGGTCGAAGGGGTGGGGGACGTAGACCAGGCCCCCCTGGCGCCGGATCTCCGCGATCGTGTGCTCCATCGTCATGCCCCGAGGGATCTTCTCCTCGAGGAAGAGCCCGATCACCTCGCCCTGGCGGGCGGTCTTCACCTCCTCGGCGACGATCACCTCGATCCCGCCGATCTCGTCGGCGATCTCCTTCGCCGCGAGGGCCCCGGAGATCTCGTTGTGGTCGGTGATCGCGATCGCCCCGAGCCCGCGGTCCTTCGCCGTCGCGAGGAGCACCTCGACCGGCGTGGCGCAGTCCGGCGAGTGGTCGGTGTGCATGTGGAGGTCGACGTGGATCGAGGAGCGATCCGCGAGGCTCCTTCGAACCGACGGATTGCCGCGGGCGTCGTGACGGCGGGCGCAGAGCCGCCGGTAGATCTCCTCGACCTGGTCCGTGACCGTGCTCCAGTCGCGGACGCTGTCGGCGGCGCCACGCGTGAGCTCGGTGCGCAGTCGGGGCTCGGCGATCAGCCGCTCGAGCTGGCCCGCGAGGGTGAGCGCGTCGCCCGGCGGAAAGAGGAGGCCCCGCTGGCCGTCGCCCGTGAGCTCCGTGTAGAGAGGGAGGTGCGACGCTACCGGCACCGTTCCCGAGGCCAGGGCGCGGCGAATCAGGTCGGGCGCGACCCTTGGCCCGCCCGAGCAGACGCAGACGACGTCCGCCCCTGCGATCACGGCCTCGGGAGGTGCGTCGCCAGGGCCGACGAGGTGGGTGCGCTCGCGAAGCCTGCGGGCAAGGCGGAGCTCGCCGCCGTCCGGAAGCCACACGGCGGCCTCCCACGCGATCCCCAGCGGCAGCTGCCGCAGCGCCCGCAGGAAGAGCCGCAGCGCGCCGCGCTCCTCCTCGAGGCAGAAGGCGATCCGAACCGGCTCGTCATCGCGCCGCCCATGGCCGCCGGGGGGCGAGGGCCAGTACGGGGCGACGCGGGTGTCGGCTCCCGGCGGGACGAGCTCGTAGGTGCCGGGGAAGAATCGCTCCATCAGCTCCGACGTCGTCCGAGAGCTGGCGGTCCGCGCGTCGAGCCGGCCGAGGAAGATCTCGACCAGCGGTCGCGCGACCTGGGTCGAGAGGACTCGTTCGGTCGGCTCGTGGAAGCTGCCCACGTTGAGGCCGTGCGAGTGGCGAAGCGCGGCGGACGCCGCGCTCGGCGCGAACGGATCGTGCACGTGGACGAGGTCGAGCTCGACGACGCCGAGGAGCTCCTCGAGCGCTCTCCCCGGGTCGATCGGCACCGGGGCGGCGCGCGGTCGGGGGCCGCGAGGCATCGCGAGGCTCGCTCCCACAGCGAGCACCGCCGGGCCCTCCTCGCCGCGAGCCCGAACCCCGTCCCAGGAGCCGTCGAACAGGGCGCCGGGGCGCTCTCGCGCCGCGACGATCGCGTGCCGCGACTCGCGGAGCGCAGTCCGCGACGACGCCGGCGCGGCGATCACCACCCGGTGCCCTCGATCCGCGAGCGTCGCCGACACCTTGGTGACGAACTCGTTGACCTCGTGCGGCTCACCCCAGGTGTGGGGGCTCACCTGGGCGATCGACAACGTCTCGCGTGCCACCTTCGCAGCATAGAAGCGGCGGCGCGGCCCGGGCCGCGCCGCGAACCTTCCGCGCGGGTTTCCGCTAGGCCTCGGTCTTGAGCTCGGCCGAGCGCTGCCCCGCCGGCTTTCGCGCGTGCTGGCGGATGAACTCCTCGGTCAGCTCGCGCGCCTCGTCGTCGGGGCGCTGCGTGTGCGGCGACTTCATCAGGTAGCTGGAGGGCCCGTCGAGCTCGCCGCCGATGCCGTTGTTCAGCGCCAGCTTCACGATCCGCGTGGCGTCGATGACGATCCCGGCGCTGTTGGGCGAGTCCCAGACCTCGAGCTTCAGCTCGACGTTCAGGGGCACGTCGCCGAACGAGCGCCCCTCGAGCCTGATGTGGGCCCACTTGCGGTCCGTCAGCCACGCGACGTAGTCGGACGGCCCGATGTAGACGTCGTCGGCGGGCAGCTCGTGTCCCACGATCGAGGTGACCGCGTTGGTCTTCGACTCCTTCTTGGAGGCCAGCCGCTCGCGCTCGAGCATGTTGTAGAAGTCCATGTTGCCGCCGACGTTGAGCTGCGAGGTGCGCTCCAGGCGAACGCCGCGGTCGTGGAAGAGCCGCGCGAGCTGGCGATGCACGATCGTCGCCCCGACCTGCGACTTGATGTCGTCGCCGATGATCGGCAGGCCGTTGCGCCGGAAGCGCTCCTCCCAGTAGTCCTCGCGCGCGATGAACACAGGCAGGCAGTTGACGAACCCAACGCCCGCCTTGATCGCCATCTCCACGTACCACTTGGTGGCCTGCTCGGATCCGACCGGGAGGTAGCAGACGAGCACGTCGGCCTTGGTGTCCTGGAGGATTCCGACGACGTCATCGGTCTGGCCCGGCGCCTTGGTGATCTTCTCCTTCAGGTACTTGCCGAGCCCGTCGTGGGTCATCCCGCGATGCACCTTGACGCCGAGCTCCGGGACGTCGGCGAACTTGATCGTGTCGTTCTGACCCGACCAGATCGCCTCGGACAGGTCCTTGCCCACCTTCTCGCCGTCGATGTCGAAGGCGGCGACGAACTCGATGTCGCGGACGTGGTAGCCGCCGAGGTCCACGTGCATGAGACCGGGAACCCGCTCGGCGGGATCGGCGTCCGCGTAGTGGGTCACGCCCTGGATGAAGGCGTTCGCGCAGTTGCCCACGCCGACGATCGCGACGCGGACCTTTCCGTCGTCTACGAGATGCCCATTCGTGGCGGCGCCGTTTTGAGATCCCTCTTCGGTGCTCATGCGGACGAAGTCCTCCTCGCAGCGGTTGGAGCTTGCTATTACGCCGCGCTCGGGCCCGGGTTACACCTCGGAGACGTCGAGCGCCGCCAGCGCGCGCCGCACGTGCAACACGCGCTGGACCACGGTCACGGCCGTCAGCGCGCCGATAGCGTAGACCGCGGGCGCCAGCAACTCGACGTCGAACACTTGCGCACCCTTGGCGAACACCAGCCCGATCGACAGCAGAACTACCCGCACGGGTCGCGTCGCAATCCCGACCTTGCACTCGACCCCCAGCGCCTCGGCGCGCGCCCGGGTGTAGGAGACCATGAGCGAGCCGAGCACCGTGACCACGCAGGCCGCCGCGGGAATCGCGTGGCCCGTGTCCGCGAAGTACCACGCGACGGCGGTCAAAACGGCCCCCTCCTCGATCCGGTCAAGGGTCGAGTCCAGAAACGCGCCGAACAGGGTCCCCTTGCCGGACATGCGCGAGTAGCGGCCGTCGAGGGTATCCATCACGGAGCCGACGATGAAGGCGACGCCGGCGCAGAAGAAGAGCCGCTGCGTGACGAGCACGGCCGCCGCGAGGTTCAGCACCAGGCCCGTCAGCGAGATCGCGTTCGGGCTGAGCCGGGACTCGATCAGGCGGTTTCTCGCGTAGCTCCGGAACTCGTCAGCGGTGCGAACGTCGCGAAGCTGCCCGCCGCCCGGAACCTGGGTCGCCACGGCTCAGAAGCTAATGGGTCGAGCGCGGCTGGGAGGTTGGGGGTAGTGAGGCTTTTGCCCCCATAGCGGGCAGAAGGCTCCCCACCCCCCGCTAGGCGGGGGCCTCGTCCCCCACGTCCCGCCACGACCAGTCATCCGGTCGCAGGCGGGCGAGCTGGTGCGCGCTGACCGCGGCGAGGCAGGCGACCATCGCTCCCATCGCCGCGTCGAACCAGAAGTGGTTCCCGGTCACGACGATCACGAAGAAGACGGTCGGCGGATAGAGCGACCACATGAAGCGGGCCCAGGAGCTCCGCACGAGGTTGATGGCCGGTCCGGCCACCAGGAGCGAGAACGCGATGTGCATGCTCGGCACGGCCGCATACGGGTTGACCAGGAGGCTGGTGAAGGAGGCGTCCTGAGTCGTGCTCGTGAACGTCGCGATCGTGTCGGTGAAGCCGGCACCGGGGAACATCCGCGGCGGGGCGGTGGGATAGAGCACGTAGCCGACCAGCGCCAGGCCCATCGCCACCAAGAACATGTTGCGAACGAAGTTGAAGTGCTCGTTCCGGTAGAGGTAGAGCCACAGGAGGAACGAGGTGGTGATCACGAAGTGGCTGTTGAAGTACATCCAGTTCGCGATGTCGATGATCCACTGATGGTTGAGGAAGGCCTGCTGGAAGCTCGGCTCGAAGAACGCGCCCAGCGAGCGCTCGAGGTGGATGATGTGACTGCCGTTGGCGAGCGCCACCTGAGGGTGGCCGTCCGCGATCCCGCGCACCACCTGGTAGCCGTTGTAGGCGAGGACGAAGAGGGCGACCTGGCGCAGCAGGTCGCCCCAGCCATGGGGCAGTCGACGGCCGATGCTGTGGACGAGGCGGGGCACCGCGGGGGAGGATTGTATCCGGCCACTCTTCGACGGCTCCGGCGCGCGCCCTGCAATGCTCGTCGGGTGAGTATCGATGGTTGGAGGCGGCCGCCGAGGCGTCGCGTGCTGGCGATCCGCGACCGGTTGCGCAGCCTCTACGGGCGTCCGGTCAACCACCCGCACGGCCATCCGATCGCCGAGCTGGTCCGCACGGTCCTCTCTCAGAACACCTCGGATACGAATCGCGACGTGGCATACGACCGGCTCAGGGCCCGGTTCCCCGGGTGGGAGGACGTGCGCGACGCGCCCGTGGAGGAGGTGATCGACGCGATCCGCCCCGGCGGGCTCGCCAACACGAAGGCCCCTCGAATCCAGTCGATCCTTCGTGAGCTGGACGACCCCCCGGACCTCGACTGGCTCTCCGGCGCGCCGCGCGACGACGCGCTCGCCTTCCTCACGGAGCTCCCGGGGGTGGGGCCGAAGACCGCCGCATGCGTGCTCCTCTTCTCGTTCGGGAGGCCGGAGATCCCGGTGGACACGCACGTCTACCGGGTCGGCGGGAGGCTGGGGCTCTTCCGCGAGGGCGCCTCGTTCGCCGAGGCACACGAGGAGATGCGCCGCGTCGTCGATCCCGACGACGCGTACGAGCTCCACATCAACCTGATCCGCCACGGCCGGTCGGTCTGCAGGCCACACCCCCGCTGCGGCGAGTGCGCCCTGCGACGCATGTGCCCCTACTGGCGCCGGGGTCGGCGCGGCGGTGGGTGGACGGACGTCCGATCGGTGACCTAAAGGTTTTCGACGGGCTGCCGATACATCGATGTGGTGGGGTGTTGGCCAGGTCGCGGTGAGGCTGGGCTCGCCATCCCGGCAAGGAGGCAAACCCATGGAGGAGGCAACTTGAGTACGTTCTTTCCCGCAGGGACGCGGTTCGGCGCGCGAACCCTGGCGATCGGGCTGGTCGGCCTCGCCGCGCTCGCCCTTCTCGCGCTACCCGGCGGCGCGCAGGCGAAGTCAAAGGGCACCAAGGTCAAGGTCATGACCCGGAACCTCTATCTGGGCGCGGACCTGACGCCGGGCGTCCAGGCGGGCAGTCTCCAGCAGCTCGTGGATGCCGCCGGTCAGATCCTGAACGACGTCGATACGAACGACTTCCACGTCCGCGCGAAGGGCCTCGCGGAGGAGATCAAGAAGAAGAACCCCGACCTCGTGGGCCTTCAGGAGGCGTCCCTGTGGCGGGATGAACCGTGCACGGAGAATCCGATTCCCCCGCACGCAACCCATGTCCGTCATGGAAACGACTACACCAAGCTGCTCCTCAAGCAGCTCAACAAGGGGAAGAAGCGCTACCGGAAGGTGATCTCGGAGCCCGAGTTCGATTTCGAGGTCTACGCGAACACCGATGGCAACGAGTCCACCTCGGCGCCCGGCTGTCCGTTCGGAAGCGAGATCAACGGCCGCCTCACGATGCGCGACGCGATCCTCGTGCACAGCGGCAAGAGGATCAAGACGAAGAAGGCAAAGGGGGCCAACTTCGACACGCTCCTCCAGGAGTCGCCCGCAGGGATCCCCACCAACGTCACGCGTGGCTGGACACGGGTTAAGGCCAAGGTCGATGGCAGCCCATGGTTCCGGTTCGTGGACACCCATCTCGAGGCGTTCGACAGCCAGGCGAGCAACCACACGAACCACGGCACCGACGTCGGCAAGGGCGAGATCCGGGAGGCGCAGGCGAGAGAGCTCTTCGCCCAAGGTGGTCCCGCCACGGGTGACCTCCCGGTGATCCTGGTTGGTGACCTGAACTCGGACGACGACACCGTGCAGGACGGTGACCGCCTGGCCTACAACGCCCTAATCGGGGGCGGATTCCGGGAGCGCAGCACGGACAACCCTCTCGGGTGCTGCCTCAACGCAGACATCATCACCCAGGGCGGCGGCGGCAGCGTCAGCGACTTCGACCACCAGGTCGATCACGTCCTCACCGACAGCCCGAAGAAGGTGAAGCTCGTCAACTCCTCGGTGACCGGCCGGCATCCCGTGAACGGATTCTGGGACTCCGACCACGCCGGGCTCTTCAGCACCCTGCGCTTGCGCTAGGCGCCGCCGGCGCGGGCTCCGCGTCGAGGAACCGCTGAGGTTGACTACGCCTCCTCCAGCCTCAGCACCTCGGCGCGGTGCCCGCCCGGACGTCGGCCGGGGCCCTGCCCGGACCTCGGCGCGGCGATCGGCCGGCGCTCGCCGGCATCGCTCGCTCTCGCGCATCGCGGCCCCAGACCGAGGGCGCGCCCGTGCCGCAACCGGCCGTTAGTATCTCCGCGCCGCGGCCCGCTCGAGCGGGTGCCGGCGGATGCGAATGAGCAAGCGGCCGATCGTCATCTTCCTCGTCTTCGCCGCGGTCTGCCTCATCGTCCTGCCGTTCTGGGCGCTGCAGGCCCGCGGCGGCTCGGAGGCCTCGCCTGGCTCGTCGGTTCCGCCGAGCGAGAAGCAGGGGCTCCAGCTCTTCCAGATCAACTGCGGCGCCTGCCACACGCTCCAGGCGGCCGGGACGGACGGGGTCGTCGGGCCGAACCTCGACCAGCTCCTGGCGACGGGCCCGAAGACGGCCCAGACCGTGAAGGCGAATCAGTCGCGCGTCCTGAACGCCGTGCAGAGCGGGATCGGCGGCCGGATGCCGAAGGGCATCCTCCAGGGCGCGCAGGCCAAGGCCGTGGCCCAGTTCGTCGCCGACAACGCGGCGTACATCAACCCGTAGGGCCCGATCTCCCGACTGGCATCGAGAGGCCACGGCGCCGGTTGGCGGCCGAGCTCGTGCGATTTTCCTTCGCATCGGTGGAGAATCGCCCGACGGGGGCTCCGCGCCGCCCGCCCGCGATCGGTATCTCCTCGACGGCGCCCACCGCGCCACCCGCGCGCGTTGAACACATCATGGGGGGCGAATCGCACCGGCGCGCTGGGGTCCTCGCTCACACCTGCTAGCCTCACACTAAGATTTCTTGTGCAGTCAAGTAGAAGGAGAACGTAAGTGGCGAAGACGATCGGAATCGACCTTGGGACGACCAACTCGTGCGTAGCCGTGCTCGAGGGCGGCGACGCCACCGTGCTCGAGAACGCCGAGGGCGGCCGCACGACGCCGTCGGTGGTCGCCTTCACCGACTCGGGCGACCGGCTCGTGGGCACGGTCGCCAGGCGCCAGGCGGTGATGAACCCGGAGAACACGATCTTCTCGATCAAGCGGTTCATGGGCCGCAAGGAGGCCGAGGTCAAGGAGGAGGAGACGATCGTCCCCTACAAGGTGGTCGCCGGGCCGAACGGCGACGTCCGCGTCGAGGTCCGCGGCAAGCAGTACTCGCCGCCTGAGATCTCGGCGATGATCCTCCAGAAGCTGAAGGCCGACGCCGAGGCGAAGCTCGGCGAGACGGTCGACTCGGCGGTGATCACCGTCCCCGCCTACTTCAACGACGACCAGCGCCAGGCGACCAAGGACGCCGGCAAGGTCGCGGGGCTCGAGGTGAAGCGGATCATCAACGAGCCGACCGCCGCGTCGCTCGCGTACGGCCTGGACAAGGAGGCCGATCAGACGATCCTGGTCTTCGACCTGGGCGGCGGCACGTTCGACGTCTCGGTGCTCGAGATCGGCGACGGCGTGTTCGAGGTCAAGGCGACGGCCGGCGACAACCATCTGGGCGGCGACAACTGGGACAAGGCGATCGTCGAGTGGATGGTGGCCGAGTACAAGCGCGACCAGGGAATCGACCTCTCGCAGGACAAGAACTCGCTCCAGCGCCTCTACGAGGCCGCCGAGAAGGCGAAGATCGAGCTCTCCACGACGCAGGAGACGCAGATCAACCTGCCATTCATCACCGCCGACCAGAGCGGGCCGAAGCACCTGGAGATGAAGCTCACCAGAGCGAAGCTCAACGAGCTCAGCTCGGATCTGCTCGCCCGGGTCGTCTCGCCCGTCAAGCAGGCCCTGTCGGATTCGGGCTCGCCGAACATCGACCACGTGGTGCTCGTCGGCGGGATGACCCGGATGCCGGCGGTGCAGGACAAGGTCAAGGAGCTGACCGGCCAGGACCCCCACAAGGGCGTCAACCCGGACGAGGTTGTCGCGATCGGCGCCGCGATTCAGGCCGGCGTGCTGGCCGGCGACGTCAAGGACGTGCTGCTCCTCGACGTGACGCCCCTGTCGCTCGGGATCGAGACCAAGGGCGGCGTGTTCACGAAGCTGATCGAGCGAAACACGACGATCCCGACCCGCAAGTCGGAGATCTTCTCGACCGCCGACGACAACCAGCCCTCCGTCGAGGTCCACGTGCTCCAGGGCGAGCGCGAGATGGCCGCGTACAACAAGTCGCTGGGGAAGTTCCAGCTCACCGGCATCCCGCCGGCCCCGCGGGGTATCCCGCAGATCGAGGTCACGTTCGACATCGACGCCGACGGCATCCTCAATGTCTCGGCGAAGGACCTCGGCACCGGCAAGGAGCAGAAGATCGAAATCAAGGGCGGATCCGGCCTCGCCGAGCAGGAGGTCGAGCAGATGGTCTCCGACGCCGAGGCGCACGCCGACGAGGACCGGCGCCAGCGCGAGCTCGCCGAGGCCCGGAACGTCGCGGAGAACGCGGCCTACCAGGCCGAGAAGCAGCTCGCCGAGATGGGCGATCAGGTCGACTCCTCCTCGAAGGAGGAGATCGAGAAGGCGATCGCCGACGTCCGGGAGGCGCTCTCGTCCGAGAACGCCGATGAGATCAAGGCGAAGACCGACGCCCTCCAGGGGGCCTTCCACAAGGTCTCCGAGCAGATCTACCAGGCGGCAGCCGAGCAGCAGGCCGCCTCGTCGGGCGGGCCCGACGGCGCCGCCACCGACGGCGCCTCGGCGGAGTCCGAGGAGGAGGTCGTGGACGCAGAGGTCGTTGATGACGAGCGCTCGTAGGCCGGCCGGCGCGCCCGAGGAGGAGCGCCGCCCGGCCGGCGCGCCCAAGGAGGAGGGCGAAACGGCCGCCGAGACCTCGGGCGACGCCGCCAACGACGAGTCCGGGGCCGCGGTCGACGCCGATTTCGACGCCCTGCTCGCGGACGTCAAGCGCGAGCGCGACGAGTACCTGGAGATCGCGCAGCGGGCCCGGGCGGACTTCGAGAACTACCGCCGGCGCGCCGCGCGCGAGGCGCAGGAGGCCGAGCGCCGCGGCAAGTCCTCCCTCGCCCGCGAGCTCGTGCCGGCG
>Ga0066652_100000871_pt1 | contig 14986 bp, 14 predicted proteins | sample GraSoiAngelo_101_FD_71413 | JGI IMG/M metagenome (GOLD analysis project Ga0066652, IMG submission 71413) | Grasslands soil microbial communities from the Angelo Coastal Reserve, California, USA - 14_0903_02_30cm | ecosystem: Environmental > Terrestrial > Soil > Grasslands | place: USA...
CAGGAAATAAACGATAATTAGTACCTGCAGAATCTTAACTGGCAGGACGTTTTTCCATTCCGTGTCGAATAATAAAATAAGAACTGCAAAGGCTATATATAGCGAAAAGAAAACAGCATGAATGCTGGGAGTGAGTTGATGATAAGTTAAATTGTATACAAGATAGGAAGAATGATAAGCTGAAGAGAGCGGTTTAAATCTATAAGAACCATCAAACAGGCCGATACGAATACCGGTTTGAACAAAATAGATCAGTGAAGTAATTAAGCAAGAGACGACAAATACTTTTTTAAGAATATTAATTTGCCAGGACGGTAAATTGTTCACCGTCGTCATTGCAAGGGGAATTGACAATAAGGGCAAAGCTGTTAAGATCCCTTTCATGGCTGCTTTTTTATCTTCCGAATAAAAAATACTAAAAAGCAAGGCGAGAAAAATGATCAGTAATAAGACATTTCTGCTGTTTGAAAAATATAAGGAGATATTATTTTTCATTCTTCTGAGTTCAAAAAGAAATACAATAAATAGCAATATCGAAAAAATGCTATTATAGGCTATTGGAAATGAAATGGAAGCTGTAAAAAGAACTAGTATTGGAAAAAAGATGTAATCAGAATATTTTGAATTGAAAGCTTGCACTCCTTTTTATTTTTTTGCTTCAAAGATGAGCTATAATTCGTCAGATAGGAAAATAAAATATCTTATTTATAAACTTAAAATCAGGAAATAAGACAGTTAATCAGTGTAAATATATTTGTTTAATATTGCAGCGCGGAATTCCTGATAACACCATGTATAATTCATTTCTAAAAGATACCTCCATTATTTATGTCAGAACGAAATATTAACCACGAGGATCAGATCTACGTTCCGGGTATTAAAAACATTATAAAACAAATATTAGGTCTTTTTTTTTGGGTCTTTTCATTTTTTGTTTTGGTTGCGAATAAAAGTAAACTTCTGCTTTTATGTGGACTTCTTATAGGGCTCATTTCAGGATACGTTTATTATACCACAAAACCGTCTTTTTACAAGGCTTCGATGGTTGTTATATATAGTGAACTCACAAAAAAAACTTATGCAGAAATTCTCGATCAATTAGATAAATTGACTACCCCGGGATCCAAACAACAATTAGCAGAAGAGTTAAAACTTCCTGTTGAATTGGCCAGTAATATCCTATCTATAGATGCTACAAATATCAATGATGAGCCCTTAAGAGAAGATACTTCCTCAAAAATCAGGCAACCATTTAAAATCATTGTCGAATTAAAAAGCAATGAAGCATCCGACAATTTGCAAAATGCTATTATCAATTACATGAATAATAGCCCTTACATCAAAAGGCTAAAAGAACAACAGAATAAAAGTAACATCGAAAAAATTTCGTTTATAGATAGGGAGCTTTCGAAATTGGATTCACTTAAAGATGAGTACACTCGTTTTCTTGCTTCATCCCGGATCTCAGCAACATTTTATAACAATGCATTTAATCCTACAGATATTTATATCCATTCAAATAACCTGGTTAACCAGAAAGCATCAATTTTAAATTTGCTAAATGTTGATGGAACTGCTATTTCAGTTGTAGATGGGTTTAAAGTTCCTTCTTCCCCTCAAACTCCTTCGTTACTCATATATCTATTGTTATTTGGAGGTATGGGGCTTATTGCTGGCTTTATCTTGGGTTCGCTTTATGAAGCTGAGAAGAAAATTAGCGGTAAATAAGTGTAATTCCCGAATAGGAAAAAACCTGGTAGAGTACATGAACCTAGTAAGTAATGTAAAAGCAAGAATTGAAAGGTATAAAAAGAATATACTTTTTAAAAGATTGTTTACTGTACTAAGTATTGACATACTTGTAAAGGTTTCAGGGCTAATTTTGCTCCCTGTTTATTTGAGATTAATGACACAGGAAGAGTATGGCCTGTATGGATACTTATTATCCATTATCATGACTTTTTCAATTGTATTGAATTTTGGTCTCTACATACCGCTTAGCAAATTTTATCATGATTACCAGGATGCTGAAAAAAGAGGTAAACTACTTTTCACGATCTCCCTGCTATTAGTGATTATGTTAGCATCTATAATTTTTCCTGTCTATTTTTTTGGGTGGGACTATGAACTGATAAAAATTCTTTTTAAGAACCCCGTTGATTATAAAGAATATCGCGGAGCTGTTTTAATAGCCATAATTGTTTCCGTATTCAGCTTTATGTTAACTTCATTTTTTTTTACCAGCGAAAAACTAAAACATCTTAAGAGATATAATATTTTTCGGATCATTTTTATCAATGTAGGTACTGTTTTTTTTCTTTATCTTTTTCGCAATATAGATAGCGTAAGAATTCGTTTGCAGACGACCTATATCATTGAACTCATTCTCTTTGTCTTTTTTTATTATTACTACATTAAAGAAGTATGGTTCAAGTTTAATAAAAAAGCGGCTATAACGGGTCTAAAGCTTGGCTTGCCAGTTATGGTATCCGCATTATTTGGTATTGGGATCAATTTTAGCGATAAATTTTTTCTTGAAAAATACAGTTCCTTTAAAGACTTGTCATATTACTACCTCGCAGTTTCTCTAGCCAGTGCCATTCCCTTAATATTCGCATCGTTACAAAACGCATGGCTTCCATTGTTTCTTAAAGAAAAAGATATTCAAAAAAATATTGAAACCACTAATAAACTGATGCACAGGCTTGTGATCGGCTTCCTGATTTTATCAGTTATAATCGTTGTTGGTTTTAAAATCATATTAAAGTTGGGTATAATACAGTCAAAATACAGTGAGACGATTGGTATTCTTCCATTGCTCCTTATTTCTCAAATTATTTCATCACTTGTATCCCTCCACACTAATTACCTGATCTATTTTGAACGAACCCATATAGCCTCAATAACTGGTTTGATTCTTTGTATTATAAGTGTAGGCTTAAGCCTTTTGCTTATACCCCGTTACAAAGTTTACGGCGCAGTGACTGTATCTTTAATTTCTAATATTATTTACCTGGGGCTTTATTATTTTATTATAAAAATGCTTAAAAAGAAATATTTGCGGTTAAACACCCATGTATAGTATTGCAATTAGTGTAGTATGGAGAAAAGAAATGATAGTTTGATTTATTTGAAAAGATCTATAAAAACGATTTTCAAGCACTCCAATGTGGCGAGCATATTTTCTTTAATGAAGTATTTTCCTGAATGGCGCAGATACATGGCTCCGAATAGAAATTCTATTACTGACGAAGTTCCCTGGATCACTTTTTCTGCAATTGATTTTCTTAAAAAAATATCCCATTCCCGAATGAACATTTTTGAATATGGCTCTGGTGGATCAACTTTTTTTTGGGCATCACGTGTAAAACATATCACTTCTGTTGAGCATGACAGATCGTGGTTTGAAAAAATTAAGATGGTGCTAAAAGAAAAGAAAATAACAAATGTAGATTACGTATTAAGTGAGCCAAGTAGCATTCCTGATTTTGGAAAAAAACAATTTCAAATCGCGTCTGATTATATTTCAGGAGATCAAAGTTATAATGGAAAAAGTTTTGAAACTTATGCAAAAACGATTGATAATTTTCCAGACGAAATGTTCGATTTAATAGTGGTTGATGGTCGGGCACGACCATCCTGTATTTTACATTCTTTAAAAAAAATAAAGAGAGGAGGTTATCTTGTCGTTGATAATTCTGAAAGAAAATATTATTTGTCTGGTTTTGATTTAAGTAGCTGGGGAACATGGATTTTTTTTGGGCCTGTTCCATATAGTTATAACTTTTCACGAACAAGTATTTTCCAGAAACCATAACTTATGAAGTTGGCACCAGTTATATTATTTACTTATAATCGCCCCAATCATATAAAAAGGAATATTGAGTCCTTACTGAAGAATAAGGAAGCAGGCCAAAGTGATCTTTTTGTATTTTCTGATGCGCCTAAAAAAGAAGAAGACAAACTAAAGGTTGAGCAAGTGAGGGAATATCTGAGTACTATCACTCAATTTCAATCTGTTACTATTGTAAAGCGAGAATTTAATTATGGTTTGGGTAAAAATATTATAGATGGGGTGACGGAGATTGTTGCAACATATGGAAAGGTGATCGTATTAGAAGACGATCTTGTTGTCTCTCCTTACTTTTTGGAATATATGAATGAAGGACTTGAATTATATGAGAATGACGATAGCGTGATCAGCATTCATGGTTATGTATACCCCGTAAAGGAAAAGTTACCTGAAACTTTTTTTTTGAAAGGGGCTGATTGCCTGGGATGGGGAACATGGAAACGGGGCTGGGATATTTTTGAGCCTGATGGAAATCTACTTTTAAAAAAGATCCTTGAATCAGATCAGGCCAATGCTTTTGATTATAACAATGCTTATCCTTTTACACAGATGTTAAAAGATCAATCAGAAGGGAAAAATAATTCATGGGCTGTAAGATGGTATGCATCAGCTTTTCTTAATGATAAATATACTTTGTATCCCCGTAAGTCTCTTGTCTATCATGCCGGAGGTGATGGAAGTGGTACCAATACAGGTTATGATACTCAATTAGATGTTACTTTAAGCAAAAAACCAATCAAATTAAACAAGATCAATGTTGAACAAAACATTTCTGCTTACAATTCTTTTGTGAGATTTTATAAGACAATAAGTCATCCATCAATTTTATATCGTTTGAAACGAAAGATCAAAACAATTTTTGCTTCATCTTCCAATAACTAATTTTAATATATTGAAGTCAGAAAATGAGTATCAAACAGTTCATACCTCCAATATTGATCAGTCTTCTTAGGAAAGGCAATAAATATGGATGGAAGGGGAATTATAGTAACTGGCAAACAGCGATTCAACATTCAAAAGGTTACAGCGACTCCAATATTTTGCAAAAAATAAAAGAAGCAACTATTAAAGTGAGGACCAGAGAAGCAGTTTATGAACGTGACTCAGTATTATTCGAAGAAATTGAATATTCCTGGCCGTTGTTAGCTTCCCTGATGTGGGTTGCAACAAAAAATAATGGTTCACTAAAAGTTTTGGATTTTGGTGGCTCTTTAGGTAGTTCTTATTTTCAAAACAAGAAATTTCTTGATGATCTGCGCCTTGTTGAATGGAATGTTGTTGAACAGGAAAATTTCGTTGCTACAGGAAGAGATTGTATCGAAGATCAAACATTGCAATTCTTTTATTCTATAGATGAATGTCTAAGTAAAAAGGGGAAGCCTGATATTTTAATACTAGCATGCACACTTCCTTACATTGAAAAGCCATACCAGTTAATAAGTGAATTGATGAATTACAATATTCCTCATATAATTATTGATAATACTTTTTTTAATTACGAGGAAATAGATAGAATTACTATTCAAAAAGTGCCACCTTCTATATACCCTGCTTCGTATCCATGTTGGTTTCTGTCATATAGAAAATTACAGGAAGCAATAGCTGATAAATACACTATAGTAAGTGAACATTTAAATGAGGCAAAAATAGTGTTAGACGGAAAACCGATTCAATACAAAGGGTTTTTGGCAAAACTTATATAGTTACAATGAAGATCATAGAATCGATATTACAAATGGAGCTTTTTCGATCTCGTCCGCCTGTGTTGATTGATATAGGAGCTTCAGGAGAGATCAATCCTAAATGGAAGCAGATCGCACCTTATTCAATTTGTATTGCATTTGATGCAGATGATAGAGAATTTAATATTTCAGAGCAGGATAATAAGGCCTATAAAAAACTGATAACATTTAACAGGATAGTAACCGCAGAACCTATAGACAAAGCGGATTTTTATCTTACAAACTCTCCATTCTGCTCCAGTTTGTTAGAGCCTGATGCAGTAAATCTGAAGCCCTGGATCTTCAGTTCATTTTTTTCAACTGAAAAAAAAATACAATTGCCGGCCATTACATTGATCCAGGCTTTGTCGCAAATAAAAATTGATTATATCGACTGGTTTAAAACTGATACTCAAGGAACGGATCTTAGACTGTTTAAAACATTGCCGACGAAGATATCTGATCATATTTTAGCGGCAGAATTTGAACCGGGCATAATCGATGCTTATCGTGGAGAAGATAAAATATATTCAGTCATGGAATATTTGCATCAGCATAAATTTTGGTTATCTTCTATGGAGCCCAAAGGAGTACAGAGAATAGACCCAAATTATAAAGGCAAATTCAGTTCTTTCTCTTTAAGAAAGATCATAAGAAGATCTCCTTGTTGGGCAGAGGTTACATACCTTCGACAACCTGTTTTAAATGGCAAAAGAGAAATATTGCTATTATATATTTTTGCATTACTGGAAAAACAATATGGCTTTGCATTAGAAATTACTGATTTTGCATTAAACAATTTTCAGGATACTGTTTTTAAGGATTGTAGAAAAGCTGTTCTGAAAAAGCTTAATGCAGAAAAATGGAAGATGCCTCTGGTTATTTTTAAAAGACAATTCAATAAACTTTTTACCAACATTAATGATTAACCTCTGCACACTATTTGATTCCAATTATCTTTCACGGGGTCTAGCTTTATATAATTCTCTGCAACAGGTTTCTGCAGTTTTTCAACTATATGTTGTTGCTTTTGATACGAAATGTTACGACTATTTAAAGAAAGCAGACTTGCCTAACTTGACTGTGATTTCTTTGAGCGACTTTGAGGATGAGGCTTTATTAAAAATTAAACCCAATCGTTCGGCTGCCGAATATTGCTGGACGAGCACACCATCCGTAATTTTATATTGTTTGAAAAAATACAACTTATCCTCCTGTACCTATGTGGATGCCGATATGATCTTTTACCAAGATCCAAAAATACTTTTGGATGAAATGGGTTCTGATTCAATACTAATTTGCGAACACAGGTACACAAAAGATTATGATGTATCAGATACTCATGGCATTTACTGTGTACAGTTCATGTGTTTTAAAAATAATGAAGATGGGTTAACAGCGCTTAAGTGGTGGCGTGAACGATGCCTTGAATGGTGTTATGCACGATTGGAAGACGGTAAATTTGGTGATCAAAAATATTTAGACGACTGGCCTAAACGATTTGCCGGAGTTCACGTTCTTCAACATCTGGGTGGTGGTGTTGCTCCATGGAATGTTCAACAGTATGAGTTTTATAACAACAAAGAAAAAATTTATTTAAAGAATAAAATAAATAAGGAAGAGTTCCCGGTTATTTTTTATCATTTTCATGGTTTAAGATTTTATACCAACGAATACGTTTCTTTTTGCGGCCCTGTTTATGAGTTAAGCAAAACAACCAAAGAAATTTTTTACGTTCCTTATGTAAAAAGTCTTTTGAAAATTGAAGAGGAACTTAAGCAGCAGGCTGTGTCATTTAATGTTACCGGCGCAAAGTCAATAACTCCGACTAAGGGAAAAGTTTTTATTGAATTTTTAAGGGATTTTGGAAGTATGATTTTGCATGGCAAAGCATCTCCCTTCAGACCTAGAAATTATAATTTTAGAATGCATTATCATTTTTATAAGCTGGATTGTTTTAAATAGATCATTTATGGCGTATATGATAGATCTCAAAACTTTTACAGATAAAAGAGGAAATTTGACTGTGATCGAAAAAATAATTCCATTTAACTTCAAGAGAATTTTTTATATATATGGGGTTGATAATTCTACGAGAGGAGGACACAGGCATAAAACAGTGTATCAAGCGGCAATTTGTTTACAGGGTTCCTGCCATATTTATTGTAATGATGGGAAAATAGAAACTGAATTTTTTTTAGACAAGCCTAATAAGTGTCTGATCCTTGAGCCGAAAGACTGGCATACCATGGATCGTTTTACAACGGATGCCATTTTAATGGTTCTTGCTTCAGATTTTTTTGATCCGGATGATTATATATTTGAACCATATAACAAATGATAGAATACGAAAACCTCGGAAAAGCTAATCAACAATTTTTTGACGAGTACAGCAACGTATTTCAACAGATTGTAAAAAGTGGCTGGTATATTCTTGGTGAAAAGGTCAAACAATTTGAATACGAATTTAGTAAGTATTGCGACACTCGTTTCTGTTGCGGCACTGCCAATGGTCTTGATGCTTTGATCTTGTCATTAAAGGCATTTCAATTCGAACCCGGCGATGAAGTTATTGTTCCTTCTAATACTTATATCGCCACAATTCTTGCTATCGTCCATAGTGGATTAAAGCCAATCTTGGTTGAACCTGATATCCAAACATATAATATTGACGCAAATAAAATTGCAGAAAAAATATCGCCGCGCACCAAAGCTATCTTAGTTGTTCATTTGTATGGAAAGGTTTGTGAAATGGATAAAATAATGACAATTGCTAATATGTATTCATTAAAAGTAATTGAAGACTGCGCACAATCTCATGGTGCCTCTTTTAAGGGAGTAAAAGCAGGCAACTTTGGTCATTTTGGCGCTTTTAGTTTTTATCCCACGAAGAATCTTGGAGCTTTAGGAGATGCAGGTGCAATTACAACTAATGATAACGAACTTTATAACATTGTAAATATGTTACGCAATTATGGATCGAAAATAAAATATCAGAATGAGCTGGTTGGATACAATTCGCGACTTGATGAATTGCAGGCAGCTTTTCTTATTGTAAAATTGGGACAACTGGATTTACTTACGCAGCATAAAAGAAAATTAGCTGAATTATATAGCGAAGGCCTTAAAAGCGAATTCATAAAACCTGGTATGCACCCGGATCATTATGATGTTTATCATATTTATAATATACGGCATGATGAAAGAGATAGGTTAAGAGATCACCTGCTTAAAAAAGGAGTCAAGACTGAAATTCATTATCCTATAGCTCCAAATAAACAGCAAGCTATGAAAGGGATCTTGGATGAACAATTAACACCCATCGCAGAGGAAATACACCGAACCACGTTGAGTTTGCCAATATCATTTTTTCATACAGAAGACGATATCGAAAAAGTAATTAAAGCGGCAAATGAATTTTAGTTATTCAGTAAATTTTTAAACTGGGATGAGGCATCAAACATTATTTAGGACATAAGTTGGAGCAACTGCAAAATATAAGTATAGAGAACAACATCCGCATTAATAAATATTTGCCGGTAGCATTGCTTTATTTCTTTTTAAACGGGTTTTTATTACCATTCGGTCTTTTGTATACAGCTATTCTTACTCCTTTGCTATTGGTATGGTTATATCAATATAAAACCTTTAAAAAGATTTGGCTTTTTTTTGCTTTTATGATCCCGTTTGCATGCGTACACTTTATTAATGGGGTCGAAGCGAGATACTATTTTATATCATCCTTTCTTTTTTTTACAGTTTTTGTTTTTACTCTTTGTTTTTATCAATTTTTAAAAGTATGCGTTTCATTAAGAAGCATTTTTCGAAAAATTCTTATTATTAATTTTATATTAGTACTTATCGCTTGCGTGGTTTTTTTTATGCCATCCTTAAGAAACACTTTTTGGATAACCTCATCTGTCTCTTCGGGTCTCGAAAAACTTCCAAGGCTAAAAATGTTAACATATGAGCCCTCTTACTATTCAATGTTATTGGTTCCTATAGCCCTGTATTACTACTTAAAGATGCTATTCCTGAAACTTCCAAATACGGGCCTAATTGCCATTATGATCACACTTCCTTTGCTGCTTTCTTTTTCAATGGGAGTATTATTAGGAATACCCATGGCATTAGCTGTCCTGCTGGTGTTAAACCTGAAACTGTTTTTCGTAAATAAGAGAGTTCTTCAATATATTTTTCTTATTACTTTTTTAGCTATTATTTTAGTTATACTCTTATTACTTTTTTATCCAGACAACGCTCTTTTTATCCGAATATTTAATTTATTTGAGGGGAAAGATTCTTCTTTCCGGGGCAGAGCTTTTGATTCTTATAAATTGGCATGGGATGTAGCCAGTATGAAAAGTATTTGGTTTGGTGTGGGCTTAGGGCAAGTAAAGGTTTTAGGTCTTGAATTGTGGAGAACGTTTTACCAATATAATTTTTCCATAAATGAGGTTGCTATTCCTTGTGCCTTCGCAGAAACATTAGCAGTTTTTGGAATAGTAGGAATTATTTTGAGGATTGGAATTCAGGTCTTCTTTTTCTTTCGTACCAGGGTGTACAATAATTATTACCGCTTGGCTCTTTTTATTTTTATTTTTATTTATCAATTCACAGGAAGTTATATCTATAATATTGCCGAATATGTTATATGGATATTGGCATTCAGCCCCATTTTTGAGGAATTTAACAAGAGAAAATTAACGATAAGCACTCCTGCATGAATATTCTTTTTATATCCAGGGCAACATTATTTAGTAATCCCGGTGGTGACACAATACAAATTATTAATACAGCTGAATGTCTGCGAAAACTGGGTGTGCAAATTGATATCCGATTAACTAACGAGCCTATTGATTATTCTCAATTTGATCTGATACATTTCTTCAATATCATTCGCCCTTCGGATATGTTACATCATATTAAGAGATCTCGTAAGCCCTATGTAGTGTCGACAATATTTGTTGATTACTATGAATATGAAAAAAAAAATTCTAAAGGAATTAGGAAGTTTATTGCGGGATTTTTTTCATCTGATACAATTGAATACTTAAAAGTTTTAACACGGTCTATAGTTAACAATGAGAAGATAATAAGTCCCTCTTATATTTTTCTTGGACAAAAGAAATCTGTTAAAAAAGTGATTTTAGGAGCAAGAATGCTCTTGCCAAACTCTGAAAATGAATACAGGCGATTGGTCAGTCAGTATCAGATAATTCAAAATTATAAGATAATTCCAAATGGAATAAATGAGAGCTTATTCAGCCATTCTGAAGAAATAATGACTCTTAAAGAAGATGATCTGGTTATTTGCGTTGCAAGGATAGAGCCTTTAAAAAATCAACTGAATTTAATTAATGCTCTGAATGATACACGGTTCCGCTTATTGATTATTGGGAAACCTTCAATGAATCAAAAAGAATATTACATAAAATGTAAAGAACGAGCGGCCAGTAATATTTCTTTCATTGATTATATTCCCCAAGGGGCGCTTGTAAAATATTATGCAAAAGCAAAAGTACATGTGTTGCCAAGCTGGTTTGAAACAACGGGCTTAAGTTCGCTGGAGGCAGCGGCAATGAGCTGTAATATTGTTATCACTGATAAGGGAGATGCGAAAGAGTATTTTAAAGATTATGCATACTATTGCGATCCGGAATCGCCGGAATCAATTTTTAGGGCAGTTAAAAATGCTGCCGCCGGTTTAATAAGCAAAGAACTTATACAAATGATAATATCCAGGTATACATGGACAGTAGCCGCGGAAAAAACGTTGGAGGCATACAAAAAGATCCTTTCAATTAGCGTTTAGGATTATATTAAACGATCAATTATATATTTTCTTCTGAGCTGAAAATTTTGCCCTATAGGCCTTTACTAGAAAGTGTAGATGAATTTTCTCTAAATATTTAGGCATGCTTATACCAATAACATGTTTTATAAAAAAGAAAAAGTTTTGTAATTTTTTTTGTGGCAAATATTTATTTTTTATCTGAAGAGTTTCTTTACAACCCTTTAACCAATTTTTGTCACTGTTGCCTTGCCAACGCATATTTGCAAGCACTTCAGGAATGTATTTAAATCTGCATTTATTTATCATAAAGCGTAATACAAGTTCATAATCCATAGCTGCTTTATATTGTGTATCAAATGATCCAAACTTTGTATAATATTCTTTACGTAAAAACACAGTAGGGTGATTAACTGTCATTTCTCTTGTGAGTAAGAGATGGTTGCCCTGAACCATAAAATCCTTCTCATTATCTTTCCATAATTGCAAGTCACCATATACGGCATCATAATCTTTAATGCTGGCAACAGCTTTTGCTACCGTATCTTTTTCATACCAATCATCACTATTGAGAATGCCGATTATTTCTCCGGTTGTTCTTATTATCCCTTTATTAAATGCATCGCTGATGCCCGCATCTTTTTCACTGATCCAGGATTTAATTTGGTCTTGGTATTTTTTTATAATCGATACTGTATTATCTGTTGACCCCCCATCAATTATAATATATTCAATATTCTTGTATGATTGATCAATAACACTTAGAATAGCATTTTCTATATATTTTTCCCCATTATAAACAATTGTAACTATAGAAACTAATGGTGAATTTTCCATTCCGGATTTTTTGCCTAATTATTAAAGAGAACAAAGATAATAATAGAAATAAATTTTAATGGACTTTTAAGTTTATTGCCGATTACCTTTTATTCGCCTCTTATAGAATCGTAAAATAATCTTTCATATTCGCTAATAATCTTGTCCCACCTGTATTCCTCTCTTATTTTTTGCAGATTATTCTGCTGTTCAAGTAAAAGATCTTCCCGATCGGGATACTGATTAATAATTTCTTTGACACCATTCGATGAGCGAAAATAAGCAGCATCATTCCCTAAAATTGACTTATTAAAAACATTATCATGTGCCGCAATATTACAACCACATGCCATAGCTTCCAATAAAGAGGGATTTGTACCACCAACAGAGTGGCCGTGGAGATATAAAGCTGAGAAATGCCTCAGCGAATTTATTATGGCAAGGTCATAAATGCTGCCTTGAAAACGAACCGAGGAAGAACCATATTTCTTAAAAAGAAATTGTCCATATTTATTCTGCGTATTACCAAGTATGATCAAAGGATAATGATGATCAGATTCGAGGTAGCCATTAATGATCATTTCAATATTATTTTCTGGTTCCATCCTTGCAATTAGCAGATAATATTGATTTGCCTGCAAACTGAAATCTGCCAGGCACCTATCAGAAAAGTTTTCTGGAATATCAGCACCATAAGGAATATAAACTGCTTCCTTTTGATATTTTGTCTGAATGTAATTCCTAATGCCTATTGAATCAGCGATCAAAACATGCCCATGCCTGACAGCCAGACTTTCAGCCCACTGTAAGAATTTTTGTGTCAGTTTATTATATTTTGATCTTTTCCATTCAAGGCCATCCATATTTACAATGGTGATTGCTTTTTTTGGCCAGAAACGATACCAAATTGAACTACTGGTGTAGCCTAACTGTAAGAGAATATCAAAATTCCTTTTACGGGCATCTTGTAAACAATTGTAGTCGTAAATAAATTGTCCCACAGTGCCAATACTATTCTCAGGATCATTGCAATGAATAATGTGGATGCCATTCCATGTGGATTCCTGATATGGATGAGAGTTGGAATTATATACAAAAACGATATGCCCTTTGGCCACTAAACCTTTTGCAAGATATTGGGCAAATTGCTCAAACCCTCCATAATGATTTGGGATGCCGCGAGTACCAAGAATACCAATATTCATTAATTTTTATTCAGTTTCAACCGCAGTTAGAATCGCTAAAGTAACAAGAAAACGATTATACTTTTTTCAATGGTCACAAAATGAATGAAATCATCTAGCCAGGATCCATTTATAAATTATGAAATTATTACTTTAATAAATTATTGATTGAATAAGTTTTATGTCTGCAAATACTTTAAATTAAATATTTTTTAATGAGTCTGTGAGTATTGCAAACGATTGATAAACCAAAGTCGGAGGAATTGTATATCCGAAATTAATTGGCGCAACGTTTCAATTAGTAAGATTGTCCTAACATTGGGCTTGATGATAGTCAATGTTTAAGTATTTTTTAAGCATATACCACATTTAGGGTATTGGATGAGTTATGAAAACCGATAGCTTTGCGAGTCTGTGTTTCACCCCCATCTGAAGAAGTCTAAAAAGCTAATGAAAAACTGATGATAACCATTAACCAAGTTGAATTAAAGTCCTTTATTGAAGAGGGAGAGATAACATTTCGCAGTTATATTGATAAAAAGACATTTTTTTTCTTTTTAAAAAGAGCCTCTGATATTATTTTTTCAGTTACTATTATTATTCTATTATTAAGTTGGATCATTCCCCTCATGGCGATTGTGATAAAATTAAATTCAAGAGGGCCGGTCTTTTTTATTCAAAGACGTGTTGGCAGGGGGTTGAGAAGTTTTGGATGTATAAAATTCAGAACCATGGTTTTGAATTATGATGCTGACAGATGTTCTGCATGTAATGATGATCAACGGGTTACTTCTGTTGGAAAGTTTCTTCGTAAAACTAGTTTGGATGAACTGCCTCAGTTTATCAACGTTTTGCTTGGAGATATGAGTATCATTGGTCCACGGCCACACATGTTTGCAGATTGTAATAGATTTTCCACTTATATTCAGGATTATAAATTTCGTAGCCTCGTGAGACCCGGAATCACCGGTTTAGCCCAGGTGAAAGGGTTTCGTGGACCAGCAGAAGATTCTTATAATATTGTCACCCGGTTTTATTATGATTCTATATACATTCAAAAGATGAACTTTCAACTTGATATAAACATTTTAATCAATACTATCTCCCAGGTCTTTACTTTAATTTTATTTAAAAGTAATATTGAAAGAGGAAAAGCAAAAGATATTAATGCAGACTCAAAGATTGCTGCTTGATCGCTAACGGAATTACGGTTTAATTTATTTGTAAATAAGTTTTTATAGGAAACGACTTCATTTTTCACTGTCGACCATACAACGACAAACATCTTTATCCTTTTTTCAGTACAATTCTATTATTTAAGCGGTGTATCATTTCTTTGTAAACAAGCAATGATAAAATAGCAGAAACAATTCCAATACACATTCCTGCAAAAACATCGGTGGGAAAATGCTGAGCAAGATAAACCCTGGAATATCCAGCTAGTAAAGCAAGTAAGGGGAGTATAATAGACCAGGCTTTTTTATTGATCATGTACGCCATAATAAGTGCCATCGTAAATGCGGTTGTTGTATGTCCGGATGGAAAACTATGTAATTTTCTGATCTCAACTCCGGCGATCTGGTGCACAGGAAAACTTTCAGATAAATAACTAATGGGT
>Ga0066652_100000872_pt1 | contig 14957 bp, 14 predicted proteins | sample GraSoiAngelo_101_FD_71413 | JGI IMG/M metagenome (GOLD analysis project Ga0066652, IMG submission 71413) | Grasslands soil microbial communities from the Angelo Coastal Reserve, California, USA - 14_0903_02_30cm | ecosystem: Environmental > Terrestrial > Soil > Grasslands | place: USA...
CGGCGCGCCGCCGCGATCTGGCCGGGATCGACCGCGCGGTGGTCGGCAGGCGGACCTGATGGCGGCGGAGGTCGTCTCCGTCGAGCGGGATGGGGTCGAGGCGGCGCGGGAGGCGCTCGAGCGCTGCGTCGGCGCCGGCGGCGTCGCGCTGTTCCCCTCCGACGGGCTCTACGGCCTCGCCTGCGACCCGCTCGACGCGTCGGCGATCGCGCGCGTCCACCGGATCAAGGGCCGCGACGAGGGCAAGCCGTCGGCGGTGATGTACTTCGACCGGCTCGCGATGCGCGAGGTCATCGCTGACCTCGGTCCTGCCACCCGCGCCGCGGTCGCCGCGTTGCTTCCCGGCCCGGTCACCCTTGTCGTCGCCAACCCGATGCATCGCTATCCGCTTGCCTGTCGAACGGAGCCAGACCGGCTGGGGGTACGCCTCATCCGGGGGCCCCTCGCCGGTACGCGGACGCCGATCTTCCAGACCAGCGCGAACCCCAGCGGGCAGCCGGCCCCGGCGCGCTTCGCCTGCGTCGACGCGAGGATCGTGGACGCCGTCGACGTGGCGATCGACGGCGGCGAGCTCAGCGGCATGCCCTCGACCGTCGTCGACTTGAGCTGCCTCGACGCCCGCGGCGGCTGGACCGTGCTCCGCGAGGGAGCGCTCGGCGCCGGCGAGCTCGAGCGGCGACTTGCGGCGATCGCCGAGGAACCCTCCGCGGATGGCGGCTGAGCGAGCGGTCGCGTTCGCTCCCGGCCGGGTCAACCTGGTCGGCGAGCACACCGACTACAACCTCGGCCTAGCGCTGCCGTTCGCGATCACGGCGGGGGTGACGGTGGTGGCGACGCCTGCCTCGGGCCGGCGCATCGTGGCGGTCGCGACCGACCTGGGCGAGGAGGACCAGTTCGACCTCGACGAGCCGCAGCCGGCTCCGGGCTGGCGGGCATTCGTCCGCGGGGTCGCCGCCGAGCTCGGGCGGAGCGGCATCGCGCTCGAGGCAGGCCGGCTCGAGATCACCGGCACCGTGCCGCGCGGGGCCGGACTTGCCTCGTCGGCGGCGCTGGAGGTCGCCCTGTCCCTCGCCCTGCTCGGGCTCGCGCGAGCGGAGCCCCCGGGCCACGCCGAGCTGGCGAGGATCTGCTCCCGGGCGGAGAATCGCTGGGCCGGCGCCCAGACCGGGCTCCTCGACCAGCTCGCATCGCTGAGCGGCGAGCCCGGCGCTGCGGTTCGCATCGACTTCCGCTCGCTCGAGATCCGCCCGGTCCCGCTCCGCCTCGGCGAGTGGCGACTCGTCACGCTCGACTCCGGCGAGCGCCACGCCAATGCCGCGTCCGGCTACAACCGCCGCCGAGCGGAGTGCGCGGAGGCATCCCGCATCCTCGGCATCGAGAGCCTGCGCGACGCGACGGTCGGCATGTTGGACCGGCTACCGAGCCCGCTTCGCGAGCGCGCGGAACACGTTGTCAGCGAGAACGCGCGGGTCAATGCGGCGGTCGAGGCTCTGCGAGGCAGCGACCTCGCGGCGCTCGGACGGCTGCTCGACGACTCTCACGCCAGCCTCCGCGACCTCTACGACGTGTCGACGCCGGCCGTCGAGGCCGCGGTCGAGTGGCTCCTGGAGGCTGGGGCGGCCGGGGCTCGCGTGCTCGGCGGTGGCTTCGGCGGCCATGTGCTCGGCCTGATGCCGCCGGAGGCAGAGGTGCCGATTGGTGCGTTGGAAGTGCGGCCTGGGCCGGGCGCGCGGCTCGTCGATTGAGGCCTTTGGTAGGCCAGGGCCTACCAAAGGCCTCAGCCTGCGGTCTTTAGGGCGGGATAGAGGGCTCGGTAGCGCTCGCGCGCCTCGCGGTAGGGCTCGATCCACTCCGGCACCGGCTCGATGCGCGCACCGGGCTTCACCGCCGCGGCGACGGCGGCCGTGACGCCCGGCCAGACCCCGGCCGCGACGCCCCCAAGCAGCGCGGCCCCGAGCGCGGCTCCCTCCTCGACGACGACGCGCTCCAATGGAAGCTCGAGCACCGACGCCACGATCCGCAGCCACTCGGCGCTGCGCGCCCCACCCCCCGAGACGCGGCCTAGCGACGGCTCGACCCCCAGCTCGCGCAGGAGGTCGAGTGAGTCGGCGAGGCCGAACGCAACGCCCTCGAGGACGGCGCGGACGAGTGCGCCACGGTCGTGCCGGAGGGCGAGGCCCGCAAACGCCCCGCGCGCCGCAGGATCGGCGTGAGGCGTCCGCTCGCCCGCGAGGTAGGGGAGGAAGAGGAGGCCCTCGGTCGCCGGCGGCCACGCGGCGGCTTCGGCGAGGAGCCGCTCGTAGGCGACCTTCGGCGCGATCGCGTCGCGCAGCCAGCGCAGCGACCCCGCGGCCGAGAGCATGACGCCCATCGTCTGCCAGGTGGCGGGAACGGCATGGCAGAAGGAGTGGAGGCGCGCCTCGGCGTCGGCGGCGAAGCGCTCCTGGGCGGCGAGGACGACTCCCGACGTCCCCAGCGCGACCGATAGCGGGCCAGGCCGATCGGCACCGACGCCGAGCGCGGCCGCCGCCTGGTCGCCCGCCCCCGCTGCGACCGCCGCGCCGTCCGCGCTTCGGCCGACGAGCGCCGGGCTCTCGTGGAGGTCGGGCAGCCAGGCGGAGGGGATCGCCAGTGCATCGAGCACCTCCTCGCTCCAGCCGCGGCGGGCGACGTCGAGCAGGAGCGTCCCGGACGCGTCGGCGACGTCCGTGGCGCGCTCGCCGCAGAGCCGCAGGCGCACGTAGTCCTTCGGCAGCAGGACGTGCTCGATGCGAGCGAAGAGCTCGGGCTCGTTGCGGCGCATCCACAGGAGCTTCGGCGCGGTGAAGCCGGGGAGCGCGCGGTTGCCGGTCAGCTCGATCAGGCGCTCGCGGCCTACCAGTGCCTCGCTCTCCGCGCACTCGGCAGCCGTGCGCTGGTCGTTCCACAGGATCGCGGGCCGCAGCGGCCGCTCGTCGCGATCGAGCGCGACGAGCCCGTGCATCTGGCCGGCGAGCCCGATCCCGGTGAGGGGTCCCGCGCCCATGCGCAGCTCGTCGATCACGGCGGCGGTCGCCGCCCACCAATCGTCCGGGTCCTGCTCGGTCCAGCCGGGCCGGGGCACGGAGAGCTCGTAGCCGCCCTCCGCCGTGGCAAGCACGTCGCCCCGTTCGTCGATCGCTACCCCCTTGGCGGTGGTGGTGCCGACGTCGACGCCGGCGAATGCGCTCACGCCGCGCCGAGGGCTTCGTAGACGATCTCGTAGGCGCGGACGGCGTCCTTAACCCGCTGCGCCTCGCGAAGCGCGCCATCGTCGATCCGTCCGGCCACGGCGTCGATGAAGCGCCACTGCTCGACCGACCGGCGCACCGCTGCCACCTGGTCCTCGGTGTAGGGGTAGAGGTCGAAGCCGAGCCGCTCGCCGTCCGACCCGTAGCCGCAGCGCCGCAGCTCGAGCGCCAGCTCCAGCGTCTCCATGAACGCCGTGGCGCCGACCATGTTGTCGTCGTCGAACGTGCCCCAGCCGGAGTTCGCGTGCTGGTGGCCGAGCAGCCCCTCGTCGGCGAGCAGGGCCGCGTACTCCGGCAGGTGCTCGCCGTTCATCAGCAGGTGTTGCCAGTCCATGTTCACCTGGACGTTGTCGATCCCCTCGGCGCGCAGCTTGTGGATCACGTGGAGGGTCATCCCCATGTTGCGCATCAGGATCTTCATTGCCGGCTCGGAGTTCTTGTGCTCGAGGAGGAGCTTGACGCCGGCCTCGGCACACGCCTGGGCGGCCTCCGCGATCCCCTCGATGAGCCAGCGCCAGGACGCCGCGTAGGGCGCCTGGAAGGGGTAGTTGTAGCCCTCGATGCCGGGCCAGACGATCAGGTGCGCGCCGAGGGAGCCGGCGAACTCGGCCGCCTCGCGAAGGAGCCGCCGGGCCTCGGCACGCGTCGCGTCGTCCGGCGAGACGAGGCCGCCGCGCCCGAACCGGGGGTCGAGGTGAAGGCCGCCGGCGATGCAGTACACGTCGTGGCCGGCGAGGGCCGAGCGGACGTCGTCGAGGTTGTCGGGCGAGAGCTCCTGCGGGTAGTGGAACTCGTAGCCGTCGATCAGCTCGCCGAGCCCCTCCACGGCACGGTGCACCTTCTCGGCGACTGGCTCGCCCTCCCCGTGCTCGGGCTGATATCCACCCGGGACGAAGCGCGTGATCATCGGCCCAAAGGCCCAGATGCCGAGGCTGGTTTTCATCGGCGCTCCCTTACGAAATATCGATCGGCAATACGACCCGTCCGCCGCAGAAGATGTAGTGTCCCGCATATCCGGTAGAGGCCCGAGGAGGACAGAAGGAGGAGCGAATGTCTGACGCGGAGAGTTCGGGCTACGACGCTGTCGACGACGCGATCGAGCGGCTCGAGTGGGCTGACACGAGGGAGGACCCGGATCCGACGCCTGTATCGAAGCTAAGGGCGTTCACGCGGCGGGCAGCGCTCACCGGCGGCGCCGCCGGTGTCGCCGCGGCGGTGCTCGAGGCCTGCGGCGGGGGCGGCACGTCGTCGACCTCGGCGTCCGGAGGCGGCGCAGCGAGCTCGATCTTCAAGGCCGGCGGCTACAGCTTCACGTTCGTCAACCACGTGACGACGAACCCGTTCTTCGTTCCGACGCGCTACGGCGCAGCCGACGCGTGCAAGCTGCTCGGTTGCTCGTACCAATGGACGGGGTCGCAGACGAGCAACGTCAGCGAGATGGTGAACGCGGTCAACAGCGCTGTCACCGCCGGCGCCGATGGCATCGCGGTCGCGCTCGTGGACCCGACGGCGTTCAACGCCCCGGTCCAGGCGGCGCTGAGCAAGAGCATCCCGGTCGTCGCCTACAACGCGGACGCAACCGGCAATCCGCGCCTCGCCTACATCGGCCAGGACCTCGAACTCTCCGGCGAGGAGATGGGCAAGCAGATCCTCAAGCTCGTGCCGGGCGGCAGCGAGGTCGCCCTGTTCATCGCCACGCCCGGCTCGCTCAACATCCAGCCGCGGATCGACGGCGCGAAGAAGTCGATCGGCAGCAAGCTCAAGGTCGACACGATCGCGACGGGCGCAGCGGTGCCGCACGAGCTGTCGACGATTCAGTCGTTTGCGCAGTCGCACTCCAGCGTCGCGGGGATGTTCGCCGTCGATGCCGGCTCGACGCAGAGCGTCGCGCAGACGATCCAGAAGCAGGGCCTCAAGGACAAGGTCAAGGGCGGGGGGTACGACACCCTCAAGCCGACGATCGAGCTCCTGCAGAAGGGCTATATCCAGTTCACGATCGACCAGCAGCCCTACCTGCAGGGGTTCCTGCCGGTGCTCGAGCTCTACCTGTACAAGGCGTCGCAGACGCTGACGGGGATCGCCGACATCAACACGGGGCTGAAGTTCCTCGACTCGACGACCGTCGTGCCCTACAACACGACGAAGACGAGGTACGAGGGCTCGTCGGCCGCCGCCGGAGTAGCCAAGGCGTGAGGTAGGAAGCGGTGGCGACGGCGGCGGAAAGGACTGTCCCCGCCGGCGCCGAGGGCCCGGGGCAAAGGCCCCCGGCCCTCGGCGGGGCCGCAGGGCTTGCGGGTCGCGTCCTGAGGGGGTTCCTGACCCTGCGGGAGGGCAGCGTGATCGTCGTGACGGCGATCACGATCATCTACTTCATCGCGACCACCAGCAACTTCGCGACCGCGGACAACTTCAAGAACCTGCTCCCGTACTTCGCCCCATTCGCGATCCTCGGGGCCGGCGAGGTGTTCGTGATGATCAACGGCGAGATCGACCTCTCGATCGGCGCCGTCTACCTGTTGTCGCCGTTCATCTTCGAGAAACTTGCTGGCGCCGGCCTCCCGCTCGTCCCGGCCCTGGTGATCACCCTGGTCGTCTGCATGCTGATCGGCACGATCAACGGGTTCTTCGTCGCCGTCGTCGGGATCGCCTCGTTCGTGGTCACGCTGGGGATGCTGTTCGCGCTCGAGGGGACGACGCTCGTGATCTCACACGCCGCACCCGCGGCGATGCCCGGGACCTCGACGCTCAGCATCGGCACGTTTGCGCAGGTCTTCGGCGGCGGCACCTATTCGGAGCTGATCTGGGCCCTCGCCATCGTCGCGCTGCTGCAGGTGATCCTGACTTTCACGCGCTGGGGGATCTACACGGTTTCGGTCGGCGGCAACCGGCTCGGCGCGGCCGAGGCCGGGATCAACGTCCACTGGAATCTGATGCGAAACTTCATCCTCTGCGCGACGCTGGCCGGCCTCGTGGGCATCCTCGAGGCGGTGCGGACGACCACCGCGACCCCCGATCCATCCGGCGCGAACGAGGTGCTGTTCGAGGGGATCTCGGCGGCGGTGATCGGCGGCACCCTGCTCGCCGGTGGCTCAGGCACCGTCGTCGGCGCCCTGATCGGCGCGCTCTTCCTCGGCGTTCTCAACGACGGGCTCATCATCAAGGGCGTGAATGCCGACTACCTCTTCCTCTACGTGGGGATCGCGATCCTCATCGCGATGACACTGAATACGTTCGTCCAGCGTGTGCGGAAGGGGGCGGGCCGTGCCTGACGAGGCGACAACCGCCCAGAAAGCGCCGGCGACCGAGCCGGCGCCGACGACCGGCGAGGTGTTGCGCGTAGAGCACATCGCCAAGAGCTACGGCCCGATCACGGCGCTTCGCGACGTGAACCTTCACCTCGGGAAGGGCGAGGTGCTCGGGCTGGTCGGCGACAACGGCTCCGGCAAGTCGACGCTGATGAAGACCATCTGCGGCTTCCAGAAGTCGGACACCGGGCGGATGTTCCTGCGCGGCGAGCCGTACGAGCCGAGGAGCGTCGATCATGCGCGCTCGCTCGGCGTCGACGCCGTCTACCAGGACCTGGCGCTCGTCGACGAGCTATCCGTGTACCAGAACCTGTTCCTGCGCCGCGAGCACCTGTTCCCGGCGTTGCAGCTCGTCCACAACCGCCGCATGCGCAGGGAGGCACGCGCGGCGCTCGACCAGATCGGCATCAACATCCCGGACCTGAACGCCCCAGTCGCACGCCTCTCGGGCGGCCAGCGGCAGGCGATCGCCGTGGCCCGCGCGATCCACCAGCAGGCCGACATCATCCTGCTCGACGAGCCGCTCGCGGCGATGGGCGCCAAGGAGGGGGCGCTGATCCTCGACCTCATCCAGCGCCTGAAGGACGAAGGAAACGTCTCCCTCATTATCGTCGCCCACAACTACGTCCAGGTGCTCCAGATCTGCGACCGGGTGAACCTGCTTCAGAACGGCGCGATCTCCTTCGACAAGCCGACGGCGGAGACGTCGCTCGAGGAGCTGAACGAAATCGTCGTCGAGGAGTATCGCCGGGCGCGGGCGGCGCTCGGCAACGGCGCTCCGGCGGCGCCGCAGACGGCTACACGACGGTAAGCGGCCGCAACCGGGCCGGAACGATCACCGCCAGCTCCGGGTGCGACGTGCTCGCGTGCCCCGCGAATCGCCCGACATCCCCGAGGTTGGCAGCGAACATGTCGTAGTGCATCGGCACGACGGCGCGGGCACCCGCGGCCGCCGCGAGCTCCACCGCCTCCTCGGGCCCCAGGTTGCCGACGATGTCCTGGGCCTCGCGCTCGGGCAGGCGGCCGTTGATCGGGAGCAGCGCGATCTCGGTGCCCGCGGCGCGGACCTCCTCAGCCAGGCCGTCGAAGTCGATCGTGTCGCCGGCGTGGTAGACCCGGACACCGCCGATCTCGACGACGTACCCGAGGAAGCGGACGTCGCCGCCGGAGAGCTCCTCGCCGAGCGAGTAGCCGTCGCTTGCGTGCACCGCATGGCAGGCGGGCACCGCGGTGACGGTTGCGCTGCCGACGTCGATCCGGTCGCGGGGCTGCATCGGGGCGATCCGCGCGGCATCGATGCCCAGGTCCGTGAGCTGGTCGATGATCGGCCGCGGCGCCGCAAACGGCGTCTCGGGCGAGGCGCTGGCGAGTTCGCGGCACGCGTCGGGATCGAAGTGGTCGTAGTGCTCGTGCGTCACGAGAACCGCGTCGACGCCGGCGAACGCCTCAGGGCGATCCGCTGGGGGCACCAGGCGGTCGTCGCGCGGCGTGAGGAAGGGGTCGACGAGCAGGGTTGCACCCGCCGCGCGCAGGACGTAGCTCGACTGGCCGAGCCAGGTGAGCTCGGCGCCGCGCTCGGGCGCCGGCCTCGCGAGCAGCTCCTCGGCCCAGGGCCGATCAGCCATGGCCGTTCCGCGGGACGAGCAGCACCTTCCCGGTGCCGGACTGCCCCACGAGGTCGAGCGCCTCGTGGTAGCCGCCGAGGGCGAGGCGGTGGCTGATCAGCGGCCCGGTCTCGAGCAGGCCCGCGGCGAAGAGCCGGACCACGTGCTGCCACGCTGCCGAGGGAGCGCCGAAGATGCCCTGCACGGACAGGTTTCCGATCGAGAGAAGATCGGGGTCGAGCGTGACCTCGCCCCGGCCGGCGATCCCGAGGATGATCACCGACCCGCCGCGGCGGGCGGCGGCGAGCGCCGCCGGGACGGTCGTACCGATGCCCGCGGCCTCGACCACGAGGTCGGCGGCGAGCGCCGGCGGGCCGTCGGCGGGCGGCGCGATGGCCTCGGTGGCGCCGAGGCGCCGCGCGACGTCGCGCCGGTCGGCCCGCGGGTCGAGGACGACGAGCTCGGCTGGCGAGTGAAGCCGCGCCATTGCGGTGGCGAGCAGGCCCAGAGTCCCGGCGCCGATCACCGCCACGCGGGAGCCCGGCCTCGGTGGGGAGGCGAGCAGCCCGGCGGCGACGCAGGCGGCGGGCTCGAGCAGCGCCGCATGCTCGAGGTCGGTGCCGGCGGGGAGCCGATGCAGGAGATCGGCGGGGACGACGACGTAGTCGCTGAAGGCGCCGGGATGGGTGAAGCCGGTCTCCGCGTACGGCGCGAGGCAGAGGTTCGTCCTGCCCTCGCGGCAGCGGGCGCAGCGCCCGCAGCGCCGGAACCCCTCGGCGACGACGCGGTCGCCGATCCGAATGCGATCGTCCGGGCCCGGGCCGAAGGTGCGATCGCCGGCGCCCGGCCCGAGCGCGGCCACGGTGCCGGCCCATTCGTGGCCGGGGACGACCGGGTAGCGGTAGTAGCCCTCGGGCCGTCGCCCCTCGTAGAGCTCGAGATCGGAGCCGCAGAGCCCTGCGGCCGCGACCTCGACGAGAACCTCCCCCAGCCCCGGCCTCGGGACCGGCCCCTCCACGAGCTCGGCCCGCTCGGGCCCCTCGAGGCGGATCGACCTCGTCGTGCTCGCAATCACCGCGACGGAAGCGCCCTCAGCCATCGCTCGCCCGCTGCGTGTGCCCCAGCCGCGCCGACAGCTCCCTCGCGCCGCGCCGAACGAGCTGCTCGTAGCGCGCCGCCTGTCGGGCCGACCAGCGCACGGTCGGAACCGAGATGCTCATCGCGGCGATCATTTTGCCGCTGTGGTCGTGGACCGGTGCGGCGACGCAGTTCACCGCTGCGTTCGACTCGCACTCGTCCCAGGCGAGGCCGTCGCGGCGGACCTGCGCGAGCACGTGTCGCAGCTCCTCGCGGTCGGTGATGCTGTCCGGCGTCATCGCCTCGAGCCTCGCGTCCGGGTAGAGCCCATCGAGCTCGTCCTCGGGCACCGATGAGAGCAGCATCTTGCCCACAGCGGTCACGTGGGCCGGGAGGCGCCGGCCGGCCGCCGAGACCATCCGCACCGGATGCGTGCTGTCAACCTTCGAGACGTAGATCACGTCGCGGCCGTCGCGGATCGCGACGTGCACGGTCTCCTGGCACTGCTCGGCGATCCACGCGGCCGCGCGCCGGCCCTCGCGGGCGAGGTCGAGCCCCGCCGCGTACACGTTGCCGAGCTCGAACGGCTTGATCCCGAGGCGGTAGTGGCGCGGTGCGCCCGGCAGCTCCTCCAGGTAGCGCAAGGCCACGAGGGTGCGAAGTAGCTCGTGGACGGTGGTCCGCGGCAGGTCGAGCGAGGCCGCCAGGTCGGCGGCCGAGGGCGGGCGCGCGGATCCCCCCACCGCCTCCAGGATCCCGAGCCCGCGCCGAAGCGCCGGGACGACACGCCCCGATGGGCCGACGGTTCGAGATCTCGTAACGATTTCGAGACCAAGTGTAAGTCGGCGACGGTTCCGCGCGCCGGTTCGCGATATTGTGCGAGAGGTCGAGTTGGTGTCCGAGATTTCGGAAAACCGTCTAGCCAGCTTGGCGCTCGGGCAGCTCGGCCTCGGCGAGGAGGCGAGCTGGGCCCCGCCCGCGAGCTCGGCGCACTTTCCGGATGGCGGCGCGTACCGGATCGAGATCCCATCGGTCGAGGGCCCCGAGCCGCTTCGGGCGGTCGTCGAGGCCGCCGCCGAGCACGGCGTGACCGTGCACCGGGTCAGCCAGGGAAGCGGCGTGATGCTGCTGTCCGACGAGGAGATCGGGGCGATGGTCGAGCGATGCGAGGAGGCGCAGATCGAGCTCTGCCTGTTCCTCGGCCCGCGTGCGTCGTGGGACATCGGCGGGGGCCGATCGTCGCGCAGCGGCACCGGCGGCGCCCGGGTACGCGGTGCGGAGGAACTCCGCCACTCGATCGCCGACGCCGAGCGCGCGGTCGCGCTCGGCGTTCGTTGCCTCTTAGTGGCCGACGAGGGCGTGCTGTGGATGCTCGACGGGCTTCGCGCCGCGGGCGACCTCCCCCCAGAGCTCACGCTCAAGACCTCGGCGCTCTCGGCGCCACTCAACCCGGCCGCCTTCGCCGTCGCCGAGCGACTGGGTGCCGACTCGGTGAACGTGCATGCCGACCTGACCGTGGCGCAGATCGCCGAGCTCCGCGCGGCGGGCGCGCCGTCGATCGACTTCTACGTCGAGGCGCCCGACGATCTCGGCGGTTTCGTCCGCCACTACGACGCGGCCGAGATCGTCCGCGTGGGCGCTCCGGCCTACCTCAAGTTCGGGCTGCGAAATGCCCCCGACCTCTACCCGGTGGGCGCGCATCTGACCGACGTCGCCGTGATCACCGCGCGCGAGCGCGTGCGGCGCGCCGCCCTGTGCCTCGCTCTCATGCGCCGCAGGGGCGTCAGGCTCGAGTCGTCGCCGGCGGGCGCGCGCAGCGCGCCCGCGGGGTTGCGCCGCTTCGGCGGGAGGGACACCCGGGGATGAGCGCGGGCAGGGTCGAGAGCCGCTCGCCGCAGGCCCCCGACGACGTCGTGGTGGCGGCGCCCGCCACCGATCGCGACGGCGTTCGGCGGGCGGCCGAGCGGGCGCGGGACGCAGGCCGCGCCTGGTCTGCGAGCCCGGCCGCGGAGCGCGCCGAGGCGCTGTTCGCTGGAGCGGCTGCGCTCGGGGCGGCGGCCGAGGAGCTGGCGCAGCTCGTGGTGCGCGAGGTCGGCAAGACGATCGGGGAGTCGCGCGCGGAGGTCGAACGCGGCGTCCGGATCCTTCGCTTCCACGCGGAGGCGGCTCTGCTGCCGGACGGCGAGGTGCATCCACGGCTTCCTCCCGCGCCCGGCGGGACGCTCACCATGAGCCGGCGCCGGCCGCGCGGCGTCGCCGGGCTCATCACCCCGTGGAACTTCCCGGTCGCGATCCCGCTCTGGAAGGCGGCGCCCGCGCTCGCCTATGGGAACGCGGCGCTGCTGAAGCCCGCCTCGGAGGCGACGGCCACCGCGCTGCGGATTGCCGAGCTCCTCGAGCCGCATCTGCCGGACGGCGTGCTTCAGGTCGTGCCGGGGGGCGGGTCGGTCGGCGAGGCCGTGATCGACGTCGCCGACGTCCTCTCGTTCACCGGGTCGACCGCGGTCGGCCAGAGGGTCGCTGAGTCAGCCGCGAAGCGGGGGGTGCCGGCGCAATGCGAGATGGGCGGCCTGAACTCCTCGATCGTGCTGCCCGACAGCGATCCCGAGGCGGCGGCGAACGTGATCGCCGGCGCGGCGATGGGCTACGCGGGGCAGAAGTGCACGGCGACCCGCCGCGTGATCGCGGTCGGAAACGCCGGCCCCCTGACCGAGGCGCTCGTCGCGGCGGTCGAGGCGCTGCCGGTGGGGGATCCCGCCGAAGAGCAGACGCAGGTCGGGCCGGTGATCGCCGACGATGCCCGCCAGCGCGTGGTCGACGCTGCGGCGAACGCTGGCGGCCATGTGCTCACCGGGGGGAAGGCGGTCGACGGGGACGGCTACTTCGTCGCGCCGACGCTGGTCGGGAGCGCCGCGCCCGATGCCGAGTTGCGGCGCGAGGAGGTGTTCGGGCCGGTGGCCGCGGTGGTTGAGGCGGAGAGCATCGAGCGCGCCGTCGAGGTCGACGCCGAGGTTCCCTACGGCCTCGTCACCTCGATCTTCACCAACGACCTCGGCGTTGCGCTCGAGATCACGGAGCGGATAGGGAGCGGCCTGATCCGCGTCAACCAGCCGACCACGGGGGTCGACTTCCACGCCCCGTTCGGCGGCACGGGGATCTCGTCCTACGGGCCGCGAGAGCAGGGGCTCGCCGCGCGCGAGCACTACACAACCACCCATACGGTGACGATCTCTCCGCCCGGCTAGCGGGCGGCGGCCGCCGCGCTACCAGCGGTCGTGCACGTGCTCGCGGATGAGGCGGTCGTAGACGTCGGTGACCGCCGCGAGCTGCTCATCGGTGAGCGGCGGCAGCTCCGCGGCGGCGGCGTTCTGGCGCGCCTGCTCGGCATTGCGCGCGCCCGGGATCACCACTCTCACCTCCGGCTGATCGATGACCCACCGCAGCGCGAACTGCGCGAGGGGGACGGGATCGGCGATCTGCGCGAGCTCGCGCGCGGCCGCGACGCCTACCGCGAACGGGACGCCGGCGAACGTCTCGCCGACGTCGAACGCCTCGCCGCGGCGGTTGAAGGTGCGGTGGTCGTCGGGGGCGAAGGTCGTGCTCTCGTCGTAGCGGCCAGACAGGAGCCCCGAGGCGAGCGGGACCCTCGCGATGATCCCGACCCCGGCAGCGCGGGCGGCGGGCAGGACCTCCTCGAGCGGCTTCTGGCGAAAGCAGTTGAGGATGATCTGGACGGTCGCGATGTTCGGCCGCTCGATGGCGCGCAGCGCCTGGGCGGTGGTCTCGACCGAGACGCCGTAGGCGCTCGTGCGGCCCGCCGCCACCATCTCGTCGAGCGCGGCGAAGACCGCGTCGTCCTCGTAGACCGGGCTCGGCGGGCAGTGGAGCTGCACGAGGTCGATCGTCTCGACGCCGAGGTTCTCCCGCGAGCGGTCGTTCCAGGCGAGGAAGTTCTCCCGGTTGTAGTTCGCGGCCACCTGCTCGACCCGCCGCCCCATCTTGGTCGCGATCAGGACGATCGCCGCCGGATGGCGCGAGCGAAGCTCGCCGCAGAAGCGCTCGCTGCGGCCATCGCCGTAGACGTCCGCCGTGTCGAAGAACGTGACGCCCGCCTCGATCGCTTCGTCGACCGTCGCGCGCGCCGCCTCGGCGCTCACGTCTCCCCACTCGGCTCCAAGCTGCCAGGTCCCGAGACCGACGACGCTCCCCGACCGGCCGAGGCGTTCGATCCGGCGCTCCTCCACGAGCGGGAGTCTGTCGGATCCTCTCGTCGGAGCGCTGCCGAGGCACCTGAGTAGAGCCCCGGTGGATATCGTCGCCCCGTGAAGATCGCCATCGGCGCCGACCACGCCGGGTTCGACCTCAAGGAGCACCTGAAGGGGCTCTTGTCCGCGGCCGGCCATGAGGTCGCGGACCTCGGCACCGACTCGACCGCGCCGGTCGATTACCCGCCGATCTGCGCCGCGGTCGCGCGGGAGGTCGTCGCCGGGCGGGCCGAGCGTGGGATCGTGATCGGGGGCTCGGGCCAGGGCGAGCAGCTCGCGGCCAACAAGGTCCGCGGTGCTCGCGCCTCGCTTTGCAACGACCTCTACACCGCCCGCTTCGCCCGGCTTCACAACGACGCCAACGTGCTCTCGATCGGCGCGCGCGTCGTGGGTACGGGCCTCGCCGAGGAGATCCTGCGGGTCTGGCTCGAGACGGGCTTCGAGGGCGGGCGCCACGCTCGGCGCGTCGCGCAGCTCGCCGAGATCGAGGCGGGCGAGCTTCCCTAAACGCTAAACCGGGGCGCCCGGGATCGGAAAGTCGCTCGTGAACTCGCGGACCTCGGCCGCGATGCCGTCGAGCGCCGGGCCGTCCTCGCGCTTGGCCGCCTCGACCGCCGAATCCATCCAGGCGGCGATGCGGTCCATCTGCTCCACGTTCATCCCGCGGGTGGTCACGGCAGGAGTGCCGAGGCGGATGCCCGACGGGTCGAACGGCTTGCGCGGATCGAACGGGACGGTGTTGTAGTTGAGCTCGATCCCCGCTCGATCGAGCGCCTTCGCCGCCGGCTTGCCGCCGATTCCCTTGTTCGTGAGGTCGACGAGGATCAGGTGGTTGTCGGTGCCGCCGGACACGAGATCGAACCCGCGCTCGGTGAGGCCCTCGGCAAGCGCCTTTGCGTTGGCGACGATCTCGTGAGCGTAGGCGCGGAAAACCTCGGTGGCCGCCTCGTGGAGCGCGACGGCGATCGCCGCCGTCGTGTGGTTGTGCGGCCCGCCCTGAAGGCCCGGAAAGACGGCGCGGTCGATCGCCGACGCATGCTCGGCCCGGGACATCAATATCGCGCCGCGGGGGCCGCGGAGCGTCTTGTGCGTGGTCGTCGAGATGACGTCGGCGTGCGGAACCGGCGAAGGGTGCGCCCCACCCGCGACGAGCCCTGCGATGTGGGCGATGTCGGCGCAGAGCACGGCGTCGATCTCGCGGGCGATCCGCGCGAAGCCCTCGAAGTCGATGAGCCGCGGGATCGCCGTTCCGCCGCAGAAGATGAGCTTCGGGCGCTCACCGAGGGCGAGCTCGCGCACGGCGTCGAGGTCGACGCGGCCCGTGTCGCGACGAACCTCGTACTGGACGGAGCGGAACCACTTCCCGGTGACCGAGACGCCCCAGCCGTGCGTGAGGTGGCCGCCCATCGGCAGCGCCATCCCCATCACCGTGTCGCC
>Ga0066652_100000873_pt1 | contig 14956 bp, 11 predicted proteins | sample GraSoiAngelo_101_FD_71413 | JGI IMG/M metagenome (GOLD analysis project Ga0066652, IMG submission 71413) | Grasslands soil microbial communities from the Angelo Coastal Reserve, California, USA - 14_0903_02_30cm | ecosystem: Environmental > Terrestrial > Soil > Grasslands | place: USA...
AAAACGTCGTTCTCGTGCACGTCTCCTGCAAAGGCGCTGACCACCGCGCGCACCGCGTCGGGCATCGAGCCGAGGTGGATCGGCAGATCGGGGCCTTGCGCCACCATCTCGCCGCGGGCGTCGAACACCCCGCAGGAATAATCGCCTGCCGATTTCAACAGCGGAGAATAGGCGGTCTTGGCGAGGACGACCCGCATTTCCTCGGCGATCTTGTAAAGACTGTTCTTGACGATCTCGAAGGTGGCGGGATCGCTTGGCGACGCATCGTTCATCGTCGTCTTGCCCCTTGTTGCCGACGCGTCAGCAGCACGAAGCCGTCGGCGTTCATCTCGGCTTGCCATCCCGGCGGAACGAGAATGGTGGATTCGAGCGATTCGATCACCGCCGGACCCGCGACCGCAAAACCCGCCGGCATGCGCTTGCGGTCGTAAATCGTCGCTTCGGTGAGGCCCGTGTCACGGAACCAGAGCTGACGCTTGGCCTTGACCGCATCTGTCCCGGCGCGCGCCACGCTGTCGCGGATCGCGAGCGGTGCCGTCGCGCCGATGGCGGTGACGCGGACGCTGACGATCTGCACCGGCTCGCTGCGATTGTCGTGACCATAGGTATGCAGGTGGCGATCGTGAAACTCCTTCGCGATCTCGTGCAGCGCGGCAGCATCGACCGGCCGCGCGGGAACGGGAACCGCGAGTTCGTGCGATTGGCGCGGATAGCGTGCATCCACGGCGCGCTCGAAGCGCCGCCGCTCACACGCCACGCCGGCCCGCTCGAGCATCGCCGCTCCCCTTGTCTCGAGCGCGGCGAACGCGGCCTCCAACGCTTTGGGCTCGGCGGCGACGGCCGGATCCAAGCTTTGCACGTAGTCGCGCTTGAGATCGGTGCCGATGAGCCCGAGCGCGGAAAACGCCCCGGGGATCGGCGGGCAGATGATCTCGGCAATGCCGAGTTCGCTGGCGAGCGCCGCGGCGTGCAACGGCCCGGCGCCGCCGAACGCGGCAAGCGCGAAGCTGCGCGGGTCATGCCCGCGCTGAACCGACACGATTTTGAGAACTTCCGCCATGGCGTGATTGACAACGTCGATCACCGCGGCCGCGGCCGTGCGCACGTCGACGCCGAGCGGCTCGGCGAGCCGTTCGCGCACCGCCGAGGCGGCCGCCGCATGGTCGATCGGTAGTTCGCCCGCGAGCAACGATGCCTTGTCGAGATAGCCGAGCAGCAGGCTGCAGTCCGTGACCGTCGGCTCGCTGCCGCCATGCGCGTAGCACACGGGTCCGGGATCGGCGCCGGCGCTCTTCGGCCCGACGCGCAGCCCTCCCGCCCGGTCCACCCATGCAATCGAACCGCCGCCGGCGGAGACTTCGGCCAGGTCGATCACCGGCACGCGGATCGGATGCCCGGTCCCGTTCATCCAACGGCTCATGCTCGATCCGCCGCCGACTTCGTAGTGCGGCGTCGTCTCATAGTCTCCGCCGCGGATCAGGCTCGCTTTGGCGGTGGTGCCGCCCATGTCGAATGACAGAAGATCGAGGCGTCCCGTTTGACGCGCCACCAGCGCCGCCGCCACGACCCCTGCGGCCGGCCCGGATTCGACGGCCATCGCCGGCATCGCGACGGCCTCTGCCGCCTCGAGGATGCCGCCGTTCGAGCCCATCAGAAACAGCGGCGGCAGCCCGCGGCCGCGCGTGACTTGACCGAGCCGTTGGAGATAGGAGGCGAGAATCGGCCCGGCATAGGCGCAAACCGCGGTCGTGCTGGTGCGCTCGAATTCTTTGATCTCCGGCAACACGTCCGAGGACAAATACACCGGCGCGTGCGGCAGCGCCGCCCGCAGCCGCTCGCCGAGTCGCCGCTCGTGCTCCGGGTTGAGAAAGCTGAACATGAGCGAGACCGCGATGGCATCGACCCGCGCCGCCTTGAGCGCCGCGATGAGCCCGTCGATCTCGTTGTCCGCGAGCGCGGCGACCACCGCGCCGTCCGCACCGATGCGCTCCGTGATCTCGAACCGTCGGCGGCGTGGGATGAGCGTTGCCGGCGGGTCCTGGAACAGATCGTAGAGGTCCGCGCGTGCCGAGCGCCGCAGCTCCAGCACATCACGGAAGCCGCGCGTGGTGATGAGCGCGGCGCGGGCGCCGCTTTCTTCCAGGATGGCGTTGGTCACCACCGTGGTCGCGTGCGAGAACAGTGAGACGTCCTGCGGGCCCAGCGCGTAGCGGCGCATCGCCATGTCCAGCGCGCAGAGCACGCCCTGCGCGAGGTCGCCCGGGGTCGTCGGCACCTTGGCCACGCCGACATGGGCGCCCGCATCGTCGACGAGAGCCACGTCCGTGAACGTCCCGCCGATATCGATCCCGATGCGCCAAGTCATGCCGTGCTTGCCCTTGGGGTGGAGGATTTATTGTAGACTGGATCGCCCGGCCCGCTAGGCACTTCAAGAAGGGCAGTCGCGCTCATGACCCATGTTCTTCACCGCCAGATCGGCCATTCCTATCCCGTCGCCGCGAGCGGCCGCGGCGCCACCATCCGCGACGCGGCGGGGAAGGACTATATCGATGCCTCGGGCGGCGCGGCGGTGTCGTGTCTCGGCCATTCGCATCCCGATGTTTTGGCGGCGATGCGCGAACAGCTCGACAGCCTCGCCTACGCGCATACGAGCTTTTTCACGACACAAGTTGCCGAGGAGTTGGCGGACGACCTCGTGACGCACGCGCCGGACGGCATGGGTCACGCCCTGTTCGTCAGCGGCGGCTCGGAGGCTATCGAGGCCGCGCTCAAGCTCGCGCGCCAGTATTTCGTCGAATGCGGCGAGTCGCAGCGGCAATACATCATCGCGCGACGGCAAAGCTATCATGGCATCACGCTCGGCGCGCTGGCCATCGGGGGCCGCGAGTGGCAGCGCAAACAATTCGCTCCGCTGTTGATTGAGACGCATCATGTCTCGCCGGTTTATGAATACCGCGACTGCCGCGCCGATGAGACGCCGCAGGCCTACGGCGAACGGCTCGGCCAAGAGCTCGAAGCAAAGATCGATGCGCTCGGGGGCGAAAACGTCATCGCTTTCGTGGCCGAGACCGTGGTCGGCGCCACCATGGGCGCGGTCCCGGCGGTGCCCGACTATTTCCGGCGCGTGCGCGAGATCTGCCGCCGCCATGGCATCCTGCTCATCCTCGACGAGGTGATGTGCGGCATGGGCCGCACCGGCACGCTGCACGCGTGCGAGCAGGAGGGGGTCAGCCCCGATCTGATGGCGATCGCGAAAGGGCTCGGCGGCGGGTACGCGCCGATCGGCGCGCTGTTGCTGCAGGAGAGGATTTTCCAAGCCCTCGCGCAGGGCTCCGGCGCCTTCCAGCACTCGCACACCTATATGGGTCATCCGCTCGCCTGCGCCGCCGCTTTGGCGGTGCAGCGGGTAATACGCCGCGACGATCTCTTGGCCAACGTGCGGACGCAGGGCGCGCACCTTTCGCGCCGTTTGAAGCAGCGCTTCGGCAACCATCCCTTCGTCGGCGACGTGCGCGGGCGCGGTCTTCTGCAAGGGCTCGAGCTCGTCGCCGATCGCGGCAGCAAGGCGCCCTTCGACCCGAAACTGAAGCTGCACGCGCGCGTCAAGCGCGAAGCCATGGCCCGCGGGCTGATGGTCTATCCGATGGGCGGGACGGTCGACGGCAAGCGCGGCGACCACGTCCTGCTTGCGCCTCCCTTCATCGTCGATGCCGCCGCCATCGACACGATCGTGGAGCGGCTCGGCGAGGCGATCGACGCGGCAACGGCGGCAATCGGATGAGCCGCGCATGGCCGCGAAATACTGCAGGAGGACGCTCATGAAGCGATCAATCGTATTCGCATTGGCGGTGGGTGTGTCGATCGGCCTATCGGCGCCGGCCCAGAGCCAAGACTTGGACGGCACGCTGAAAAAGGTGAGGGAGAGCGGGGTGATCACGATCGGTCATCGCGATAGTTCGATTCCCTTGTCGTACCTCGACGACAAGCTGCAGCCGGTCGGGTTCTCGATTGAATTGTGCAAGCACGTCGTGGAGGCGGTGAAGGCGAAGCTCGGCCTGGCCAATCTCAACGTCAAGTACAACCCGGTGACGTCGGCCACCCGCATCCCGCTGGTCGCCAACGGCACGGTCGACATCGAGTGCGGCTCTACCGCCAATATGAGCGCTCGACAGAAGCAGGTCGGGTTTTCCTACACGTTCTTCGTTCCGCAATTCAAATGGATCGCCCGTGCCGACAGGGACATCAACAGGGCGGACGATCTGCGCGGCAAAACCGTCGCGGTGACGGCCGGCACCAATACGGCGCTGTTCGTCAACAAAATGAACAATGAAGAGAAGCTTGGGATGAACATCATGCAGGGCAAGGATCACGCCGAATCCTTCCTGCTGGTCGAGACCGGGCGCGCCAGCGCGTGGATGGAAGACGACATCCTGATCGCCGGGTTCCGGGCGAATGGGAAAAAACCCGCGGATTTCAAGCTGCTCGACAAAGCTTATCCGTCCGACCCTTATGCATTGATGCTGCGAAAGGACGATCAGCAATTCAAAACGTTGGTCGACGCGACGCTTGCCGAACTGATGCGCTCCGGCGAATTCGAGAAACTCTACACGCGCTGGTTCGAGCATCCGATCCCGCCCAGGGACATCAACATCCAGCTGCCGATGTCGGATGCCCTCAAACGCACCATAAAGGAGCCGAACGACAGGCCGAATTCTTAGCCGTCGCCTCACTATGAACGTGGAGCTCAAGCTCAAGGTGGAGGATCTCAACGGCCGCTATGCTCAGGCGATCGACGACGGCAAGCTCGAGGCGTGGCCGGATTTTTTCATCGAGGATGGCCGCTATCGCATCACCACGGCGGCGAATTTCGAGCGCGGGCTGCCGCTCGGCATGATCTACGCCACATCGCGCGCGATGCTGCGCGACCGCGTGCGATCGCTGCGCGAGGCCAACGTCTACGAAGCGCAGCGCTATCGTCACGTGATCGGGCCGGCACTGCTCACGGCCGGCGAGGGGGGCGCCGTCAAGGCGCAGACGAGCTTCATGGTCGCGCGCATCATGCAGGGCGGCGAGACCACGCTGTTCGCCACCGGCTGCTACCACGATCACATCCTGTTCGATGCGCACGAGGCGCGCTTTGCCGAGAAGATCGTCGTTCTCGACAGCCGGCTGATCGATACCCTGCTCGCCATTCCGCTGTAGTCTCGCCGCATGCCCGAGCCTGCCGCCGCCTCGTCGCTGACGCGTCACCGCTCGTTCATGCTGTTCTGGTGCGCGCGCACCTTCACCAACGGCGCCTATATGATGCAAGGCGTCGCGGTGGGTTGGCAGATCTACGAGCTCACCAACGATCCGTTCGACCTCGGCTTGGTCGGGCTCATGCAGTTCCTGCCGTTGGTGGGGTTCTCGATCGTCATCGGCCAGGTCGCCGATGTGTTCGATCGTCGGCTCGTCATCGCCATTTCCCAGCTGGGGAAGGCGGCTGCGGCCCTCGCGCTCGCCGTCGGCACCGCGCGCAACGCGCTCACCCGCGACGCCATGCTGGCGATTTTGCTCGCCTCGGGCACGGCGCGGGCCTTCGAGATCCCGACCATCCACGCGCTGCTCCCCGGTATCGTGCCGGCGAAGCTTTTGCCGCGCGCGATCGCCGCCTCGGCAAGCGCGCAGCAGACCGCCGTCATCTGCGGACCCTCGCTGGGCGGGCTCCTCTATATGTTCAGCCCGACCGGCGTCTACGCGATCTGCACGTTGGTTTTCATCGCCGCGAGCGTGCTGATCAGCCTCGTGCGCGTCACGCCGCGCAACGAAGCGCGCAGGCCGGTCAGCCTGGCGACGCTGTTTGCCGGCTTTCGCTACATCCGACGCCATCCGATCCTGCTGGGCGCGATCTCGCTCGACCTGTTCGCCGTGTTGCTCGGCGGCGTGACGGCGCTGTTGCCGATCTATGCCCGCGACATCCTTGCGGCGGGGCCCTGGGCGCTCGGAGTATTGCGCTCGGCGCCGGCGGTCGGCGCGCTTGCCACCTCGCTCATACTGGCCCGGCGTGCGATCGGCGGGGACGCCGGCCGCATCATGTTTGCCGCGGTCGGCGTGTTCGGGCTCGCGAGCCTCGCCTTCGGGCTGTCGACCTCGGTCGTGGTTTCGTTTCTCGCACTGATGGTCTACGGCGCCTCCGATGCGATCAGCGTCGTCATCCGGCAATCGTTGGTGCAGATGCGCACGCCGCACGACATGCTAGGCCGGGTGCTGGCGGTCAACTCCATGTTCACGGGATCATCGGGCTCGCTCGGCGAATTTCGCGCCGGCGCCGTAGCGGCGGCGTTGGGCGCGGTGCCCTCGGCGCTGATCGGCGGCTTGGGCACCGTTGCGGTGATGGTGATCTGGATGTGGGCCTTCCCGCAGCTTCGCCGCGTCGACAAATTGGCGCCGGACGAGAGCCCGACGCCGTGAGCGCAACGCGCGCTAAGTCGAGAGCAGCACGGTCGAATTCCGCTATCGGGCCGAGTCCCGAAGGGATATGCTCGACGTCCAGTTCTGGTGTTCGATTGCGCCACGAGAGCGGCACGCAGCTGCGGGACTGCGGCGAATGCCGCTTCCAGATCAGAGCGACAGGTCCGAGAAACTGCCGGAGGAAAACATGGATCGGCGCCAATTCGTTGCCGGCGCTAGCGTCGGGGTCGCGGCCGTGGCGTCTGCGTTTCCACGGCCGGCGATCGCGCAAGGTGTGCGCGAACTCAAGATGGTCACCATCTGGCCCAAGACCTTACCCGGCCTGCAGTCTGGCGCCGAACGTGTCGCGGCATCTATCGGCGCGCTTTCCGGCGGCCGCCTCAACGTCAAGGTATTCGCAGCCGGTCAGCTGGTCGGAGCGTTCGAATCCTTCGACGCGGTTTCGTCGGGGCTGGCCGACATGTACCACGCCTCTGAAATCACGTGGGCCGGCCGTTCCGCCGCGTTCTCTTACTTTTGCAATGTGCCGTTCGGGCTCACGCCCTCCGAGATCAATGCCTGGGTCTACCACGGCGGGGGTCAGGCGCTGTGGGACGAATTGAGCGCAGGGTTCGGCCTCAAGCCTTTGATGTGCGGCAATACCGGTCCGCAGATGGGCGGTTGGTTCACCAAGGAACTGATCGGCGTCGAGTCGTATAAAGGCCTGCGCTATCGCATGCCCGGCGTCGGCGGCGAGGTCCTGCGGCGGCTCGGCGCCGTAGTTGTCAATCTACCGGCGAGCGAAATCATTCCGTCCCTGCGCTCCGGCGCGATCGACGCGAGCGAGTTCGCCGGTCCCTGGGTGGACATGGCGCTCGGTCTGAACAAAGCGGCCAAATATTACTACTATCCGGGCTTTCACGAGCCCGGAGCAGCCCTTTCGCTCGTCGTCAACAAAAAGCTGTGGGATAGCCTCGACCGCACCGACCGCAGTCTCATCGAGACGGCCGCGGCCGCGGAGACCGCGCTTTCCTACGCAGATTTCACCGCCAACGACGCCGTCGCGCTTCAGCAGCTCGGCAACGATCCTGCAATCGAGGTGCGTAAACTCGATGATTCCATCCTTGAGGCGCTCGGCAAGGTCTCCGGCGAAGTGCTGTACGAGACCAGCCGCAAGGACGACCTGACCCGGCGGGTGTACGACAGCTTCATCAAGTTCCGCACCTCGGCGCTGCGCTGGGGAGATGTCTCGGAGCGCGCCTTCCTCAATGCGCGCGCGCTGCCTTACCCGTACGGAGGATGACGGGCGCAGGCGAGTATCGGCAGGTCGGTAACAACGCACGGAGACGAACCTGGTGAGGTTTAGCCCCGGAGCGGCCTCCCATACCCCGAGAGCACGGGCAGGGGCGGCGCCAAGGCTCGGTGTCGCGAGTCGCCTGCTGTTGGCTTTCCTCGGGATCAGCGCGCTCGCGGTGGTGGGTGCGGGCGTCGCGATCTTTTCCTTCCGGGAAATCGCCGATGTTCTGGATCGCATCACGGCGAGACGGGTCCCCGCGGCGCTAGCCCTGCAGGAAGTGTCGCGGCAAGCCGAGCGAATTGCTTCGGCCGCGCCCGCCCTGCTCGCGGCCACCACCGCGGCCGATCATGCCGAGAGCTCTCGGAAGGTCACCGGCGAAATGGCGGAACTCGCGGCGCTGCTGCAAGGGCTGGAGCAGCGTGGTGCGACCGATAGCGTTGCGCTCGGCTCGATGCAATCGGCGGTCAGCCGCCTGCAAATCAATCTCGCAACGCTCGACAAGCTGGTCGCGGACCGCATGGTGGTGAGTGAATTAAAGCGCGGCCAACTAGGCACCGCGCTCATTACCCACAGTGACAGCCAACGCCTTTTGATGCCGTGGGTCCAGATCGTCGAGGGCGAGATCGCACAGGCGCGCAGGGTCGTCGACGACGCCCGGCTGCCGGCCGATCAACGTGCCGCGGCCGGCAGCCGATTGGCCGCATCGACGACATCGCTGCAAGCCTTGCAGCGTGTCCAGTTTCTCATCACATCCATAAGCGACCGGCTGCAGCAGATCGCCGCAACCGATGATGCCGACAGCGTGCGCGTGCAAGTGTTCCGAATCCAGCAGTCCCTGCGCGAGGCGCGGGAGACGGCGGCGGGCTTGGATTCGAGATTGCAGCCTCTTCTGACCGCGAAACTCGATGAATTCCGCAATCAATTCGACGGTATGAGCAGCATTCCCGAGCTGCGACTGCAGGAGCTTGGGATCGTGGCGCAGGCGACGCGGCATTTGACCGAGAACGCGGCGCTCTCGCGCGATGTGACGCAGGCGGCAGATCGCCTCGTCTCGCTGGCCCAGCGCGACATCGCGCAAGCCAATGACGACGTACAGTCAGTGGAAAGATTCAGCGCCACCGTCCTGGTCGTGGCCGTGGGGCTCAGTCTGCTCAGCTCCATTCTGATCGTGTGGCTCTACGTCGGGCGCAACATCGTCTCCCGGCTGCTGGCGCTTAGCCGCAGCATGCTGGCGATTGCCGAGGGCAATCTTGCGGTCATCCTGCCGACCGGGGGCAGCGACGAGATTGCTGAAATGGGGCGGGTCGTCGAGCTCTTGCGCAAGAACACCTTCGAACGCGACGAGTTGCTGATCGAGAGGGCGCAGGCGGCCGATCGTCTCGAGAAACAGGTGGAAGAGCGAACCGCGGAGTTGGCCCAATCGGTGAAGGAGTTGCGGGCGCTGGGTGAGGTCAGCCAGGCCGTCAATTCGACGATCGACTTGCAGACGGTGCTGTCCACCATCATTGCCAAAGCGGTGGAGCTTTCAGGGACGGAGGCCGGCACCATCTTCGTATTCGACCAGGCCAGCCAGGAATTTCAGGTGCAGGCCAACCACGGCATGGACGATGACTTGATTGCGGCAATCAAAGATCGCCACATCCGGTTGGGCGAGACGATGGTCAGCCAGGCGGCGCTCCAACGCAAACCCATGCAGCTGGCCGACGCCAAACAGGATACGTCGTCGCTCGTGCTCGATGTGGTTCAGCGCGCGGGATACCGTGCCCTGCTGACGATCCCGCTACTCGCTGCTGATCGGATCGTCGGTGCTCTGGTGGTGCGTCGCAAGGAGCCGGGCGAATTTCCGCAGAGCACGATCACCTTGCTGGAGACCTTTGCCGCGCAATCCGTATTGGCCATCCAAAATGCGCGGCTATTTCACGAGATCGAAGAGAAAAGCCGCGAGCTTGAACAGGCGAGCGAGCATAAATCGCGATTCCTCGCCAGCATGAGCCACGAACTGCGCACGCCGCTCAATGCAATCATCGGCTTGACCGAGATGATGGCGGCGAACCCAGTACGGTTCGGCACGGAGAAGGCGCTCGAGCCGCTCAATCGCGTGCATCGCGCCGGCACCCATCTCCTCGGCCTTATCAATCAGGTACTCGATCTTTCCAAGATCGAAGCGGGCAAGCTCGAGCTCAGCCCGGAGTCGGTCAATGTGGTGCGCCTCATCGACGAGGTTGTCGGCACCGCGCGCCAGCTCGCCGAGCAGAATAATAACCGCCTCGTCGTCGAAGCTGACGGCAGTCTGGGCGCGCTCACCGTGGACCCCATGCGGCTACGCCAGATCCTACTCAATCTCTTGAGCAATGCCTGCAAGTTCACCAAAGGCGGCGAGGTCGCGTTGCGAGTGCGCAAGATCGTTGATGGACGCAGCTGGATCGAGTTCGCCGTATCGGATACCGGCATCGGCATGACAGCGCAGCAGCAGGCGAAGCTGTTCGAGGAATTCAGCCAGGCCGATGCTCTCACCGCGCGCCAGTTCGGCGGAACCGGCCTAGGCCTTGCCATCACCCGCAAACTAGCGCGCATGATGGGGGGCGACGTGACGGCGGCGAGCGAACCGGGCAAAGGATCGGTCTTCACCGTGCGCCTGCCGGGCAGTGCGGATAGTCCGGTCAGGAACATCGTTGCCCCCAGGCAGCAGCCTACAGAAGCCAATTGCGTCCTGGTCATCGACGATGATTCGACCGCTCGCGAACTCCTATCGGAGCAGCTCAAAGCCGAAGGGTTTTCCGTCGCGACGGCGTCGGGCGGTTTGGAGGGGCTGAAGCTCGCGAGGGAGCTGCGGCCGAGCGTCATTACACTCGACGTGATCATGCCCGATTTCGACGGATGGTCGGTACTCGCAGCGCTGCGACAAGACAACGAGCTCGCGGAGATCCCCGTCATCATGGTGACCATCCTCGATCGCCAGCGCCGAGCCGTCGCGCTCGGCGCGGCGGGCTACCTCACCAAACCGGTCGATCGCGATCAGCTGCACAGGATGATCGAGCGATTTCGGACGCCGGCGAAGGCGACGCGGGTGCTGCTGGTGGAAGACGAGCCTTTCCAGCGCCAGCGGATGCGCGCCTGGCTGGAGGCCCAGCGGTGCACGGTCCAGGAGGCGGCAAACGGAAGGGAAGCGCTGGATCGTCTCAACCACGGCAAGCCGGACCTGATCCTGCTCGATCTGATGATGCCGGAGATGGACGGCTTTCAGGTGGTCGCAAAGTTACAAGGGGAGCCGGGATGGCGGGACATTCCGGTCATCGTGATCACGGCCCTCGATCTGGATGCGCCCGCTCGCGAACGGCTGAACTGCGGCGTGCAGTCCGTGCTGGTTAAGGAAACCTTCCGGCCTGCTGACCTGGTCGAACGCATTCGGCGAATCGCGCAAACCCAAGCGGCGGCCAAGGACGTTCAATCGGCATCGTGACCTAAGTGCTTCGCCGCGAAGGGGGTCAGAACCCGCTAGCGCGGGCCGGTAAAAGGAAGCCCCGCACGAGCGGGGCCCCAAGTCGTTTCGGAGGAACGTCGAACGTAGGAACCGCACAGAACGGTAACGATCGACGAATTGACCTTACCGTCGCCCCGGCGCTTGCACTGTGATCGCCGTCACAAAATGTGCCTTTCCCGGCTGGGCCGGTATATTTTGATGGATTTCAATGAGATGCGGCGGAGAGTTCGCGCGTTTCAGCGGCATTCAGAACAATTCAGGTCTGCCCCAAGGACTTAAGGCGGCAGCCGCGGCACAGTGCGTGCGTCGAGGGCGGCAGGCATCCGGTGCTTCTCGAGCAGGTCCCGCCAACCGCCGCCCAATGCGCAGCACGGAGATGTGCCATGAACATGCCGGTGACGCACGTTTTGCACCCCATGGCCGAGCGCAATCGGCCGCTCTGGCGTGAGATCCTCGATACGGTGATGCAAGGTGGTCCGCGAACGGCTGCGGACCAGGTCACCGAATATCTCGCGCGGCACCAATACGACCTGGCGCCGGCGGTGCGCATCGAACTCGAGCGACGCCACGTGTGCGTGTGAGCGCAAGCGAGAGCCTCGCACTCGCAGGGCGCGGGGGGTCCGCTGCGTTCGTGCGAGCCGGTCCAGTCGCTAGTTTCGCACCACCAGCACCGAGCACTTGGCGTAGCGGACTACGTGGCCGGCATTGGAGCCGAGGAAATAAGTGCGCACGGCGTGCCGGTGCGGTCGATGCGAGCTCATGACGATGAGATCGGGCTGCATGTTGCTCGCTTCTTCCAGAATCTCCTGATAGATGCCGCCCTGGCGCACGGTCGAGGAGACCCGCGAAGCCGGCAAGCCGGTCTCGTTGACGACGATGGAAAGCGCGTCTTCGGCCGCCTTGCGCTGCTGCACCTCGAAGTCGGGCGGAACGTACTCGGCGAGCATCACCGGCGTGAGCGGCAGCACATTGATGAAGCGGATCGTGCCGTCGGACGGGGCGGCCATCATCAGCGCGGTCGCCACCGCCGGCTTGGCCAAATCCGGATCCGCAAGGTCGATCGGAACCAGAATTCTCTTGTACATGGCAGCGTCCCTCTGTGAGCTTGCGTTTTCGGGCATATTGCCACGCCCGCGGGCGAACCGTGAGTGGCTCGGGGTCGATGCGCCCGGACGTGGTGGCGCAGGGCGCGCCGAGATGCGCGCGGCCGCGTGCCGTTTCGGCGCGAACGGGGCAAGCCCCACGCGCTCTTTTCCGCGCGAATGGGGCAAGCCCCACGCGCTCTTGTCCGGCGCGAATGGGGCAAGCCCCACGCGCGCTGGTCACACGCGGTCGGCCTCCGCCAGCGAGCGCGGGCTGACGAAGCGTTCGAGCCGGCCGCCCTGCGGATGCAGCTTGCGCCAGTCTTTCCCAGTAAAGTCGATCACGACGAGACCGGCGGTCGGTAGCCCCTCATTGAGCCGCTCGCGCGTTTCGACGTCGCCGGAGGCGATCAGCCGCCGCGCCGCATCGTGCAGCCCCGGGTTGTGGCCGACCATGAGCAGCGTGCGCACGGTCGACGCGGTCTTCTTGACCAGCGCGATAATTCCCTCGGCGCCAGCGTTGTAGAGGCGATCCTCGTAGACGACGCGCGGCGGAGCGGATAGCGCGGTAGCGACGCGCTCCCAGGTCTGCCGCGCGCGGTCGGCAGTCGACACCACCACCAGGTCGGGAACGAGCGCGTGCCGCGCCATATAAGCCCCGATCACCGGGGCATCGCTCTTGCCGCGCGCATTGAGCCGGCGCGCATGATCGCTCATGCCGCCTTCGGCTTTTTCTGTCTTGGCGTGTCGCAGCAACATCAGGCGCATGCAACGAGTGTCCCGAGTCCGAATTCGCAAACCTTTCTACGACCATCGATTTCCCAGACGCCGCAGTCTAGTGTGGCGGTTCAGAAGTCCGCATCATTCTGCAGCGAGTCCGAAACGCGGACTTCTGAACCAAAGCCACACTAGATCAATAGGTTGCTAGCGTCCTTCGATTCCGAAATTCGCAAACGAGGCTGCAGCACAATGATGCGAACTTTGGAATCGGGACACTAGCATGCCGCCCATCTGTTGACCTGCGGGGAAGAAAACGTGAACGCCTCCGAGCGGGCGTCGTACACGCCGACCTGGTACACGGCCACGATGGTGCCGGCATCGGCGCGCCCGCCGCTCACCTACGATCTCGATGTCGACGTCTGCGTCATCGGCGCCGGCCTTGCCGGCCTGACCACCGCCCGCGAGATCGCGCGGCGCGGGTGGTCGGTCGCGGTGCTGGAGAGCGGCCGCATCGCCGGGAGCGCGTCCGGCCGCAACGACGGCTTCGTGCTCCCCGGCTTCGCCGGTTCCATGGACAGGCTGGTGAGCCGCGTCGGGTTGGATCACGCCAAGGCGCTGTGGGCGCTCTCCGAGATGGGGCTCAAATACGTCCGCACCACCATTGCCGAGGCACGGATGCCGGGCGTTGCGCCGATCGCCGGCTGGCTCAGGGTGTCCAAGACCGATAACGGGGACGAATTGCTTGATGACGCGCAGCTCTACGGAGGAGAGTTTGGCACCGAGGTCGAGCTATGGCCGGCCGAGCGGGTCCGGGACGTTCTGCGAACCAATCACTATTTCCATGCGCTGCATCTGCCGCGTGCCTTTCACATCCACCCGCTCAACTATGCGCTGGGTCTGGCGGAATTGGCGGAAGCCGAGGGAGCGCGCATCTTCGAGGACACGCCGGCGCTGCAAATCGACGTCGAGGGCGTGCGCAAGCGCGTCGTCACGCCGGCCGGGCGCGTGCGCGCCCCGCATATCGTGCTCGCCTGCAGCGTGCATCTCGGCTCGCTCGCGCCGCGCATCGCCGGCACACTGGTGCCGATCTGGAGCTATACCATCACCACCGCGCCGCTCGGGCCGCGCCTGGCGCAGGCCATCACCTACCGCGGCGGCGTGACCGATACCGAATTGGCCAACAACCATTACCGCGTCGTGGGCAACGACCGGCTGCTGTGGTCGGGACACACCACCACATGGGAGGTCGATCCCAAACGCTACGCGCATCGGCTCAAAGCCGACCTGCTGGCGCTCTATCCGCAGCTGGGCGAGGTCGAGGTCGAGCACGTCTGGTCGGGCGTGCTCGGCAATGCGCTGCATCGGATGCCGCAGATCGGCGAAATCTCGGGCGGCCTCTGGCTTGCCAGCGCGTTCGGCGGCCACGGCTTGAACACCACCGCCATGGCCGGCAACATTCTCGCCCAAGCCATCGTCGAGGGCGACGACACTTGGCGATTGTTCGCCCCGTTCGAACTGGTGTGGGCCGGCGGACGCCTCGGCCGCGCGGCGATGCAGGTCTTTTATTGGTGGTTTGATACCCGCGAGCGCATGGCGGCACGCGCCGCGCGTCAGCGCGAGGAAGAGGACGAGCGCACGGCACAACGCACCGGGCTGCGCGAGGGCGACAGCGAGGCGGGCGTCGAGGCGCAGCTCGGCGCGGTGGTGCCGCCGGCGGAATTGCCGGCCGAGCCGGCACTCGCCGAATTGCCGGCCGATCCGCTTGCGCCCAAGGAGATTGGCTCACCTGCGATCGAGCGCGATGGCATCGACGCGCGTCTTCCGGCGCGCGCGCCGGAATAGGCTAGTGCCCGGTTTTCGAAGTTCGTGATACAGCGCGGCACACTCGAGTACGAACTTCGAAAACCAAAGGGCACTAGCAACTCTATGATTCTAGTGCCGCTTTTC
>Ga0066652_100000874_pt1 | contig 14949 bp, 8 predicted proteins | sample GraSoiAngelo_101_FD_71413 | JGI IMG/M metagenome (GOLD analysis project Ga0066652, IMG submission 71413) | Grasslands soil microbial communities from the Angelo Coastal Reserve, California, USA - 14_0903_02_30cm | ecosystem: Environmental > Terrestrial > Soil > Grasslands | place: USA...
GGACGCGGCGCCATCGACTTCAAGGGTGGCATGGCGGTGTTCGCACGTGCGGCAATGCTGCTCGCCGAGCGGAAGGTGAAGCTCGATCGCGACGTGATCTTTCTCGTGGAGGCGGACGAGGAAGGGGCACTTCCATACAGCAGCGAGTGGCTGGCGAAAAGCTGGTGGCCGAAGATCGACGCGGAGTTCGCGCTCAATGAAGGCGGCTGGATCATCCAGCGACCCGACGGTTCGGTGCGCTACGTCAGCATCTCGACGGCGGACAAGGGCACCTACGGCGTGATTCTCAGCGCGCGTGGGACGTCCACGCATTCGTCGATGCCCGTTCCGGACAACGCGATCGCCGCGGTTGCGCGCGCGGTCGGGCGGCTGGCGGCGTATGAGTGGCCGGTGAGCCTCACCCCGTCAACACGGCGCTTCTTCCAGGTGCTCGGCAGGACGGCCTCGGCCGACGAAGCACCGGCCTTCGACGATGTCGTGAGCGGCGACAGCGCGCGTGTCGCCCGCGGCGACGCTGTGATCAGTCGGGATCCGCTGCTGCACGCGCTGCTGAGGACGACCTGGGCGCCGACGATATTCAACGCCGGGTTCCGCGCCAACGTGATCCCGGGCTCGGCGGAGGCGACGGTGAACGTGCGCACCATTCCCGGCACCACGCCGGAGATGGTGCTCGACCGGATGCGCGCCATCGTCGCCGACTCCAGCGTGAAGCTCAGCATGGCCTGGGCACCCGGCACCCCCATTCCTGAATCGCCGGATACCACCGCTCTCTTCCGCGCGCTCACGGCTGCGGCCCGCGCGACGTATCCCGGCGCCGAGGTCACGCCGTATCTGTTTCAGGCGGGCACTGATGCGGCGGCGTGGAGGTCGCGGGGCGTGCCGGTGTACGGCATCTATCCGTATGCCATCAGCGCCGAGGACCTCAAGCGGATGCACGGGAACGACGAGCGGGTGAGCATCCGGTCGCTCCAGCAGGGCACCGAGATGATCTACCGGACCCTCGTCGAGGTCGCCGGGTCGAGGCGTTGAGCGTCCGCCCCAACCCTATTTCGCGGCAGGGATGGGAATTCCGTGCGCGAGCACCAACCGGAACGCTTCGTCGCGCGTGAAGCCCTTCTTCATCAGTGCGTCGAAGTAGTTCTTGGTGAACATCGCGGCGCGGTCCGCGGTCTCCGGCTGAGCGAGGACGGTGAAGGCGCTCTCGAGCATCAACGTCATCATCTTGCCCATCATCCCCATCTGCTGCTCCATCACGTCGGTCACCACGCCGGTCACCCCGGGGTACACCTTCGTGCTATCGCGCTGCTGCGCGATGCACGGCATCGCGGCCAGAAGGATGACGAAGGCTGCGTAGCCAAAGGGCTTAGAGGACATGAACGCTCCAGGCTCGGGATTCATAAAAGGTATACCGCGCCGCGCCACCAGCCTGGTTCCGCAAACAGCCTACGACCTTGAAACTCTCGCTCTCCAGTGGACGTTCTACCTGAGTAACACAGCCACTCGGGTAGAATGTCTCCCAAAGCACGCGAAGCCCTGCTCCAGGGCACCCTCGACCTCCTGATCCTCCGCACGCTGATCCTCGGCGCACAGCACGGACATGGGATCGCGCGGTCCATCGAGATGGGATCCAACGATACGCTGCTCGTGGACCACGGCTCCCTGTACCCCGCGCTCCAGCGCCTCGAGAGCCGGAAGTGGATCAAGGCCAGGTGGGGCACGTCCGACAACAATCGACGGGCCCGATTCTACGAGATCACGGCGCTCGGCCGGAAACAGCTCGGCGCTGAAGCCGGCCGCTGGCGACGCATCGCCGAAGCCATGCACCGCATTCTCGGACCCGAATTCGCCACGGAGGAGGGACGCTGATGTCCAACTGGTCGAACAATCGCAGCGACGACGACTTTCGCAACGAGCTCGCGTCGCACCTCGAAGAGGAAGTGGAGCGACAGATGAAGCAGCGCGGACTGGACGAGGCGAACGCACGCTTCGCCGCCCGCCGCACGTTCGGCAATGTGCTGGGCGCCGTCGAGCGGTTCCACGAGTCTCGCCGCTGGGCGTGGACCGAGCGCATCACGCAGCACGTGAGATACGCCGTGCGCGCGCTGGGGCAGCACCCCGCGTTCGCCGTCACCGCGATCGGGAGCCTGGCCATCGGCATCGGCTTCATGACGGCGATCTTCACCATCTTCTATGCGCTCGTGTTCCGAGGGCTGCCCGTGCCGGACGCGAGTCGCCTCGTGAACGTGTATCAGATCCTGCAGGGCGACTACAATCGCGGCGTGCACGGAACCGGCTCCTGGATCTCGTACCTGGAGTATCGGAACTACGTTGCCGCCATCGACTCCGCGCGTCGAACTGGCGGAAGCGCGCTCGCGTCGGCCGCTGTATACGCACCAGCCGAGTGGACGGCGGAGACGCGCAACGGCGAGCTGCGCGGCGAATATGTATCGTGCAACTACTTCGGCGTCGCCGGCGTTCGCCTGGAGAAGGGTCGCGGCTTCACGCCCGACGAATGCGCCCACGTCGGCGATCCGGCGGTCGTGGTGCTGAGCCATGCGCAATGGCAGGGTGAGTTCGGCGCCGATAGCGCGATCATCGGACGCCGCGTGCGCATCAATCAGGTGCCGTTCAGCGTGGTCGGTGTCGCGCCGCCGGGATACATGGGGATGACGATCCTGGGCGCGTCCGCCTGGATGCCGGTCACGATGCAACCCGCGGTGGAGCACGGACGCGACAGCCTCGTGGTGCAGGACTGGAGCTGGATGATCATGGCCGCGCGTCTTGTTCCCGGCGCCTCAGCCGAGCAGGCGCGCGCCCAGCTGACGGTGACCGCGGCGCAGCGCGACAGGGCGCTCAATCCCAAGCGGAAGACTGTCGTGGTCGTGAGCCCCGCGGCGCTGCTCAACTTTCCGGAAGTCAAACGGGAGGGAGCACTCGCGGCGGGTTTCATCACGCTGCTTGGAGTGGTGCTGGTGGCGATGGTGTGCGCGAACATCATGAATCTGCTGCTCGCGCGCGGTGTGGCACGTCGCCGCGAGATCGGCATCCGGCTTGCCATTGGCGCGTCCCGTGCACGGCTCGTCGAGCAACTGCTCACGGAGGCGTCGCTCATCGCGCTGCTGGGAGCCGCCGCAGGATACGCGCTGGCGTACGTGCTTCCCCCGCTGCTGCCACGGCTGATACCTGTCTCCGATCTCCAGGTGAATCTCGCACCCGACGGCCGGATTCTGGTCGCGACGATCGTCGTCGCGCTCGTGACCGCCATCGTGTTCGGCCTCGTGCCCGCGTTGCACGCGACGAACATGGATCTCGCGTCCGCAGCCAAGGGAGCCATGGCGACGCGCGCGGGACATGTCCGGACCTCGCGGCTTCGGTCCGCGATCGTCGGCGTGCAGGTCGGTGGCAGCGCGATTCTGCTCGTCGTCAGCGCGCTGTTCGTGCGAGCCGTGAGTCGTGCCGCGCTGGTGGATCCTGGATATGTCACGGACAATGTGGTGTCGTTCAAGCTCAACCTGAATCAACTGGGGTACTCGCCCGAGCGACGACAGGCCACTATGGATATGCTGCGCGATCGCATCGGTGCGACGCCCGGAGTCATGGCGCAGGGATACGTGTGGCCGCTTCCGCTGCTTGGTCGCCGGACCGAGCCTGTGGTGCCGCTGTCCGGACGCGCGCACGATCGCAGGGAGATACCAGACGTCAACATGGCCAACGTCACGCCAGGAGTGATCGACGCACTGCAGATCCGCATCGTGAAAGGGCGGAACATCACGGCTGCGGAAGCCGACAATGCCAGCGACCAGCGCGCCGCAGTGATCAGTGAGACGCTCGCACAGCTGCTGGTGCCTGATGGAGAAGCACTCGGTTCGGTCTTCCGCGTCGACGATCGCACGTATCACGTCGTCGGGGTCGCTGCGGACACACGATACATCTCCCTCGCGCAAGATCACGAGACCTTCGTCTATATGCCGCCGAGCCGGCGGCCCTCCGAGGATCTGAACATCCTTGCCCGGACGTCGGGATCCCCGGCCCAGCTCGAGCGCCTCGTGCCGCTCTGGGGAAAGGAGATCGACCCGGGCATCACCGTGCAGACGCAACGGATGTCCGAGCGCGTGGAGATGGAGCTCAGGCCGGTCAAGCTGGCGAGCCTGGCCGCCGGCGCGATCGGTGCGCTCGCGATGCTTCTCGCGCTCGTCGGCATCTACGGCGTGGTGAGCTACGCCGTGTCGCAGCAGACGCGTGAAATCGCTATCCGTCAAGCGCTTGGCGCCACGCGACGTGGCGTGCTGCAATTCGTCATGCGGCAGGGATCACGCCCGGTCGTCGTCGGACTCATCGTCGCGATGGCCGTCTCTCTTGGATTGGCGCAGGTGATGCGAAAGCTGCTCTTCGGCATCAACCCTCTCGATCCACTCTCGTACGCTGGCGTGCTCGTGCTCCTCAGCGGCGCGTCGATACTGGCGATGTATGGTCCGGCGCGTCGAGCAACACGCATCAGCCCTGCCGTCGCGCTCCGCGAGGATTGATGGCGATTCAACGGCCGTTGAGCTCTGCTGGCTTCACAGACATGTTTTCCCCATGAAAGTCATCTTCCTGGCGTGCGTAGCGGCCGCGTTGACGGCATGCGGTTCAGCTCCCGCGCAGAACGGACCCGCGCCGCGCTCCGCCAACGTGCAGCAGATGGACGGCGCGCTCCGAATCGACACCGTTGCCATCGGTCTCGATCATCCCTGGGGCATCGCGTTCCTTCCCGACGGACGACTGCTGGTCACGGAGCGCCCCGGACACGTCCGGATCGTGGACAAGAGCGGCGCGATATCCGAGCCGCTGCACAACGCGCCCGATGTGCAGGCGCAAGGGCAGGGCGGATTGCTCGACGTCGCCGTCGATCCCGCATTCGCCACCAACCAGACCATCTATCTCTCGTTCTCGGAGCCGGGTGCCGCGAGCAGCGCAGGGACCTCGGTGGTGAGCGCCAGGCTCGCGCCCGATCGCCTTCTGTTCGTCAAGACGATCTACCAGCAGTTCCCGAAGGTGCGAGGAGGAAATCACTTCGGCGGTCGACTCGTGTTCGCCAGCGACGGGAAGCTCTTCATCACGCAGGGCGAGAGGTACGACTACCGCGATCAGGCGCAGAACCTGGGCTCCGGCCTCGGCAAGATCGTTCGGATCAACACCGACGGCACTATTCCGAAGGACAATCCCTTCGTTGGCCAGAGCGGCGCACGTCCGGAGATCTGGTCGTACGGACACCGGAACGTCGAGGCGGCCGCGTTGGATCCGTCCACCGGACAGCTGTGGACCGTGGAGCACGGCGCGATGGGCGGCGACGAGCTGAATCATCCCGAGGCGGGGAAGAACTACGGATGGCCGGTGATCACGTATGGCCGCGACTACAACGGCCGAAAGATCGGCGAGGGCGTCGAGAAGGCAGGGCTGGAACAACCGGTGTACTACTGGGATCCGGTGATCGCGCCGTCAGGGATGGCTTTCTATACCGGAGATGCGTTTCCCGCCGACTGGAAAGGCAACATCCTCATCGGTGGACTCGCGTCCGAGCGCCTGGTGCGGCTCATCATGGTCAACGGTCACGTGGCGCGCGAAGAGCGCTACCTCGGCGAGCTCGATGCGCGCATCCGGGACGTGCAGATCGGCCCCGATGGCCTGATTTACGTGGCGACAGACGAGACACGCGGCCGCATTCTCAGGTTGCGTCCGAAGTGATCCGCGTGAGCCGACAGGCTCGATGGTCGTCGCGCGCGTCGGAGACCGACGAGACCAGTCAGCGAATCGGTACCGCCGGGCTCAGGACGGACACGCCATTCTCGTCGAAGCTCTCCAGCGCGACCCAGTAGGCCTGGCCCACGCTCAGCGCGCGAAGCTCCAGCGACGCGCCCTGATCGGCCCATCGCTGATACGTGGAGTACAACTTGTCCGGCGCGATTCCCCAACGGACGTTGTAGCCCACGGCGCCGGGCACGCCACGCCAGGAGATCATCGCATTGCGCTCGTCACGATCGCGGCGCGCGGTCACGCTCTTCGGTGTCGCTGGACGGGCACCCGGACCATTGCCGAACACGCGAATGTCGCTGATCGCGAGATTGGTGGCGCCTACGTGCACGTGCTCGTAGCGGATGTATCGCGCGCGCGTCGGCGCGATCTCGAGATAGGCGTTTGGCCGATCGCGGCGGCTGCCCATGAGATCCGCTACCGTCGTCCAGCTGCTTCCATCGGCGGACGCGCGGACGTTGAACTGGGTGTAGACGACGTTCGAGTCGTTGGAGAAGAGACCCGACTTATAGTCGGCGAAATTCACCTGGATGGCTCTCACGTCATACACGCGACCGAGATCGATCTGGATCCATTCGCTGGGCCTGTTCTGCGCGGCGACCCAGAAGGTCCTGGGGTTCTCGTCGGTGGCGTTCGTGGGGCGAAACGTCGTATCGCAGGGCGGTACCGCAGACTCGCTTTGCTCGGCATGACAGCGAACCGATGACGCCGTCGCCGCCTTGCGATAGGACAGCAGCATCCAGCCGGTGAACAAGGCGTCGCTCGACTGCCATCTGCCCGTCGGCAGGTAATGCGGGAAATCGCCGAATCGCGTATCGACGTACATCTGGCCATCGGCGTCGAAGCCGGCGGGCCACAGCCCGATGCGGCGCTCGAAGTTCCAGTTCACGGCGACCCACGGTGTGCCTGTGTTCCAGTAGTTGCCGAAGACGTCCTGGAATGTGTTTCCGTGTCCGGCGCCGTGGACGAAGCCGCCCGGCTTGTAGCCCACTGGATTGTATGGCGCGTAGGTGAACGGGCCGAGCGGGTCGGCGGCGGTATAGGCGCCGGTCGCGTACACGTTGTACTCGGTGCCCGGTGCCCCGTACTGCAGGTAGTAGGTCCCGCGATGCTTGGTCATCCAAGCACCCTCGATAAAAGGTGTGATCGTCGAGTCGCGATGGTCCTGACCAAAACGCTCCCACCCGTGATGCACCGGGTCGAGACCGAACAGCCATCTGGGCGTGCCCTTGTAGTCGAGCCGCCGAGACTTGTCGAGCTCGATGGCGTGCAGCGGATAGGCGTTCGATGAATTCCAGTACAGGAACCAGCGATCCATCTCCGCATCGTAGAACATGCCCGGATCCCACGGCCCCGGCTGGGTCGAGTCGCGCGGCGCGAGCGTGCGGGCTTCGCGATCGCGCGCGTTCGGCAGCCATGGCATCATCCGGTTGTAGAACTCCACGCGACCGGTGCCAGGCTCCGTGAGCATGAGCAGCGGAATCGGTTCGGTGGTGGAGGGAAGCAGGTAGATCGTGTCGCGCACCGACAGCGCGGATGGCGCGACGATATCACGCATCGGCCAGCGGCTGGGCGTTATGTGCCGCCACGTTCCGAGGTCGGACGACTCCCAATACCCTTCGCCGATGGTCTCGAAGAGGTAGTACCGGCCCTTCTGCACGACGATCACGGGGTCGGCACCCGATCGATACGAGATCCCCTCGCGCTGCTGCTCGAAGTTGTACTTGTAGTCGATGTCGATCGGATTCGCGTATGTCTTGCGCTGCGCGAGCGCCGCGGCGGGCAGAGCGAGTGCGATCAGCGTTGTTCGCAGGTGCATTTGGCCATGTTCTGTTGGACAGTCGCTTGCGACGCGTGGTCGCTTGCGGTGTGGTCCCGCTTGCGACGCGTGCTCGCTTGCGGTGTGGGCCTCCGTCGTGCGACCGCTCCCTGCGCGCTACGCGCTCCGGTCACTTGGCTCTTCGCGAACCACCCACGCAACAAAGCGCTGCGCGGGTACCCGGCTCGCTCAGACATCGCGCTCTCTGGAGGCCCACACCGCATCGCTTCACGCGTCGCTCGCAACCGCCCGAGAACATACGCCGCGGCGCGGCCGCGGCAACGTCGTTCGCAGCGTCGTGCGCACTCGTTCAGTCCAGGCTGGAGCGCTCGAGAGCTGCGCAGGGCCAGCGCTCACTTCCGCCTGTACGTGTGCGATGCTGGCATGCGGGTTGTCGTCGGCGGCAAGCGCGGGACGGGGCGGGTGCTCGGAGCGCGATGTCTGAGCGAACCGGGCACCCGTGAGCGTAGTACTCAGGGGTGGTTCGCGAAGAGCCAAGCGAGCGAGCCGGCGGTGTTTGCGGCGAGCGGAGCGGTCGCGCGTTGAGCATCCGCCCCGGCAGCGCGTCGCCGCTCCCGCGCCGCGACACGAGCTATGCCGAAGCCAGCTCCGCTGCGATCAGGCCCTGACGCCGCGCCTGGCGCTGCAGCGGCTCGACGAGACGCGGAAGCACCGCCTGCCACGTATACTGCCGAGCCGTCTGCTTGGCGTTGCGACGCAGACGGCTCGCGCGCTCGGGCGACGAAGACAGCTCCTCGCACCGCTCGACGATCTCGTCCGGATCCAGCGTCTCCAGCACGACCGCGTTGCGGCCCGTCACCGCGTAGTCCTCGCCGGTGCCGCCCGTATACACGACGCCGCCCGCTGCCATCGCCTCGAGTCCCACAAGACCGAACGGCTCGTAGACCGAATTCGCGAGCACACCATCCGCGGCGGCATAGATCGACCGCGCGAGCTCGCTCGTCACGCCGAACCGGAGGTTGACGACGTCGGCGTCCGTTTCCCGCGCTTCGTGCAGCTTGTCGAACAACGCGTACTGGCTCTCGACGTTCGTGACCTTGAGCCCGTGCGACTCGGCTTCGTTCGCGAGCTGGCCACCGACGTCGCTCGGCCCGCCGCTGCGCGCGAGGAGCAGGGTACGTCGGCCGATGGCGCGCAGCCCCGCGACCGCATCGATCGCCTGCCGCCATCCCTTGGTGCGATCCCAGCGCGCCATCTTGAACAGCAGGTTTGCGTCACCGACGGCGCTTCGAACAGAGGCGACGTCCCGCCGGCTGACCGGCTGCAGCAGTTCGGAGCCGATGCCATTGGGGATGACCAGCGCATCCGCTCCACACGAGCGGATGATGTTCCGCATGTATCGGCTGACGGCGGTTACTGTCGCTGACGCCATCAGGCGCTGCCAGTCGATACAGTCGAAGCCGTATGAGTTGTTGGCGTTCCAGAACATGAGCGTCTCGGCACGCAGGCCGCGATCGACCAGGAGATCCGCGAGCGCCGTCGTCGCGTCAGCGGTCTGCCATTCCTCCATCAGCACCACCGGCACACGGCCCTGCTCGAGTGCGGGCAGCACAGCGTGCTCGACCACAAAGGCCGGAAGCGAGCGCGTCAGATCGGCGCGCTTGGTCTCTTCACCGTCGTAAACCCCTTTGTCATGGTACTTACTGATCCACTGACCCCAGCGGTGCAGCGTGAGGTGCCCGTCAATCCGATGCTCTTCGCCAGGAAGGTTGGGATCACCGATGAAGAAGAGGTGAGTCGGGTATCCGGACTCGGCCAGCTGCCGTACGAGCCCCGTGACCCTGATTCCGAGACCACCAGCCTGGGAATACGGATCCGGTCCCTCGAACGAGACAACGATGAACGTCGTGTTTTCCGGCTTGAGCACAGCGACCGTCGGCTTTGAGTCGCATCGTGGTGGTGCAAGAACGGAACCGGGTTCGAGCATGCCTCGATTCGCGACGCCACAATCATGGGTCGTCTATCGGACAAACGCGTCGCGAATCCGAACCGTTCTCTCCAGGTCGTCCCGAGTCTGGAGAACCTTGAGACGCAGGTCACGCGGCAGATCTGCGTGTTCCCGAAGGAACGCATCGACGATGTCGAGCGCGCGTCGCGAGCTCTGGCCACCGATGAACGCGTTCATCCAGCTGCCGAGGAAGAAAATGCGACGATTGCGCTGGACGAATGGGAGCGAATCGAGCGCCGGACGCAGATAGTCGATGGTGAGGGTGTCCTGCCCACTCGCGTTGAACGCGCCGAGGCTCGCCGTGACCCACTCCTCGTTGAGCGTCGTATCAGCGAAGTAGCGCGTGAAGTACGTGTGCTTGGTGCCGGACGTAGCGAACGCGGCGCCCGCGATGAACGCCCGGCGCTTGCCGCCTGTGGTGGTATCGCGGGCGGTCTCCATGGCCAGGCGGGCCGGGCCTGTGGGCGCACCACGAGCAATCAGCGTCGTCACGAGCTGCCACCGCGTCGGTTGGCGCAGCGGCATGCCGGCCGCAGTATCGCCATCGAGCCACTGATCGACCCGGCCAAGGGTTCCGGTCGTGCGGGCCACCGCGATGAAGCCATCCAGGTAGCTCTTGCGCAGCCCGTACGAGAGCGATGGATCCGACGCCCGTTGAAGGAACAACTCCTGGACGCGCTGCAGCGTGGTGTCATAAGCGTACATCGCTTCTTCGGACGCGCGCGCGGTCGGCACCAGGTAGTCGTCGATCGCGCGGCCCACTCGCGCGATTACCCGCGCCGCAATCTGTTCGTCGCTCTCGTCGGGCAGCGCGTCGAGCGCGGCATAGACGTAGTTGCGTGGATCCATGCGTGTGTCACGGACCAGATCCCACAGTGAGCCCCACAACATCGCCCGCAGGAACCGATCGCGGACGCTGCGGATGCCGACGTGTGCGCCACGCTCTGCGGGACTCCCGCGCACACCCGTCGCCGAGTCCGACGACATCGGCGTGACGAGAAACGTGCGGCTGTGCGCGTCGAGGATGATCAGTCCGTACCCAAAGTCATTTGCGTTCGCGTAGACGAAGCGAGGTGTGGGGAGCCCACGCGCCCCGAGCACTTCGGTCGTCTCCGCGCGCAATTCCACCGGCAGCATCACCGGCGATGCTCCGCCATACTCGACCCGAACATCGATCTTCATCGGCCATACACCGGCACCCGAGACGCCGGGCTGCGCCGGCCGCTGGATCAGCAGCAGTCGTTTGATCCGGCCATTCGCGAGCTCGACCTGCTGCTCGATGATCGGCATGCCGGGTCGCGTGAAGTACGCGCGTCCCCAAGTCGTGAGATCTCGCCGCGCGGCTTTGCCCACTGACGCGAGCAGCTCCTGCCACGTGCCGTTTCCAAAGGGGTGCGTCACGAGGAAATCGTGAACCCCCTGCCGGAACGCCTGCTCGCCCACGAGATGGTTGAGCTGCTTGAGCACCCCTGGCGCCTTGTTGTACACGATAGCGCCGTAGTTGCTCTTGGCCTGGTCGAGGTTACCAAGCTCCTGCCACACCGGCGTCGTGCCGGTCGTGACGTCCACCGCGTACGCGCTGGGCTTGTTGGCGAGGTAGAAAGTGAGCCACGCGGTAGAGTCGCCGGTCGCAGCCTGCATCTTTGCCGCCATGTACGTCGCGAACCCCTCCTTCATCCACAGGTCGTCGAACCACCGCATCGTGGTGTAGTCGCCGAACCACTGGTGGGCGACCTCGTGGCTGATCGTCGCTCGGCGGCCTATTCGCTGCGGCAACGTGGGCGGCTCGCGCCAGATGAACGACTCCTCGTTGTAGAAGATCGCGCCGGGATGCTCCATGCCGCCGAAGGGGAAGGCGGGTGCGAGCAGGAAGTCGAGGTCCTTGGCGCCGTGGAGCTCGCCCGGGTCGCGAGACGACGACACCGTGCCCCATGGGTATGGAACGCCGAAGTACGACGCGAGCCACTGCTTCGCGCGCTGGTTGAGCGCGATCAGGGTGTCCGCGTCCACCTCCTTCGAGCGTGAGGCACGGACCCACAGCGTCGTGTTTACTCCGGGCACGCGCACCCTGGCCCATGGTCCGGCCGCGAACGCGAACAGATACGTCGGGATCGGCCGGGTCGGGCGGAAGGCATGCTGAAATCCCTTTCCGTTCGAGAGGGGGATAACCGCCTTCTTCGCGCCGTTCGACAGCACGTCCCAGTCCGCGCTCGGCACGGTCATCGTGAGCGTGAAGACTGCCTTCAAGTCGGGCTGATCGAAGCACGGGAACAGGAGATTCGCGTCGGAAGGGACGAGCAGGGTATACAGATAGTCCTGCTTGTCGGTGTCGTCGGTGAAGCGAATGATGCTCGCGCCCGCCCGCGCCACCGGCGAGACGAAGTCGACGTCGATCGTGTTCGCCCCATCGCGCAGCATCTCCGCTTCGAAGCGCATATGCGCGCGGTTGTATTCGACGGCGGGCATGTCGCGACCATTGACATGAACGTTGTCGAACGACGTGCCGCGAAAATCGATGTATACGTCGCCCCCGGCCTCGCGTGTGAAGGCGATCCTCACGTGTCCGCTCGCTTGCTCGCGCGCCGTCACGTCGAGATCGATGTCGTAGCGGACGTTGCGGATGTGCGCCGCCCGATAGCGGGCCAGGTCGTGCGACACGCCTGGCGCCATCAGAGAATCGGAGCGATGGCCGATCAGCGCGGCGATGAGGAGGAGAGAGAGCATGTCGTATGATACGTGCCCGAAACTCTCGTGGCTTGCCGCCGTACGTCCAGTCGGACCCCCTCTCCCCGCGCATGTCATCACAACCGCTGCGGTATGCCTGGCGCTCCCTGCGACGGACGCCTGTCTTCACGATCACCGCCACACTCACCCTGGTGATCGGACTTGCCGCCACCACCGCCATCTTCGCGGTGGTCAACGGCGTCCTGCTGAAGCCCCTTCCATATGGTAGTCCCGACCGGCTCGTCGGCGCGTGGTTCGATCTCCCGCCGATCAACCTGAAGCACGCGCAACAGACCCAGACGACGTACTACACGTTCCAGCGGCTCGCGAAAACGATCGATGGAATCGGGCTGTATCAGGAGGGCTCCGCCAACGTCTCCGAGTCTGGCCGACGGTCCGAACCGCAGCGCCTCACGGTCGCCTGGATGACGTCGACCCTGATCCCGGTGCTCAAGATGTCCCCGATCCTCGGCCGGACGATTACCGCCGAGGAAGACATGCCGTCGACAGCGCGCGTCGGCGCGGGAAGCCGGGACCTGGGCGATGTGGTCGTCATCAGCGAGGGACTCTGGCGCTCCCGCTTTGGTGGTGATCCGAGCGTCATCGGCAAGCTGCTCGAGGTCAACGGCCGTTCGCGCGAGATCATCGGCGTCATGCCGTCCCGCTTCCGCTTTCCCCAGACGTCGACGCAGCTGTGGCTGCCGCTCGGGCTGGACCCGAACAACAAATTTCCGGGTGGGTTCAACTACAACGCGGTCGCACGCCTCAAGCCTGGTTTCACCGCCGCCGACGCCGAACGCGACTTCACAGCCGTGTTGCCGCGCATCGTCGAGCTGTACCCCTCCTTCGCCCCCGGCGTATCGACGCAGATGCTGATCGACCAGGCGAAACCGATCCCGAGGATCGTACCGCTGCAGCAGGACATCACCGGCGGCATCGCAAAGACGCTGTGGATGGTGGCTGCCGCGGCCGGACTCGTTCTGCTGGTCGCGTGCGCCAACGTGACGAACCTCGTCCTTGTCCGGTCCGATGGACGCCAGCGCGAGCTCGCGGTACGCGAGGCCCTGGGCGCCGGACGCGCCCGTTTGCTCCTTCATTTCCTCGCCGAATCGGCGCTTCTGAGCACGATCGCCGCGGTGCTGGGTCTTGGCCTCGCCTGGGCAGCGGTGCGCATTCTGGTGTCATCCACGTCGGTGCAGATCCCGCGACTCGCCGAGGTAAGCATCGATCCGGCCACGGTCGGGTTCGCGATTCTCGGGGCCGTTCTCGTCGCGCTGGTCTGCAGCGCGGTGCCCGCACTTCGCATCGGCCGCGTTCATCTGTCCAAGGCGCTGCGCGAAGGTGGACGCAGTGGCACCGCCAGTCGCGCACAGCATCGTATTCGTGGCGCGATGGTCGCCGTACAGATTGCGCTCGCTCTGGTGGTTCTGGCAGGGTCGGGACTTCTGCTCCGCACGTTCCAGCGTCTCACCGCCGTCAAGCCCGGGTTCAATCCAGACAACGTCGTCACGTTCTGGGTGTCGCCCGCGCGCGCCCGCTACGCGAGCGATAGCGCGCTCGTGCGCTTCTATGTGGACTTCGTGGATCGGGCGCGTGTGCTCCCCGGCGTTCGCGAGGTCGGGATTGCGTCGCGCATTCCATTCGCGGACCACGGAATGAATCAGAACCCCGTGTTCCCCGAGAACGACCCGGAGTATGCAACCAAGATTCCGCCGCTCGGTTTGTTCACCACGACGGATGGCGGCTATTTCAAGGCGATGGGAATTCCGCTGGTGGCCGGACGCACGTTCGATCGCCTGGATGTGCAGAGCGGTCGTGAGGCGATCGTCAGCCAGAGCACGGCCCTGCAATTCTGGAAGGATTCCACTGGCCAGGCGGCGCTCGGGAAGCGATTCCGCGAGCTGCCGGGAGGGCCGCTCTATACCGTGATCGGCGTGGTAGGGAACACACGGGATACCGCGCTCGCGGCAATGCCGGCGCGCGTGGTGTATTTCCCCGAGTCCTACCCCCCCGACAGCGTATACAATCAGGTGCAGCGGACGTTCGCGCTGGTCGTGCGCACGCAGGGTGATCCGAGCTCGATCATCCCCGCGGTGCAGCGCATGGTGCGCGACATGGATCCCACGCTGCCCACGTTCGACGTGCGCACGATGCGGAACACCGAGAGCGCGTCCATCGCGCAGCTGTCCTTCATGATTGCGATCCTGGCGACGGCCGCCATCGTGACGCTGGTCCTCGGCGCCATCGGCTTGTACGGCGTCCTGGCGTATGTGGTCACGCTACGCACGCGCGAGTTGGGCGTCCGCATCGCCCTCGGCGCTCAGCCGAGCGCCGTCGCAGGCATGATGACGAAACAGGGACTGGTGCTCACCGCGTTCGGCGTGACCGGAGGACTCGCGCTGTTCGTTGTGGTCGCGCGATTCCTGCGCTCATTCCTTTATGGCGTGGCGCCAGGCGATCCGCTCACGCTCGCAGGGGCATCGCTGATGCTCATCGCGATCGCGACGCTGGCATCATGGATACCCGCGCGCAGGGCCGCACGCGTCGATCCGGCAGAGGCACTCCGCGCCGAATAGGCTTGCGTAGTTTTCGGCCTGAGTGGCTTGCAAGGAGTGGAGATGCCACTGACCATCAGCTCACCCGCATT